>Ga0075421_100004433_pt1 | contig 16941 bp, 20 predicted proteins | sample SoiMetdeltSBSDD5_FD_75292 | JGI IMG/M metagenome (GOLD analysis project Ga0075421, IMG submission 75292) | Bulk soil microbial communities from a Populus tree surrounding site in Tennessee, USA - Soil MetaG P. deltoides SBSDD5 | ecosystem: Environmental > Terrestrial > Soil > Tree plantation...
ACCAGACGCCTCGCACTGCCCACATCAAACAAGCTGTTGGGGCAAGCGTTGGGGTGAGCGACCTGACAGCGATGGAATAACCCGGATCACCTCAATGGCTTAACCTTTGCTCATGGCGGTTCCGTCTAATGCTTCTGCTCGTCATCAGCAGGGGCCCACTATCGCCGCCCCTCCCCCACTTTTCCGCCTATCGCCGCGTCGCGTGCAGGAAAGACACAGTTCGTGACCTATTCTCCCGAATCCCGAGACTGGCCATTTCACGGCCATTGTTGATGGCAAATCTCATCAAATCGGCTCGAACGCGATTTAAGAGCCCGATAAGCCGAGGCAGGGACCAATGTAATTCTTACAGCGGTCTTTTTGCAGTTAAATCGGTCAGTGGTATCGCGTGACTTGGGAACATTGCCTGAGTTCTGTGCGTAAGCGTGTGGAGCGTACCCGCCCTATCGGAAAATAGGAGAGTCGGCTCTTCATGCACGGCCATGGGGGCCTAGTGAGTGAGAAAACCGTTATGCGCCTTCGCCGAATTGCCGAGTCTGGCAGCTATGCTCGGTTCTTCTTTGAGTTGATAGCGATGTATTTCATTGTTTCGGGTTTGGCATTTTGCTTGATAGCAGTTGCTTACGGAGGCCGCTAAAGACACCTGCGGGAACCTTCATCTCGAAAAACCCGCCAGTAGTTATCCCGCTCTGAAACCAGCGTCGCTCACACTGAGCGACGCAGACCCAGACGGTAACCCTTGTCTTGGCCATCCGATGAGGAGAGTCCGCTCAGGATCGCCACCATGAAAAGATGAGGTAGACGCCCAGTCGGCGCCCGCTTGGATCAACGGAAAACGATGGCCGCAATTAGCCAGAGCCCGCTACAGCTTCATCCCCATCGCCGGCTGTAATTTACCCGAAGCAGAGTAGGTGATACGGGGAGCCTAGTCCGAGGCTGTCCGTTTTCGTACAAATCCGCCCGCTAGTCCCGGAGCGGACGTGGGTTCACTGGTGAACTACTGGCTAGCCAGCGTCGTACTCTGCCGATGTCCTGCGAGATTGGTGGAATGATCAGCCAGGCGATGAGCGATCCAAGGATACCTAGAAACATACCATTTCCCGGTCCCCCCGCGTGTCGTTGGAGACAAACAATGCCGAGGCCAGCAGCCGCCGAAATAAGGATCTGTAGGAGTATCATCCTGTTCATACGCATTACCATTCCCCACCTTGATTCCACCCGGAGTGAATATGTCGGATCAACTCGACTACCGCAAGGGCAGAAGAATTCGAAACTGCGCCAACTGGTGAGAGGCGGGCTGAATGGTATGTAATGGTACTGGGTTCCGGTACCGGAGTCTCAGTCCCGCTTTCTACCCGGGGGAAGTCTGGCCTGGCAGTCGTAAGCAGCTCATTACCACTGCGACTTGATGTCGTTCGTGTTGGCATCACACTTTTGGCGCTTCAAGGCCGAGTCGATTGTCTCCTGGCTCAAGCGGCAACCGCAAACAGTGCAAATCACCACTATCCCGGTCAGCTCATGCGGCTCACGTGGCGACACGATCTTACAGCGCGGGCAGAAGACGTGAACAGCGGACATGACTCACCTCATAGCGGCTGCCATTCGCGGCACCGCATACGCTTCGGGCGGCGCTCCAAAACTGAACTCATTGGATCAGTTCCAGAGCTGACGAGCTGTCAGTTCTCCTGTCCTACTGAGAGTTCAGTGGTGAGCACAGCGCGGTCGCTTTGAGCGATGAGCTTGCCGCCGGCAGCTCTTACCGTCACCGGAATTCGATTTGGAACCTGGAAACGCCGATGTCGCGAAGCAGCGCGTTTGGGACAGGGCAAGGTTCCCGATAACCGATCAAATGTTTGAGAAAATCAACGAAGGTAACCATCACTGTTTGCTCCCTACCTGGGGGCAGTTGACGCTAACGCGTCAGAACGGCTGCTGAACTCGACGGTCATCTGTCGTTCACCGGCCGCGTCATGGGCACTCTCTTCCTGTGCCTGGCGATCCAGCTATGTACGCAATGAAACTGGCCAAGCCGGCTCACGTCCAGCCGATCCCGCACGACGTTTTGAAACACCGCTCATGCGGCCGCCAAACCACCCTGCCACCGCCATCACTTCTTTCGCTGTTTCCTCGCCGCGTAGCGAGCGTCCCTGTAGGCCTTTTGTTTTGCTCGATGAAGCTCGCTTTTAGCAGCATCCTGCTGTTCTTGGACGAGCCGCCGCGCCTGCTCAGCCGCTTCGTGAGCGGAGCGCTCGGCGATTTTGCGTGCCTCCTCGGCGGAGCGAGCGGCTGTTCGGAAGTCTCGCGCTTTCACGATCTCCTGGCGTGCTGCCCGTCGTTGGATCTCGGCTGGGTCGTCTGCACCGGGCTTCGCGCGAAACTTCGCCAGTGTCGCCGACCGAGCGCTTGCGGCCTTGTTTAAACGTCCCGCAAGTTCGTCATCCTTGTATCGCCGCGATTCGCCCTTTTTTGAGTTGGTTCCGATCTTCATTGAAGCGATGCCCTCTCACATTGCTCAACCTTGTTCATGGTCTAACTCCTAAATGAAACGCACGCTTCGCTCAGGACACAGCCATCATCGTTAGAGCACGACTGCGACAACCCACACCAGAGCCACCATTGCCATGAAGACGGCGATCATAGGAATCGTTTGGAGATATTGAAAACTGACCGTTGGTTTGATTTGTCGTTCACTGGATGTCCATGGCCTGATGCATGCATTCGCATTCCGGACTGCTTACGTCGTTTCGTTCGAGAGTGGGTATTAACTACATGCGCCATCTCGTATTCCCAAGCCGTTGTGGCAACTGGTTGCTAGCGGCATCGTTCCGGTCAGTTCGCGAGCCCGGGGCTCGATGGTGATGCCCGTGTGCGATAATCCTGTCCGCAGCGACGGTATCATTTATTGCTCAATTCCGGATACTGCCCAAGACCACCAACCCTGGCATCTGGCCCCGCCCAGATCGGATTACAGGTCTCCGTATTCCTCGCCCCACACTTCGAGCAGACCAAATGTCTGGCCACCGGCGGCGCCGGCATGCGCTTGGGCAACCCGAGGCTTTCGGGGTCAATGTAGAGATGGCTCCGGACGGCATGAGGCGCAGTGGACCTCCAGCAGCTTCCCATCCCGGATCAGGTCGCCGATCGTCACCGGCTTGAACCTGAGCGGTTGCGGAATCCGTCGGCGCTGGCCCCGACCGTTTTCGGTTCTCCACAGGGGGTGCTACTCGCCGCTGCACGGCCATTGTTGAGGCTAACGCTCTCTAAACCCGGCTCCGGATCGAATCGCGACTCCGCGTAGGCTGGACGGCCGAGGGCCGTCGGTGGGGCTGACGTTCCCCTTCTGGTGGTCCTTGTGCTTCGTGGACGGGCCGCCGTTCCTGCTGTCTCCACACCCTGCAACCCTCTCGGCAATCCTACCGTTACGTCCGCGCCGTTCATCCCACAGAGAGCGGCAGGCAGGGACGGCCCGTTCAGATTCTGTGGGACGGACCGTTCCTGCCACTATCGGGGGCACAAATTGCCACGTGCTAGCCATCGTCGAGTAAGACGCACGGTAAACCGGCTCCACGCGAATCCGCGATCCAGCCCAAACGGAATCGGCGCCGAGGGCCGCTGTGGGACGTCCCCCTTCCAGCGGTCTTTGTGCGAAAGGCGATGCTCACCTTTCGATCCTACGGAACCGTGGCATTGCACGCCATTAACCACCGCTGCCTCTACCTGGGTACTGAAGTCTCATTCCGCTTTGACGGCGGGGGGTCTTGGCCCTCGGCAAATTGGGATGTGTGTCTGGCCGGCATGGAGACGATGCCCTCCAACCCGAGCTGAACCGCGTGCTTGAAGAACACGGCACCGTCGCAGTCGCCTGGTCGCCAAATTGGATTGGCGAACGAGGATCGGGCTCGATCAGCCTCCGGAGGGCTGCTCTCCTCTCGATGAGAGGCGTTCGCCGCAGATCTAGGCCGTCGAGGTGCAGGAGATCGAAGGCAAAGAACACGATGCGGTGCGGCGCCTTGTGGATGGCAGAGCGCAGGGCATCGAAATCGGAGATGCCGCTCTCATCCTGGACGATGATCTCGCCGTCAATGATGGCTGCCTGGCAGGAGAGATTGCCGGCAGCCTCGACCACCCGGCGATATGGCCCGGTCCAGTCCCGCCCATGCCGGGAGAGTGCCCTGACTCTGCCGCCATCGACGATGATCACGGTGCGATAGCCGTCGTGCTTGATCTCGTGAATCCAGCCTTCTCCGGAGGGTGGTTCCGGCACGAGAGTGGGTATTTCCGGCTTGATGAAGCCGAGAGGTGGAGGCATGGAGATCGCCATATGCCGGCTATGTAGTTGCCCGGCTTAGGAAAGATGTCGGACAGAATGTCACAGCGTCCGATTTGGTGCAAATTCGGCCGGATATTGTGAAGCGTCGAACAGGAGAACCCGATGTCGGAACGTCCGGCCGGCCAGTTGACCTTGGATCTCTACTGGTCCTTTCGCAGCCCGTACTCATATGTCCTCCTGCCCCGTATCATCGCACTGAGGGATCGGTACAACGTCTTAGTGGACCTGAGGATTGTGCATCCCAATGCCATCAGGAATCCCACTTACTTCCAGCGGATGGAGCCACAGGCGCGACCGTACTTCTTGATGGACTCGGCTCGTGTCGCCGCCTTTCACGGCATGAACTTCCGCCGCCCGATCCCCGATCCAATCAATCAGGATCCGGTGTCGCTGACGATCGCGGAAGACCAGCCTCTCGCAAGGCGATTGGGCAGACTTGGTATTGCTGCGACTGAGCGTGGCAGGGGTCTTGAGTTCTGTCGGCAGATCTCTCAGCTGTTATGGAGCGGCGATGTCACAGGCTGGGACCAAGGAGATTTCCTGGCGAAGGCGACGATACGTGCAGGGCTCGATCTGTCCGACCTTGAAGCCGCAATCGTTGCCGATCCGAATAGATTTGAAGCCCAGCTCGATGAGAACGACCTAAACCTACGGGCTGCTGGTCATTGGGGCGTTCCGACAGTGGTGTTTGAGGGCGAGCCCTTTTTTGGTCAGGATCGGTTCGACGTACTCGTTTGGCGAATGAAACAGAACGGTCTCAAGATTTCTCGCCAATGAAGTCCGGATAGTTCCCGACACCGCCGACCCGTGCATCCGTAGCCAGATCGGGGTTTATCTAGAGCCCTTCAAGGACATCGGCGGGTGCTGAAAGGAGTGACTGGGATGACCAATGGCGAACGAACGGAGCACCCGGCGGAACCACGCTCTCGGTATCTCGCGCCCTCGGACCAGTTCCCGCGCGCGTCCAAGGTCCCAGGCTCTACGGTGACCGTGTTAGTGGATGAACGGCTTGCGGGCGCGGACATATATGGCGGCATCATCACCTTCGCACCAGGCGCAGAGCTTCCGTTGCACTGGCACCTAATCGGCGAACTCCAAGTCGTATTGGCCGGCGAGGGAGTGCTGCTAGACTCCGACGGCAACCAGACGCCGATCGCGGCGGGCGGCAGTGTCTTCAGTCCGCCAGGGCCTGGGGGTGCTCATGGCTTCCGCAACACCGGCTCGGAGCCGTTGAAGATTTTGTTCGTCTATCCATCCGCCGGTGGCACCCTTCCCGAACTCCACTGGGTGGACCCCGATGCCGTCGCCACGCTCAATCGAGGGCAAAGCACCGCCTGTCGGTAGCGTCGATCTGAGACACGCGCCCACCTTTCTCTCCAAGGACTTTCAGTGGCTCGGGGCGAGTGCAGGATGTCGAGGTTCGGAGCAGCCACTGCGACGGCTTACTAATCCAAAGTCCACTTTTCCAGCGTCACCGCAGGCTGAAATCCGGATAACACCCGACGCCGCCAACCCTGGCATCCGGTCTCGCCCAGATCGGGTTGTGGGTCTCGCTGTTCCTGGCGCCGCATTTCGAGCAGACGAGAGCCTGGAGATCAGCTTGGAGATCCGGCGCGCCTCGTCATTGGTGAGCCTGCTGTCGGAAACGGCGATTGCACCCTCAGGCTGACCATAGACATGTGTCAGGACCATGCCATTGGCATCGATGACCCGGTACCCGCTGGGCATCGGTGCGACAGACCAGGGATTGGGAAAGCGGCGCGACGGCATGCCCGAGGGTAGCTGAATTGATTTCTTGTGAGGAATACCACAGCACACGGAGCAGCGAGCTTTCATACTGGTTGCTGGGGCTCTCTTAGTCGAAGGAGGCTCTGATGAGCATCATCCACAAAATGCAGCTGGTGACAGCCGTTGTTTTGGTTTCAGCATTGTGCGCCGTCGGATCTCAGGCACATGCGTCCAACTGGTCCATGAACGCGTCCAGTTGCGTACCAAATGATACGTCGATCAGTCACTTTTTCGTAACTGGCGGTTCGGTCACGCACCGCCCTAACTCCACAGCTCCGATTATCCTTTACTGCCCAATTACTAGCACATGGGGATCAAACAAGCCGACCAGATTGGCAATGACCTATATGGACAATGACCCCCAGATTGCCAGTGTCACCGCACAAGTGATCAGGCTAGTCGCGAGCAATGGCACCTTGAGTGTGATTAGCAGGGTCCTGCGAAATGACCGGGATAAAGAACTGGTAGGTCGCCACGTTGAGACGGATCTGCTTGCCCACACCTTCGATTTCAAAAACTCCTACTATTACGTGCGCGTAGACATAACTAGGACAAACACAGGAGCCTTTGCGAAGCTGTTCGGTGTAAGCCTTGATTGTGCGACATGTCCAGCGAACTGACGCGGCAAATGCTGAATAGCAAGATTATCGAGATTGCTCTTGAACGAGATCGCTCGGCAGAACCGGTCGGCCATAGAATGATTTCCCGGCTGCCGCAGGGCTCGCCTTGGCGTCGATTCCAGGGCTCCTCTCTGGGCCGACAGACTGTGGCCGTTAAGCTTTTGTTTTGTTGGCCGGCGCGTTGTGCGCGGCCCGATAACCGATATTTCCTTCCGAACGCACCTGCCGGGGGAGAGTTGTCGTGATCTAGGCCCACCCCAGAGCTGTTCGGCTTGCCCATTGCATCTACACGTGAAGCTCGACAGGTCGCGGGATGCGTCATACCCTTTCATTAAGGACGCGCTGACAGAGTTTATTTATTGCGAGAGTAGGTAGGCCGCTGCCGCAAGATCGATGCAGCGTTAACTGGCAAGTCTCGCGCGGAGCCGCTTTTCAGCGCCGATCACTCGTCTATTGCAAGCAAGAGCGCCCAAGATGAAATCGTTCGCAACTATTGTCCTCCCTCTGCTTGGACTAGCGTTGTGCACCACGATCGCCCGTGGCGAAGGCTGGGTCTCGATCGGACCTTTCGGGCTGGAGATCGCCAACGACGATGTGATCAATGGCCAAGCTAACACGCTGGTCGTCGATCCGCGCGATGCCAATACTATTTATCTCGGCGCGGCTGAAGGCGGCGTGTGGAAAACACGGGACGGCGGCGGATCGTGGATATCTCTCACTGACACGCAGCTCGTGCGCACGCTCTCCAGCGGTTTGCTCAAGGGGACGATGTCAATCGGCGCGCTGGCGATCGATCCCGGCAAGCCGCTAACTGTGTATGCGGGGACCGGCGATCCGAACGTCGCCTGCTGCTTCCAGGGTCCGGGCCTCGGCGTTTTCCGTTCCGTCGATGGCGGCGTCAATTGGACACCGACCGGCGCCGATGCGCTCCGAGCCGGCTGCTCGAACGACGCGATGAGTATCTCGGTGGTCAATCGCATCGTGATAGTGCCCGGGCGACAGTCGACGCTCTTTGCGGCGACCAATACCGGTGTGTACCGCTATCGCGAGAATGGCAGCGACTGCTGGCAGTCACTTATGAATGGGCTTCCACAGACCGGACGCCTGATCGTGAACGATCTGGTGGCCGATCCTTATCAAGGTGCCCTGTACGCCGCGTATCCCGCCCAAGGTATCTTCAAGTCCGATCTCACCGGCAACCAATGGCAGATGCTCGCTGGCGGTCTGCCAACGTCCCCCGTCTTTCGTGTTGCACTCGCGTTCGGTGGCCGCACCGGAATCGGCTTCTCGAATCCGCTGCCAATTGTCTACGCCGGCTTCGCAGTGACGAACGACGTGTATCGCCTGTTCGTGACGCGTGACGGGGGACTCAATTGGACCGAGCTGTCCTCGCCTCCGCAGGACGGACAGCTCAGCTTCAACAATGTCATCACCGTCGGACCATACAACTCTGACGAAGTATATATCGGGCAGGTCGGGTTTTACCAATCCCTTGACGGTGGCCGCAAGGGCGGCGTGAACGACTACAGCAAACATCCGCCGGTCACCACCAATTCCTGGACTGTTCTCGGCTGCTGCCAATCGCTTCCGAATCCATTCCGCCAAGGTCTGGACATGCACGCCGACATCCACGACATCGTGTTCGCACCGTACGGGAGCTTCGTGCCCGATCCATCGCAGATTCAGATCGTGTTCGTAGCCAATGACGGCGGCATCACCCGAGGTCGATTCGACTCCAATGGCGTTGTGGCGTGGGAACCACTCTCCAAGGGCCTCGCGATTGGCCAATCCCAAGCGATCGGCCTCGACCCGAATGATGCAACGGTGAGCGGCTCCGGGTTTTGGCACAATGGCAACGCGATACTGCTGCCCACGTTCCAACAGCAGCTACCCTTCGGGGGCGGTGATGGGGCAACCGTACGCATCGATGCAGGTGTCTTCGCGGCGTATTTCACCTGGAACGCCGGCTTTGGCGGCTCGCTCGGTCGCGCGCACGAGCCGTTCATGGGGACGATCTCGTACGAGAAGATCTGGTCGCAGTCAACCGGCGGCAACCATTGGGCTGATGCTCACCGGCGGGGACACCTCCTGCACCTGCAGAACGGGCTTTTGTTTCGAACGACCGGCGCCGACCTCGCGCCACAGACAGTGCTCCTGAATCCGAATTCCTGGGTCGCCGTGGATCCATTCTGGGGTAAAACCGGCAACACGGTAACGATGGCCTTCAAAAGCCGCGTGCTCGAGGAGGCCCCAGTGTACTACCTCGGCACGAGCACGGGACAGGTATGGCGAGGTTCGCCCGAAGTCGGCTGGACCAAGCTGTGCGAATGTGGCAACGGCGTCGCGGTCAATTCGATTGGCCCCGATCTCCGGCGCAACGAACGCATCTTCGTTGCCATCGCACGGAATAGCGGTCCCGGGCGGATCAAGCAGCTGACTAGGCTCGCCAACGGAACCTGGAATGTCACCGATGTTGACGGCACATTCACACCGCAATTGGCGGTCGGCCAGATCTTCAGCATCGTCGTGGATCCCGCGATACCGGAGACTCACGGAACGGCGGTGTACGTCGGCACCGACCAGGGGGTGTATCTCGGATTTCTCGGCAGGCCAGTGGTGAAGCCGTTCGCCACGATCATATTGCCCCCGACCGGCATTGAGAGGTGGATCTGGCGCCGTTCGCCCGGCGTTCCAAATGTCGTGGTTACCGAGATCGCGGTCCATCAGAATTTCCAGGCGCACGATTCAAGTGGCGTTATTCGCGCGTCTACATATGGGCGTGGATTGTTCGAGCTAAACCGTTCGTTGAAGGTCACTCCGGGCAACCCTCGTCCCCTCACTGTTGTCGTGAACGCGATGCAGCTCGGCGAGGACGGCGCGCCGCCTTCGATACCCGCCGAAATCACGGTGTTGATCAACGGCGAGCGACATGTCCGAGCAGCTCCGTTCGAGTTCGCACCCGGTGATGGCGCGGAAATTGCGCTTGATGCACCGGGCGAGGTGAAGACTGAGGATTCGGTGCTGCGGTTTGTAGGTTGGGCGTTGCCGGATGGAAAGCGTTCGGCCGATCGCAGGATTAGGCTGAAGGCTAGCGACGCGGTGAAGGCAGTCGCGAATTATACCAAGGCGCAATCAATTCCAGATAAGGACGCGAAGCCGATACGCTTGATCTCGTCAGCAACAGCACGGCGCCTGTGTGTGCAGAACGTCACCCATGAATTGGTTCTATCTTGGGATATCCAGAACGGGCAACGGCCGGCGAGGGTGCACGCTGTATTAGCTTATCCCGACGGGCACGTGGAGCAGATCGGGCTCAAGCCAATTCAGGGTACGCAGTCCTTTCCGATGAACTATTCGCGGGGAGGAACGGTAAGCGCGAAGATGATCGCAGCAGATTCGACCAACAAGCCGGTGGTCATGGAAACGGCGGTTCGACTAGAGGCGTGCGCGAAGTAAATGCGGACCTTCTCCCGGTTCTGGCCGGATTGTTCAAGGAAGGCCATTGTAGTGAGACAGCTCCCGGTGAACAGGGATTCGATCACTTCGCTGCCTCCAGTTCGTGACCGTCGAAGAGCGCAAGATCAAACGCATTGGGAGACCCATTTTTGGAGGCCCCCACAGCTCGGTCACCACAGCGAACTTCGTTCCCGCCAACACTGCACCGCTCCGATCTCATCCCCAAGATTGGTAACGTTGTAAGCCTCCTCAATCGGAGAAATTTAGAATCTGTTTCAGTTCCTCGGCAATCGCCAATGCGATTTCGCCCCTAAATACGGACCGCGCCAGGCGCGCGGCTGAGCGGTTTCGGTCATCTCGCCAAGCGAGAAATGCAATGATCAAAGCAGCTGCGGTCAGATCGAGTCCTTTTGCCAGCTTTTCGATTTTGCGATCTTTTGCATGTGCCTTGATCAGCGCCACCAGATCAGGATCAAGGCTCGACAGATTTCCTTTGAAGAAAGCAGCGTCGGACCGGATCCAATGCGCTCGATCCCGATATCGCTTTGCCTGACCATGTCCAGGAAAAGACTTCTGTGCCCTTCGTCACCACCGCTCCCTGCTGTGCCTACCTCGACGTCGTGTTGCGCACTCACATCCGTTTACGTTGCGTCGAGGCATTACACAGTGATTTGCGCTCCGAGCTCCACGACTTGCCCGGGGGGTATCCTGTAAAACTGAGTCGGATCGGCAGCATTCTTCATAAGAAAAATAAACAGAGAATCTTGCCAGACCGGCATCCCTTCTTCGCCCGAAGCCACCACCGAATGACGACCGAAGAAATAGGAGGTCGCGTTCCTGTCGAGTCTCAATCCATGTTCGCGCCCACGATCCAGTGCGGCTGGAATATCGGGCATTTCCATGAAGCCGTAACTGAGGCTCACGGCGGTAAAACGCTGGCTGAGAACTTCAATCGACAACCGCTCGCCTTGGGCCACCCGCGGAATGTCGGCGGTCGTTACGGTCAGAATGATGTTGGCTTCGTGGAGAACCTGATTGTGCTTGAGATTGTGCAGGAGAGCGATCGGCGTCGATTTGGGGTTGGGAGTGAGGAAGATCGCCGTCCGCTTGGCCAGCCGGGGCGGATTGCTTTCCAGCCTGGCGATCATGCGTGTGAGCGGGACGGCGTCCCGCGCCGTTTTTCCGGAGATGATGCGCGCGCCCCGGTTCCAGGTCCACATGATGAGGACGAGACCGGCGCCAAGGGTCAGCGGGAACCAGCCGCCCTGGGCGATTTTCAGGGTGTTGGCACCCAGGAAAACAATATCGATGAGCAAAAACGGCCCGACGATTGCAAGCGACAGAGCCAGCGGCCAGTGCCAGTAGCTGCGGGTAATAACGCCGAAGAGCAGCACGGTGACAACCATGGTCGCCGTTACGGCGATGCCATAGGCAGCAGCGAGGTTCGACGAGTTTTTGAAAATCGCAAGAAGGAACAGTACGCCCGCCATCAGAAGCCAGTTCGTGCTCGGAACATAGATCTGACCGGCAATCAGTTCGCTCGTGCGCTTGATCGTCAGACGCGGTAGCAACCCGACCTGAACAGCCTGTTGGGTCATCGAGAACGCGCCAGTGATGACGGCTTGGCTGGCGATGACCGTAGCCGTGGTGGTCAGCACGAGAACCGGCCAATAGATGGTTGCCGGAATCATGTGAAAGAAGGGATTTTCCCGGGCTGCCGGATCGGTGAGGACGAGCGCACCCTGGCCCAGATAGTTGAGCATCAGCGCGGGAAAGACCAGGACGATCCAGGCCAGGCGAATGGGTGTTTTTCCAAAATGGCCCATGTCGGCATAGAGCGCCTCCGCCCCGGTCACCGCCAGGAAGACGCTCCCCAGAATGACCAGCCCAATAAACCCGTTATCCGTAATCAGCTTGATCCCGTAAACGGGGTTAAAGCCACGCATCACCGTGGGCGTTTGGACGATGAAGACAAGACCCATCCCGGCCAGGAGAAGAAACCAGATGACCATTATTGGTCCGAAATACCAACCGACACGCGCGGTGCCATGCGATTGAACCATGAAGAGCCCAATGAGAATGACCCCCGCGGTGGGGATTACGAAGGGCTGAAATTTTTCGCCCATCCCGGGTGCAGCGACGATGCCCTCGGCGGCCGACAAAACGGATATGGCCGGAGTTATGAGGCTGTCGCCATAGAAGAGGGCCGCCCCGCACATGCCAAGAACAAGGATAAGGGGAGTCCGCCGTCCGACGGCACGTTGCGCCAACGCCATCAGGGCAAGGGTGCCGCCTTCGCCCTTGTTGTCGGCGTTTAGGACGAAAACGACATATTTGAGGGTGACGATGAGGGTTAAGGCCCAAAAGATCAGCGAGATTACCCCGAGCACGGTGGCCTCAGCGTCACTGCCCGAGGAATGCGCCAGTGCCTCGCGCACGGCATAGATCGGGCTCGTACCGATGTCGCCGAACACGACGCCTACGGATCCCGCCGTGAGCGCCCACACGCCGTTGGATCGGTCAGCGACATGCTGGCCTTCGTGACTGGTGGAAGATCGGGCAGACAACGCGCGTATCACCTCATCTTCTCGACATCATCGGGAATCCAGCTCTGGCCGCAGAACGGCATCGTTGCGCCGTAGAGGAGCAAGGCCCTCCGAAAAAGTGGCTAGCTCTTAGCGAGTAAATATTCGAGAGGGGAAAGGTGGCTCGGATATAAAAATCCTATAAATGTGCCACGCCCCCCAAGATGTTGGGGGACCATGATTACTACTTCGGATCATCAGCAGTCCAATGGCGCTTTCGCCGTTTGATCCGCTCTACACCCAAGAAGCGGAAGACGGCGGATCCAGACAACAGGTCTCTTCAGGGCCGAGGCCACGGCGGCGGCGACATCGCGATGACCGTATGCTCGTGATAGCGGACACTTCTGATCGGCGCCAAGGCCAAGAACCGACCTGTCTGCAAGCGACAGTTGAGCGCAATCCATGCCATCTAAGTTCGTTGGTGATCTCCACACGATCGCCCGATTCGCGCTGAAGATGCTCAGAGTTTCGACGCTTGATTGTGCTGCCCTTCCCGGGCCAACGGCATGACTTCCGAAGAAAAACCAGTAGATGAGCTTCTGCTTAGGAACCCCGAGCTTCGGCGCAACCTCGCCGACCACAGTGGCACTTGGATGTTGCTGCGTGGTGGTGTGTTGAACATCTACGGAGAACTCAACAGTGCCGATGCTGAGCGGATCGGTGGTCAAGCCAAGCTGGAGCTCATTCAGTTTGGGCGGAAGTTCGATGTGTCGAACGCAACACTGCGGCTGCTCAACGATCATGTCCTCGCGCAGCATCCGCAGGCCAGCCTGCGCGAAACGCTCAATGGCTTCGGCGCCTTCGATGACCTCGGTTTTCTCGGGCACCTTCCCGGGCTGCGGTCGCTCGGTATCGAGGGAAACCATGCCATCGATCTGCGGCCCATCCGAAGCCACGGCGCGCTTGAACACCTCAGCGTCGGGGGTCTTGGAACCTCGCTTAGCCCCCTCCAAGGCTATGAGCGGTTGAGATCATTCGCTTTTGGCGAGCGAATCAAGCACCACGAAGCAGTCGGCACATTCACCAATTTGGAGAGGCTGACGATCAATGGCCAGAACCTTAAGAGCCTCACCTTCCTGAAGCCATTGCAGAGCCTTCGGTCGCTCTCGTTCGTACTTGGCGGCACGAGGCGCTTCGCAGACTTGCCCGACTTGCCGCGGCTCGATGAGCTCTCGATCTGGCGTACGCGAAAGCTCGAGATCGACGACTTGCTTCCGCTTAATCAGATTAGCAGCCTTCGAAGGCTCGTGTTGAGCGAACTGCCACGCATCACGTCACTCGATTGGCTGACGAACTCTAGCCTGCATATCCTCGAGCTGGAAAAAATGAAAGGTCTGCGCTCATATGCTTCCCTTGTTGGCCTGCCGAGCCTTAAGACACTGATCCTGAGAGATGAGGTCACCGAAGGCCATATCGTGGAGCTTGCCCGCCTCGGCTCCCTCAAGGAGATATACGTCCACGGCTATTACCAGAACGGGCTCCGGGCCGTGGTTGATGCACGCTCACTGCCGCTTGCGATCAAAGCCATAAACTTCCGTCAGGGTGAGGTGCCACTATCCAACGCTCCTGTCAGCTGACTAAGATCCTTGACGAGGCGCTCGCGCGCTGACGGGACCGAGAGCACGACCGTAGCACGACCGCAAGGGATCAAGCGCCGCCCAAGCGGGCCCTTGATGAACGACTTTTGGACAACCTCGCGGAAGCTCTCAGACTAGTGGCTGGCTTGAGGCAGGATACATAAACTGTTTGGCCCCCTGAGAGTCTCCTGTGGGTCAGGAGCGTCGATTCCGCGATGTCCGCAGCATGTCCGCTTCCACTCTGAAACCGGTTCAATGCGCCGCTATTGCGTCACTTCACAAAAAGGCCACTTCCGGAATTGCACGCCCAAACTGATGCTGCGCCGTGCTCAGTCCGCAAGCAGCTATCAGGCGATGGCCCGCCCCCGATTGTTGTGCAGGCACTGCCTGTGTCAGAGTGCCATTGGGGCCAGGCGCGTGTATAGGGTCATCGAAGCCGGTTCCAGCCGGGCCGCGCCACAGGAGGCCTCAATGAGACGCACGTGGACCATCATCGGAGTGGCTGATGTCGCTCGCAGCTTCGCGTGGTACCAGACACTGTTTGGCCTGCCGAAATCGGCTCCTGCCCACCACTAATTCGGTCAGATCCTCGACACGGATGGCACGGTTCTGCTCTGCCTTCATCAGTGGGGGACCCATGGGCATCCCTCGCTAATCCGACCCGACCCACCACCGGGCAACGGCCTGCTGCTGTTCTTCCGGGTTGATGATTTCGACGAGTCTCTACCGAGGGCGCGCGCGCTGGTATCCCGGCTCGAGGAGGAGCCGCACCGGAACCCGAGCACCGCAACGATGGAGTTCGCCCTTCGGGATCCGGATGGCTACTACGTGATGGTCAGTGCCCTCTCGGCCCGAAAGTGCCGAGCCAGCAGCAAGATAGCCAGCAGTAAGATACTCTGCGCATTGTGCACGCAGCCTTGCGACCCAAGACGAAAATCGTACGTTCCGTCCAATCCTTCACCGACGCGAGCACTCATGCATCGGCCAATATCACGTACGGGACGTATATGGTCGCTGGCTGCGCGAGAATTGTTTGCGACGCCAAAAGTCAGCAGTGGGTCAGACTCAGACCTGCTCCGATCTCTACCGTCCGGCAGCTTTCAGGTGGAAAGCAAACATCATAAGGATATGACAGGCGTGTGAGCGCCTCTTGAAGTAGTTGCATTGAGATAGCCCGAAGTTCCCACTCATATGGCAAGTTGAAGGGTGCTGTCTCCAGCAAGCATCCGGGAACTACTCGGTCCAGATTGCCCTTTTCGAACACCAGGGCTTTCTGGAGTTTCGGCTGCCTCGGTTCGCAACGCCTCGGGTACTCAAATCGCCTTTAGGGTTTGGGCACAATGAATGGGTTTGTTTGAGTAGATTTACTGTTGGTTTCAAAACAGCTCTCAAGACGCGCCAGGGCCGCAGCACTCTTGTCGAGCGGTACCTTGAGGGTAGAGCCGGCGGCGCGAACCTCCAACAAATCGGCGCTCTTCAGCGCTTCATTGAAATGTTGATCAGTGAGCGCTATTCGTATTTCTTCACTGGATGCAGAAACCTTCGCCTTCCAACCCAAGGAACCCGCAAAGAACTCTACCGGATACTTTTTCCCCTTCTCCAGTCGCCAGCGAGGCGACGACATCATCAATGAAAGGCCGCCAGCGCCACGGGTAAACTGGGTTTCGATGCCTTCCTCAATCGTCCGCCTCATCACACAACGATCGAACTTGCGATTCTTGGTGAAGCTTGCCTCGATTTCCCAAGGCCCTATAGCGATTGCTCGCGTGTTCTTTGCTGTCTGAGCATAGGCTCCATCGGCCACAATGATCAGCAGCAGAGCAGTGGAAATGAACCTCATGAACCCTCCCGACAGGCGGCAATTCCGCCCAGCCCCAGACAAACACCTAACCGAAATGGCTTCAATGCCGCGCACAAAGCAACCATCGCGACCCGGTCATCGCAACGTCAATCGCTTCTTAGAAGAGCTTCGGACGAAATCCTAAATCGTCAGCAGGCGCTCCAATGCTCTCAATACGTCCTGATCATCTTCAAGTACACATACAACGTCCGCCACATATACAACGTCCGCCGAGCCACGGATAGAAGGCTCTGACTTTGGACAGCCCGACCTTTAGAACGCATTCCTTGTAGCCTCTTTCGTTCCCAGGGTCACGCCATTCATCATCTGTTGACCGAGGTGAGGCGAAGAGCGGAAGGCGCTCCGGGTGAGCGCATTGGTCGGTCTATAATCCAACGGGCCAATCCGAGTAACGGCCGGCTGGCGCCGGCTTTTTACTTTAGCCCTCAAGCGGCAAAATCAGGGGTCGCCATTCCTGCCTCATCTCGATCTCGCCGGACCATAGGTCAAGCTGCTTCTTCTGAGCTCAGTCAGTCCCGGCAATCACCAAGCGGAGAAACCTTCGCGCAGACTCGAGTTCACCCAGGGCGGTTTTCAATGGATCATGGGACGGCATCGTCCTGTGTGCCAAGGCCGATCACCGCTTTGACACTGCTCACCACTCGTCCCGAAGTCTCGCTCCGCAAACGAGACAGCGCCGGCCGGAAGGTCGAACGAGCTCAGCAAGATCACGCGGGGAGATTAC
>Ga0075421_100004435_pt1 | contig 16938 bp, 10 predicted proteins | sample SoiMetdeltSBSDD5_FD_75292 | JGI IMG/M metagenome (GOLD analysis project Ga0075421, IMG submission 75292) | Bulk soil microbial communities from a Populus tree surrounding site in Tennessee, USA - Soil MetaG P. deltoides SBSDD5 | ecosystem: Environmental > Terrestrial > Soil > Tree plantation...
TGGCATACTTCTCGGCGATATTGCGCCAGCCGCCTGAGCCGACACTGGCGCCTGAGCTGTTTGCGATACCAAGTAGGTTAGACTCACATTGGACAAGACCCACAGGGAAGCCGTGTATCGAAAAAATGTCCAGGGATTTAAGCGCCATAGTGTCGTAGCGACACAGTAGGTTCTGATAGCGCAGCAGGTCAGAAAGGTTTGTTGCCAGCGCCTGACGAATGCGCTTGCTCGCAACTCTTTCAATTTGCCGACAGCTGAGCTCCAGTCCGAGGAGCTGGCGCTCATTGAAAAGGTCACGATAGTGAGAGTACCCCCACCGATGTAGGCGGTCAGTTTCGTCTCCGGATGGGATTTTTTGGTCTGGAACGAAGCGCGGCAGCAGCGCAGAGCACCTTGCAGCGACTGCCGCGACACGATCCAGATCAGCCTGACCGGGCCTCTTGAAAAAGCGCCCTTTGTGGATGTCCCTCCGCTTCGGGCTGTAATACTCAATGGCGAACATTCGATGCCTGGGGACGGAGTCCGCGCGAGGAAAGGTGTTTACATGTTGGCAGCGCCGGCAAGCACAGCGGTTCCGTTTGGCAGGCCCTGATTCGATCAATACGGCCCTGCACATACAGCACTTACCAGGATTACAAAGATTAGACACCTCGTTCAATTCTCCGCAATCTGGACAGACGAGCACGTTCCTAGGGTGCCTAGTATTCTCAGCTAGTAGATACCCAGGGAATAGATCAATATCGCTCCCGCAGTTCTCGCAGCTGAGGACCTTCACCCATAGGAAGTACTTTACCGGAACATCTCGGTCGCCATAAATGGTGCAATCGGTCCGATAGGCAGCGCCGATCTCCTTGTCTAGCTCATTGATCAGCTGGCTGACAGCATCGCGATACGCGCCCACGTCTAGATGCTCAATTTCCTCTCGGACGATCCAGGCGGCCATTGGGTTGATGTCGAACCCAAGTACATCGCAACCGACGCGGTTAGCTTCGATCAGCGGTGTGCCTCCACCCATAAATGGGTCCGCGACGACGCGGCCGGGGAAATCGTTGGCACGAAAGAAGCTGCTGGAAAGTGGTTCCTCACCAAACTCGGCCAACAGCAATCCCCGGAACAGCGTGCCTGGCCGTCGCGCGAACCACTTGTGGACGGCGATTATCGGTCGGTAGTTCTGCTGAATCTGCTTTTCCTTGAGCGCCATGCTGGCGATCATGGAAACGTCGAAGTCGGTTTCGATCATCGCTTGTCGATCTTGTCTGCCTAGAAAATGGTTCTCAAACGCAGCCGCAGTTCTCGGGCCGCTAACTAGTCCTGAACGGGCATCATTGCCGCCTTCGGCCTGCGGGCCAACTGGAAACGGCCCAGCAGCGCAGCCATGTAGGTGTAGACAACGGGAGTCAGATACAGAGTGACCAACTGCGAGGTCAACAGGCCTCCGACGACGGTCAGTCCCAGCGGCCGACGGGCTTCGCCGCCCGCGCCATACCCCAGGGCGATAGGAAGAGTACCGAGTAGGGCGGCCATGGTGGTCATCATGATCGGCCGGAAACGAGCCAGACAGCCCTCATAGATCGCTGCCTCTGGGCCCTTGCCATGCGATCGCTCGGCTTCCAGCGCAAAGTCAATTTGCATGATAGCGTTCTTTTTCACGATGCCGATCAGCATCATCAGTCCCACGAAGCCATAAATGTTCAGGTCAGACTTAAAGAGCAGCAGTGTCAGCAGAGCGCCCAGTCCCGCCGAGGGTAGACCGGAGAGGATGGTTAGCGGATGGACGTAGCTCTCATAGAGGATACCCAGGACGATGTAAACCACGGCCATGGCCACAATGAGCAAAACGCTGAGATTGCGCAAGGAGTCCTGGAAGACCTTGGCTGTACCCTGAAAGCTGGTTCCGATGGTAGCGGGAAGGGAGTGCATCGCCAGCTCATTGATCTCCTCAACCGCAGCGCCGAGCGGGACGCCGGGCTTGAGGTTGAAGGAGAGCGTGACAGAAGGGAGCTGGCCGGAGTGGTTCACAGAGAGCGGACCTGCGTCGGTCGTGAGCGTGGCAAACGCGTCCAGTGGGATCAAACTGTCTTCCAGGGAACGAACATGCAGCAGCGAGAGCAGATCGGGATGTGCCTGGTAGTCGGGCAAAAGCTCGAGCAGGACGCGATACTGGGCTGTCGGAGCGTAGATGGTCGTGACCCAACGCGGGCCATAAGCACTGTAAAGCGAGGTCGAAATCTGCGCGACGTCAAGATGCAAGGCTGCGGCTTTATCGCGGTCGATGGCGACGTTGATGCGGGGATTCTTGAGCTGCAAATCAGAACTGACGTCGGTGATGCTAGGCAGGCGAGCCATCTCAGTTTCGAATCGCTGAGCTTGCGTGTAGAGGTCATCAGTGTCGGGCGCCTGGAGCGTAAACTGATACAGGCTTCTGGACATGCGGCCGCCGATGCGGATGGCCGGAGGCGCTGTCAGAAAGACGCGAGCGCCGACTACACTGGCCAACTTGGGCCGAAGCTTTTCAATAATCTGGGTGACGTGGAGCTCACGTTGTTTGCGGGGCTTAAGCTGCATCCACATGCGGCCCGTGTTGGCACCGGCGTTAAACGAGCCGCCAATACCTGACATGAAAGTCTCGACATTGGGGTCCGCACGAAGAATGTCGGCCACTTGCTCCTGGTACTTGGCCATCTGGTAGTAAGACGTGCCCTGGGAAGCTTCCGTCGAGGCATACATCTGGTTAGTATCCTGGTCAGGAATGAAACCTTTAGGGACCTTGATGAAGAGCCACGCCGTGGCTGCAATGGTAAGGAAAAACACAGCCAACATCACGAAACGATGGCGAAGGACCCAGCGAAGACTCACGTCATACCCGTGGAGCATCCCGCTAAACAACCGTTCGGTGACGCGGAAGAAGCCACTGGGTTTCTCACTGCGTGCACGCAGCACACGACTGCAGAGCAAAGGCGTGAGACTGATGGAAACTGCGCCGGAAATCAAGACGGCGGCGCAGATCGTGACGGCGAATTCACGGAAGAGCCGGCCCAGCAGTCCACCCATGAACAGAACCGGAATGAAGACTGCCGCGAGCGATAGGGTCATCGAGACGATGGTGAAGCCTATTTCTTTAGACCCGGCGTAGGCGGCCTGGAGGGGCGTCTCGCCACGTTCGATGTGGCGAACGATGTTCTCCAGCATGACAATCGCGTCGTCGACAACAAAGCCAACACAGAGGATAAGCGCCATCATGGAGAGGTTGTTGAGGCTGTAACCGAGAACGTACATGACCGCGAACGTCCCCACGATGGAAAACGGGAGCGCTGTGGCGGGAATAAGAGTAGCTGATCCCTTGCGGAGAAAAAGGAAGATGACGGTGATGACTAGGGCCAGGGCGATCGAAAGGGTAACCTGGACGTCGTGGAAGGACTCCCGGATCGTCTGAGAGCGGTCCCCGCGAATCGTGAGCTGGACGGCAGGCGGCAGCTGAGCCTGAAGCTCGGGAAGTAATTTTTTGATGGCGTCGTTGACCTCGATGATATTGCTGTCAGGTTGGCGCATCACCATCAAATTGATAGCAGGACGTCCTCCTTGCGCCGAGTAAAACCACGAGCTCGCCTTGTCGTCCTCGACGCTGTCGATAACATTGGCCACTTCCTCGAGACGGACAGCCGCGCCGTTGCGATAGGCCACAACCATCGGACGATAAGCAGCAGCGCTGTTGAGCTGGCCGCTTGCCTGAATGTTGAAGGCCTGCTCGGGACCATAAAGGGTTCCGGTCGGGAGGTTGGTGTTCCAGTTCTGCAGTGCCTCCTGAATCTCGTTGATCCCAATCTGATAGCTCGTGAGCCGGGTGGGGTCCACCTGCACGCGCACAGCATACTTAGCTCCGAAGACGTTCACCTGCGCGACGCCCTTCACCATCGAGAGGCGCTGGGCAATGCGGCTTTCAGCAAAATCATTCAACTGCCACATTGGAAGGGTGGATGTCGTGAGCCCCAGGAACATGACAGGAAAGTCGCTGGGGTTTGATTTGTAGAAGGAAGGAGGACTTGGCATCCCGGACGGCAACAGGGGCAAAGCCTCGGCAATTGCCGTTTGGACATCGACCGCGGCGCTGTCCAGTTGGCGGTTGAGGTCAAATTGGAGAGTGATGAAAGTGTTCCCGGTCGAACTGACCGACACCATTGAGTCCAGCCCCGAAATCCCAGTAAATTGACGTTCGAGCGGCGTGGCCACGGCCGAGGCCATCGTGTCCGGATTAGCCCCGGGAAGACTGGCCGAGACCGACAAGGTTGGGAAGTCGATGTTGGGAAGGTCGGCAACGGGCAGGCTGCGATAAGCCAGGGCGCCAAACAAGGCCACAGCGAACATCAAAAGGCTCGTGGCCACTGGACGGCGAATGAAGACTTCGGAAAGATTCATAGCATTAAGAAGAGTCCCGAGTGGGGCAAGGACTGAGTTCTAATGACGATCACGAAGGACTCTTCATCGTTCAGGCGAACCCATAGGCGAGGAAACCAAGCCGAAAGTTTGCCAGAGGGTCGCCTGGAATGGAGCAAGGGGCAACTTGCCCACGCGGTTGCGCCCAGAACCAAGTGGCAACGAATCATCTGGACCAGCAGCGTGGCCGAGAATCGTACTGAAACTCGAATGACAAAGGACTTTCGTCATTCAGCTTTGGATTTCCTGACTGATCGCTAATTCGTCATTGGTCCAACCCGGACTAGGTTTCCTTCCTGGCTTTTGCACCCGGCCCTTTCTCGTCTCGCGGTTGCACGTGCATTCCCGGGGCTAGGCGCAAATGCCCTTCGGTCACGACAGTCTCACCTGCCTGAAGACCGCGTTGCACTACGATGTCCTGATCAACTCGGGCACCCGTCACGACAGGTCGAGTTTCCACTGAGCGGTCCTGTCTCACGACGTAGACGAACGATCCCCCCTGGCCGGCCTGAATCGCTTGGTTGGGAACCACGAGGGCGTTAACTTGCGTCGTTAGCCGCAGCGCGACCCGAACGAACTGACCGGGCCAAAGCTTGCTTTCCTGGTTCGTAAAGACTCCCTTCAGCTTGATCGTGCCGGTAGTCGAATCAACCGTGTTGTCGACGAATGCCAGCCGACCGATTTCTCGAAGGGAGGAGCCGTCCTGCGGGGCAACTGCGACCGGCAGACTGGTTTTGGCCATGTACTGCTTGATTGCAGGCAAATGAGCTTCTGGCACAGCGAAGGTCACATAAATCGGCTTCACCTGATTGATCGTGATCAGATCCGTCATATTGGCCGTGACCAGATTGCCTTCCTTAACCCCCAGGTTTCCGGTGCGGCCGTCGATGGGGGACCAGATTGTCGCGTAGGAGAGCTGGACTTTCGCATTAGCCACAGCGGCCCGACCTGCTCCGACAGCTGCTTCGGCGCTCCGGACGGCCGCCTGGTCCGCGATGATGACATACGAGATGGTATCGGCGCTGGTCCGCATTTGTTCGGCCTGGTCTTTGGAAGTAATTCCTTCTTGGAACAGCCGCGCAAAGCGTGCTGCCTGTTCCTGAACATACTTCTGCTGAGCCAAATCGCGGTCTAGATTGGCTTGGGCCTGGTTAAGTTCGGCCTCCTCGCGAGCCTGATTGGCTTGGGCCTGGTTGAGTTGAGCCTCGAAAGGCCGAGGATCAATCGTGAATAGCTGGTCGCCCTTCTTGACGTAGTCGCCCTCGCGAAAGTGGACCTGGGTTAGTTGCCCGTTAACCCGGGCCTTCACCATGATCGTGCTGTACGCCTCGACATTGCCGATAACCTGAACTTCCAGAGGAACGTCCTTTTGGCCGACCAAAGCCACCGAAACGGGAACACCCTCGCTCTTTCTGGCCGCGACTGCTGGCGGTCCCTTGCTGGAGCAGGCCGACAGCAGTGAGGCGAGCAGCACCAGCCAAATGCTGGACACCGGATTGAACCAGAGATTAGTTGTTCTCGCCGACAGCATAATCCACGTCCCGCAACACCGAATGATGCCCCCAGGAGGGATCGCCCTCCTGTTACCTATTCCGCAGGCGCACTCGAACTGTTGGGGAATCACTCTGGAAAGCGCCGCGATTCCCAGGGGCCCACGCCACCGCAAGCGTATGCGGGCTTGGTTGGGTTCGCTTTTGTGCTTACGTCCCGGCCAGACTGTGTAGCCTGACCAGCTTCGTCATGCGAATTCTATTGGCTTGGAATCCGATTGCACGATAGATGGGTAAGCATCGGCGACTGCAATGGAGGCTGCCTTGCGGAAAGTGCGAGATCTGTGAATCGATCATCCTGGTCCAAGACGAACCAGGCCAGAAGGCCCCACCTACTATGCCGCCCGCTACCCCGGCAAGGGATAAACCCCCCGCTGAAGCCAAAGTATATCTTGCCATCCCCCTCCGTTCCAGCCAATATTCGTGCCCATCGCCCCCGGGCGACCGACCGTGGCACTCGGAAGCAATGTCGATTTTCCGGTGCTGGCGGTGACACCAATCCCTTGGCACAAAAGCTGTATTAGCTTGAAATGAAAACCTCGTCGCAGTGAACTTGCTTCGGACTGCGCTACTCAGGCGGGGACGGTTTTCAATGCAATCAAGGAGCGTGCGCGTTGACAGGATTAAGACTTTGCCTGGTGCTTTTGGTGCTTTTTGTTTGCAACCTCGGCAGTCAGACCTCATCCGTTATAGCAATCCGGTGCGGCCGGCTTTTTGACGGGAAGACTCAGGCGTTACAGGAAAAGGCATTGCTGCTGGTGCAAGGGGACCGGATTCAAGCACTGGGCCAATTCCTGGAGGTTCCGCCAGGGGCCAAAGTCATCGACTTGGGCCAATCGACTGTGATGCCCGGACTCATTGATTGCCACACCCACATGTTTCTACATGGGATCCCGTACGAGGAAGCTCTGCTCAAGAAGTCGCTTCAGTACCGGGCAATTTGGGCCAGCGTGGCTGCCCGCAGAACTTTATTGGCAGGGTTCACATCTATCCGGGACGTCGAAACCGAAGGAGCAGAATATGGAGACGTGGCGCTTCGCGACGCGATCAATGACGGGATCGTCATTGGTCCACGAATGCAATGTGCCACGCGAGCCTTAAGCATTACAGGTGGGTACTCGCCTTACGGCTACTCTCCGGACGTGGTCATCCCCAAGGGCGTACAGATTGCCGATGGAGTCGAGGGAGTGAGGAAGGCCGTGCGAGAGCAACTCTCGCACGGCGCCGATCTCATCAAGATCTACATTGACCATCGCCGGCGAGGGACACCTAATCCCGATATGCTGACGGCTTGGCCTACCTTTTCCTTGGAGGAAGTGAAGGTCATTGTGGAGGAAGCGGCAAAGGTCAACGCTCACGTGGCTGCTCACGTTTACGCCAGCGCTCCAGCGCAAACTGCCATCAAAGCAGGAGTGAAATCTCTGGAACACGGCATATACCTGGACGAGCCCACATTTAGGATGATGAATGAGAAAGGCGTCTATTGGGTGCCGACGTTGATGGCGTACTTGCAGTTCATGGACGATCCGAAGGTGACCCCGGAACAGCGGCGGTTGATGACGGGAACGACGGAGCGTCACCGGGAAACGTTTCAGCGGGCGCTGAAGCTAGGGGTGAAGATCGCGTTCGGTAGCGACCTCGACGGAAACCACGAGAATGCCGGCCAGGAATTCGTCTGGATGGTACGCTATGGCATGCCCCCGTTGCAGGCCTTGAAGTCGGCCACAAGCGGCGCAGCCGAATTGCTGGGCTGGCAAGACCGTTTGGGCTCTCTCGAGCCAGGAAAACTGGCTGATGTGGTGGCCGTGAATGGGAACCCGGTGGAGGACATTACGGCCATGACGCGAGTGACACTTGTGATGAAAAATGGAGTGCTCTACAAAGAGGGGAACTGATGGAATTCTTTGCAGGAGATTCTAGCTAAACCCAGGACAGGTGAGGATGACCGGGCAGCTTGCTTAAGATGCCGCGAGACGCCTCTGCAGGGCTTCCGCACCTCACTTTCCGTAGCAGACGCATTCCCTGTCGTATGGAGAAGGTGCCAAATGGGGCAGCGTCTTCCAGCTGACTGTATGACTCTCGCCAGAGACTATGGACGACTTGGTGAAATAGCGATTTGAGGCAGGAATTCACTTCATGGAAAGCTTCCCGAAAATGGGCTAAGCTCAAGCCAGCGCGCAGACACGCGAAACTCCAGATTGTGGGCTCCTGCGTCAGCCAGGCGATCGAGTCGACGCCTCCACCGAGTTACGATAGTCGTGCCTGAGGTAGAGGACGAGAGAAAAATCATTGAAGAGGGAAACAGCCGGAATGAGGGCTTGCGCCGATCAGTGCCTGTTGGGCTAACACGAGCGAGCGGAGGAGAAAATGCAACAGAACAGAATCACACGAAGACAATTTGTTACGGGCACGGCCGGGGCTGCTTTGGGAGCTATGATTGTGCCACGACACGTGCTCGGCGGGCCGGGTTACCAGGCGCCCAGCGACACCGTCAACGTGGCAGTGGTCGGCTGCGGCGGTCAAGGCGCGTCTGACGCAGGCGAACTCGTGGCCGGCGGCCAGAATATCGTGGCCCTAGCCGATGTGGACTTCGGCTATGTAGACGAGGCTGTTGCCCGTAGAACCAAAGGTCGTGACGGGCAACCCAATCCGAATGCCCTCAAATTGCAGGAAGCCTATCACAAGTCGAAACGCTACGCCGACTTCCGCAAGATGCTCGAACAGCAGAAGGACGTCGATGGGGTACTGGTAGCATCGCCCGACCACACTCACGCCGTCATTGCCAAGACGGCGATGGACCTGGGCAAGCACGTCTATGTGGAGAAGCCGCTGACTTGGTCAGTACACGAGGCCCGCGTGCTTCGCGAAACAGCGCAACGCACCAAACTCGTCACGCAAATGGGTAACCAGGGTCATTCCAGTGGAGATGCGGCGCTCATCAACGAATGGATTCAAGCAGGCGTGATTGGCCCGGTGAAAGAAGTTCACGTCTGGACCAATCGACCGCTCTGGCCGCAGGGCGTTCCCCGTCCGGGAAAACCTCTCGCTCCATTGGACGCGCCCGGAGCGGGACCAGAAACGGCCGGGCGTGCGACGCTTCTTGCAAGGCCAGGCGGCGAATCAGGTGGCCCGCGAAAGGCCCCGGTAACGAACTTCGGTAACGAGTGGACGTCGCGCCAACTCAGCAGAACACTTGCCGCAGCGATTGAGGGTGAATATACCGTGCCCCCCGGACTGGACTGGGACTTGTTCCTGGGCCCAGCGCCTGAAGTGCCGTATCATCCCATCTACCATCCGTTCAACTGGCGGGGCTGGCTGGACTGGGGGACTGGAGCCATCGGAGACATGGCCGCCCACCTGATTGATCACCCCTATTGGGCGTTGGGTCTCACGTATCCGACCAGTGTCGAAGCGACTTCGACGCCGTGGGGTACCGATGACGAAAACAATCCGGTCAGCTATCCACTGGCGACGGAGATCGTTTACAAGTTCCCGGCACGGGGTTCGCAGCCGCCAGTGACAATCACCTGGAACGACGGCGGCCTGATGCCGCCGCGTCCCGACCTGCTGCCGGAGGACGTGCCGCTTGAGCGAGGGGGTGGCGTCATCTTTATTGGTGAGAAGGGCATTCTCATGCACGAGACCTATGGTGGGAATCCAAAAATTTACCCTGCACAATTGATGGAGGTGGCGGAGAAAGTGCCAAAGACTTTTCCGCGCATTGAGACCCATGACGCTCTCACCCATCCGGCGAAACACCGAATGAACTGGATCAATGCGATCAAGGGCAAGGAAAAGGCGACCTGCCCGTTCGAATATGCCGGTCGGCTGACTGAGACGATGCTGCTTGGCGTTGTGGCCACGCGCTTGGGCCAGGGCAGGCGGATCTACTTTGACGGAGAGGCCGGAAAGATCACCAACGTAGCTGACGCCAATCAGTACCTGCAGCGTGAGTATCGCAAGGGCTGGAGCCTGTGAGCGTGAATTAGCGAAAGACTGCTTGGCCTTGTCCGGGCGGACTGCAGGGCGAGCTGCTCTTGACCAGGCCTGTTCGTAACGTAACATTTTGAGCCGCTGAGGCGATGCTCCAAAAGCCGAACCCGCGTCTTGCCTGATACGCCCAGGATCCGTCAAAGTGAGGAATGCATGAGTCGAATACTTAGGGCGATTCCCACCTTCTTAATGGTCTTACCCTGTCTGGCAGGTTATGCAGGCGATCATTGGCCGCAGTTCCGAGGCCCGGATGGCAATGGGCACTCTGATGCTGTTGGGCTCCCGCTTCATTGGAGTGAAACAAAGAATATCGTCTGGAAGATTCCGATTCACGACCGAGGCTGGTCGTCCCCGGTCGTTCAAGGTAATCAAATCTGGCTGACGACAGCCACTGCGGATGGCCGCCGCCTCTACGCCCTTTGTCTGGATCGCGACACAGGCCGGGTTAGTCACGACCTGAAACTCTTTGACGTCGCCCAGCCGCAGTACTGCCACCCTTTCAATTCCTATGCCTCGCCCACTCCTGTGATTGAGCAGGGCCGGGTTTACGTCACCTTCGGTTCTGCCGGAACAGCCTGCCTCGACACACGAACCTTCCAGGTCATCTGGGAACGACGAGATATTGACTGTAATCATTTTCGTGGCGCAGGCTCGTCTCCCATACTCTTCCAGAACCTGCTCATCATGAACTTTGACGGTAGCGATCATCAGTTCGTCATAGCGCTGGACAAGAACAACGGGAAAATTGTTTGGAAGACGAAGAGGTCCATTGACTTTCAGGATCTGGACGAGAACGGGAAGCCGGCCGCTGATGGCGACTATCGGAAGGCCTTTTCGACACCTCACGTTGCCGCTCTCAACGGAACGCCTCAACTGATTAGCTTGGGTTCGAAAGCGGCCTATGGCTATAACCCCTACGACGGCCGGGAACTGTGGCGTGTGGAAGAGCGGGGTCAACACTCGGCCAGCACGCGTCCCGTGATGGGCCTTGGAATGGTCTTCTTCCCTACAGGGTTTTCCAGCGGCCAACTCTTTGCGGTACGCAGTGGTGGCCAAGAAGGGATTCCAGGCTTTCAAGTGGCTTGGAGGGTTCAGCGTGGCGTGTCCAACAAGCCTTCAGTCCTGCTGGTCGGCGAGCTCCTTTACATGATCAGCGATGCGGGGATCGCCAGCTGCGTCGAAGCCAGAACAGGGCACGTCGTATGGCAGGAACGAATCGGAGGAGAGTTTTCCGCCTCGCCCGTTTATGCCGATGGAAAGATCTGGTTTTTCAGCCAGGAGGGCAAGGCCACCGCAATCGCATTGGGAAAGACGTTTCAGCTTCTGGCGGAGAACCAACTGGCGGAGGGATTCATGGCGTCCCCTGCGATTGCTGGCAAATCCTTTTTTCTCAGAACCCGAACCCATCTCTATCGGATTGAGAAATTCGAGACCGCGGCGGCTCAATCCCGTTGAGCTATACATCGGCTCTCAGCGTGGGCTGGCCCTGCGGTGTGCCCGGTCGCGCGCGTGGGACTCAGCTTCCGGCACAGGCGGCTGGCCACGGTTTTTGTAAAAGCACCTCAGCGCCACTAAACCATTCCGCGTCACATCCGTTGCAACTGTCACTAAGGAAGAGCGAACGTGTCGCGAAAGAGTACGATCTGCGGGAACCGCCTTCTGGTCTTGCTTCTGATGACATCGATCATTTCGCTCTGGCATCAGCGAGCATTCCCAGCTCACGTCGAAGAAGGAAGAAGGATTGTGGTGTTAACCTTCGATGATGCTGTGAAGTCACATCGAACTTTTGTGGCACCTTATCTAAAGCAGTTGGGGTTCGGCGCGACGTTCTTTGTGACGCACTGCTGGATGAACGACTCTGAGCACTTCATGACCTGGAAGGAGATTGCCGAGATCCACCAGATGGGGTTTGAAATCGGCAACCACAGTTGGACTCATGCCGACTTCTCTCGACCTGAGAATGCAGCGCGCCTGGCTGATGAGCTAACGCGAGTTGAGACTGAGCTGAAACGAGTGGGGGTTCCCAGGCCTATCAGCTTTGCTTATTCCGGGAATGGCTTTGGCCCGGAAGCCGTAGCGGAGCTTTCGAAGTTGGGTTATCGCTTGGGCCGGCGCGGCATGCAGCCTGAGGTGCCTTATGGACAGATGAAAATCGGGCCATCGTTTGATCCTCACCGGCATCACCCTTTGCTCATCCCGACGACCGGCGACGCCTATCCTGGATGGACTTTGGAACACTTTCGGAAAGTCGTTGAATCCCCTCGGCTCAACCAGATCGTGGTTCTCCAATTTCACGGTGTCCCTGACGTTCAGCACCCCTGGGTTAACACCTCTCCCGACTTGTTTAGACGGTGCATGGTCTACTTGAGCGAGCACAAGTTTCGCGTGCTTGCTATGAGGGACCTGGATAACTTGCTGCCGAAGAAGCCGCCTGCTGACCCACTGCTGGAGACCCGTTACTCACCCTCCAAGTGAATGCGCCATCAACGAATAGCTCCCCGAGATCCCCTTCAAAACGCTTCACTCAAAGTCATAATAACTGCTACCCTCAAGGGGGTTATCCTTCACTCAAAATCACAACTTATCGAAAGGAGAGAGCATGGTAACACTCAATGATGCCCGTCGAATCATTGCTGCAGCCGAAGCAAAAGCAACTGAACTCGGTCAACCCATGAACATCGCGGTAGCCGACAATGGTGGCAATCTCGTTGCTCACGTCCGGATGGACGGGGCTTGGATAGGGAGTATCGATATTTCAATCAAGAAGGCATACACGTCACGCGCTTTCGATATTGCCACCAAGGATTTGGCGCAACATAGCCAATCGGGAGGGCAGTTCTTTGGGATTCACGCCTCTAACAATGGGCGTATCATGATCTTTGCTGGAGGGATACCGCTCAAGAAAAGCGGTAAGGTAGTTGGGGCGATTGGCGTCAGCGGAGGGTCAGGAGAACAAGACCACGCGGTAGCAGAAGCAGGAGCGGCCGCGTTCTAAGCTTGGCGCAAGGCGTCTGCTTCATAGGAGTAGTCGAACAACCAAGCAAGCTTTCCTACAGCCACGATGACCGCCGAAAGCGCGGTTATCGTGGCCACCAAGTTGGCGCTGACCGTTCTTTTGCTAGACTCGACATCAACGTTAAGGTGCTTCGTTGACTCGAAGTCCAATGCGGGTGGTTCCTGGGCCTACTGATTCCCGTTCCTCACCGCTTCGTGGTATTCCTGCAGTGAGAGCACATCGACTTTGTTCTGTTGCAGTGCGGCAATACCGCTGGCAACGGCGGTGCCGCCCGAGAGCGTGGTGATGCAGGGAACACCATGCTGCATGGCGGCGCGGCGAATGGCCCGTTCGTCGAAGAAGGAATCCTTGCCGAGTGGGGTATTCAAGACTAGGTCCACCTTGCCACTCTTGATGAGATCGACGATATGTGGCCGTCCTTCGTTCACTTTGTAGACTGTTTCCACAGGAAAGCCTTGCTGCTGCAAAGCAGCAGCCGTGCCGCGCGAGGCGATCAACTTGAAACCGAGTTGTCGCAAGCGCTCGGCAATTTTGATGACGTTCTTTTTGTCATGCTGATTGACGCTGATGAAGGCCGTGCCGGAGCGGGGCAGGTATACGCCAGCGCTCATTTGAGCTTTCGCGTAGGCCTGCCCAAAGTTATCGGAGACTCCCATGACCTCTCCGGTGGATTTCATTTCCGGACCGAGGATGGTGTCGACACCCGGGAACTTGGCAAAGGGGAATACCGGGGACTTTACGAAGAAGTTCTGCACAGGTAACTCGTCTGCTAGTCCAAATTCGGCCAGTTTCCGGCCGGTCATCAAGCGTGCGGCAACTTTCGCCAGCGGCACGCCCGTGGCTTTGCTGACAAAAGGCACAGTGCGCGAGGCGCGTGGGTTGACTTCGAGAACATAGACAATGTCGTCCTTGATGGCGTACTGCACGTTCATCAAACCGACGACCTTCAGTGCTCTGGCCAACTGCCGAGTGTAGCGCCTCATTGTGTCGAGATGTTCTGACTTCACTAGATACGTCGGCAAGACACAGGAACTGTCGCCGGAATGGATACCTGCCTCCTCGATGTGCTCCATGATGCCGCCGATGACTACGTTGTGGCCGTCAGCGAGCGTGTCCACGTCGACCTCGAAAGCATCTTCGAGAAATCTGTCAATCAGGATAGGCCGGTCTTGCGAGACATCCACAGCCTCATCCATGTAGCTTTCCAGCGTCCTCAAATCGTAACAAATCACCATCGCGCGTCCACCCAACACGTAGGAAGGGCGCACCAGCACGGGGAAGCCGATCCGGTGAGCAATCTCGGCAGCCTCCTCGTAAGAAACAGCGGTTCCAGAAGGAGGTTGGGGGATCTGGAGATCAGACAGCAGTTTCCCAAAGCGCTTCCGGTCTTCAGCCAGGTCGATAGATTCCGGGGAGGTGCCGATGATCGGGACACCCGCCGCCTGCAACGGCAAAGCCAGATTCAGCGGCGTTTGCCCACCGAACTGTACGATCACTCCGTCAGGCTTCTCGCGGTCGACGATGTGCATCACGTCTTCGAAAGTCAAAGGCTCAAAGTAGAGGCGATCAGAAGTGTCATAGTCCGTCGAAACCGTTTCGGGATTGCAGTTCACCATGATGGTTTCGTATCCGTCTTCCTTCAACGCAAACGACGCGTGGCAGCAGCAGTAATCGAACTCAATTCCCTGGCCGATCCGGTTTGGGCCGCTGCCAAGAATCATGATCTTCTTGTGGTCGGTTGGGTCGGCTTCGCATTCCTGCTCGTAGGTCGAGTACAGGTAGGGCGTGAAGGACTCAAATTCAGCAGCGCAAGTGTCGACGCGCTTGTAGACGGGAATGATCTTCTCAGTCTTCCGCTTGCAACGAATCTGCTCGGCGCTCGTATTCAACAGTAGAGCCAGACGCTGGTCGGAGAACCCCATTCGCTTGGCTGTGCGCAGCAGTTCCACAGAGATCGTTTCGATCCTTTCCTTGCGCAAGCGGACTGCCATCTCGGCGAGTTCCTGAATCTGGTAGAGGAACCAGCGATCAATTTTAGTGTACTCAAAGACTTCGTCGATGGAGTAGCCGGTTTCAAAGGCGGCGCGCAGGTAGGCTATGCGCTCGGGGTTCGGTGTGATGAGCCGCTCACGAAGGCGTTCCGGATCGATCTTTTCCGACCCAAGGCGTTTGCCGGTTTCCAGCGAGCGAACCGCTTTGAGGAACGACTCCTTGAAGGTCCGGCCAATCGCCATGACTTCGCCGACCGACTTCATCTGCGTGCCTAACACCGGCTCGGCTTCGGGAAATTTCTCAAAGGCCCACTTTGGGATCTTGGTGACTACGTAATCGATCGTGGGCTCGAAGCTGGCCGGGGTCTTCTTGGTGATGTCGTTTGGAATCTCGTTCAAGCTGTAGCCGACGGCCAGCTTGGCAGCAATTTTCGCAATAGGGAAGCCGGTAGCCTTGGAGGCGAGGGCAGAACTGCGTGAAACACGGGGATTCATTTCGATCACGACCATACGGCCGTTGTCCGGGTTTAAGGCGAATTGTATGTTCGAGCCTCCGGTTTCGACGCCGACTTTGCGGATCACTCGAATGGCAGCGTCCCGCATGATCTGATATTCCTTGTCGGTGAGCGTCTGAATCGGAGCGACGGTAATCGAGTCACCGGTGTGAACGCCCATAGGATCGAAGTTCTCAATGCTGCAGATGACGACCACGTTGTCCTTGAGGTCGCGCATCACCTCGAGCTCGAACTCTTTCCATCCGATTACGGATTCTTCGACGAGAATCTCGTGGGTCGGGCTGAGATCCAGCCCGCGCTGGGCCAGCTCCTCGAATTCCTCCGCATTGAACGCGATACCACCACCGGTGCCTCCGAGAGTGAAGGACGGTCGAATGATGGCGGGGTAACCAACGCGCTCCACGACCTCCAGAGCCTCGTTGAAGCTGTAGGCCACTCCGCTTTTGGGTGTTTCGAGGCCGATCTCTTTCATGGCTTCTTTGAAGAGAAGCCGGTCTTCAGCAACCTTGATGGCCTTGATCTGCGCGCCGATGAGTTCAACACCGTACTTGTCCAACACGCCATTCTCGGAGAGCGCCACTGCCAGATTCAGGGCAGTCTGTCCGCCTACGGTCGGTAGCAGTGCATCTGGGCGTTCATGGGCGATGATGGCCTCGAGGTACTCTGGCGTCAGAGGTTCGAGGTATGTGCTCTCCGCCAGTTCCGGATCGGTCATGATCGTAGCGGGATTCGAGTTTACCAAGACCACTTTGTAACCCTCCGATCGCAATGCCTTGCAAGCCTGCGTTCCTGAGTAGTCAAACTCACAGGCTTGACCAATAACGATCGGCCCGGAACCGATGATCAGAATCTTTTTAATGTCCGTTCTCTGAGGCATAGTTATTCTTGAGAAGGTCAAAGGTCAAAGGCGAGAGGTCCAGGAAAAGGGCCAAGCACCACAATGTCAACATTGGATGAAACTTCCTCGGGCTTGGCTCTTAGCCCTTGGCTCTTGACCCTCTACTTTCATTCCTGTGTTGGCGCATCAAGGATTTGAATTCTTCGAAGAGATAGCGCGAGTCATGGGGTCCGGGTGAGGACTCCGGATGATACTGGACGCAGAACAGTGGTAAGGCCTTGTGACGGAAGCCTTCGAGAGTCTGGTCATTCAGATTGATGTGGGTTACTTCCACTTCGGCCTGGGGCAGAGAATTGATGTCGACGGCGAAACCGTGATTCTGAGCCGTGATCTCCACTTGTCCGGTTGGAGTTCGCAGCACGGGGTGGTTGCCACCGCGGTGTCCGAATTTTAGCTTGTAGGTCTTGCCTCCTAGTGCCAGCCCTAGAATCTGGTGTCCCAGGCAAATACCAAAGATCGGCCTCCTGCCGATGAGTTTGCGAACCGTATCGACGGCATACGTAAGAGGTTCCGGGTCTCCCGGGCCGTTTGACAGAAAGATGCC
>Ga0075421_100004436_pt1 | contig 16937 bp, 15 predicted proteins | sample SoiMetdeltSBSDD5_FD_75292 | JGI IMG/M metagenome (GOLD analysis project Ga0075421, IMG submission 75292) | Bulk soil microbial communities from a Populus tree surrounding site in Tennessee, USA - Soil MetaG P. deltoides SBSDD5 | ecosystem: Environmental > Terrestrial > Soil > Tree plantation...
TTCCTCCTGGGTAGAGGAGAACGTTCGCTGCAAGCCGGCCGCCCGGTTTAAGCACCCGCAGGACCTCTCGGAGCGAGGCATCGATTTGCGGAAAGCAATGGACCGCGTTGGCGATGTTGGCGGTATCGAACGAGTTGTCCGAAAATGGGAGTGCTGCGGCGTCCGCATGCTGGAGCTCGATGTCGTTGCGATCCTGAAAACGATGCATCGCCCCCGCCAGCATGCGCTCGGCGTAATCGACGCCCACGATCCGCACGAGAGGGAGCTTCTTCCATTTCCGCCAACGCAGCACCAGTTCGAGCAAAGTGCCGCTGCCGATTGCGACCTCGAGGTGATTCGGCCCCATGTTGTTGCCGAAAAATCGAAGCTGGAACCCGAGGGTGCTCCGATACGCGAACGTCAGGATGAAAAAGCCGCGGACGTCGTACCACCAAGGTTCCGAGGCATAAGCGCGCGCGATTTCATCGCGTGACTTTCCAGGCTGTGACTGCGATTCCACTCGATTTTTTTGCACCGCTGCCGGGTATGGGGCTGTATTCTATCCGCAACGAAAACGACGATATCGCGCGGTGCGCTCACGTTCACGAGTTCGCAGATCCCCCCTGCACAGAGTCGCCGCTCGCGCTGGCCTCGGTGGGTGTCGTCGCGTGCCGGATTGGTCCGCCTTGGGGCCGCTCAAGTGGTGTCGAGAAACCTTACACCGCAACCGGCCTGAATGCACCGGGCAAAGTTAAGAGCTTGTATTTAAGGTGTTTATAAAACTGGCATAGTGAATGCTTAGTTGGCTCCCGAAAGCCAGAAGTCATCGGGCCGAGTCCCTAGCCAACTTGGAGTGAATCGAATGAATAGCAAAAGTATCTTCAAAAAATCGTTGATGGTGGCGGCCTGCTCGGCAGCGCTGGCGTGCTTCAGCACCGGCGCTACTGCTCAGGTGTTCCCGGATTTCACGGTCACGGAAGGGAATCCGGCCAGCACACCAGGGGCATTTCCTCTGAGCTTTACGGCGGACAAGATCACGGGCAACTACGTTGAGGTCATCACGTTCGGCCCGGGTAACACCTTCCAGGTTTCATTGAGATGGAACGCCGGTCAGTATGTTGCTAACAACGGCGTCACCCCCGTCGTGTCGAACCTCGGAGCGTCCGATCCCGCTAACCCCTTCGCCAACCAGTATGGTTTGTATGCGCTCTTCACGGCGAGCGGCACGTTCGCCCCGGGACCCGGGGGAACGACAAGCTTTACGTTCAACCCGGGCGGCGGCAGCTCGCTGCAGGTATTTACCGATCCGAGCACGAACACCCTGTTCACCGCGCCCGCGAGTGGGGCAGCACCGTGGACAACGGCCAACGCTGGGGATGACATTCTGATTGCGACGGGTGCTGCTCTGGCCGGGGCAGGTACATTGGACCCGTCGCTGCCCACATGCGGTCCTGGTGGTGGCATCAATTGCGGAAGTTTCGGTACGACCACCAGCTTCGCCTTGACGGCTGCAGGGTCGACCTTGTTCACCGCGCCGATCCCGTTCTACAACCTTTCGTTCCAGTCCGGTCAGCTCAACAACTTTACGGTTGCCGGCACCCAGACGATCAACGGTTCGCTCGACGTGGTTTTCGGAACAGTGCCAGAACCTGCCACATTGGGGCTGCTTGGCGTAGCGCTGGCTGCGTTTGGACTCGCACGTCGCCGTCGCACGTAAGCAACTGTTTTTTGCAGTAAAAAAACCCCGGCAATTGGCCGGGGTTTTTTTTGCCATAATGCCGCGATGGAGCAGCACTTTGATTATTCGCGTGCTTTTTCGCGCAACATCGGCTGGTTAACGATAGAGGAGCAGGCTGTACTCCGACGAAGTCGCGCTGCGATCGCCGGACTCGGTGGCGTCGGAGGCCCCCACTTGCTCACCCTCGCTCGGCTCGGTGTCGGAAAATTTAACATCGCCGACTTCGATACGTTTGAGCTCCAGAACTTCAATCGCCAGGTTGGCGCCACCACGTCTACGCGCGGACTTCCGAAGACGGAAGTGATGTCGCGCATGGCGCGGGATATCAATCCAGAGCTCGAGGTTACGGCCTTTCCGGAGGGGGTCACAGCCGGAAACGTGGACGAATTCCTGAGGGATGTAGACGTCTACGTAGACGGGCTCGACTTCTTTGCCGTCGAAGCGCGGCGCACGGTTTTCGCGGCATGTCAGGCACGCGGCATCCCAGCGCTCACCGCGGCGCCCTTGGGCATGGGTGTAGCGCTTCTCTACTTCGCGCCTGGTGGCATGAGCTTCGAGGACTACTTCAGGTTAGAGGGGCAGCCGCGCGGGGAACAACTCGCCCGGTTCATCGCAGGGCTATCGCCCGCGATGCTCCAGCGGAAGTACCTGGTCGAGCCTGCGGCCGTGAACTTCCGCGAGGAGCGCGGTCCGTCGACCGCGATGGCCTGCGATCTGTGCGCTGGCGTTATGGGAACGGAAGTCCTGAAGGTGCTCTTGAGACGCGGGGCGATGCGGCCCGCGCCCTGGGGATTGCAGTACGACGCGTATCTACAACGCTTCGCCCGGACCTGGCGTCCGTTCGGAAACGCGAATCCTCTGCAGCGCCTGATGCTCTTGCTGATTCGGCGCACATTGCAGGCGCAATAGCTGGCTGGCGATCACGCGTACGTGCCCGTGTGCGCGCTTGCGTTTCATGATTTAGATTAAAAACACAAGTCGCGATTGCGAGAGAATGCACCGTATTCGATATCATGCGTGCCCGGTTGCCGCCTGTGCTTGCTTCGAAACGTTCGACGCAGACGAATCGATCCAGCCGATTCGCACACGTCATCATACGCACGCCGCTGTGTCATCGCGCGTACGTAACACTACGTAATCTGTGCGCCGCTGTAATCGCCGCGCATACCGTAGCACTACGTACTGCCCGGGACCGTGTGCCGTAAGTCCTAACTCCGCAAGACTGAGAAGACTAACTTTGAGCGCAGAGCAAGGGGCATGTTGCCCTGGCCGACTGATAACGAAAGCTGCAACGCACCGGCTGGGGAAGGTAGCTGGTTTGCAGCACTAGAACGAGAGGCCACGATGTCTGTTTTCGGAATGCTGAACCTGGGAGAGGGCTTTAAAAAGCATTTCGAAGTCGTTCCCGCGACGACTGTTGAGCTCAAGGACCAGGTGTACCGGATTCGTCACAGCGTCTACTGTGAGGAGCTCAAGTTCGAACCTGTCCGCACAGATGGGCGCGAGATGGACGAGTACGATGCGCACGCACTCCACTGCCTGCTCCGTAACGTTCGCAATGGCGAATTCGTCGGCTGCGTGCGTTTGATCAGAGCGCGGGCCGACGAACCTGCGTACCCGTTGCCTTTTGAAAAAAGCTGCACGACCACGCTCGATCGAAGGATCATCGATCCGCAAGAGATACCTCGTGAGACGATCGGTGAAGTATCGCGACTCGCTGTGCTGAGCAAGTACCGGAAGCGGCGCGGCGAGGCAGAAAACCCGGTGGGTCTGAGCAACAGCTTCGGTGATACGCAGCGACCGCGCTTTCCCTACATTCCTGTCGGTCTTTACCTTGGCATCATCGAGCTGTCGCTGCGTCACGGCATCAATACGATCTTCGTTCTGACGGAGCCACGCCTCGCGGCCCACTTCGCCCGCCTCGGCGTGCAGGTGAGACAAATCGGAGGACCTGTCGAGCACCGCGGGCTTCGCATTCCGTCAGTCATGGATTGCCGAAGCATCGTGGATGGCCTGAGCTTCGTGACGCGTCCGCTCTACCGCGTGATTGCTGAGCAGATCGACCATCAATTGGCCGCCGACCATCCGCGGATTGCCGCCGTCGCCTGAGCGCGCTAGCCGGAGCTAGTCGGCGCTGAGCGCGTCTGGATGCCTGCGCCAGCGGTAGCAGCAGGACATACCGAACCCACAGAAGCTACTCAACGCGAGAGCGGCTCGCCACTCGGATGTCCTGCAGCCGCGCGTCTACGGCGCACGCTAAAAAAAGCGTGCAACTCGCGCGCACATGCGTATAATCACGCCGGCTGCTGCCGAACAGGGAAAACGCCCTCAGCGAACCAAAATAACCCGTTCGGCTAAGAAATGGCCAGCTCTGGCCAGCTTTAACGCGGCAGTTGCTTGTTGGGCGATCGCGCAGGGGAATATGTAAAAAGTGCAGGCCGTTGGCGCGGTCGTGCTTTGGATCGGGTCGAGAGGTCACCTGTCCTGCGTTGCGCCGCGGCCCGATAGAAATCAAGCATCTCGGATATTTCCCGAGTGAAGGTTCCAGCGTTTTTGCTCATCACTTGCGTCCACGAAGCCTAAATAAGTTACCGAACCTTGCAGGTTTCGTGCCTACCAGTATAGCAGTCTACGCTTCTCGGCCGCTATGTTTGCGGCCGCGGACAGGGCCTTGGTTGGCGCCCGCGCGATACCGGTGGTTGTCCCAAGCGAGCACAGCGCGCGACCGCTTTTTTGAGGGCTTTAATAAATGGGGCATCACCGCGAGCTCGCCCAGTGCAGCCGTCTGCACGGGGCGAGGAACGGCAGCGTCAGCGCCGCCGGCCTGCATACATCCTCCGATCGCGACGAACACGCGTTAGCTGAAAATCAGATCGGGCATCTCCTGCTCGATCGAAACGATTTCCAGATCCGTTTGGCAGATGCCGGCGCTGCAGAAGAAAGCCACGCCCTCATCCACCGCATGTACACACGCCGGGGCTACAAGCTCAGCGCCCCGGTGGCAGCGTTACAAACGATGCACGAAATCACGCTGCAGGCCTGCCGCGAGCACACCGTCTTCGGCACGCTGAGCGTTCGATTCGACTCCAATCGGGGCCTTGGCGCCGATGCGCTTTATCGCGATCAGATCGACGAGTATAGAAGCGACGGCGCGCGAGTCGCTGAGCTCACGCGTCTTGCCGTCGACCCGGAATTTGGCTCGAAAGAAGTGCTCGGCGGCCTTTTCCACCTTGCCTATGTGTTCTGCGGTCCCGTGCGCCAGATCGATGACGTGTTCATCGAGGTCAACCCGCGGCACGTTCCTTTTTACCGGCGGATGCTCGACTTCACCGCTGTTGGCGCCTGCAAGATCTGTCCGCGCGTGGCAGCGCCGGCGATATTGATGCATGTGAAGGTCGCCTACGTCGGCGCTCAGGCCGCGCGATGGGGCGGCCAGCCCGGAGCCGCCACCCGCTCGCTTTATCCGTATTTTTGCTCGGCTGGGGAAGAGGACGACGTAAGGAGCCGCATCGCCGAGCTCTACGAGCCTGCCGCTTCCGCAGCACCGCAGCCCGAGGGATTGACGTTGCGCCGCCAGCCAACCCGATCCTCGCCGTCGGAAGCGGACCGCAGCACCGTGCCCCGGAGCGCCTAGCGCAGCACTCAGCGGTCGCGGTCCGACAAGCCGCGATCGACATCCGATGTGTTGTGGCGCGCTCGCCTCTGCGCACGGCGCGTGCGAGTGTTGCGCGCATGCGCGTGCGATAAGACCCTGCCTAAAGCGCTGGATTTCTGTATATTTGCGGTACAAAACATGCTATAGCAGATGTTCGTACCGAGAATTTGCATATGTGGCTAAGAAAAGCATATTCGCTGGCCGTGGTGTGCGGCATCGCGGCCGGGTTTTCCTCCCTCTTCCCGCTTTCGGCTACGGCGCAGAGCAGCGGTGCCACTGCCGTCGCGACAAGCGTCGGCAAACGAGTGGACTTTCGCGGAGCTGCCTCGGGACGCGACGTCCAGCAGATGGCCGACTGGGCCGTGCGCTCGGGCGATCATCAGCGCCTGCCTTTCATCATCGTCGACAAGGTGAACGCTACCGCCACGGCCTTTGACGCTTCGGGCCGACTGATCCGTAGCACGCCGGTGCTGATCGGGATGGGCGTTGGCGACACGTTCGCGCCGGGCGTGCTCGAGCTGGACATGTACCAGACGCAGCCGTGGCAGCGCATTACGCCGGCCGGCCGGTTTTTCGCGGAAGAGGATCTCAACCTCAAGGGCCAGAGAGTCCTCTGGGTCGACTACGATGCGGGCATTGCCATCCACAAACTGTCCGCAAAAAAAACCAGCCAAAAACGGCACGCACGCCTGGCGTCACCGAATCCCGCGGACCATCGCATCACATATGGCTGCATCAATGTCCCGCCGGCGTTCTACGATCAAGTCGTCCACCCGAATTTCAGGGCGAAGGGCGGTATCGTTTACGTCCTGCCAGACTCCACGCCGATCAAATCGGTATTCAAGTCTTATGATGGCGGCAGCCCGTCCTCCTCGCCTCCCGTGCAGCAAAGCGCGAACGAAGACGTGCTTCCGGTCACGCGTCGGTTCTAGCGTCGGCGCTTCGCGCGACGAGGTTCCACCAGAGACCCGCACATGAGCGTATCGACTCCTCTCAAATTCTGTTACCACGGGCAGCACTATCGGCCGCGCGAGCAGTTCAAGGCGTTGCCGGGCGGCACGCATCGGCGCGAAGTCTGCGCGGACTGCTACGCCAAGATCATGGCTGACCGAAAACAGAAGCGGAAAAAGGCCGGCGCAGGGTAACGCCTCGCTCAGTGCCGCAGCAGCTCGAGGGTCGCCCTCGATTCCTGCTCGACCTGCTCCATCGTGCATTGCCGCGGCGCTTTATCCGGCCGCCACCGCAGAAGTCTCGTTCCGTGCCGGAAGCGTCCGCCACTGAAGTGGTCGTATTGCACTTCGGCGACGAGCTCGGGTGCGAGCGGCTCCCATTCGCCGCTGCGTTCGGTGCTCCATCGGCTCGGACCGCCAGGTCGGTTTCCGGTGAACCCAGGCTCTTCGACCCTTTTTTCGAGGTTCTTCGTCAGCGCAGGCTTCTCCGTCGCCTTGATGTTCGCCGTGAAGCCGACATGATGTAACAGACCGCCGCGGTCGTACAAACCCAGCAGAAGCGAGCCTACGACCGGCGCTTTCGCGGCGTATCGGAATCCCCCGACGACGCAATCGGCTGTCCGCATTCGCTTAAACTTCTGCATTCCAGTGCGTTCGCCGGACTGATATGGAAGGTCGAGGCGCTTTGCCATGATGCCGTCCAGTCCTGTGCCCAGGGATTGCAGCCACTCGTCCGCTGCTTCGAGCCGCGTCGTTTGGGGGGACAGGCGGATTTCAGAGCGCGCGCGAAAATAGCGTTTTGCAAAACGCTCGAGCGCGCCGCGGCGCTTCGCAAGCGGCTCGTTGACGAGCGATTGACCTTCCTCGTCCACGAGCAGGTCGAAAGCGACGAAAAGCGCCGGATGCTCGCGAGCAAGTTTCTCCACACGGCTTCTCGCCGGATGGATTCGCATGAGAAGCTGGTCGAACGAGAGCGCGTCGTCTTCGGGCACGACGAGCTCGCCATCGAGCACGAAGTATTTCGCGGACACTTTCGACAGCGCCTCGACGATCTCCGGAAAATAGCGATTGAAGGGCTGCCCTGACTTCGATCGCAGATCGACCTCGCCACCGTCTTTGAAAGAGAGGCAGCGAAAGCCATCGAACTTGGGTTCGTACTGCCACTCGTCGCCCGCGGGTAACTGCGCGACGAGCTTCGCCTCCATGGGGGCGTACGTCACCGGAAGTGGAAGCGCCATGGAACGCTGCGTCTACAGCAGCTTTGTAAGATCGAAGCGCCCGCGTTTAGCGAGCACCGGTGTCCACAGATCGCCGACGGCTTCGATGCGCGCGGGCATATTGTCCATACGGAAGCCCTCGGTCGTGACACCCTCCTCGAGCTCTTCCCATGTCACGGGCGCGGATACCGTGGCGCGAGGCTTCGGCCGTGGCGAGTATATGGACGCGAGCGTGCGTCCCCACGCGTTCTGGTTGTAATCCACCAGCACCCGACCGGGCGGGCGCTTTGCAACGCGGTACTCGGCTGTTATGAGTGCAGGGCGGAGCTTTGCGATTTGCTGTGCAAACTGTTTTGCAAAGCGCCACACGTCCTTCTGTGTCGGCCCGCGCACAATCGGAACGTAGACGTGAATACCGCGCGAGCCCGTGGTCTTCGCGAGAGGCTGCATGCCGAGCCCTTCGAGCGCGGTACGCACGAGCAAGGCCGTTTCACGCACCGCTTCGAATGTCGCTTCGGGAACAGGATCGAGGTCGAAATGAAGGTAATCGGGACGATCGACATCGTCGCAGCGTGCATACCATTGATTGAGATCGATGCAGCCGAGGTTCACGACCCACAGTAGAGATGCGAGATCCTGGACCATCGGAAAATCTATGATGTTTCCCGACGCATGCGCGATCGAGCAGGTCTCGATCCACTCGGGCCGCGGCGAGGGCGCGCGCTTCATGAAGAAGCACTTTCCGTAGGCGCCATTCGGATACCGCTTCATCACCATAGCGCGGTCGGTGAGATGTGGTAACAGGACGGCCGCCACATCCGTGTAGTACTGAAGCAGCGCGCGCTTGGTGATGCCCAGCTCGGGCCAGAAGAGCTTGTCGAGGTTGGTCAGCCTTACTTTGCGCGAGCCGAGCGCAAGCTCCGTATTCGTTACCCCGCTGGGGATAATGACCGGCGCTGGACGGCTCTCGCGCGCCCTGCTCTCTGGCACCGAAGCTCGCGCTGGATGATGCGTGCGCGTGGCACGCTGGGAAGTTGCGTCACGCATAGCAACACGCCGAAGCAATGGCTGGACCCGCGCGGCCGTATCAGCGGTGCCCGTAGAGTGTCTTACCTGCGACGGGCAGCCGCGTCGTGAGAATCTCTCCAGTGAGCGCCTGAACGATATGAAGCGTGCGCCGGTCCTCGCCGCCAAACGCGATGTTGGCGAGGTTGAGATGCCGTGGATCGTCCGAGTAGATGAGATGCGTCGGCAGCATCCGATTGTCGAAGCGATAGACGCCCACGCCCAGATGGCACACGACGAGACCATCCTCGGCGTCCATCTCTATGCCATCCGGGCCTGCGATTCCGCCAGTGAACTGGAGCGCGACGCGGCTCTTGGTGATCGTTCCATCGGGCATGAGCGGTAAGCGCCAGACCTGCTGCACACCCGTTGCCGCGACATATACCTGCCGATCGCCGCCATTCAACGTGATTCCGTTCGCCCCTGGCACGTTGCTCGCGAGACGCTCGATCGCACCGCTTGTGCGGAGCCGAAACACGCGGCCGGTCGGGTCTATGCAGCCGGTCTGCCCCTGATCGGTGAAATACAGATCGCCATTGGCTGCGAAATGGAGATCGTTGAGTCCTTTGAAACCCTCGCTGTGGAACGTGTCTGCGAGCGTTTCGATACGGCCGCTTTTCGGATCGAAAACGAGGAGCCCACGCCGGTAATCACAGATGAACATCCGGCCGTCCTTGTGGATTTTCATGCCGTTCGGCCAGCCGTCATACTGAAGCGCAAGCTCCCAATCGCCCGTGGGATCGATCCTGAAGATCCTTCCGAACGGTATGTCGACGATCCAAAGCCTGCCGTCGCGGTCGAAGCAGGGCCCTTCGAGGAAGCACTCGACTTCGATCCCCCCGCGGTTCGCCTCCGTCCACGCGTTGCGCCCCTTCCGGCGGAAGCGTCCCGGCATTGTGGTGAACACTTCTGCTTTGACGAGCTCGGTTTCCTTGAACGGGTGGCGCATCTGCCCTCCTGCGGTGCGCCAGAAGTTTTCCGGTTTCCGGCCGTTGTTGCAACAGGTAGAATGCGCCGTCAAACCAAGCACATCGGCCTCGCTCCGACATATAAATGGCTGAAAGCCCCGGACGCACGCTGGTAACGAGCGTGCTGTTTCTAGACATCGTTGGCTACTCGAAAAAGTCGGTTGCGGAGCAGATGTCGGTAAAACAGGTCTTCAACGAGTCTCTGGCGAAGGCGCTGAAGCCGATCGCCGTGCCCGACCGCGTCATACTCGACACTGGGGACGGTGCTGCCGTGACTTTCCTCGGCAATCCAGAGGACGCGCTCTTCACGGGCCTCGTTCTGCAGCGGGACACGCGGCTCCCGGTTCGCATGGGAATCAATCTGGGTCCTGTGCGCCTCGTAAAAGACCTGAACGGCCAAACCAACGTAGTGGGCGACGGTATCAACGTCGGCCAGCGTGTAATGAGCTTTGCGGACCCGGGCCAGCTGCTGGTTGCGCGTTCGTTCTACGAAGTCGTCTCTCGCCTGTCGGACCAGTACGACAATCTGTTCACGCACCTCGGTGAGCGCAAAGACAAGCACGTTCGCGCGCACGAGGTCTACAGCGTGAACGTCGACCCGGAAGCGCTGCCGGCTTTCGTCGAAGGGACCTGGGGCGAACAGTGGGCTGTAGCAGCCGGACTGCTGGATCGGCCGGTCGAGCTCGAGGAGGTTGCATCCGATCAGCCCGCGCAGGTATTCGATGGCGGCGCGCATCTCATTGTTTCCGGCCCGAGCCAGCTGAGCGTGCTGAACGCGCTGGAAGAGCTCGCGAAGAGTGGCTCGAAAGTCCTTTCACCGATAGAGAAGGTCGGAAACAAGTGGATCGCTACATGCGATCGCCCCACGGCCGGCGATAACGGGTGCAAAGTCGAGGAGCTCGGTTTCATGCGGATCGTCACCGGCCCCACGCGCGAGGCCGTGTCCGAGAAAGTGGAAGAGCTCCTGAGCAAGGGTGCCCGGCTTGTTCACGACCTTGAGGAAGCGCGCGGTGTGTGGACCGCCGTCTGCGAGGTCAATCCAGACTAGCGTGGCTTGACCGTACCACGCGGTACGTCAGTCGACTTTCGCGCCCGCTGCACGCACCATCTTCCCGAGCTTCTGAATATCGGACTTGAGGTGGTCGGTCACCTGCTCGGGGGTCATCACGACCGGTTCCGCGCCCTGCTTCGTCCATGCCTCTTTGATGGCCGGAGTTCCGACCATCCGTACCAGTTCTTTGTTCAGGCGAGCGACCGTCTCGCGCGACATGTTCGGCGGACCCATGATGCCGCTGTACAGCACGATATCGAACCCTTTCAGCGTTTCCCCGAGCGCGGGTACATCGGGCAGTTGAGGCGAGCGCTTTGCGGTTGTCACGCCAAGCGCCCTCAGCCGGCCGGCCTGCACGTGCGGCAGCGCGGGTGGCGTCGTCGAAAACGTCAGCGCGACTTCACCCCCCAGCAACGCGCTCACCGCGGGTGCACTGCCTTTGTACGGCACGTGCACCATTTTGACTCCGGCCAGTGATGCGAACGTCTCGCCGGAAAGATGCACGATCGTGCCGTTCCCCGACGACGCGTACGCGATCTCGCCCGGACGGGACCTTGCAAGCGCGATGAACTCTTTCACCGATCTCGCGGGCAGCGATGGATGCACCACCATGACGAGCGGCGTCTGCGCAACCATGGCGATTTGCGTGAAGTCGCGGACGGAATCGTATGGAAGCTTGCTGTAGAGCGTCGCGTTGATCGCGTGGGTCGTCATGTCGATGAAATAGATCGTGTATCCATCAGGCGGTGCTTTTGCGACGATATCGCCGGCGATCGTCGTGCCGGCACCAGGCCGGTTGTCCACGACGAACTGGTGTCCCATCGCGCTCGTCAGGTGCTGAGCCATCACGCGCGAGAGGACATCCGAGATGCCGCCCGGCGGAAATGGCACGACGACGCGCACCGGTTTGGCGGGGTACGTGGCTGCCGGCTGCGCGTGAGCCGATAGGGCGCATGTCGCAGCGACCAGCGCAAACGCGATAGTGACAGTTCGTTTCATCACGCGAGCTCCTCGGTTTTGTTTACGCCTGCGCGTTGAGCAGTAACTATGCCAGTAGCTGCCTATGTTCTTGGCGAGTCAATCGACGTGATCGCAGAAAACAGGTTTTCCACCGTTACGCGATCGATCGCGCGCGTGATGAAAACGAGCCGTGTCATGCGGTCCGCGCTCGGCCATTCCGCAAGCTCGATCGGCGGATGAAAAAGATGTTGCACGCCTTGCACGACGAGTGGACCCTGCCTGCCCTCGACGTTCACGAGACCTTTGACACGCAGGAGGTCCGGCCCGCGGAGAGCCGTGAGGACTTCCATACACTGTGAGAATGCGGGCCAGGTGAACGGCTTTTCGTAGCGAAGACTGAAGGAAGTGACGGCTGCGTCATGGCGGTGCACATGGCCGTGCTCGTCGTGCACTTCCGCGCCCATCCAGCGTTCGACTTCCTCGAGGCGCGATCGCGCCGTCGTCAGGCCGACATTGATCAGAAACGGCAGGTCGATCTCTCCGTTGATCGCACGTTTGAGCGGCGCCTGCGGATTCAGCTCGCGCAAGCGGTTTTCGAGTCGCACGACGGCGGCATCGTCGGCGAGGTCGGATTTCGTGACTACGATACGATCGGCGAGCGCTGCCTGTTTCATCGCTTCCTGCATCGTATCGAGCTGACCCGGACCGTTCACGGCGTCGACGAGCGTCACCACGCAATCGAGGCGGTATTGCGACTGCAGCATCGTATCGGTCATGAGCGTCTGCATCACCGGTGCAGGGTCCGCCAGGCCCGTCGTTTCCACGACCACGCGGTCGAAGTCGATGATCTCGCCGGTGCGCCGCTTGATGAACAGATCCCGCATCGTCTCCTGGAGATCGCCGCGCAGCACGCAGCACAGGCACCCATTGTTGAGCAGCATCATCTGCTCGGAAGAAACCTGCACGAGATCGTGGTCGATGCTCTGTTCGCCAAATTCGTTCACGATCACGGCAACCCGATTCATATCGGGTCGCTTGAGCAGCCGATTGATGAGCGTAGTCTTCCCGCTCCCGAGGAAGCCCGTGACGATACTGACCGGAATACGGCCGGCCAGCGGGTCCCGGCTCTGCTGTACGGGTTCCATTTGTAAGCTCATGGTGCTCGCCTTTTCGCGCGTGGTTGGCCTTCAGGCACCGTCCCGGCCATACGCTCGAGGACGGCACAGATCGCTGCCGTGTCCTGCTTCGCGTGCCCCAGAGCATAGGCCGCCGAGTAGAAGGCCTTGCTAGCCTCAAAGAGAGGCGTCGGGCAATGAAGGCCAGTGGCGTAGGCGCTGATGATATCAATATCCTTCTGATAGACATCGACCTTCATGGTGGCATCGTCATAGTCACGCCGGATCATCAGGGGAGCGCGCACTTCGAACATGCGTGATGTGCCGGCTCCGTCGCGTATCACCTTGTACAGAAGATCGAGGTCCAGGCCCGAGCGTCGGCCCAGAACGATGGCTTCCGCGGTCGAGAGGTTGTGTATGGTCACGAGGAGGTTCGCGATGAATTTGAGTCTGGAACCGTTGCCGAACTCGCCGCAGTAATGGGTGCTCCGGGCAAATCCGGCGAAAATCGCCTCGCACTGTCGGACGGCTTTCTCCGGGCCGCTCGCATAAACGGAAATATCCTTGGCCGCAGCCTGGGCGCCGGTCCCACTGATCGGGCAGTCGAGCACCGCGATGTCCCGTTCAGCGCACCGGTCGCGCAGCCCGAGCTTTACGTCGAGCGGCAGGGTGCTGGCTTCAATGACAATCGTTCCCGGCGTGGCACTTTGAAGCAGACCCGCGGCTTCGAAGAATACGGCATTCACGGCGGCGATGCTCGGCAGAGAGGTAATGATGGTGCGCGACTCTCTCGCAACAGCGGGAATCGAAGTGGCACTGGTGCCACCGCGGCGTTCGAGCTGCGCGCGACGCTTCGCATCGACATCGAAGCCGACGACCTGAAAACCGGCATCCACCAGATGCTTCGCAAATGCTCCACCCATGATGCCGAGGCCGATCTGGCCAACGGCGGATCCTTGTGAGTTCTGCAAGGCGGCTGTTCTTGTTCTGGCTGTCTTACGATTCTTCACTTCGTTCGTACCTCTCGTCTGACCACGGAAAGATGTCCCCCGGGGATCGGCCCTGGGACGCAATAACGGCTTCACAGGCCGTAGGGTAATGGATTCCGGCGTGTGTGACTCGAGGGGGCGGCAGCACAGTGAGACGTCCTTGGTGCTGCCGCCTCCGGGCGGGCATGGTGGGTCCAGGAAACCCGTATGTCGCAAGCGCATGGCGGGAAGGCTTCGCCTCGCGAATGCACCTCGCGTACTGTTTTTCCTGATTTAAACATTTGTCAGACGTCGCCAGGGCTCGCTAACATTGAGGCCCCGTTCGCGTCATTCCCGAACGGCATCGGCTACAAAACCCAGAGGATTTAGAGTGAAACAAATCAACGTCGGTATTGTGGGTACGGGATGGTGCGGCGGGATACGGGCCGAAACCTGTGCCGCCAACCCCCTGGTCAAAGAGTTGCATATCGTCGAAACGAAGCCAGAGCGCCTCGCCGAGGTGGCCCAGAAGACCCAGCCTGCCAGTGCCGGGAACGACTATCGCGAGCTGCTCAGGAAGCCCGATATCGACGCGATCATCATTTCTGCGACGCCGGAAAGCACGCATTACCCGATGGCGCGCGACAGCCTGCTGGCCGGCAAACATGTGTTTCTCGAAAAACCGATCGCAATCGAGCTGCACGAGGCGGACGAGCTCATCGCCATCGCGCGTCGCAACAAGCTCAAGTTCACGATCGGCTATTCTCAGCGTTTCAACGCGAAGTACGCATATGTCAAGAAAGCCATCGAGGACGGCACGATAGGCAAGCCGGTGAGCGCCCTCGTGAGCCGCCATATCACGCGCGGTCTCGGTAAGAAGATCACCGGCCGCACCAAACTCTCCCCCGCTGCGATGGAGGCGACGCACGACCTCGATTTCGTGCTGTGGTGTCTCGAGCCGGCCAAGCCGGTACGCGTGTACTCGCAGGTGAATTACGGCGCGCTGCGCGAATCCACGGGCGGGGACATTCCCGATAACCAGTGGATCATGGTCACGCTCGACAACGGGTTTTCGTTCGTGGTGGGTGGCGGCTGGAGCCTGCCGCCGGGCTACCCGAATTTCTCCACCACGTGGATCGAGATGATCGGGACGGAAGGCGCTCTGCTGGTCGACGACAGCCATCGTGACGTCGTCCTGAATACGATGAAAGACGGCATGCGCCTGCCGATGTCTTCAATGCCGGGCGAATTCGTGAACCACGCGTACGCCGGTCCGATGGAGCGCGAGACGATTAACTTCCTCGAAGCCGTTGCGTGCGATCGCCCAGTGCTCGTTAAAGCCGAGCAGGCGCGGCAGGTGATGGAGCTCTACATAGCCGCGGACATTTCGGCGGAACGGAACGAGCCGGTCACCTTACCGCTTCCCGAATCCCGACGGGCTGCAGCATGAGGAAACAACCTCAGCGTATCGGCCTTGCCATCGTCGGTGCGGGTCGCGTCGGCCTTATCCGCGGCGAGCTTGCATCGCGGCATCCGCAGGTCGACTGGATCGGGCTTGCCGAAATCAACAAGGACCGCGCCAAGGTCGTTGCGGACAAGGTCGGCGCGGATTTTGTAACGTCAGACTTTCGCGAGCTCCTGCGGCGGCCCGAAGTGACGGCGGTCGTCGTGTCGACGGACGAGCATCTTCACGTCGATCCGATCATGGCTGCGCTCGAGCGCAAGCTGCCGATGCTCGTCGAGAAGCCGCTCGCGACGGACCTTGCGGAATCGGAGAACGTACTCGGTGCGATTCAGAAGGCAGGCGCCGACGTGGTGATCGGTTATACGCAGCGCTTTCGCCGCCGCTGGCTTGTTGCGAAAGAGAAAGTGCGCACCGGTGCGCTCGGCGACGTGACGATGGTCACCTCCCGCGCGTTCATGAACCGCCTGGTTGCGATCGACAACTACAAACGCACGGATAATCCGGCCGAAATCTCGCCGATGGTGATCTCGGGCACTCACGCGCTCGACGTCGTGATGTGGCTCATGGAGGCCAAGAAACCCGTCGAGGTCTACGCGCGCTCCGTCGATAAGGCGCTCGGGCCCAAATGGAAAGGAATCGACGGCACCGGGTATGTCATCACGTTCGAGGACGGATCGATCTATCACGGCGTCATCTCCTGGGCACTGCCCGAGGTATGGCCGGGGGCGGTCTACAGCCTGGAAGTGGGGGCGGTCGGGACGGAAGGCGTGCTGACGATCGACGATACCCACCGCGACATCGTCCTCGCCGTGAATCAGGCGCAGGGCGAAGGCTATGCGCCTCACGAGTCGCGACGTGTCGACTTCCTTACGAGCTATCCGGTCGGAGATATCGCGCTCGGAGAGCTGCGTGGTCCCATGCGCGAGGAAACGAATTCCTGGCTGACGCGGCTGTCCCTCGGGTTGAAAACGCAACACGCGACGGCAGCGGAAGGTCACAATCGTTTGATGCTCACGAAAGCGATCGACCTTTCCGCCAGGTTGAAGCGCCCCGTGAGTCTGCCCATTTCGCCCGAAGACGAAAAAAGGACTTGAGCGGCAGGAGCTACTCGAGTGAATCGGCAGGCCCCGGCCTGCCCATAACGAGGAGGATGTGCAACATGCGTAAGTGGCTGCTGGGCGCGTTCGCTTCCGCGCTCATGAGCTCGGTTGTGAATGCCGCTGTGTCCGATGGACGGGCGCAATTTCCGCTGCGACCCGTGCGCCTGATCGTCCCGTATGCGCCGGGTGGGGCAACAGATCTCACGGCCCGCCAGCTCGCGACGAAGTTGAACGAAGTTTGGGGTCAGGGCGTCGTCGTCGACAATCGAGCCGGCGCGTCCGGCAACATTGCACTCGACACCGCGGCACGGGCAGCACCGGACGGCTACACGCTTTTCGTTGGTAACGTCTCCACCAACGCCATCAACGAAACGACGTTCGCGCATATGCTCACGATCAGGCCGTCGCGCGATCTCACGGGCGTCACGAACCTGATCGAGCTTCCGCACGTTTTTCTCGCGAGCACTGCAGTCCCGGCCTCGAGCCTGAGGGAGCTGGTGGAATACGTGAAACGTTCCGGCACGAGACTCAACTATGGGTCGGCCGGCGTTGGTTCGTATCCGCACCTGGACGTCGTCCGGTTTCTTCGAGCCGCCGGCATCGAGATGACCCACGTTCCCTATAAAGGCGGCGCCGGGCAAATGGTGCCGGCGATGCTCGGGAATGAAGTGCAATTCTTCGTCATCAACTTCGCCTCTTCGCTGCC
>Ga0075421_100004439_pt1 | contig 16926 bp, 14 predicted proteins | sample SoiMetdeltSBSDD5_FD_75292 | JGI IMG/M metagenome (GOLD analysis project Ga0075421, IMG submission 75292) | Bulk soil microbial communities from a Populus tree surrounding site in Tennessee, USA - Soil MetaG P. deltoides SBSDD5 | ecosystem: Environmental > Terrestrial > Soil > Tree plantation...
GTCCCGTTTCAACGACTCTGACCCCTTGATCGGTTGGCGGCCTAGGCTCACGGTCCTTTCCTGAGCGGCCGGTTAGCTTTCCCGCGCACGGCACCCGCGCGACGAGTTGCCGGTTGCCCACCAGGTTCGAGGACGCGTCGTGAAAATCATCCCGCTGCTGGCCGTCGCGGACGTGCCAAACCAGCCGAAAGCGCTAGTCGTCGATGGCTGACTCTCCCCAACCAAAACAGAAAGCGCGAGTGAACATGGCACGCGCCTGGCCCGAGGCGCGCGCGCTCGTCTGGAAGCACCGGCGATCGCTCGCGATCGGCCTCGCGCTCATGCTCGTCAACCGGCTCGCCGGTCTCGTGTTGCCCGCGAGCTCGAAATACCTCATCGACGACGTGCTCGGCAAGCAGCAGCTCGCAATGCTCGTCCCACTCGCCCTGGCCGTCGGCGGCGCGACCGTGGTGCAGGCCATCACATCGTTCACCTTGTCGCAGATCGTGAGCATCGCCGCACAGCGCGCCATCAGCGACATGCGCATCGACGTGCAGCGTCACGTGCTGCGGCTGCCGGTGTCGTTCTTCGATTCGACCAAGTCCGGCGTGCTCATCACGCGGGTGATGACGGATGCGGAAGGGGTCCGGAACCTGATCGGCACCGGGCTGGTGCAGCTCACGGGTGGATTGCTCACGGCCGCTATCGCCCTTGGTGTGCTCTTCTACCTCAACTGGCGCCTCACGGCCTCCACGATCTTCGTGCTGTTGGCGTTTGGCGCGATGATGGCCGTCGCGTTCAAGCGACTTCGGCCGCTTTTCCGCAAGCGCAACGAGATAAACGCCGAGGTGACGGGGCGACTGGGTGAGGCGTTAGGCGGGATTCGGACGGTCAAGGTTTACACGGCCGAGCAACGCGAGGAGCGCACGTTCGCGGAGGGAATCGAGCGACTGTTTCGAAACGTCGCTGCGACGATCACCGGCACCTCGGCCGTCGGGGCGGCCACGACCGTCATCGTCGGGGTCATCGGTGTGCTCATGATCATCGTAGGCGGCCGCTCGATCGCTGGCGGCACGATGACGCTCGGCGACTTCGTGATGTACATCTTCTTCATTGGTCTCGTCGCGGCGCCGCTGGTGCAGATCGCGTCGATCGGGACGCAGGTGAGCGAGGCATTCGCGGGGCTCGACCGGATCCGCGAGATCCGAACGACGGCCACCGAGGACCAGGAGGATGAACGCCGCGAGCCGATCGGCGAGCTGCGCGGTGACGTCGCGTTCGAACACGTGAGCTTCGAGTACGTGCCCGGTGTCTCGGTGCTGCGCGACGTCTCGTTCACGACGGTGGCCGGAACTACCACGGCGCTCGTCGGGTCGAGCGGAGCGGGGAAGAGCACGTTGATCGGGCTCGTCACCGCCTTCAATCGGCCGACGACCGGACGCGTGCTCGTGGACGGGCGGGACGTCGCTACGTTGAGACTACGCGACTACCGCGCGAACCTTGGCGTCGTGATGCAGGACAATTTCCTCTTCGACGGGACGATCAAGGAGAACATCGCGTTCGCGAAGCCCGACGCGACCGATCAGGAGGTCCGGGCGGTCAGCCGCATTGCACACTGCGACGAGTTCATTGAGAAGTTCGAGGCGAAGTACGACACGATCGTCGGTGAGCGCGGCGTCAGGCTCTCAGGCGGGCAGCGGCAACGGGTGGCGATCGCGCGCGCGATCCTCGCGGACCCGCGGGTCCTCATTCTCGATGAGGCGACGTCGAGCCTCGACAGCGAGAGCGAGGCGCTCATTCGCGACGGGCTTCGCTCGCTCCGCCGCGGGCGGACCACCTTCGTCATCGCGCACCGTCTCTCGACGATCGAGAGCGCCGATCAGATCCTCGTCATGGAGGAGGGGCGGATCATCGAGCGCGGCACGCACAGCGAGCTGCTCGCGGCGAACGGACGGTATCGGCAGCTCTACGACAAGCAGTACCACATCGAGCGCGATCAGTTCATCAACCCCGGAGAGGATTTCCTGCCGGTTCCCGACGCAGAGGCAGAGGCGGTTCCGATGCCGCGGCAGTCGCGCGGCGCGCTCTGACCGGCGCGGCGAAGCCGCGGTTGGGCCGTCGCCGCGAGGGCGAGCCCGCGGCGATCCATCCGGGCATGTCATCACTCAGGCTCCGTTGTCATCCCGAGCGAGCTGGCGAGGCCGGCCCTCGCCGCTGTCAAGAGCGAGCGAATGACGATGGAGGGCGTCTTTACACGCCCCGTCCCCGACGGCAGGTTCACGGCGCCAGGACAGGGCGAGCCCCGATCGATGGCGCGGTCAACCGGACCGTGAGGTCCGTTCCGCCCAGCAACCCAACCAGAGGTGCGCATGGACGGTCTCATGATGGAGTATCCGCTGACCATCACCGCGATGCTCCGCCGGACCGAGGCGATGTTCGGTCACAAGGAGATCGTCTCGCGGCGTGCCGATCGTAGTCTCGAGCGGTCGACGTACGCGTCGGCCCTCAAGCGCGCCCGAAGGCTCGCCGCCGCGCTCGAGCAGCTCGGCGTGGGCCGCGGCGACCGCGTGGCGACGCTCTGCTGGAACCACCTCCGACACCTCGAGGCGTACTTCGGCGTGCCCTGCTCGGGTGCCGTCCTGCACACCCTCAATCTTCGCTTGCACATCGACGAGCTCTCCTACATCGCCACGCACGCGGGCGACGTGGCGCTGATCGTCGATCAATCGTTGGTGCCGCTCGCGCAACAGCTTCGGGAGCTCGTCACGTTCAAGCACGTCATCGTGATTCGCGAGAACGCTGACGCCCCACTTCCGCCAAACACGATCGACTACGAAGAGCTCGTCGCGTCGGGGAATCCGCTCTATGACTACCCCGACCTTGCCGAGTCGGAAGCGGCGATGATGTGCTATACGTCCGGGACCACGGGACGCCCGAAGGGCGTGCTCTACTCACATCGGGCGCTCTGCCTGCATACCCTCGGGACTCTCATTGCGGATGTCACCGGTGTCACCGAGCGCGACACCACGCTCGCGGTCGTGCCGATGTTCCACGCGAACGCGTGGGGCCTTCCGTTCACGTCGGCGGTGTCGGGCGCGCGTCAGGTGCTGCCGGGCCCGCACCTCGATGCCACCAGCCTTGTGGAGCTGTGCGAGCAGGAACGTGTGACGATGGCGGCCGGCGTGCCGACGATCTGGCTCGGCATCCTGCAGTACCTCGACGCGAACCCGACGCGTCACGATCTCAGTGCGCTCCGCCGCATGCTCGTTGGCGGCGCGGCGGTTCCCGAGCCGCTCATTCGCGCGTTCCAGGACCGCCATGGCCTGTACATCCAGCAGGGCTGGGGGATGACCGAGACGAGTCCGGTGGGGTCGGTGAGCAAAGTGACGAGCGACCTCGAGGACGCGCCCAGCGACGTGCAGTTCGCCTATCGAGCGAAGGCGGGCATTCCGCTGCCGTTCGTGGAGATTCGTTCGCGACGGGACGACGGCGGCCTCGCCGCGTGGGATGGTGAGACGATGGGCGAGCTCGAGGTTCGTGGTCCGTGGGTCGCGCGCGCGTACTATGACTCGCCCGACTCCGCCGACCGATTCACAAGTGATGGCTGGTTCCGGACAGGAGACATCGCTTCGATCGATCAGCGCGGCTGCATCACCATTCAGGATCGGGCGAAGGATCTCGTGAAGTCCGGCGGCGAGTGGATCAGTAGCGTGGCGCTGGAAGGCGCGTTGCTCTCGCACCCCGACGTCGCCGAGGCGGTCGTGATCGCGGTGCCTCACGCGAAGTGGGACGAGCGCCCTATCGCGGTGATCGTGCCGCGTGCCGGGAAAACGCCAACGCTCGAGTCCGTGCGGGCACATCTTGCGCCGAATTTCGCCAAGTGGTGGCTGCCGGATGACGTCGTGCTCGTCGAGTCGATCCCGCGGTCGGGAACCGGGAAGTACCTGAAGAGCGTTCTCCGCTCGCGCTTCCGTGATGTCCTCGGTACGGTGCCGCGCCCCTCGGAGGCGACCAGTACCGCGGACTGACGACACCGAGGCCGACGTAGCTTTCGCCGAATGAAGCCCAGCGTCATCGCGGCGCGCGTCGGCCTGTACCTCGGCGCGTGCTGGCTCAGCATCGGCGTTCTCGCCACCGGATTTTCACGCGCGGCGGGCATCGCCGTCGCCGTGCTCGCGGTCTATACGACCGTGCCGCTCATCGTGTTCGCCCGGTGGCGCGGATGGCCGTTCTACCCTAACGCGGCATTCCGGCTGCTGGTGGTGCGACCGTTCTGGTACACGCAGCTCCTGTTGCCACTCGTCGCGCTGGGCGGCACGATCGGGGTCATAATTGGTGCGCTCGTGGGGCATGCGCTCGTGGGCGGTCAGATCGCCGCAGCGACGGTGCTCGTCGTCGTCGGCGTCGTGCTGCTCGCGGGCTACGTCGGGTCCCGTCAGCTGGTCGTACGGCGGGTCGACGCGTCCATTCCGGGCCTCGCGCCCGAGTTCGACGGACTCACGATTGCCCAGGTCTCCGACCTTCACATCGGTCCGCACACATCGAGGCGATTCCTGTCGCGGGTGGTGAACGCCGTTCGTGACGCTGGTCCGGACGTCATCGCCGTGACAGGTGATCTGGTTGACGATCGCGCCGAAGACGTCACGGCCTACGCTTCCGCGCTCGGTGAGCTCGACGCGCCGCTCGGCGTCTTCATGATTCCGGGGAATCACGATGTCTACGCGGGGTGGGATGCCGTGGAGCAGCGGCTTCGCCGCGACGTGCCTGCGCGGCTCCTGTTGAATGAAGCCCACGTCATCCGGCGTGGCCCCGCGACGCTCGTGTTCGCAGGCACCGGAGACCCCGCAGGTGGCCGGCGCGGCCAGAGTCGCGCGGCGCCGGACCTCGAGCTCGCGCTCACGGGCGTGCCTAACGGTGCCACGGTCGTGGCATTCGCGCACAACCCGGCGCTGTGGCCCGCACTCATCGCGCGCGGGGTGTCGCTGACGCTGAGCGGCCACACGCATTGGGGACAGCTCGCGCTGCCGCGTGTCGGCTGGAGCCTCGCGTCGCCGTTTCTCGAGCATGCCATGGGCGCGTACCGCGAGCGGGATTCGCTGTTGTACATCAGTCCGGGCACGGGCTATTGGGGGATTCCGTTCCGCCTCGGTGCGCTGCCTGAGGTGACGGTGGTGCGCCTGCGGCGTGCTCCCGTTGCGTTGGCGGTCGGTACGCCGCGTCGCGCGGCGTGATTGGCCCATAATCTGCGGCGCGCCCTCCTCCGGCGTCGTCGTGACGCCACCGCGGTGACCATCACCGCGTTTGCATCTCGCAAGGAGGAAGCGATGCGACGTGGACTCGTGAATCGTCCGTCTGTCACGCGTGCGACGTACGTGGCGCTCCTCGCGGCGTTCACCGCCTGCGATCAGCCACTCACCGCACCGAACGCGTCCCTCACCGTGCTCGCGACGAAATCGGCGAACGACGCCGGTGGGCCGCTCCCGACTCGTTATGTCCTGCCCGGCAATCGCGTGTTCCCGGAGGGCATCGCGTACGAGCAAGGGACCGGGCTGGTCTTCGTCAGCAGCACGACTGACGGCACGGTGTTCCGCGGCGACGACAGCGACGAGATGTTGCAGCCCTTCCTTCTTCCGGGCTCCGACGGGCGCACGACCGCGATCGGACTCGAGGTCGATGGCAACGGTCATCTCTTCGTCGCGGGCGGTGGGACCGGGTTCGTCTTCGTGTACGACGCGTACACGGGCGGGCTCATCGCGAAGCTGTCGGGTGGTTCGTCGCCGACGTTCCTCAACGACATTGCGGTCGACAAGGACGGCGTCGCTTACATCACCGACTCGATGAGCCCGGTGATCTATCGCGTCGTGCCGAACGGCGCGGGCGGGTACACGCTCGAGCGGTGGCTCGAGCTCGCGGGCACGCCGATCGTCTACACCACCGGCTTCAACCTGAATGGCATCGAGGTGTCGTCCAACAGCCGCTACCTGTTCACCGTTCAGTCGAACACCGGGAAGCTCTTCCGCATCGAGATCGCGACGAAGGAGGTCGTGGAGGTGGGCGTGCCCGGCGCTGTGCTCACAGCGGGCGATGGAGTCTGGATGCACGGAAACACGTTCTACGTGCTTCGCAACCAGGCGGAGCTCATCAACGAGATCCGACTTCAGCCCAATCAGGCGCGCGGCACGCTCGTGGGCGTAACGACCGATGCGTCATTCATGTTCCCGACGTCGCTCGTCGGGGCGCGCGGGCGGCTTCTGGTCGTGAACTCCCAATTCGACAAGCGTGCACCGGGGATGACGCCGGTGCTGCCGTTCACCGTGTCGGTCGTGCCGATCCCATGATTCGCGGGTGACCTAACGAGTGCGGTGGCGGTTGGGCCCGCTGCTCGCTGCTCGAGGCTGCCGCTGGCGCCACCACCGCACGCTGATACTGCTTGCCACCGCCGCTCCCACCTCGGGCCGGCTCGGTGCCTCGGCTAGCAGCCTCACGTGTATCCGTGTCGAGAACGCCGTATCTTCGTCGTCACCTGCTAAGCGTCGTGGCACGGATCGGCTCGGTGAAGGCAAGCGAACGGGCGAAGCTGTCGGAGGGTCTCGATGGTGGATGAAGCGAGCCTGGCGGCGTGGATACGGGATCTCCAGACGCGGCGGCCTAGCTACCGGATCGACACGCGAGACGCTGTCGATCGACGGTTCACGTCGATCGCGCTGAGCGAGGGGCTCGTGATCGTGACGACCCCAGCCGGCGACGTCCCGGCGTCGGACGCGCCGTACCTGCTCGGTATCCGCCTAACGGCAACCGGCGAGCGGCTGCTCGCCCGCTACACCGCAGCCGGCGCCGGCTGACGCCAACACGCCGCGTCCGCGTCCGCCGATACGTTCCGGACCGGCCCGCGTGCGTTCGATGACATGCGCGAGACGGCAGCTGCCTACACTGCCGTCGTGCTCGCCGCAGTCCGTTCCGCCGCCGTGCTCGGCATCGATGCCTACGACGTCACCGTGGAGGTGCACGTCGCCCAGGGGCTGCCGGTGTGGACGATCGTTGGCCTGCCCGTCGGCGCGGTGAAGGAGAGCCGAGAGCGCGTGAGTGCCGCGTTGGTGAACAGCGGGTTCGACGTGCCGCACCGGCGTGTTACCGTAAATTTGGCGCCCGCCGATGTGCGGAAGGAGGGGAGCTCGTTCGACCTACCGATTGCGTTAGGCTTCCTCGCGGCCACTGGCCAGCTGGCCCCGGAAGCGCTCGCCGGCGTCGTCGCCATCGGCGAGCTGGGGCTCGACGGGACGCTCCGCCCCGTGCGCGGCACGCTCTCCGTCGCGCGCCGGGTCGGTGCCAACCTGAGGCGGCGCCGCGCGGGCCATACGCCTCCAACTCTCCTCCTGCCACCGCCTAACGTCGCCGAGGCGGCGCTCGTGTCGCGGCTCGCCCTCTCGGCCCCGACGACGTTGGCGGAGGCCGTCGGGCAGCTCCACGCCGGCGGCCTTCGACCCCCCGCACCGAGCGAGACGACGTCCGCGGCCAGATCCGCGGACTCCGTCGATCTCGCCGAGGTCGTCGGCCAGGAGATCGCGAAGCGTGCGCTCGAGATCGCGGCCGCCGGCGCGCACGCCGTGCTCATGATCGGCCCGCCCGGGGCAGGGAAGACGATGCTTGCGCGACGCCTCCCGACGATACTCCCGGCACTCACCGAGGAGGAAGCGCTCGAGGTCGTCGCCATTCACTCGGTGGCCGGGCTGCTTGCGCCCGGCGCCGCGACGTCCGTTACGCGGCCGTTTCGCGCGCCCCATCACACCCTGTCGGCCGCGGGGCTCATCGGCGGCGGCAGCAACCCCCGCCCCGGCGAAGCGAGCCTGGCGCACCATGGCGTGTTGTTCCTCGACGAGCTCCAGGAGATCCCGCGCCACGTGCTCGATGCCCTGCGGCAGCCGCTCGAGGACGGGCGCGTCGTCATCGCGCGCGCGGCGACCGCCGTGGTATTCCCTGCGCAGTTCACGCTCGTGGCCGCAATGAACCCGTGCCCGTGTGGGCGCGCCGGAGACGCGCGCGGCGGGTGCTCGTGCGCGTCGTCGGAGATCGCGCACCACCAGTCGCGGCTCTCCGGCCCGTTGGCGGACCGCATCGACATGCAAGTCCGGCTCTCGGCCGTCCCCGTGCGCGAGCTGGGTCGGCAAGACGGTGGGGAGTCGTCGGCGACGGTTCGCGTGCGCGTCGAGCGAGCGCGTGCTCGGCAGCGCGCGCGGTATCGCGGAGTTTCGCGCGTGCGGTGTAACGCGCACGCGTCGGGACGGTGGCTCGATACCCGCACTCCGGTTGACACCGACGCGCGGGATCTACTCGCGTCGGCGGCGGAGCGGTGCGGGCTGTCAGCGCGGGCCTATCATCGCGTCCTCAAAGTCGCCCGCACGATCGCGGACCTCGACGACTCGACCGCCGTCGCGTGGACGCACGTCGCCGAAGCGCTGCGTTACCGGCCGCTCGACTCCCGATCAGGGGAGCGGATCGCTCCGCCGGACGGCGAGGTCGCTCTCGCGACGTGACGCGCGAGCGGCGCGATAGGCGGGTCGGAGCACTCATCTTGCCTTGATGGGCTCCGGTTGCTAATCACCGGAGCGGAATGACCACCACGGTCGTTCATCGCGCCACGCCGCCGATCACGCACAAGCAGGTCCTCGTGATCTTCAGCGGGCTGGCGTTGGCGATGCTCCTGGCCGCGCTGGACTCGACCATCGTCGCGACCGCACTCCCCACGATCGTCGGCGAGCTTGGCGGGCTCAATCATCTCGCCTGGGTCGTCACCGCGTACCTGCTCGCGCAGACGATCGTCACGCCGCTGTACGGCAAGCTCGGAGACCTTTACGGTCGCAAGCGCATCATGCAGGGGGCGATCGTAGTCTTTCTCATTGGCTCCGCGCTCTGCGGTATGAGTCGGACCATGACGCAGCTCATCATCTACCGCGCCATCCAGGGGCTCGGTGGCGGCGGGCTGTTGGTCACGACGCAGGCGATCGTGGGCGACATCGTCCCGGCGCGGGACCGTGGGCGCTACCAGGGTTAGAGTTGATTCCGGAGCCGCATCCGGCGGCGCTCGATGGGCGTCGAGCTCCTGACGGAGTGGCGGACAACGGGAGTTGAGTGCCGACCCCTCGGCCACGCGGCTAATTTGTCTCGGATGACGCAGTCGCTTTCGATCGAACCTCGCCCCAACGACAGCGCGAAGCCGTCGGCCGACGACCGCGCGTTCGAGGCTCGCCTCCTTACGTGGTTTCGCGCGCACGGATCGGTTCTCGTCGGCTTCAGTGGTGGCGTCGATTCCGCGTACCTCGCGTGCGTGGCGGTGGATGCACTCGGGCCGGAGCAGGTCCTCGCCGTCATCGGGCGCAGCGCGTCGTACCCCGAGGAGCAGTGGGCACGCGCGCGTAATGTGGCGCGCGACTTCGGTATCCCGGTGCTCGAGGTCTCGACTGACGAGCTGAACGACCCTCGCTACGCCGCGAATCCATCGAACCGTTGTTACTTCTGCAAGACCGAGCTGTGGGGAGTGCTCGCCCCCATCGCGCGCGAGCGTGGCTTCACGACAATCGTGGACGGCACGAACGCGGACGACCTTTCGGATCATCGTCCGGGCGCTCGCGCGGCGATGGAGCAGGGCGTGCGTTCGCCTCTCGCGGAGCTCGGCTTCACGAAGATGGATATCAGACGACTGTCGCGCGCGCGCGGGATTCCCACGTGGACGCAGCCATCGTCGCCGTGCCTGTCGTCGCGGATCCCGTACGGCACTGCGGTGACGATCGAGCGACTGCATCAGATCGAGCGCGCGGAGCGGCTGCTTCGCGAGCTCGGCGTTGTCGGCGATCTCCGCGTCCGTTACCACGGCGATCTCGCGCGAGTGGAGATGGGCGCGCTCGACGATTGGACCGATGACGCCTCGTGCCGTTCGATTGCCGGTGCGGTCGGCGCGGCCGGGTTCGAGCGTGCGGCGGTCGATGTCCGTGGGTTTCGATCGGGATCGCTCAACGTGCTGGGCGGCGTCGTGGCCGAGCCACTCGTGCGCGCGCGCGACTCGTCAGGCGCGGGCGATGCGGTGTCGTTATCGGAGGCGCTGCACCGTAACGGGATCCCGTGCCTGGTGGAGGCGCGAGAGCGTCTCGCGCTCGTGGTGCCATTGTCGGACGACGCGCGCGCGCGCTCGCTCGCGGCGGGTATGCGTGCGCGGCTCGGGGACGCCGCTCGCAGCCACGGCTTCACTCACCTGGCGATCGAGCTGCCGTTGGCCAGCTCGTCATCCGCCGTCGGGAACACGGTGGCTGGTGACGATGCGACTGTTCCTCGCGATTAACCTCCCAGCGGCGGTACGAGACAGGATCTTCCAGGACGCCGAGCCGCTTCGTGCAGCCTCCGCCGCGGTGAAGTGGATCGCGGCTCCCTCCCTTCACGTCACGCTCAAGTTCCTCGGCGAGCAGGACGAGTCGCGAGTGGAAGACATTCAGCGTGCGGTCTCCGGCGCGGTTTCGATGCACGCGCCGTTCAACGTCGAGACTACCGAGTTCGGGGCGTTCCCAAACTTCCACCGACCCCGTGTCGTATGGCTCGGCATGACCGCCGAAACCAGACTTCGAGCGCTCGCCGGCGACATCGACCGCGCGCTCGCCCCGCTCGGATTCGCGCCGGAGGCGCGAGCGTTCCAGGCTCACGTGACGCTTGGCCGCGTTCGCGGCGAGATGCGGCTTCCGGATGCGAAAGCGCTCGCGCAGGCAGCAGCGCTTCGACTGACCCGGCGCGCATTTCCCGTTAGAACGGTAGACTTGATGCGGAGCGAGCTCGGCCCCGGCGGGTCCAGGTACTCGGTGGTGGCTGCCATACCCCTTCATGCGCGAGGAACGTGAATGTTCGGGTGTCTGCGCAGGATCGGCTGTCTGTTCGTCCTGCTCTGCGCAGCCGTCGTCGCCTACTTCATGCGCGACCGGTGGCTGCCCTTGATCGGAGTCAAACCCGCTGCTCGGGCGGTGGAGGTCGGCGGGCCGGTGTGGCAGCCGGTCAGCGACGACGCGGCGGCCCGTGCACGGCGCGGCATCGAGTCGCTCGGCCGGCGGAACGGTCCGGTGTTCGTGAACCTCGCGCCGGGTGAGCTTGCGTCGTACTTCTACATCGCGCTCGCACAGCAGTTGCCGCCGTCCGCGGACAGCATCGAAGCCACGACGATCGGCAACCGGATGTACGTTCGCGCGGTGGTTTCGCTCGATGAGTTCAAGGCGGTGGACGCTCTCGGCCCACTGTCAGGCATGCTGGGGCGCCGCGAGCGACTGCAGATGGGCGGCACGTTCGTGATGATCAAGCCTGGTCTGGCGCAGTTCCTCGTCGAGGACATTCGAGTGGGCCAGCTGGCGATCCCGCGCGGCGCGGTGCCCAAGGTGTTGCGGCAGATCCGCCGAGGCACTCGCCCTGAAGGGCTGGCGGAGAATGGTCTGCCCTTCGTGGTGCCGACGTATCTCGGAGACGCGCGCGTCGCGAACGACAAGATCACCGTCTACAAGACCACGAAGTGAGCCGCCGCATCCTGGTCGTCGACGACGAGCAAGGCATCCGCGCCGCGCTCGGGCAGCTGCTCGAGTTCGAGGGATACGAAGTGCGCACAGCGTCCGGCGCCGCTGACGGTATCGCGGAGTACGAGAAGTGGCGTCCGAATCTGGTGTTCATGGACGTGAAGATGGCCGGCATGGACGGCTTGGAGGGCCTTCGACGCATCAAGCAGATCGATCCATCGGCGACGGTGGTGATGATCAGCGGTCACGCGACCATTCAGACCGCCGTCGAGGCGACGCAGCTCGGGGCGTACGACATCCTCGAGAAGCCGCTGGACACCGATCGCATTCTCGTCCTGCTTCGCAATGCGCTGCAGCATCTCGATCTGCAGGAAGAGAACGTTCGCCTGAAGCAGACGATCGAGTCGCGCTACGAGATCGTGGGTCGCTCGTTTGCCATCCGCGCGGTCATCGACAAGATCGAGAAGGTGGGCGGAACACCGGCGAGGGTCCTGATCACGGGAGAGAACGGAACAGGGAAGGAGCTGGTCGCACGGGCCATTCACCGACAGTCGACGCGTGCGAACAAACCGTTCATCGAGGTGAACTGCGCGGCGATTCCGAGCGAGCTGATCGAGAGCGAGCTGTTCGGGCACATGAAGGGCTCGTTCACGGGGGCCGTCGCGGATCGCGCCGGAAAATTCGAGCAGGCCGACGGCGGTACCCTGTTCCTCGACGAGATCGGCGACATGAGCCTAACGGCGCAGGCCAAGGTGCTGCGCGTGCTCCAGGACGGCGTCGTTACGCGGATCGGCGGCTCGAAGCCGGTCAAGGTGGATGTCCGCGTCCTTTCGGCTACGAACAAGAATCTCGAGGAAGAGATCGCGGCGGCCCGATTCCGCGAGGACCTGTACTATCGCCTCAACGTCGTGCCGCTGCACATCCCGCCGCTTCGGGAGCGTCGAGAAGACATCCCGCTCCTCGCGTCGCACTTCGTGCGTTCCCTCTCCGAGCGCGAGGGCGTGCCGCCGCGCGTGCTCGACCCGGCCGCGGTGGAGGTGCTCACGCAGATGGATTGGCCGGGCAACGTGCGTGAGCTTCGCAACACGCTCGAGCGTTTGCTGATCCTCTCTTCCGGCCCGCGCATCGGCGTGGCGGACGTCGAGCGCCTTGCCGGGCGTCGCGCGGCGGACGGGGCAAGTCTCGGCTCATTGTTGGAGTGCAAGACGTTCGAGGAGTTCAAGCACGCGGCCGAGCGTGCGTTCCTCCTCGCGAAGCTTCGGGAGTACGACTGGAACGTGTCGGAGACGGCGCGGGCGCTCGATATGCCGCGGTCGAACCTGTACAAGAAGATCGAGCGCTACGGGCTGACGCGGGAGACGGCGTCGTGAGGTCCGTAGCGAGCGCGCTGCCTAACGCTCCACGTGTCATTCCGAGCGGAGCGCGCGCGGAGCGCACGCGCAGTCGAGGAATCGCGCTCGTCCCGGTAGAGGGGTGCCCTCTTTCGGGACGACTGCGATTCCTCATCTGCCCGCTACGCGGGCACCCGCGCGGCCTGACGGCCGCTCCGCTCGGAATGACGCCGCATTAACAGGATCGTCGCATGTCCACGAAAGACTGGGACTCCGAGCTCAAGAAGATCGATCGGATGCTCGAGGGAGCATCGGATGAGGCGCTGCTGCCCGCCAAGTCGGCCAAGACTCCGCAGGCGAAAGCGGAGGCCGTCGCGAAGCAGAAGTCCACGAGCACGCTTGGCGTGATGGCGCGGCTGCTGCTGGCGGTGTCGCTCGGAGTGGGAATGGTGTTCTGGCCGTACGAGGCGCGGTGTGGCCTTGGCCTGGCGGCGTACCTCGCGTCGGTGGGCGTGGTTGTGGGCGCCGGCGTGTGGAGCGCGATCTGGACATGGCGTCATCGCTCGTCTCGGGGCCACGTCCTCTCACTCCTTCTGATCCTCTGGGGCGGTGTCCTCGGCGCGATCGAGATCCTCCCGCGCACCGGCTACGCCAAACCCGACGCCGCGCGAGCAACGTGGGGATGCCCCTGACCGTCGGTCGGGGTTGTTGGTCGCCGACAGGCCGCGGAGTACAATTCGAGGGGTCGTGCGCGACACGTGGTCATCAGCCATCGGTCATCAGCATCAATAGCTGATCGGTGTTGGTTCGATGGCTGATGGCCGATGGCTGATAGCTCTCCCATGAAGACATTCCGCAACTTCATCGCCGGCACCTGGACTGAACCCGCTTCCGGCGACTACTTCGAGAACGTGAACCCGGCCGACACGAGCGACGTGATCGGCCGGTTTCCGCTCTCCGACGCCGCCGACGTCGATCGAGCCGTCGAGTCGGCGAAGCGCGGTTTCGAGGTTTGGCGCCGCACGCCGGCCCCGGCCCGTGGTGACGTGATGCGCGCCGTCGGTGATCTGCTCGCGCGGCGCAAGGACGAGATCGCGGACCTGATGACCCGCGAGATGGGCAAGCCGCTGCAGGAAACGCGCGGTGACGTTCAGGAAGGCATCGACACGGCGTATTACGCCGCTACCGAGGGGCGCCGGCTGTTTGGGCACACGGTGCCGAGCGAGCTCCAGGCGAAGTGGGCAATGAGCTTCCGTCGGCCGATCGGCGTGTGCGGCCTCGTGACGCCCTTCAACTTCCCGCTCGCCATTCCGACCTGGAAGGCGTTTCCCGCGCTGCTATGCGGGAACGCGGTCATTCTCAAGCCAGCGGAGGACGTGCCGCATACAGCGACCGTTCTCGTCGAGATTCTCCTGGAGGCAGGGCTTCCCCCCGAGGTGATCCAGCTGGTCCACGGCCGCGGTGAGACCGTCGGCGCGGCGCTTGTCGAACATCCCGATGTTCCGGTGATCTCCTTCACCGGGTCCACCGAGACCGGGCGGGTCGTGGGAGAAGTGTGCGGTCGGATGCACAAACGCCTCTCCCTCGAGATGGGCGGCAAGAACGCCCAGATCGTCCTGGACGATGCCGATCTCGACCTTGCCCTGGATGGGGTGCTCTGGGGCGCATTCGGGACGACCGGCCAGCGCTGCACGGCGACCAGCCGCCTCATTCTGCAGAGCGGAATCCATGACAACTTCCTTGGGATGCTCGTCGATAAGGCGAAGGCGTTGCGACTCGGGGATGGCCGGAAGAAGGGCACCGATGTGGGGCCGCTCATCCACGAGGGGTCACGCCGCAAGGTCGAGCAGTACGTAGACGTCGGGCAGGCCGAGGGCGCCGATCTGCTATGTGGGGGCCGGCGTCCGGACGGACGTTCACTCTCAAACGGATTCTTCTTCGAGCCGACCATCTTCGCCCGTGTCGAGCCTGGAAGTCGGCTGGAGCAGGAGGAAATTTTTGGCCCGGTCCTTTCGGTGATTCGTGTCTCGTCGCCCGAGGAGGCGTTCGCCGTGAACAACGACGTGCGGTACGGGTTGTCGTCTTCGGTGTACACGCGCGACGTGAACCTCGCCTATCGGGCGCTCGTGGAACTGGATAACGGCATCACGTATGTCAACGCGCCAACCATTGGCGCCGAGGCGCACCTCCCGTTCGGAGGGGTAAAGCAGACAGGGAACGGCCACCGCGAAGGTGGCTGGGAAGTGTACGAGTTCTACTCGGAGACGAAGGTCGGCTACATCGACTTCTCGGGATCTCTCCAGCGGGCGCAGATCGACAACTACGCCGGCAGTCCGACATGATCTCGCGACTCATCGATCTGGGTGTCCGGTGGCGCTTCTCTGCCGCACCGGTCTCGGCTCGCTTGCGAACATCTGACACCGCGAATTAATTCACCGGGTGGTGATGGCGCTGACACACGACGCGCGTCGAGCGCTCGCCGAGCGGGTGCAACGGAGGGTCGAGGGACGGGGCATTCCTCGTCACGTCATCGACGACGCTGTAGCTCGCGTCGCCGATGCGCTTGACCGCCAGCCGTTGGCGCCTCGCGCCGGTGATTTTGAGAGCGATGCCGCTCCGAGCTCGATCGTCGCCGTGTTCACGGCACCTGGAGCGCCGGACCTCGGGTCCCGCGTTCGAGCCGCCCTGCAGGCAGAGTCGGTATCACCGCTGGCCATGGGCAGCGGCACGTCGGGACGCCACACCGTTGCAGCCGTTCGTCTCGCCGCCCAGTCACGCGCCGCAGCAGAACGCGTCGCAGCACGCTTGTCGGCATCGGTCTCGTTCGTCCCCGACTCGTCTCCTCTGTCCTCGTCGCAATGAGCGAAGCCGCCCACACGACACCGGTCCGGCCGCCGGTGAGCGAGGAGCACCGCGCCGAAGCATTGCGGCGCGTGAACAGAAACCCGGGCCAGCATTGGGGACTGTTCCTCGAATGGGCGAAGTCGTTCACCATCGCGATCGTCCTGTTTCTGTTCGTCCGGACGTTCCTCGTCGAGGCGTTCAAGATTCCGAGCGGCAGCATGGAGAGGACGCTGCTCGTCGGCGACTTCCTCCTCGTCAACAAGCTCGTCTACGGCGCGGAAGTGCCGTTCACGGGGAAGCACCTGCCGGCGATACGGCACCCGCAGCGCGGCGACGTCGTCGTGTTCCAGTGGCCGTTGGATCCTACGAAAAACTTCGTGAAGCGCCTCGTCGGTGTGCCCGGCGACACGCTCATGATGCGGGAGGGCGATCTGTGGGTGAATGGAGTACGGCAGCGCGAGCGGTACGTGTTGCACAGCGAGCCTGATGTGGACCCGACGGCCGAGGAGTTCAAGTGGCAGAAGGACTACCTCGTGCGGACGGCAGAGGCCGTGGTCCTGCACACGCCGTCGCGAAACAACTGGGGTCCGCTGGTCGTCCCAAAGGACAAGTATTTCGTGCTGGGCGACAACCGCGACAACTCGCTCGACAGTCGCTACTGGCAATTCGTTCCTGACTCGCTCATTCGCGGACGCCCGATGTTTGTCTACTACAGCTATGACCCGGACTCGCTCGACCGGATGTCCTGGTTGACTCGAATCCGATGGACGCGCATCGGGGAGCGCGTCCGTTGACTTCCCGTTCCGAGATGGATCGCCCCTCCGACCGTCTCACGAAGCGCGCGAAAGCGCGGTGGGAAACGAGGAATACCGAAGGAGCCGCTGGTCGTATGGCCGTCACCCCGACTAAAAAGTCCTCCTACGAGGAAGGCTCGCTCGACCAGTATCTTCGCGACATCAGCGCCTACCCGCTGATCAGCCGCGACGAAGAGGTGCGGTTGGCGCAGCGCATCCGCGTGAACGACCAGGAGGCGCTCGACAAGCTGGTCCGATCGAACCTGCGCTTCGTCGTCTCGGTCGCCAAAAAGTATCAGAACCAGGGCGTTTCGCTCTCGGACCTGATCAACGAGGGCAACCTCGGGCTCATCCGCGCCGCGCACAAGTTCGACGAGACGAAGGGCATCAAGTTCATCTCGTACGCCGTCTGGTGGATTCGCCAGGCCATCCTGCAGGCGCTCG
>Ga0075421_100004441_pt1 | contig 16923 bp, 9 predicted proteins | sample SoiMetdeltSBSDD5_FD_75292 | JGI IMG/M metagenome (GOLD analysis project Ga0075421, IMG submission 75292) | Bulk soil microbial communities from a Populus tree surrounding site in Tennessee, USA - Soil MetaG P. deltoides SBSDD5 | ecosystem: Environmental > Terrestrial > Soil > Tree plantation...
GAGCTGGCCGACCGCTGGGGCGCGGCGCTGACCTCCGTGTTCGTGGTGCTGGGGCTGTTCTCGATCGCGACCGGGACGCTGCTGGTGGTGCTGATCTTCGTGATGCTGGGGGCCGAGAGGCGGACCGAGCTGGGGGTGCTGCGGGCGCTTGGGGCGCGGCAGGGGCGGGTCGCGGCGACGCTGCTCTACGAAGGGCTGCTCTACGACCTGGTGGCGGCGGCCGTCGGGGTCGCCGTGGGCGTCGGGGTGGCGGTCGGCCTGATCTCGATGAGCGCCGGGGTGCTGAGCGGGTTCGGGATCGAGCTGAGGCCGAAAGTCGAGCCGGTTAGCCTTCTGCTGGCGTACTGCCTTGGCGCGGTCATCACGATGGTGAGCATCGCGGCGAGCGCCTGGCGGGTCGGGCGGGTGACGATCGTGGCGGCGATCCGCGACCTGCCGGAACCGGCACGGCTGACGGGGAGTCGCAGGCCGCTGATCGTCGGGGCGCTGCTGCTGGCGGCCGGCATCGGGATGACACTCCTGGCAAGCGGGTCGCGGTACGCCCTGCCGGCCGGGGTCGGCGTGATCCTGACGATCCTCGGGCTGGCCTCGCTCGTAGGGCCGGTGTTCTGTCGAGCGGGGCTGAGCGGACGCGCGGCGGACCGGCTACGCTACTCGCTGGCGGGCGCGACGTTGATCGCCTACTGGCTGCTGCCGGTCGACCTGCTGATCTGGCTCGGGCGACTGCGGCCGTTACCGCGCTCGGTCGACCTGTTCTTCGTGGCCGGGGTCTCGCTGGTGCTCGGCGCGATCCTGATCCTGGCGTCGAATCTGGAGATCCTGGCCGGGTTGGCGCGGTGGGCGGGGGCGCGGGCGCGCGGCGGGGCCGTCGTGGCGCGGCTGGCGCTGGCATTCCCGGTCCAGCACCGGTTCCGGACCGGGATGACGGTCGCGATGTTCGGGCTGGTGATTTTCAGCATGGTGGTGGCGGCGGTTCTGCTGACGGGGACACACCGGGCGTACTCCGACCCCGAGGCGATGGCCGGCGGCTACGACATCCGGGTGGACGAGACAGCCGGCGGGGCGCCCCCCGTGAGACCGTTGCTGACGACCGGGCTCGGGGTCGGGCCGGGCGACTTCTCGGCGCTCGGCACGATCGCGAGCGCGCCGGCCGAGGCGATCCAGCCGGGCGGCGACGTGGCGGTCTGGCGATCGGTCGGGCTGAGCCTGGTGGACGACGAGTTTGCGATGACGGTGCGATCAGGGTTCAGCGGGCGGGCTGTCGGGTACGCAAGCGACGCGGCGGTCTGGGAGGCGGTCCGGACGCAGCCGGGGCTGGCGATCGTGGCGGGCTCGGCGGTGCGCTCGAGAGACGTCGAGCCGGCCCCGATCCCGATCTTCCGGCTCGCCGGGGTGTTCCGCGAGGACGCGCGCTTCGAGCCAACCTCGCTCTGGGTGCGGGACACCCGGGGCGGTCGGACGGTGAAGCTGACGGTGATCGGGGTGCTCGACCCGCGGGCGACGTTCGGCAACGGGCTGTTCGCGTCAGTGGCGACCCTGGCTGAGGCGGGCGTGCCGCCGCCGACGCGCACGACGACGTACCTGCGGGTGCGGCCGGACGTGAGCGCGGCCGAGAAGACGCTCGGGCTGAACCTATCGCTCGGGCAGCAGAGCCTGCGCGCGAGCGAGATCGGCGAGGACGTGCGGCGGATCCTGGGCCTGCGGATACTGCTCAACGACCTGCTCCAGGCGTTCATCGGGATCGGGCTGCTGGCCGGGATCGCCGGGCTGGGCGTCATCAGCATGCGGGCGGTGGTGGAGCGGCGGCGCGAGATCGGGATGCTGCGAGCGTTGGGCCTGACGGGTCGAGCGGTCCAGGCGGCATTCTTGCTGGAGACGTCGATCGTGGCGCTGCTCGGGATCGGCGTTGGGGTCGGGCTGGGGATCGCGCTGGCGAGTCGGCTGGTGGCCTACATCGGGCGCGAGTTCCCGGAGATCGTGTTCACGGTCCCGTGGGGGCAGATCGGCGGGATCGTGCTGTTCGCGTACCTCGCGGCGCTGCTGACGACGTCGTGGCCCGCCTGGCGGGCTGGCCGGGTGGAGCCGGCCCAGGCCCTCCGCTACGAGTGACGCTTCGCTCTCGAGGTCAGGCGCGATTGCGGCGGACCGGGTGAGGCCGGCGAGGCGGCGGAACCTCATGACCACGATCAGTTGGAGTCAGACGGTCGGGGGTTCGAGGCTGATACGCGAGGCGTGCGGGTCGAAGCAGATCGACCCGTACCGGCGCAGGAAGTTCAGTCCGAGCAGGACGTCGAAAGGCGCCCTGGCGAGCGCGCCGCTCACCCGCACGTCAACATCGCCGATGGACTGGCCTGCTATCTGAAATCCGGACAGCGTGTGGGCGGAGCCAGACTCACTTGTGGCCATCATCGCGAAACCCGGCTCGCGCTGCTGAAGAAATCGCTGCACCGAGTCAAGGTTGGCCTGGGCGACCCGGCTGATGTAGGACCGCTCCCTGGTCAGCGCGAAGGAGCAGAACAGAAGAATGCGGCCGCCGTGGGTGATCGGGAAGACGAGCCAGCCCTGCTGCTCAGACACGTCGAAGACTACGCTGCCTCCCGAACCGGCCACGCTCCATGCCTATCCCCGCGTAGGCCTATGCCACGCACGATAGATGCTAAGAATACCGTGAGTGTCGGGCGTCTGGCGGTAGAGCTCTTGCTCGAAGGCCGGATTGACCTCCGACTCGGTCCGAAAGTGACCGACGATCTTGCCGAACCACGGCCAGGTGCGATGGTCGAACGCCGCGACCTTCATCAGAATCCACTGATTCGAGTACAGCTCATCGGACCTGTCGACTGTTGCCCACGGTAGATCCAATTGGAGCAGCATCGTCCGCAGCTCGGCGCCGGTCAGTCCGTCGAAGTCCTGCTTCCGTGTCTTTGCGAGACGGAGGAGCATGTCGAAACCGAACGGCGACAACAGGAGCGGCCGTTCGTCGGGGCTGCCGTTGGGAGTCGTGAGACGATCGAATTGCGCTCGACGTGCCTCAGCCAGCTCGGCGACGTGGCCGTTCGGCAGGCGCTCAACCAGGAGCCGCTTTCGCTTCACCTGTTTGGCCCGGGGCGGGTGCGGAAGCTCCTCGTGGTAGCGGTAGCCATTGTCCGTCTCTACGATCCGGAAGTGGCCCACACCCCCCCGAGTCGGGCGCGCCGTCAATGAGTCGAGCACACCCTGGCGCTTGAGCTGGTTAAGGCCGTGGGAGGGGCCACCGCTCGTGACGAGGACGGGTCCAACGTTGGCGTGCAACGTCGCTCCTCGCTCCCGCTTCGCATAGGTGGCAGCCTCGATCACGGCGGGGTCGCTGTAGACGACGGGGCTGGCCTCGCCGGCCAGGATCCTGATGGTGCCGCCGTGGCGAACGGCCCGCAGGTCGGCGACGAGCGCAGCGACGGGATCGACGACCGGCCCCCAGGGCAGCGACGACGTGTCCGGTCCGGTGGCGGCTTCATCCATGTCGTCGTTCCTCCGGGGCTGGAGTACGGATGCGGCGAGATGGCCCGTGCACCGTCAACTGCGCTTCGATCGCCCACGCTGTCGGATTGTAAATGGTGCCCCAGGCGGGATCAACTTCGAGCGCCGGTGGTTCGCTTCGCTTTGAGAGCCATGATGGCTGGCACGACTGACGAAACGAGCCAGGTGAGGCCGCCGAAGGCGAGGACGGCGATCAGCGGGTCGATGGGGTAGCGGAAGCGGGCCTCTGGGCCGGCCAGCGCGGCGTTCGCGAGGAGCATCGGCGGGATGGCGAGGGCCAGGAGGAGGGCCGGGCGGTAACGGCTGGTGAAGACCGAGAGCGCGGCGCCGATCAGGAATCCGAGCGCGATCAGCCAGATTATCCGGCCGGGCTGGTAGATCGTCGTCAGGCGCGCGGCGTTGTCGAACTCGTTCTCGACGGCCGGCGTCGGCGGCTCCCCGAGGTGGAGGATGCGGTCCTCGAACCAGGTCCGTTGCTTTGACTGCGGATCGATGTAGCCGGCCTCGCCGTCGCGCTTGGCGACCTCACCGAGCGGCTGGTCGGCGCCGAAGAATAGCTCCACCGACATCCGCAAGGTGCCGGTCAGGTAGCGGACGGGCTGGCGGCCGATCGCTTCGAGGGCGACGGCCCGCATCACGGCGTCGGCCTCGGCGGCGCTTAACCCGTGCTCGCGGCGCAGCCCCATAAAGATCTCTTGCGGCAGCGTCCGCTCGACGGCCTTGCGGATCACGTAGCGGCGAGCGGCGGCCTCGGGGGAGCCCGGCTGGTCGGGCGGGACGTCGGCGCGGACGACGTACCCTGAGTCCGAGCGGGTGATGCGCCAGAGCAGGTGCTCGCCGAGGGCGCCGGAGCTGGCGCCGCCACGCAGCACCAGGTCGCCCACAAACGCCGGGGCCATGACGGCGACGAAGCCGACGACCGCCACCGCCGCCAGCACGAGCGCGCGACGCGCAGGCCTGACGGCCGCCAGGAAATAGATCGGGAGGAGTGGGACGACGACCTCGGCGATCGGGCGGAAGAGGCTGGCAGCCGCCATCGCAGCCCCACCGGCCAGTGCGAGCCAGATCGACGGCGGACGCCCGTCAGTTGCTCCTGGACTCCCCCTCTCCCGCGCGCGGGAGAGGGGGGCGGGGGGTGAGGGGTCCCTGACCGCCGCGACGATCGCCAGCACGCCCAGCGCCACCCACATCGCGAAGACGCTCTCGGCCAGGACGTAGTGCTCGTAGATCAGAAGCTGGCCGCCGAGCGCCACGCTCAACGCCGCCAGCACCCCCACCACCCGGCCGAACGCCAGCCGGCCGAGCCAGTACGTCGCGGCGACCGTGACGAGCCCGAGCATTGCCTGGACGAAGACGAGGCTCCGCAAGTCCTCGCCGAACGCGGCGATGACCGCCGCCAGCAGCAGTGGATAGCCGAGCGGACGCTTCAGGATCGGGTCGAAGCCGAGGCCGCGCGCCAGGTCGTAGGCGGGGATCAGGAAGCTCTGGCTGTCGCCCGGCATGAAGAGCGACGGGATCCGGTAGAGCAGGGCGAGCCGGACGAGCATCCCGAGCGCCAGGATCGCGGATAGGCAGGCGAGATCCGGGTGAGACCCGGACCAGTCGCAGAGGCGGCGGGCGAACGATGGGCCCGGGACGAGCCGCTCGCCGCACGTCGGGCCGGGCTCCGACTCCTGGTGACGCGGCCCGGTCGTCGCGAGGACGACTGGCGGCTCGGCGAGCTGGCTCATGGGTTCGCACTCGCGCGGATCTGACTCACGGGGCCGGATTATAGGGCGCCCACCAACGGGCGGCCGAATCGCCAAATCTGGTAGCATCCGCCGACCAGCGTCGAGCCCGTAGCGTCGCCGCTGGCAGGCTCGCCCGGCGCAGTCCCGACCACGAGTCGCAGCCATCTCCACCAGCTCGGTCGCACCCGACATCCGCATCCGCAGCATGCTGGCTACCGGCAAGGCCGCCACCGCGGCTCCCGCAACCTCGGCAGCCCCACGAGACCGTGCCGACGTCCGGCAGCGGACCGGGGCTCTCGTGGACGTGGTGGCGACGCTCGGAGTGCTGATCGCGGCGCTCGCGGCGCGCTACCCGTACGTCTACTCGGCCCCGCGCTTCCGCGACGACACGTTCAACGCCCTGCACTCGCTGAAGATCTATCGCGGCGAGCACTTCCCGTTCACGGACGTCGAGGCGTACATCGGCGGGTTCTTCAACTACGCCGTCGCCGCCGGGATGTTCGTGCTCGGGCCGACCATCTACGCCGCCCGGCTGGTGGTGATGTGGTTCGGCGTCTTCACGGTCGGCGCGACGTACGTGCTGGGGCGCGAGCTTGGCGGGCCGGCCGGCGGCACGGCAGTCGGGCTGATCTCCGCCGCGTTCATGACGACGAACGGCATCCACATCGCGCCGATGGGGCACGTGGCGTTCTCCGGCAGCATCACGCCGTTTTTCACGACGTTGGCGTTCTGGCTGCTCCACCGTTGGAGCGTGCGCGGGACCGGCTCGACGCTGGTCTGGACGGGATTTGCGCTCGGGATGAGCATGCATACCCACCCGACGATCGTGGCGTTCCTACCGGGGGCGGCTGCCTGGGTGCTCTGGCGCAACCTGCCGATTTTGCGGACGCGCTGGCCGTACCTGGCGGCGCTGGCGTTCGTCGTCGCGTTCAGCCCGATGATCGTCTACAACGTGATGACCGGCGGCCAGTCGATCCGGCACGCGACGTACACCGCCAGCGAGCGGCCCGATTACGCGCGCAGCCGCTCGACCGAGTTGACCGTCGAGAGTTACGTCGACCGGCAAAAGGACTACTGGCTGATGCTCCACGGGACGCTCGGCGGGGCGGTCGACGAGCGCTCGGGGCCGGCGGCGTACCTCACGGACCCGTACCTGCTCCTGATGACTGCGCTAGGGATCGCCGGACTGGCCTGGGCGGCCGTGCGCCATCGGTACCGGCTGCCGCTCTGGCTCGGGGCGTCGTTTTCGCTGCTGCTGCCGGTCTTCAACGCCAACCACTACGACGTCGAGTACGACGGCCGCTACGTGATGCCGCTGCTGCCGATGATCTACGCCTGCATCGGGCTGCTGCTCGTCGACGGCTGGCGCGCGGTTGCGGCCAGAAGCGGCCGTTCGGCGACCAGAGCGGCGGCGGCCGTCCTGGTAGGGCTGATCGTGGTGGGACTGGCCGGCGCGCCGCTGCTCTCGCTCGCGCGGTACTACCGCCAGGCCTCGCGCGCCGAGCCGACGAACGCCAGCCTGGTCCGGGCGATGGACGAGGTGAAGCTGGCGCTTCGACCGGGCGATGTCGTGCTGCTCGACAACAACCTGAACGACCGCCGGACGGAGTACGCTTCTCCGTGGGACGAGGCGTCGACGTTCCGGGTGATGCGGTACATCATGGAGTTCGATCGGGTGGCGTACGAGGTGGCGGACGTCGACGAGGCGACGCTGGCCGACTTCGCCGGCCGGGGGCAGGCCGGTGTGGTCGTGCTCGGCTCCGGCTTCGACGGCAAGGACACGGCGAGCCTCGGTCGGCTGATCGAGCAGTTCGGCCTGACCGGACTGGACGGGAAGCCGGCCCGCCCGCCGCGACCGGCCGATCGGTACGGGCTGTACCGCTTCGACCCGCCGCCGAGCGCGGGGCGCCGCTGAGATGGCTGTCGCCGACGAGGCCCGAGCCACGGTGAACTCCGTCGGCGAAGGATGCGCCGGGGCCGTCGTCGGTCCGAACATGGGTCGCCGGTCGCTCCCGGCGGGAGCTGGTGGCGTCGCGGACGTCGGCATCGCGCTGGCGCTGCTCGTCGTCGCCGCGTTCGTGCTGCTGCGAGCCGCCGAAACGGTGCCGTTCCACGGCGACGAGAGCGAGTGGATCGCCGCCGGCCGCTACTTCCGGTTCGTCTTCCTGGATCATGACGTTACGAGCCAGGTCTGGCGCCCGAGCTGGCTGAACCGGGATCAGCCGCCGCTCGGGCGGTACATCATCGGTGGGATCGTCTGGGCCTCGGGCACGGACCCTGAGAAGGTGAACCGGACGTACGCCTGGGAGCGGGACTACGAGTTGAACCTGCGCGAGGGGCGGGTGCCCGAGCCGCACATCCTGAAGCCGGTCCGGCGCGCGATGGCGCTGGTCGGGGCCGTCAGTATCGTGCTGCTGTTCGTCGCGGGGCGGCTCGTCGGTGGGACCCTCGTCGGCGCGGTGGCCGGGTTCGTGGCGACGTTCAGCCCGCTGCTCCAGAGCTACTTCGTGCAGGCCCGCACCGAGGCGCTGCTGGCGTTCTTCTCGACGCTGGCGTTGGTGGCGCTCCTGGCGTTCGCGCGGACGTACCAGCGGAGCGGGAAGCTTCGGCCGGTTGGCTGGTGCGTCGGCCTGCTGCTGGGGCTGGCGCTCGCCACCAAGCTGACGGCCGCCGTGGGGATCGTCGGCGCCTGCGCGTACGGCGGCGCGGCGGCGCTGGCACGGCTTCGCACGGCGCGGCAGGAGGCCATGCGACTGATCGGCTGGAGCGCCGCGACGGGGCTCCTGGCGACGCTCGTCTGGGTCGCCGCCAACCCGTTCCTCTGGCCCGATCCGGTCGGCCGGACCTGGTCGATGCTGGAGCAGCAGCAGGCGATCATGGTCGAGCAGGGCGTCGAGTTCGGCAACCCGGTCGAGACGCCGTTGCCGGGTCGGCTGCTGCTGATGGTCCGGCGATCGTTCGGCGAGAACTCGACGCCCGCCTTCGACTACGGGGCGCCGCGAGGCAGCGAGCCGCTGATCCGGCGGACGTTCTCCGACCTGCCGATCGTGCTCGGCCTCAGCGTCGAGCTGGTGCTGGCGGCGATCGGGCTGGTGGTGCTGATCGGCCGGGTGGCGACGGTCTGGTGGTCCGGTGTGCGGCACGGCTCCGAGACGGCGCTGCTCTGGTGGCTAGCCGCCTACTTCATCGGCATCGGCGCGAACCTGAGCCTGGACTGGCCGCGCTACTACGTCCCGACGGCGTTCTACGGCGCCATCCTGATCGGGCTGGGCGTCCAGGCGATCGTGACGGCGGCGGCGCGCTGGCTTTCCCGGTCATCGCCTGTCACGGCGCCGGCCGTCGGGCCGCCCGCCGAGGCGGCCGGCTGACGCCGTGAGCCCGTTCGGTACGGAGCATCTGGCCGACGGCACGTGGCCGCCGTCGGCGCCGCCGCTGGCCGGCTTGCCGTCGATGATCTCCGTGCTGGTACTGGCCGTGCGCGCCGTCCTGGCGTGCTTGATCGTGGCGTTCTTCGTCCAACAGAGCTTCTACGACCACGCGGCCGACTTCAAGACGTTCTTCTCGGCGGGGTACGCGGTGCGCCACCCGGAGATCCCGCTCTACGACCTGGTGGCCCTCGACGACAACCCGTTCGGCGAGGTGTTCAAGCTGGCGCCGCCGGCCGCCGTCTACCTGGTGCCATTCACCTACGGGACGATCCAGGAGGCTCGGCTCGCCTGGCGGCTGGTGCTGGTCGCGGCGATCGTGGCGGCGTACGCGATCGTGGCGCGGACGCTGGGCCTCAAGTTGCTCGGGTGGGCCTGGCTGACAGGATTCGCCGCCTGGAGCGTCTTCGGGCCGCTCCAGATTGCGGTCGGCGAGGGGCAGTGGGATCCGATCTTCCTGCTGCTGATCGCGCTCGCCACGCAAGCCGTCTGGACGGGACGGGCGACGGTCGCGGCGCTCGCCGTGGCGGTCGCCGCCAGCATCAAGCCGTACCCGGTCCTGCTGATCGGGTACTTCCTGGCCCGTCGCGACTGGCGGGCGGCGGCGGCGACGGCGGCGACGCTGGCGACCCTGCTCGTGCTCGGCGCGCTGGCGGTGGGGCTGGACGAGACGACGGCGTTCGTGACGCGGGTGCTGCCGGCGACCGGCGCCACGACGGCGTACGCCGACAACCAGGCGCTTGGGGGCGTGCTGGCGCGGCTCTGGACAACCGACCTGAAGCCGTTCCCGCTGCGCGACTCAGGGGCCGTCGATCTATCCATCCGCGTCGTGACGCTGGCGCTCGTCTCGGCGACAATCTGGCTGGTGGCTCAACGGGGAGCGTCGGATGGGCAGGAGCGGGCGTTGCAGCTCGGCCTGTTCGTCCCGCTCTCGATCCTGGTGATCCCGGCCGCCTGGACACACTACCAGGCGATCCTGCTGGTCCCGTTGACGCTGCTCGCTGTCGATCAGGCGCGGAACAGGCCGCGCGACCCGTTCGGCTGGCTGCTGCTGGCCGTGGCGTACGGCGTCCTGCTGCTGCCGAACCCGACGATGGTGTACGGTCCCGAAATCGACCGAGGCCTCTGGCTTCGGAGTCGGGCCGACGCGGCGAACCTGGCGCTCCAGGGTATCTACCCGACCGCGCTGAGCCGGCTGATCCTCTCGTACAAGGCGTTCGCGGTGATCCTGCTCTACGGCCTGCTGGCCTGGCGCGTCGTCCGCCCGGCAACCCGGGGAGCGGCGACCGGCGCGGCGACGTCGAAGCCGGCCGCGCCGGCGACGGTGGCCTCGTGATCGCCGAGCGCGCGGCCACCCCTTCGGCGGCGCCACGGGCAGCGACGCGAACACGGCTGGTCGTGGGTCTGGCACTCCTGGCGATCCTGGCCTCCTTCGGTGCGTGGCAGCTCCTGGCTGCGCTCCAGACAAGCCCGTACCATTGGCACGACTTCGCGCAGGACTACATCGCGGCCCAGGACGTCCTGGCCGGCCGCAACCCGTTCCGGCCCCAGAACGAGCGGGTCGGGCAGCTGTTCAACATCCCGACGCCGAACGAGGGACCGGCCTACAGCTTCCACCCCCCGACGACGATCCCGTTCTTCCTGCCGCTAGCTCCCCTGCCGTATACGGCGGCGTTCGTGGTCTGGGACCTGGTCCAGCTCCTCTGCCTCTGGGCCATCGTGGACCTGACGGCGCGGGCGCTCGGGCAGCGGCTGTCGGTGCCGCTGGGGGCCGGCATCGCCCTGGCGCTGGTGGCGGTCTGGCCGATCTGCGAGAGCTTCGTCGAGGGCCAGCTCAACATCCCGGTGGCGGCCGGGATCGTGGCCTGCTGGTATGCGCTGCGGATCGGGCGGCCAGGCCGGGCCGGGGTGGCGCTGGCGCTGGCGGTGGCATTGAAGCCGCTGGCCGGACTGTTCGTGCTCTGGGCGCTCTGGCGTCGGCAGTGGCGGCTGTTGTTCGCGGCAGGGGCCACGCTGGCCGTGTTCACGGTGGCGGGAGTGGCGCTTTCCGGCGTCCAGGGCACGGTCGATTACGTCACGCTGGCGTACCCGATGCACGCCAGCCTCTGGCCGGGCTACCAGGACAATGCCTCGCCGCAGGGTCTGTATACGCGCCTGTTCGGGCCGAGCGACTGGCGGCCGCGACCGCCGTACCCGACGCCCGGCCTGAGCCGAATCCTGACGCTGGCGACCTGGGCCGGGGCGGTGGGCCTGCTGTTCTGGCGCCTCGGCTGGCGGGAGCCTGACGCGGAGCGCCTGAACCGCGAATTCGCGGCGCTCGGCGCGACGATGCTGTTGGTGACGCCGATCATCTGGCCGCATTACTACGCCGTGCTGATCGCGCCGGTCGCCGTGTTCGTGGCGTACCTCTGGTGGCGCCGGGCATGGGCCTGGCTCGGGCTGCTGGCGCTGGCGCTGGTGGTGCTGTGGGTGCCGAGAGAGCTGCACGCCTGGCTGGAGCGACACGCGCTGGCCCCACGCGCCTATGGGACGTTCCAGCTGCCGGCCCTGATCGCGGTGTACGCGGTCGGGCTGGTCTGCCTCGGTCGGCGGGCGCTGGCCCCGCGCACCTCCGAGCCGTGAGCGTCGCCGCCGCCCCCCGGACGAGCCGCGCCGCCGACCGGGTGATATCGGGCGGGGCAGCGGCGTTGGTGCGCGAGACGATCGCCGTCGCGGCGGCCCTCTGCGGGACCGTGCCGGCCCTGCTGCCGCTGGCCGAGCGGGGCATGGCGAACACCCATGATGGTCTGATCCACGTCCAGCGGCTGATCGCGCTGGAATCGGTGGTCCGGCAGGGAGTGCCGTTCACGCGCTGGCTGCCGGACCTGGCGTACGGGTACGGCCAGCCGCTGCTGCTGTACTACGCGCCGCTGGCGTACCTGCCGGCGCTGGCCGCGCGATTCCTGGGGGCCGGCTACGCCGCCAGCACCGAGATCGCGAGCGGTCTGGCGCTGGTGCTGTCGGCGCTGACGATGTACCTCTTCGCGCGCGCGCTGTTCGGACGGGTGGCGGCGGCGGTGGCGGCGGTCGTGTACGCCGTGCTGCCGTACCAGCTGGTCGACGTCTACGTGCGGGGCGCGCTGGCGGAGTCGTGGGCGTTCGTCTGGCTGCCGCTGAGCGCGTTGTGCCTGACGCGAGCCTGGACGGACAGTCGGGCGCGCTGGAGCGCCGGGCTGGCGTTGAGCGTCGCCGGACTGGTGCTGACGCACAACGTCACGGCGCTGCTGTTCCTGCCGGCGCTGGTCGCGCTCGGGATGGCGCTGCAACTGAGCACGCGGTCCGACTGGCGCGCGCTGCCGCTCCGCCCGATCGGCGGCGTGGCCCTCGGACTGGTGCTAAGCGCCTGGTTCTGGCTGCCGGCCCTGGCTGAGCGCCAGCTAGTCCAGATCGGCGAGACGATCGAGCCGGACCTGTTCGCGAGCTTCTTCGTGCGGGGCTGGCCGCCGTTCCGCCTCGACCCGCTCTACGACTACCAGCTCCCCGTGAGCACGGCGCTCGGCTCGCCGATCTTCTGGCCGCAGCTCGGGCTGGTGCAGGTCGGGGTGACGGTCATCGGAGCGGTGGCAGCCGTACGGACGCGCGGCGTCGTACGCGGCTTGGCGATCTGGGCGGCGTTGCTAGCGCTCGGCGGCTACCTGATGCAGCTTCGGCCGCTGGCGCCGGTCTACGACCTGGTCCCGCTGCTGTCGTTCGCGCAGTTCCCGTGGCGGCTGCTCGCCGTCGTCGGCCTGGGATCGGCGATCCTGGCGGGCGTGCTGGTGGAGGCTGTGAGCGGGCGGGCGGCGATTCGAGCGGTCTTCGCCGTGGCGATCGTCGGGGCGTCGCTGGTGACGGCGGTCGCGCGCCTGGACCCCGAGCCGCTGCCGGTGGACGAGCGGATACTCTCCGTCGAGACGCTTACCCGGAGCGAGCTTGCCGACTACGGGCTCGGGACGACTCACAGCGGCGAGTACCTGCCGGTGAGCAGTGGCCAGCGAAACGCCGCGCGGTTCCGGAAAACGCTGATCGACGCTGGCGGCGCGCAGGCGAGACAGGCTGACATCTCGCCGAGTACGCTCCAGATCGAGCAGGTCGAGTGGCGGCCGGACCGAATTCGGGGGACGGTCATCGCCGCGATTCCCGAGCGGCTGATCGTCCACCAGTTCGCGTTTCCGGGCTGGGCGGCGTGGGTCGACGGGTCGCCGGTGGCCGTGGAGGCGGCAGGACCGCTCGGTGTGCTCGCCGTCGAGGTGCCGGCCGGGCGGCACGCGGTGGAGTTTGCGTGGACCTGGACGACGCAGCGGGCCGGCGCGGCAGGCGTCTCGCTGCTTGGTCTGATACTCCTGGTGCCGCTGGCCGGGGCGAGGCCGTGGCGGCTAATGCGCCGTCGCGGATCTATCGCAGTGCTGACGGCGTACGCGAGCGTCGCGGTGCTGGCGCCGTCCTGGGGGGCCGTGGCGACAGCCGGCGCACAGGTCCCGGAAACGGCGCGGACACAAGACGTGAGTGACGCGCTGACCCTCGTCGACGTGCGCCACGATACCGCGCGGATGGCCGAGGACCGCGTGGTTCAGTCTCGCCTGGTCTGGCTGGTGCGCCGGGCGCCGGCGACGGGATATCGGGCGTTCGTCGAGCTCGTCACGCCGGACGGCAGCGTCCATCACCGCGCGCCCTGGGTGTACGAACCGCTGAGCCGGCTCTGGGAGCCAGGCGAGCTTGTCGCCACGACGATCGTAACCCGCCCGCCCGACGACGTCCCCGGTGGGGGGTATCAGCTCAGGCTGGCGTTCGACCGCCCGGCGGAGATCGCGCCGCTGCCGCTGGCTACCTTCAGCGTTCCATCTCCAAAGGACGGAGTGACGTCGGTCCTGCCTCGGGCAGTTCAGGTCGGCACGGAAATCCAGGTGTCGGCGACGGGAGCGTTGGCAGGCGCCGTCGATCGCCCAGCTATCGCCCGGCCGGGCAGGTCACTGGACGTGCCCCTCACCTGGCATCAGCTCGGGGTCGTGCCAAACGTCGAGCGTGAGCTGCAAGTGGTGGCCGTGCTGGGTGTGCCGGGGGGCGACGTTGTGTCGGAGCCGCGGCGGCCGGGTGACTGGTTCGCGCCACTGCCGTTCTGGCAGCGGGGCGACCTGATCGAGCAGAACGTGCGGCTGTCGCTGCCGGCCTGGGTGCCGCCCGGAACGTATCCACTCTCAGCGCGGGTGTACGCGCGCGATCTGGCCCGAGCGGGGCTGAGCGAGCCGGGGGCGTCCTCCGCGCGGCCACGCGGAAGGCCGGTGGCCGAGCTTGCGCTCGGCAACGTGACGGTCGAGCCGTGAGCGCGGCAATGGCGAGGGCAGCGAGGCCGGAGGCCCGGTCGACCGCAGGGCCTCAGACGCGTCAGCCGGAGCGGACTTCGGGGCGCATGGTCGAAGCGGCAACCCTCGGCGTGGTGCTGGTGGTTGCCGCCCTGTTCCGGCTTCCGGCGCTGGGTACCGTCCCGAACGGCCTGTTTCTGGATGAGGCGTCTCGAGGGTACGACGCGTACGCGCTGCTGCTCACCGGCGCCGACCAGTACGGCGTTCGCTGGCCGCTCTTCGCGGAGGGCCTCGACGATTACACGCCGGCGCTGTACACGCTGCTGGTGGTGCCGGCGGTGGCGGCGTCGGGGCTGACCGAGGTCGCGGTCCGGCTGCCGGCGGCGCTGGCGGGCATCCTGACGGTCTACACCACGTACCTGTGCGGGCGAGCGTTGCTCGGGAGCGCGGCCGGGCTGGTGGCGGCGGCGCTGGTGGCGATCTCGCCCTGGCACGTCCTGCCGAGCCGAACGGGGGCGGAGTGGGTGCTGCTGCCGCTCTTTCTGTCGACGGGCGTCTGGCTGCTGGCGCGGGGCCGGCGGCACGGGCCGTCGCTGCTGCTGGCGGGGATCGTCCTCGGGGTCGGGCTGTACAGCTACGCGTTCGCGCGGCTACTGGTGCCGCTGCTGGTGGTCGGGTTCGCGGCGCTCTGGTGGCGGGAGTTGACACCTCGGTGGCGCTGGGCGCTGGCTGGCGCGGCGGTGCTGATCGCCCTGGCCATGCCGCTCGTCTGGTTCGGGCTGACGCCGGCCGGGCAGGCGCGCCTGCAGACGGTCGTGCCGCTGGACCGGTATCGCGGGCTGGCGCTGATCCCGTACGCCCTCTCCAACTTCGCGTCGTACTTCGGTCCGGCGTTCCTGATCTGGGGTGCCGAGCCGACCGACCATCACCGCCTGGCCGGGTTCGGGCCGGTCCTACCGGTGATGGTGCCGCTCGTCGTGGCGGGGCTGGCGGCCGTCGCGCGGGAGCCGACCCGGGCGGGCCTGTTCTGCCTCTGGTGGCTCGTCGCGGCGCCGGCCAGCGCCGCGCTGCACCGCGAGAGCCCGTCGTCGGCGCTGCTGCTCGGAGCGATCCCAGCCTGGCAGCTGCTATCGGGGCTCGGCGGGGCCGCGCTCCGGGCATGGGCTGCGCGGTGGGGCCGAAGCGCTGCCCTGGCGACGACGGGCGTGCTGCTGGTCGCGGGGATCGGGACGGCCGGCCTGGCGGCGCGGGCGCTCTACGTCGAGTATCCCGTCTACGCCGCCGGCGACTGGCTCTACGGCTCCCGCGAGACGATCGCCTACCTGGAGACACACCGCCACGAGTACGACGACGTCCTGGTCAGCGACGGCCTCTCGACGCCCCACGTCCTGGTGCTGTTCTTCGCGCGGGTCGACCCGCGCGCTTACCAGGCCGCGCCGATCCACGTCCGGCAGCCGGCCGTGCGGTCGCGGGGCGAGATCGGCCAGTACCGATTCGGCAGAATCGGCGAGCTGCTGGAGCGACCCGGTCGGCACCTCGCCTGGGTCTCGGCGGACGATGGCCCGAGACTGTTCGGGGGTCAGCGGCCGGTGCTCACGGTCTCCTCGCCTGATGGCCAGTCGTTGCACCACGTGTATGCGGTGGAGCGGCGATGAGTGCCGGGCGCGACGTCCAGTCCACGCTCGCCGAGCCGGCCGAGGAGCGACGCGGCGGCTCGACCTCGTCGGCGCTGCTCTGGTTCGGGCTGGCCGTGCTGGCGGTCGTCGGGGGGTGGATGCTGCTGGCGGCCTGGCAGGAGGGGCTGAGCGGTGGCCGCGACTTCGTGCAGGACTACGCGGCCGTCGTGAAAATCGGGCAGGGCCGCGACCCGTACGAGCCGTACAACGACGTGACGCAGGAGCTGTTCGGTGGGCCGCCCCACCGGGGACCGCTCTACAGCTTCCACGCGCCGTCGTCGTTGCCGCTGGTGATCTGGCTGCTGCCGTTCGCGAAGCTCTGGGGCTACACGGGCGCGTTCCTGGCCTGGGGGGCGGTGAGCTTTGCGGCGCTCTGGGCGCTGTGCTGGTTGACGCTGCGGGTGCTCCGGATCCCGCGCCCAGCCCTCGCCGGGCTCTTGCTGGCGCCGGCGCTGATCGTGCTGCCCGCGATCCGCGAGTGCTTTGAGGAGGGCCAGCTCAACGTCGTGGTGGCGGCCGGGATGGTCGGGTGCTGGGCGGCGCGGCGCGCCGGGCGATCCGGGCTGGCCGGCGTGCTGCTGGGCGCGGCGTTCGCGCTGAAGCCGATCCCCGGTCTGTTCTTTCTGTACTACGCCTGGCGTCGGGACTGGCGACTGCTCCTCGGGGCCGGGGCGACGGTCGTGGCGCTGTCGGTGGTCGGTGTCGGGCTGTCCGGGCTGGAGGGGGCCAGGCTCTGGGCGACGGTCAACTACCCGTCGCACGCCGAGGTCTGGCCCGGCTACCCGGACAACGCGTCGGTGCGGGGGTTCTTCACCCGGATCTTCGGGCCGAGCGACTGGCGGCCCCGGCCGCGCTACCCCATGCCGTACGCCTCAACGCTGCTGTGGGGGGCGAGCGGCGCCCTGCTGACGCTGCTGGCGCTCCTGGTGGCTCGGGCCGGGCGGCGCGCGTCGGAAGATGGCGGGCGCCGCTCGCCGCTCGGCGTCAGACTCTGGGGGCTGATGAGGCCGCGGCCGCTCGCGCGCGACGACCCGCGCGGCGACCTCGAAATCGCGGTGCTGACGATCCTGACGCTACTGGTCACGCCAATCGTCTGGCCTCACTACTACGTGGTGCTGGTGATGCCGGTGGCAGTGCTTCTGACGTACCTCGGGCGGCTGGCGCGCGGCGGCTCGGCGCGGCCATCAGGCGGGTCCGACGAGACGGAGGCGCCGAGTGCCGCCGTCGCGGCGCTGGGCGAGGACGCAAACGGGTCATCCGG
>Ga0075421_100004443_pt1 | contig 16921 bp, 13 predicted proteins | sample SoiMetdeltSBSDD5_FD_75292 | JGI IMG/M metagenome (GOLD analysis project Ga0075421, IMG submission 75292) | Bulk soil microbial communities from a Populus tree surrounding site in Tennessee, USA - Soil MetaG P. deltoides SBSDD5 | ecosystem: Environmental > Terrestrial > Soil > Tree plantation...
CCAAAAATCAGAAAGGCGCACGACATGAAAGCGAGTGTCTTCGCACGGGCTACGTTCCTGGGGGCGGTCTTTACCCTACTGTCGGGGTTGATTGTCTTCAGCGTATGGGGACAATCCGAGCACACCAAGCGCCTTATCGAGGGGGCAAAAAAAGAAGGAAAGCTAATCTGGTATACTGCGCTCAATATCAACGATGCAACGATGCTGACCAAACGCTTTGAGCAGTTATATCCATTCATAAAAACCGAATCCCTGCGTTTGGGAGGACGAGAGTTGGTGACGAAGATACTCATGGAAGCGAACACCCGGGTTTTCCGAGCCGATGTGATCGAAGCCGTCAGTATTGACGGTCACATTCTTAAGAAGAGAGGGCTCTTGGAAAAGTATATCTCTCCCGAGGCCAGCGCCTATCCAGCTTCCGTTAAAGACGCCGATGGGACGTGGACCAGCTTTTTTATTAACACGCACGTGCTTGTGTACAATACCACGATGGTGAAGAAGGAAGAGGTCCCCCGCACCTATGAAGAGCTTATCAACCCCAAATGGAAGGGAAAGATTATTATCCGCGACGACGACTTTCCGACGTTTGGAATGATGCTCAGAGTCATGGGCAAAGACAAAGGCCTCAATTTCATGCGCCGCCTTGCCGCTCAGGGTGTCGAACTGCGGTCCGGCAGCACATTGGCTATTCAAGATATCTCTGCCGGAGCCGCTCCCCTGGGGATGAACCTTTATGGTACACGGGTCGAGGAGCTGAAGAAAAAGCAGGCTCCCGTCGATTGGACACCCATGGAGTTCGTGCTGGTTAGCATTGAACCGTTGTCCGTGGCCGCAAAAGCGCCGAATCCAAATGCCGCTCGTTTGTTCGTCGATTTTCTTCTCTCCAAGGAAGGCCAGGGGATGATGCGCGACCGGAGCCGTATCCCTTCGCGTCCTGATGTTCCCCCTGATCCGCCGCAGCTGACGCAGGGTTTAAAGCTGATTTCCACAGATCTGTCTTTAGCTGATGAAGCGGACCAGGTTGCTAAAGACTATTATGAGATCTTTCGCATCGGCAAGTGAGATAAACGTGGAATTCATCGCGCGTGGCAAGTTTGTTTTGACCAACAATGACGGCTATGCAACCGCTGGGATCTTGGAGGACGGGGCGGTCTACGTTTCAGGGCAAAACATCGTAGAAGTCTCTCCCTATAAGGATCTTAAGGCCACTTACCCCAATACCACAGTTATTGGATCGCCCGAATTCTGGGTGATGCCCGGCTTCGTCAGCGCTCACCAGCACGGCAAAGGCCTCACCAGCTACCAGTTGGGAGGCTTAGACGACTGCCTGGAACTTCGTGTGTCCGCTCTCCCTCAGGCGAAGGTAGACAATTATCTCGACACCCTCTATGGCTGCGCGCAGATGATCGAAGCCGGCATCACATGCTGTATCCACTACAATTCGAGCCGTGGGCCGGCACTTTACGAAACCGACATCCTAGAGCGAATCCGCGCGTATCGCGAAGCGGGCCTGCGCGTCTCCTTCGGTCTCGATATCCGAAACCGCAACTATCTCGTCTACGGCGACGACGATTTTTACTCCGGCCTTCCAGAACGACTTCGGAACAGGGCGCGGGAGGAATATGACAAGCCGCGCACAGCTGCTCCCGACGATTATTTTCGCCTTGCACGCCGCCTCTCCGAAACCATTGAGAAAGAAAGCGACGGGCGCATAAAAATTTTTTTTACTCCCGCCGGGCCACAGTGGTGCACGGGAGATCTCTTGAAAGCCATCCGCCGCGAGTCCGAGGAAATGCAACTCGGAGTGCAAATGCACCTGCTCGAGACCAAATACCAGCGCTCCTATTTCGCCCGGACTTACGGCCAAAGCGCGGTTCAATGGCTCGACCACTTGGATTTTCTAACCTCGCGAACGAGCCTCGCGCATGGCGTGTGGCTCAGCCGTGAAGATGCGGTGATCTTGGCCGCCAGAGGCACGCCGCTGGTACACAATCCCAGCTCCAACCTGCGCTTGCGAAGCGGGATCGCGCCGATCCCGATGCTGCATGAAGTCGGCGTGCCACTTGCTCTTGGTCTCGATGGCAGTCCTTTGAACGACGAGCCCGATATAATTCAGGAGATGCGGCTGTGCGCCAATTTGCAACGAGTTCCCGGGGTCGATTCGAAAATCGTGCCTCTGAAAGAGATATTCCACATGGCCACGGTGAATGGATCCAAAGCGCTCGGCTGGGGACAGTTGGCCGGAAGTTTGGAGCGTGGCAAGCGCGCCGACTTGGTTCTCCTCAACGCGAAAAATTTCTCGCGGCCCTACGTCGCTCCGCAGCAAAATCCTATCGATACTCTGATCACGCGCGGAAAAAGCAGCGCGGTGGACACCGTGATTGTGGACGGTGAAATCCTCTATCAGGGGAAAAAACATCTTCGTCTCCAACCGAACCAGATTGTCGAAAGCCTACAGAAAAGTGTGATTCCGCCGGCGCCGGTAAAAGCCGACAATCTCGGCGACGAGCTACTCCCTTACGTGGTTCGATATTACCAACCGTGGGACAAAGACGAGCTTTTGCCATTTCATCAAGTCAACAGCTCGACATAATCCGTCAGGAGGGATCTTGGCACGCCTAGCACTGACAGACGCTTACATCATGACCGGTACGCGCGGCGTTCTGGACAAAGGCACGATCGTTATCAAAGACTCGCGGATCGAGGCCATTGGGACGAATATCCGCGTCCCCGCGGAGGCGGAAGTATGGAGCCTCAGAGACAAGGTGGTCATTCCCGGCACGATCGACGCCCATACGCATCTTGGACTTACACAGGACGGGGTTGGAGCCATGCACAGCGACGAGGACGAAGTCGACGATCCGATCGTACCGCACCTGCGCGCGTTGGACGCGATCAATCCCGAAGATATCGCGTTTAAGGATGCTCTTCGGGGCGGCGTCACCACAGTGGGAATCATGCCTGGAAGCCACAACGTGATCTGCGGGCAACCTGCCGCGGTTAAAGTCGTAGGCACGACCGTGGAAGAAATGGTCGTGCGCGCTCCCGTGGGGATGAAGATCGCCTTTGGCGAGCGTCCGAAAAACGCCTATGGATCGCGAAAGAAAAGTCCGATGACGCGAATGGGCATTGCGGCCATGCTGCGAGAAGCGTTGGTGAAGGTGGCAAATTACTCGAAGAAGAACGGCACCGAGCGCAATCTACGCATGGAAGCCATGATGCCGGTGATGAAGAAACAGCTGCCACTCCGCGCCCATGCGCATCGCATCGACGATATCATGACCGCCCTGCGTATCGCGAAGGAGTTCGGTCTACGACTCGTGATCGAGCATGGGACGGATGCCTACAAGGTTGCGCGAGAGTTGGCCGATGCAAAAGTGCCGGTGGTGCACGGTCCGTGGATCAAAGTTCGCGGCAATCTGGAACAGTCCGGGCGAGTCCCCGAGTCGCCCCGACTCCTAATTGAGAGTGGGGTGTTAACCGCTTTTTCGACGGATCATCCGGTGATCGCGATTCAAAATCTGCGGCTGCAGGCAATCATAGCCGTCCAAGAAGGGGTTTCCCAGGAAGACGCGCTGAAAGCGATTACCTGGAACCACGCGCGGATCATGGGAATCGAGGACCGAGTTGGCAGCATCGAAAAAGGCAAGGACGCCGATCTGGTCGTTCTCTCCGGACTTCCGTTCGACAGCGCAACCAAAGTCGAGGCCGTGATGATCAACGGTAAAATCGCCTGGCGCTGCTGAGCACGGATAACACGCGATCCTGACATATCGCTAATTCATCCCGAGATCGCTCGCCTAGGTGGATCAGTTGGTGCCCGCGCTTATCTCTTCGAAACGCCCTCGCCCAGCTCAATGCCGGAGCCGGATCTCAACAGAATTTAAAAATACTGCAGTACAATTTGGTGTACTCCGCGAAATTCGGTCCGATCTTCATAGGATCTACGGCCAAGTACTCTGGGATCTCGAGTTCCGGAGATTTGGTCTTGTAGCCGGAGCGGGCAGTTGGTATGCCGAATTCCTCAGCGAGGATTTTCATTGCGCCGTCGCGGGAGAGCGCCCAGTCCAAGAACAACGCCGCGCTGTGCGGATGAGGAGCGTTTTTAGCCAGCATCACGTGAGTCGGCAGCGTCAGAACGGGCTTCAGTAGGACAAATCCCATTGGCGCCCCTTTGCGTATCAGCTCCAGGACGCGATAGCCAAACAACCAGGGAATCATATCGGTTTCTCCTATCGAAAGGAGTTGCGCCTCAAAAGTGTGACCGCGCCGCATCGAAGGTTCATGCTCGGCCAACTTTTTAAAATAGGCGATCCCTTTCTGTTTCCCCCAATATTCCACTATGGTTCCAAACAGATCCATGTCCTCGTCATCCATGACGATTCTTCCCTTCCATCGGGGATCGAGTACGTCTTCGTAGCTTTTAGGGATCTCGTCTTTTTTCACTTTGTTGGTGTTATAGCCCAAGACGACGACTTGGTGGTGCAGCGTGGTCCAGTATCCGTCCTTGTCAAGGAATTCTTTTTTGATTCCCTGTCGGCTCGGGCTAAGGTAGGGATCCAGCAAGCCATCCTTAAATATGGTGTAAGCCTGTCCGGGGTTGAGGCTGATGATGTCCGCATTGTATGTCTTGGCGCGGGCCTCGTTGACGATTTTATTATAAGTGTCAACGGCGCCGCCGCGTTGATAGTGGGTGGTGATGAACGGATATTTCTTGTTGAATTCTTCGAGGACGCGCTTGTAGTTGTCGGTAGCCGTGATCCCGTACTCGATCAGCGTTCCTTCGCGTTTGGCGCCTTCGATCAGCTTTTGTTCTCTTTGGCTGCCAGTCAGCCCTTTGTAGGCGCTGAGCACTTCGGCGGCGCTTTTGCCGTGGGAGGAGCTGGAAACCAGAGAAAAACATACGACAACCGAACCAACAAAAAGGCCCGCCCAGCCTCTTTGATGAGTTGTTTCGGTTTTGCTTGTCACTTTCATATCTTTCTCCTCCAGGATTGCGCTACTCGGAAGACCGTTTCATATGATATCAACCCGTGATCAACACATAGCTCTAGAGGCCTCAGATCTACTGTAGCTTGCGATACTCACTCTTCTTATCAGCGTAACCTTTCTCATCCAGTTCCATCCATCGGAATGAACTGAATTTTATCGGCATCTGGCAGCGGCGGGTAGATTCCTACTCTCGTGACAAACTCACCTGCTTGGCAATGATCTTAAGACTCTCATCGCTGTGATAGTAATCAATAAATGCCTTTCCAGCTCGCAAATTGACCAATCAATAGTCTCGACTTCTCAAATAACCGGCGAAATTAAGAGCCCATTATCGCAACACAAAGGGAATGTCTAGATCTGTCTGGGAAGCGAACTGAAGTTGACTTGAAGGATGACGATTTGATACTGCTAAAAATCGGGTAAAGAATCAATTGATGCGGTTAGGAGGAAGTCCAATGGCCGACAACATCGTCTATCTGAACGGCTCGTACGTGAAAGACGCCGACGCCAAGATATCTATATTTGACCGTGGCTTCACGAATTGTGACTGGACTTACGACGTGACCCGAACATTCAATCACAAGCCGTTCCAGTTGCGCGATCATATCGCCAGGCTCTATCGGTCACTTGATTTCATTCAACTCGATCCTGGCTTAACCCAGGACGAGATGCATGACATTACCCTGGAAGTCTTCAAGAGAAACGAGAAGAGCTTGGGGCCGGGAGACGATTTTTCCATTACTCATAGGGTGTCCCGTGGCATTGGGGAATTAGCTCCGGGGACTTATCGTCCGACAGTGGCAGTGTATTGTAACCGCATAAAGTTCGAAAGTTTTGCTCAACGTTTGATCGATGGAGCTCCCTTGGTCGTGGTCTCCACAAGGAGGGTCCCACCGGTCTGTATGGATCCCAAGGCCAAACATGTTTCGCTGAACTTTCTCCTCGCTAACCTGGAGGGTCAAAGCGTTGATCCCTCGGCGTGGGTCTTGATGCTCGATGTCTACGGCTTTCTGAGTGAGTGCACTTCCAAGAATATATTTCTGGTGAGAAGCGGAGATTTGTTGACTCCGAAGCGGGACAACGTGCTTGAGGGCGTCACCAGGGCGACAATCTTGGAATTGGCATCCAAGCTCGACATACCGTGTTCCGAGACTGACTTGAGCGTTTACGATCTCATGACCGCGGACGAAGTGTTTGTGACCTCCGTCACACCCGTCATGATTCCTATCTCTAAAATCAACAATAAGTCGCTCAAAAATCCCGGCCCCGGGCCTGTAATCAGGAAATTGCAGCGGGCATGGAGCGAGATGGTAGGAGTCGACATCGTTGCGCAAGCGCTCAGCCACCTCGACAGCGCGACGCCCGCAGGCCGTGGGACTAAACCGCTGCCATGACGAGAAATAATCGCCGTCGGCTCAACACTGATTGGTTATTGGTGTTAGAAATTTAATTACTAATTCTTTGCTCATTCTTCGATTTCGTATAATCGGCGCGATTTAGATTTCTGAATTCTAAAGAATCATCCTCTCCGGTTGTTCCCCTCTGCTAGCGCGAATCATCGGCGCAATACTCGCTACGACTGCCTGCCTCGATATCGGTCGCTTCCTCATCTTCTGGTCCGACATAACACTGTAACCAAGAAAATGGTATTGCCTTCTCATCAACAGTTAAATATAGAATGTTCACAGTAGCAGAGCAGTGAATCCCATGAAATCAAGGAGGCAAGCCCATGGCAAAAATGCTGGAATGCGCGAAGGTAGACCCTTCGAGCGGGTGTAAGCACGTCGTCCGTGGTGAGACAGTAGAAGAAGTAATGCAGAAAGCCGCTGAGCACGCCAAGGAACACGGCATTCGCCAAGTGACGCCGGAACTGATCGAAAAAGTCAAAGCAAACATCCGTGACGCCTAGCTAGCAGTCCTACCTGATTTATTGACGCACGGACCGTCTCGAAGGCCCGTGCGTCCCATCATTTACTTGCGCGAGCTCTCGCTCGAACGTGCTATAAGTTCCCATCCACAACATAGGACCCTCAGGTCAGCGCGGAACCACGCAATTGCGTACTCTATCCCAACCCCGGGCCACGCCGGGTTTAATTTCGAGCGTGGAAACACCAGGTAAGTAAAGCGTCCCCTTGGCATGCCTGCGCCGGTTTTCGGGTTTACGTTTGTGCCCCCGAGATTCTCCGCCAATCGAATTGAAACTTCTCCCAAAGGGGCTTTTTGGGGCCGGCATCGGCAATGATGAACGGGCTTTCGTTGCCGTTATCGAGATTTTATGGCTAAGCCAACATCGCCGAAATCACCCGTCCCTTTGAGTTTGAAGAATTCCCCGGGAAAAACGATCTAGGGGACTCGCGTCGAATCGACGTAGCGCCGAACGTCGGTGAGCGCCAGACTGCGGTCTTGCAACGTGGTGCGCGAGACAAAGAAACCGGCAAACTCTCCACCGGTTTGAACGAAGGGTTCATCGGATTTCGTTGGATTTTCAACCAGAATCGCTTTCCAATTTCCCTCCGGAAAGCCAGCATTCGCCAGCGCATCGATTCCTTTATCCAGGGGATGATAGGAATTGGGCGCTCCGTCCGCATCGATGGCCATCCGAGTAATCGTGTAAAAATACGCCTGACTTACGGGAATTTTCTTTATCATCGCGCCGCGATAATCGAATCCATCAACCGCGTCACAGGTTGTGCCCGCTAGCGACGATCGAACCGATGTTAGAAGGAATAGGAGAGTGAGAAGAACATGGAACATGCGAACCAGGTAACTCAAGTCTTGTATTTTGACATTTCGTGCATTTGGCTGCCTCATAAAAGAGCTTCTAATCTCAGCAAGACTACCCGGTGTGCTGCCAGAGCGTCAGGCTTTTCGTATTGACTCATGTTCCCCTAGCGATGCATCTCCAGCGGTCCGCCATCTAGTACGCTGGCAATATACCTGCCGCCGTGATTGCTTGCGGCGTGATCCTGCCCTTCGTCGCGTGTGAGTTCAGCGAAGCGATTGATAGCCATTTCCAGAAATTCCTGATTCAGCGGAATGATGCCTGCAAGCAAGTCGGGGATTTTTTCCAGCTCCTTTTTCTCTATGGCAGCGTCGAGCTCGCCGGTACGTTGCTCGTTTCTCAATTTTCGCCACTCGACGGATATTCTTTCGAGTCGTTCGCCGTCCCTCTGTGTAAAGCATCTTGCTAGAGCTGTTTGGTCCGTCATTCCCCGCGAATGCCAATCGGTTTCGATTCGCTTCAAGGCGCACGCGAGAAGGTCCACATCGGCTTCTGTAAATGGTCGTCTGCTAAATTTTTCCAGGACTTCCCAACGAAACCGAAACGCAAACCGCAACGTTGTGACTAATACAAAGAGACTTTTCGGCATTGCAGAGGGGTCGAACGCTCCGACCTCTTCAGAAAAGGTAATATGAAAGAATTCGATAACACCCTCCTTCTCACCGCGAAGGTCAATGGCATGAACGACGGGATGGTAAATCTTTCCATCGTGCGCCTGGAAGACCGCCTGTATCGGATCGAATCTGCGTTTGGTGGCGATCAGTCGAACGACCTGAAATAACTCTTCTCGCCAGCGGCCGTCTCCCTTTGCTTCCGGAATCGTCGATCGGAGTGTGCCCCAGGTTGCCGGAGCTTCCATAAAATCAAAAAGTTCGAGGACCTTGTCGTTGGCCGACAATATTTCCGCCTGATCTAGATCGTCCCTGGTTTGCAAGCGCGCCAGGTCTCTGACCCTCAGTTTTATCCACGGTTCGAAAACCTTATGAGTGATCGACTGCTTCAAAGGACTCACGGCTCTAACAAACTGCTGGGAGAGTTCCGGTATCTTCCCAGCCATCTTCGAATTCAATGGCTTCATGCCCGGCACTGGATTCTCGTTGAGGAAAACCATCTGGAGAAATTTCGAGACCTCATCCGTGTCAGTGACCTCGACGCCCTGATAGTCTTCTATCTGGCTCGGGATATGGTAGCGATACAAACAGATCAAGCGATCGGCGGAAGTTCGCTGTCCCTCAAATAGCCCTACTTCGTACAGAGGCCAGTCCAGCTCATTGGAAGGATCGGGCATGAGCAAAATGAACCAATTCGCCTTGTACACGGCATTTCGAATTTCTTGCCGCCAACTCTGGCCGACGATTTCTTCAGTAAATCTGGCTTGATAGGTAATATTGAGTTTCCCGCCAGCGTTCTCCTCCAAGGTATCAACGATGGCTTTCGCAGCGGCTTCGTCTTCTGTCTTGTAGCTGAAAAACACGTTGACAACTTGTTGATCCAATGCCGGTAACAGCTTCATGAGAGCCTCGAGCGCATCGCTGTTTTCCGCAAGTTTTTGACTTGCCATCGTGATTCTAGTGGCTGCCCCCTGGTGTCTATTTATGAAGTCCGAGATTTCTGGGTTTTTAAGGAGTTCTTCCCACTTTTCCATAGGACCTCCACTGCTTTATGGAACGATGCGTTTCAAGCAATGCGGATGATGGCCCGGCGACGTTTCTATCACCTGAGCAATTATAGGTCCAAGCGTACGGACTGCCGACCAAGCGTCGTCGTATGAAAAAACTCACTGATCTGGAAATCTTGCCGCAGGCAGGGCAAGACAAAGCTTAGAGATAGTTTACGCCATGTCTACTTTGTTTCTCTGAAAGATCCGTTTGTATACAGGGGAGATCTCTTTGGGATAGGTCTCACAGCTACGCGTGACGCCGGAACTGATCGACAAAATCAAAGCGAACATCCGTGACGCCTAGCTTGCGGTCCTAGCCGATCTAGCGGAATACTTTTTGTGTGGAATTTGCTGCCGAATTGCGGCAAGCGATGAAATCAGCGGCGCTTGCTAAGATCTCGTCCCGAGAACGTCCTTGGTCAATAGCACAGCCACCGGTCGGCTCGAATCCTCGGCCAGTATCCATGCATTCTTGAAAGTCCAGTCGATCTCGTCCGCATTACGCAATACGTAATGGCGCACTCCCAGTGCTTCCAGTACCGGCACCGTTGCGGTGCCGACTCTGGCGAAACCGCGATCGCCGATGTCACCGGCGTAGTAAACGATAAGAAGAATCGAAAGCTCCAACTGTATCGCTGTAGTGACGATCGCGTTGCAGCTATTCAACAGGCCGGCGTTCTGCATGATGATCGCCGGTTTCTTGCCAACCAATCGCGCGCCGGCGCAAATTCCCACACCTTCTTCTTCACGACATAGCGGCACATGCTCAATGGCGCTATCGCGCTCGAGCGCGTTGATGAGATCGAGGCAATTGATGTCGGGAAGGCTGGTGATCAGGTCAATGCCCGCTTTCTTTATACCTTCGAGTATGGCTAACGCGTTAGTTTTTGCATCCATTTCATTTACCGGTACATTCGGTCAATCCAGCCACTCTTGTCGAGCTCCTGCACCAAGCTCATGTCGACAAACGCTGCCGGCTCGGCTTTTTTTGCTTCGGGTAGAACGGTCTCCAGCGAATCGAGAATCGCCCTGACGCCATTGTGCGTCGGATAAGGCGCCCGGGGCAAATATTGCAGGGCGTAGACGCGATAGGTTTCCTCCAGCACTTTTTGATCCGCGTTCTTGATGTATCGTTGCATGATCTTGAGGGAACCAGGTTTATCGCTTTTGAAGCGATGAATGGCGACCGTCAGCGATTTGATGAATTGCCCGACAGTCTCCCTGCGCTCGTGAATGAAGCGGCGGGTGGTGCCGTAACAGGTACTGGCATATTCGATGCCCATCGAGCCAGCATCGATAAATTCACGAAAGCCCAGCGCCAGCGCGTTGAGATTACCCGGAGGCGAAAAGACACCGCCATCCAATTGTCCTGCCTGCATGCCGCTCAGTATTTCCGGATAACCGCCCATCGGACGCACGACGACATCGCGCGTGGGGTCGAGCGACCATCGGCGTAACAGAGTTCTGAGGGTAAAATCTGAAAGACTGCCAATTCCCGTGACGCCGAAAGTTTTGCCTTTGAGCTCTTTGGGGTCTTTCAAATTCGCGCGAGTCATCAACGAGAAAACCAAAGTATTGTAAGTTGTGGCGATGAGCACCGTGTCCTTGGCGCCGTTGAGATTGGCCGCCACGAGAGCATTGCCGCCGGTGCCGATGATCTGCAACTGGCCCGATAATAGCGCGGCCATGGAGCGCGGACCGCCGCCGATATAGACCAGGTCGACGTCGAGTCCATTGTCACGGAAGATACCCATCTCTTTTGCGATCCACAAAACCGCTTGCGCTCCGCTGATGGACGGATAACTAATGGCAAGTTTATTGGACTTTTTGTCCTGCGCCGATAGAGCACCGAATGATATCAGCAACCCGTTGAGAACCACCCCGATCCCCAGAAAGCAACAAAAGTGACCTTGGATGCGGCTCAACCAGCTGCGTCTGGTTAAAAGCCTGAAGGACAAAAGATAAGTATCAAACACAAACATTAGGGTGTGTGCTTTCACCTCTCTCAATGGGAGTCCGACTCAGCAGCCTTCGGTTAATTTCAAGTCTTCTTCCAACTTCCGGGAAGGCGCGCTTGGAAAATCGATATGCCTTCGGTTTGTTCTACATGCCGCGTGAATCGATACTTGTTCTCAACGTCGGGCCACGGCCAGGGTGGTACTTCGCCTCTGCCTGGTTCGACGCGGGCGCAAATAAAAGTATGTTCCCAACGATTCATCGCGTCGACAAACAACTGTTTGAATTCTCCAGTGGAATTGGCGCCGAACGAGTTCTTGATGCCCACGCCCTTGGCCACGGACACAAAATCCACGCCTTCGGTCGTAGCTGTCTTTGTTCCGCCCGAGGATTCGTAAATCCCGTTGTCGAAAACAATATGAATCAAATTCTTTGGCTTCTTCCGCATGATCGTCGGCAGCCCGCACAAGTTCATCAGCAGAGCTCCATCGCCATCGAGGGCGATGACCCGTCGCTTCGGCAAACCGAGCGCCATACCAAGTGAGATTGAGGACGCCAACCCAAGTGTCCAGCAACGCAGATTTCCGTCACTTGGATGGTACGCGTTCCATTCAGAGGAAGTGCCGCCGACACACACCACACAGAGCGCGTCCCCGACGAGGTCGGCAATCTCTTTCAAACACTCGTGCCTTTTCATGTGTCGATCTATACCAAGGTTAAGATGCGTCAACCGAATTTTCTCATGCCCGTTCCGTGTTAATGCGGGCTAAGTTATTGTATCTAGACAAACGGGAGTCGATGTTCGGTTATTTTCGACCGTAGAGTTTCTCGATGAAGCCGCTGCTTTTCAATTGATCGACAAAACGCAGGTCGACAAAATCTTCCGCCTTGGCTTTGGTCACTTTGGCGTCCCACGAGGCTTGTACTTCCAAAGTATTTCGCAGTCCTTCCAGCGTCGGATAGGTGTCGGCGACCAGTAGTTGGGAGTACGCCGCATAGGCTCCCTCCAGCAGCGCCCGGTTCTGGCCTCGGGTGTATTTGCTCATGATCCTGAGAGTGTCTTCTTTGTTGGTCTTGAAGAAGTGAACGCCCGCCGCCAGCGCCTCGACCATGCGCCGCACGTTGTCCGGTTGCTCGCGGATCATTTTGTCGGTGGTGACCGTGCAGGTGAATTGAAAAGGCACTTTGAACTCCGCCATGTCGATGATGGTTTTTTGCCCCTGTCTCTCGCCCTGAAACTTTTCGGCGTCACTGGCCACGGTGAATTCCACTTGACCGTTGATCAGCGCCATGATTCGCGCCGGTCCGCCGCCGACCGTAATCGCTTTGATTTGGTTGTAAGGAATGCCCACTCGCTTCAACGCCAGACGCAAAGCGAAGTCCGCCGCGGTTCCCGGAATATGCACGGCAGCGGTTCGCCCCTTCAAGTCTTCCGGCGATTTGATCGCCGGGCTGCCGACAATGTAATAGGGCAATGTGTTTACCAGTCCATTGACAATGACGATATTTCCACCTGCCATCTTGCCATTGATGGCCGAGGTTCCCACTGCTTCGGTAAAGCTCAAATCCCCCGCCATCAAGGCCTGAATGCCGCGCGTGCTCCCGTCGATGAAGACCAGGTCGAGATCGAGGCCGTATTTTTTGAACAGACCGGTTTCCTTAGCGATCCACTCCGGCACCGAGGAGCTGGGCGAGTCCGATATGTAAGCTGCGAGAAGCTTTGCCTCTACCTGGTAAGGCGCGAGCCCGACCAACAAATAGGCGAGCGCCGCACTTCGACAAAAGTTTGTCATGGCCACCTCGAGAAAATCCGACTTCGCCACGAAGTTCACGAAGGGTTCAGATGATTAAAATTTGAACCCGAGTCTCCTTAGTATGCGTTCTTGCGACTAATTCTCTTCTTTGTACGCCCCCGATTGCAACGGAGGTTATGGTCAGATCTTCACTGCGATTCGAGAATCAATCAGCGAATTAAATCTTAAGCCTTGCGCACGCTCGACCTGAGAGCCGTCATCAACGTCGCGATATCCGCCACCCTCTCGAGCCCCAGAACCAAGCCTACACTTCGCTCTATGTCTTCCGGCCGCAGCTGGCTGCGACCACAATCGCGATATTTGACCAGCAGCTCGTCGTCGCTCAGCGGCAAAGCGGGGTCGCCGCGCGGGATATCCACGCGCGCGTTATAGGTTCGCCCATCGGTCGTCCGGATCGTCACGGGATTACCAACGAACTCGGTATCCGGGCCGACGTCCGCGAGGCCAGGCCAGATGGGGACATCGGGGAAGGAAAGGTGAATCTTCTTTCTCGTCTCAATGATGTCGCGATCTCCAAACTTGTGATCCGTGAAAGTTTCTAGCGTCACCTGGTGATCGACCACCGCGGCGGCAATGCAGTACGGCATGCTGAACTTCGCCTGGTATGGCGTTGCCGGCTCGGTGAAGGCGAGCACGCGCATGGCCCGTTCGGAGGTGCCGACGTCAACTTCGGCGACGTCCTTGTCGCCGAGGCGGTGCTCATCCAATAACTGGAAAATTCCGTCCAGCGCGCGATGAGTGTGATAGCAGCTTGGGTATTTCTTGAGCCCGATACCCGGAGACTCGATGTAGAAGGGCTTGCCCAATCCATCCGCCATGCGCTCTGCGTCGTAGTGGCCTGGGCCTACCAGCGTGTCGTAGAAACCGTTCTTCGCTTCGATGATGTTGGGGTTGGCCGTGATTCCTTCTTGAGCCATCTGAGCGGCGATCACGCCGTTTCGGCAGGCGTTCCCCGCCGCCATCGCCCCCGCCATGCTGCCGTGGTTAGCCGACAGTCCGCAGGCAAAATTTCCCGCGATGCCCAGTGCCATTCTGGTTTTGGCGGCATCCAGCCGCAGTAGCTTCGCACAGGCGGCCGCCGCGCCGATGGAACCGTACCAGGTCTGGTGGTTCAGGCGGGCCTGCATGAGCTTGAAGTCGGCGTGGAGCGCGAGCTTGCCTTCGATCTCAAGTCCCAGGATATAAGCAGTGAGTATGTCTTGGCCCGAGGCGCCCAGATGCTCGCCCAGGCTCAGTACTGCAGGCAAAACCAAGACGCTGGGGTGACCGATCTTCACGCCGCAGTCGTCATAGTCCAGAGCGTGAGCAATGCAGCCATTGGCCAGAGCAGCGTCTGCAACCGAAACTTTGACACCGGCCCCGAGTACGGATGCCTGAGCCGGCCCACCGAGCTTTTTTACGTAACCGGTAATGGTCTGGCTAACCGGCTCGGAAACCCCGGCAAGGGCGGCTCCAACACAGTCCAGAGCCGTGCGCTTGGCCTTCTCCACGGTGTCCCGCGGTATGCTCTTGTAGCCGGTGTCTACTATGAACCGAGCAATTTTCTCAGTTGCGCCCATGCTTCACCTCGTCGGGGACTCGTTTAAACTCGAAGGGCGGGTTTGAAACCCGCCCTTACTGTTCCCAATATTCTATTCGCGCTTTGCGATTTAATTGCCGTACTGGAAAACCTTGAACCTTTGAACCGTTGAACTCTTAAACGACACGCGCAGTGCGTCTAACTACGCCGCCGCTTGCAGCCCATGGCCGTTGCCGCCACCCAACACACTGCCGGGGAGCGCGCCCGTGTGGTTAGCTTTTTCCACCAGCACTTCACCGTTGACGATGGTCATTTCGATACCCACTGCTTTTTGAATGAAGCGCTTTTCGTTGCCGGGCAGGTCCTGCACCATCTCAGCATCGCACTCGCGGACGGTCGCCGGATCGAAGACGCACAAATCCGCCGCCATCCCGCGGCGTAATAAACCACGATCCGGTAATCCAAAGATCGAGGCAACCATAAAAGTCAGTTTGCGCACGGCCTCTTCCACCGTCATGATTTGCTTCTCGCGCACCCAGTAACCGAGCAATCGCGTTGCGTAGCCGAAGCCGGCATCGTAGATCAGATGCGCGCCGGCGTCGGACTGACCCACGAGCACGAATGGGCTGCGGATGATTTCAGCCACCGCCTCTTCGTCGCCGTTGGTGCTGGAAGTTTGAAACTCGGTGTCCAATCCCTCTTCGAGCGAAAGATCGAGAAAAGCGTCGATCACATCCTGGCCGCGAATCTTGGCGATCTCCGCCACGCTCTTTTTTTCCAGATGTTTGTTTGCCGGGGTGGCCGCGTTGATCAGATACACCAGATCCCAGCGCCGCGAGAAGCGCGACGATTTTTTCTCTTCGACGGCTTCATAGCGCATCTTCTTGCGCGTCTCCGGGTCTTTGATCGCCGCGATGCGCGCTTCCAGTGGCAAGAAGAGGATCGTCTTCCACGTCGGTAGATCGTCGAACACCTGGGCGTTTTTCATCGTCAACCGGTTGTTGAACAGGCGCGCGTTGCACAGCGGATAGGATTGCACGCCGCGGTCAATCGATTCTTTGGCAAGATCCAAAAGCTGGCGCCATTCATTCGGCTTGTCCCAGCGGTGCGTCACGCTCTGCCAGATCACCGGCCGGCCCGACCGGCTGGAGATCTCGTCGAATAACTGCACGCTCTCGCGCATCGGCACCGATACTCCGAGAGAGCCGCGCGAAATCTGTATCGCGCCCTGATTGATCTCGCCGAGCGCGCAGGCGAGCTCGATAATTTCTTCGTCGGTGGCAAAGCGGCTCTGAATCGGCGTGCCGTCGGCATACATATGAACCGGATTTTGATTGGTGGAAAACCCAGCGGCACCGGCGCGCACGCTGGCTTTCAGCACTTCCTTCATCTGATGGATTTCCGCCGGCGTCGCCGCCCGTTCGATGGAAGCCTCGCCCATCACGAATTGGCGCAGCGCGCAGTGGCCCACCAGCGACGCGACATTAACGCCGAGTTTGCCGCGCAACGCGTCCAGATATTGCCCAAATGTAGTGAAGCCCCACTTCACCCCGGCCCTTAAAGCCGGCAGCGTGATTGCTTCGACGCGCTCGAAACTTTTCAAGATCGTGTCGCGGTCCGGTTCTTTACACGGCGCCAATGACAACCCGCAGTTGCCGGGGATGACCGTAGTCACACCGTGGTAGCAGGAAGAAGTCGCCAACGGGTCCCACAATAGCTGGGCATCGAGATGGGTGTGAAAGTCGATAAAGCCGGGCGATACGGCCAAGCCGTCGGCATTGACGACCCGCTTGGCGCTGCCGTTGATTCTGCCCGTGTCGGCGATCCGGCCGTCTTGCACCGCGACGTCGCCGAGGTAAGACGGCAACCCGCTGCCATCGTAAATCCGTCCGCCTTTGATCAATACGTCATAGGCCATCAGAGATCCTCCTTGGCGTTTCGAACATTTGGTTGAGCTTACAGAGTCGCATACGCGGATGTCAACCAAAGCCCGGTTGGTAAGCGCGCCTGATTGCGTTATGGATAGAAACCGGTCCATCTCAATCGAGGTGCACGACTATGGCGATCCCTCCGGACGAACCGAAGAGTTCCGAACAAGTACAGCAATGGATTGAAAAGCACGCGCGACAGCACGATCGCTTCGCTCATGTCGTGGCAAAATACGATGGCCATCGCGCCACGCACGGCTGCTACGATGT
>Ga0075421_100004447_pt1 | contig 16915 bp, 29 predicted proteins | sample SoiMetdeltSBSDD5_FD_75292 | JGI IMG/M metagenome (GOLD analysis project Ga0075421, IMG submission 75292) | Bulk soil microbial communities from a Populus tree surrounding site in Tennessee, USA - Soil MetaG P. deltoides SBSDD5 | ecosystem: Environmental > Terrestrial > Soil > Tree plantation...
GTCAACCTGTCACAAAAGCCAGCGATCCCACCCTCGCGCTTCCAGGTGAGTGCAAGCGTAGCTGGTTGGATACGATCAGCGTTTTCGCTGGTGTGATATTCATATTGAACGGCGTGTGCCTCCAGCACAATGATACGTCCGGGCATTGTTACTTGCGCGCACTTTACACCCTCCATGGTAATACCCAAACAGGAGTCAGTGAATTCGACAATCTCATTGCTCGCAAGGGAGATATCGCTTTCGTTCAAACCAAGATTGGCGGCCAGTTGTTTGATCACTGCAGCCTCTACTGAACCAGTAGTTTGCATCCCTTCAGCAACGATGACAACGCTTCCATCTTGATTTGTATGGTACTCATACCTAGTCCCATCTGCCTCAAGGATAATCTTAAACCCGGGCACTTCAGCTTGTGTGCACATTATGCCAATACGTACAACTCCCAAGCATCCATCGGGCCATGTCACCGCCTCAGTGGAGACTATCGTTATTTCGTCAGCTGTTAAGTTTAGTTTCTCAGAAAGCGCCGTAAGCGCTGCGCGTTGTGCAGGCGACAAATCCACAGGTATCCTTGTTGGCGTTGAATCTTCATTGGGAATCGAAGGTTCTTCCGTCGGCTGTCCGGCTGGCGCGCAAGCGGCACTGATTAATACCAAGAGTGTGACAATAAACAAAACTCTCTTCATTCTTACTCCTTCATTTTGCATGACGCACACACTGCTAATATTGTTCCGAAAAACTGTATAATCGAACGCATGCGTTATCGCTTTTTATATCTAATCGTATTTATTGTAACAGCATGTTCTTTCCCCCGACCCAACGCTGCTGTAGAAACCCAACAGGCAATTGCAGGGACGCTGGCAGCCATGCCTACGTCTACTTCTCTGCCTGTCCCCTCCCCTTTTCCAACCCCCACTCTATTCGATCTTGCAGGACTGTTCTGTGAATATCAGTTTTGCATCGGGCATCCGGTCGACATGGCTTTTTACGATGTAAGCGCACAACAAAACCTGGGCACGCCAAGTAGTTACAGTCAGGGATTGATTGCCGCGTTCAATGCTACGCTTTTTATTCAGATGGTATGGCAGCTATCGCCCGGCGCGGCAGACCCACAATTCATGCTGGATGTAATCTTAGATCCCGGATTGGATACCCGCGTCGGCAGTCCGGAAGTGAAACTGGTCCGCGATATGAATGTGATATACACCCCGATCACCAGCACGACAACCGCCCTCCTTCCTTTTGGAGGCGCCGCAGCATGGATCTGTGGCGACCGCGCCTTCGCGTGGAAAGTTTACACACCTGATGAGCAGTCACCACCGACCGTATTCGAGAACTCTTTCAATCGCTTTATTTGTAAAAGATAAGAGGAAAACAGTATGATAACCGAAGCTGATATACAGTTGCTTAGATCACGCATCAATGAGTTGGAAGACCGCTTGAAGTTTATCTATCGCAGGCTCAACATCGAATATGCTGACCCAAACTCCGACCCTGTTCTGTCGCCTCAAGTTCAGGATGCGCTCCGACGCGGCAACAAAATTGAGGCGATCAAGATCTACCGCGAATTGACAGGCGTTGGACTCGCCGAAGCCAAAGATGTAATAGACAAAGCCGAGCAATTCATCAAATAGAAATTAAATCCCTTTTTCCTTTGCTTGATTCCACAGCACATCCATCTCTTCCAAACTCAAATCCGACAAATTGCGCCCTTGTGTTTTTTTCGCGCTTTGTTCTACATAAGCAAAGCGCTTTTTGAACTTGGTATTGGTGGCTCTTAACACTGATTCAGCATCCACATTTTTCCAACGCGCCACATTGACCAGAGCAAAAAACAAATCCCCGATCTCGGAGGCAAGTTCGAAATCAGACTCGGCATGCTTGATTTCTTCGATTTCTTCCTTCACCTTGTCAAGCACGCCTTCAATCTGTGGCCAATCAAACCCAACCCGCGCAGCGCGGTCCTGATATTCCTGCGCCTGACTCAAGGCAGGCAGAGCCACAGGAACGCCGTCCAACAACCCTTTTTCTATTTGCCCATTGTTCTTCCGTTCAGCTTCTTTTAATTTCTCCCAATTCGCCAACACACCTTTCACACTATCTAATTTCAAATCGCCAAATACATGAGGGTGCCGCCTGATGATCTTGGAATAAATTCCGTGGATCACTTGATTGATATTAAACTGTCCCTCCTCGTTCGCTATTTGAGCTTGTAATATTACCTGTAAAAATAAATCCCCGAATTCCTCGCGCATGGAATTGAAATCGCCGGAGTCAATTGCTGCAATGGTTTCATAGGATTCTTCCAGTAAATGTTTTCGCAATGACTCATGTGTTTGCTCGCGATCCCAGGGGCATCCATTCGGCGCGCGCAAATGAGCGATGATCTCGGTAAAAGATTCAAAGGATGTCCCTTCTTCCAGGGGAGGAATAAACCAACAGGTTGTTTCAGAATAATCATCTCCACCCAATTCTTTCAATCTTTCTACTTTCTTTTTTCCCTGGTCAGTCACGTGAATAGTATGTTCAGGCGAATACGTTGTAAGCAAAACATTTTTCAAATGCAAAGCCAGTTCACGAGACTCAAGTCCAATCAACAGAACTGGTATATCAGGCGGAAAAGACGGCACATGCGCGGAGGAAAGTGTCTGCGCTTCTAGCAGAATCAACTTCGGAGGTGGCGAGATGTGAAGTGAACCAAAAATTTTTGCAACAAGTGAAAAATCCATAAATGTCTCCGGTTAAAAAGAAAACGTAATGCATAATCATACCTCGATTACACATTACGTTGATACGTTTTTTTCTAGGAATTCTAACGCTTGGTATATGTGGGGGCCTTGCGAGCCTTCTTGAGGCCTGGCTTCTTGCGTTCCTTGACGCGCGCATCGCGAGTCAATAGACCATTCTTGCGTAAAGAGGAGACCCAATCACCGTTGAGTAACACGAGAGCGCGGGCAACACCCAAGCGTACAGCTTCGGTTTGACCAGTTACGCCACCGCCATTGACCTTTACGGTGATATCGTATTTCATGGCGTCCTGACCAACAGCTGTAAACGCACGCAGAATGTCATGCAGGTCACCTACACGCGGGAAATAGGCAGAAGCCTCTTTTTCATTCACAATGAACCTTCCAGAACCACCCATGACGCGGACGCGTGCTGTACTTTCCTTGCGGCGGCCTACTGCTTCATAATATTGAACAGACATATATTCTTCCTCTTTCTTAAGCTAGCGGCTCAGGGTTGTTCGTGCCATGCGGGTGGCTCGAGCCGGCGTAAATTTTCAAACGTTTGAGCAGAGCGCGGCCCATGCGGTTATGCGGCAGCATACCCCAGACTGCGGCGCGCAGCACACGGTCCGGATGTTGCCGCAACTGATCACGTAATGAGATGGCTTTATAACCGCCAGGATAATTTGAATGGCGATGATATAGTTTCGTATCCATCTTGCTGTTGGTGCGCGTACCAGTGGCAGTCACACGTTCAGCGTTGATCACCACAACAAAATCGCCCATCTCCACTCCAGGCGTGAAACTCGGTTTATGCTTGCCAAGCAGAACGTGCGCGATACGAGTGGCAACACGACCGAGGGTCTGCCCATCGGCATCAACCAGCACCCATTTGCGATCGATTTCGCTTGCTTTCGGATAGTACGACTTGTACACTTTCTGATCTCCGTTTCTTTTCTTATTGACCAATTGACTCATCATATGTTACTTGGACCAACGTTAGTCCATGTGCAGGAGCCAGTCCCGCTGGAATTTGGCTTCGCGTCGCTGCCGTTGCGGGGTTTGCTAAAGCATCGGCAATTTCATCAGCCGAAATTTTTCCCTGTGCAACAACCACCTGCACGAAAACCAGCCTTCGCACCATTCGGTACAAAAAGGCATTGGCTTGAACGTCGAAACGCCATTCGTCCTTTTTGGCTTGCGCCCACCCGGCTTGCATCACGGTTCGCACGGTTTCGCCTTTGGGAGTGGTGGGGGAACCGAAGGCGGAAAAATCGTGCGTACCAAGAAACAGCATTACATTCTTTGCAAGGGCAGGGCCATTCACTTCAGGCCATAACCTCCAGGCAAAACGCTCGCGGATCGGGTCTCGTAATGGGTGGCAGAATAATCGATAGTGATAACAACGTGAAGTTGCATCAAAACGTGGATGGAATTTTGGATGCACCATCCTTGCTTTCTGCACAGCTATATCTAAGGGCAACGCCGCGTTCAACGCATTGACGAGATCCTCTTCCGCGTGAGACCAGTCAAGGTCAAAGGCTGCAACCTGACCCATCGCGTGAACACCCGTATCCGTCCGTCCCGCCATGATAACTGAGCGTCCAGTCCATCCCAGTTTGCTCAGGGCTTTTTCGAGCTCACCCTGTATTGTTCTGGATTTCGCCTGCCGTTGGCTTCCGAAATATTCGGTGCCATCATAGGCAAGAGTCAATTGGTAACGTGCCATTTTTTGATCATCCAGCAATTCAACTGCAGGATGAGCAGAAATTATTCTTCCACTAATTCTAAAATAACCATCTCAGCCGAGTCACCCATACGGGGACCAAGCTTCAACAGACGTGTATAACCGCCATTACGATTCGCAAATCGTGGAGCAATTTCATCAAAGAGGCGTTTAATAAGCTGGTTATCTCCCAATCTGGAGACCACCAGTCGACGCGCATTTACCTTGTCGATATCACTGCCTTGCGCGCTATTGCGTGCAATAGTAATGAGGCGTTCGGCTTCTCCACGGATTGCAGCTGCCTTTGCTCGCGTGGTCTGGATACGCTCATGCGTAAAAAATTGTTTAATTAGATTTCGGCGAAGTGCAAGTCGTGCACCTGTTGTTCGCCCAAGTCTATAACCTGATACTTGATGTCGCATTGCAAATTACTCCGCAGTACTCGTTTCGTCTTTCATGTAGCCTTTTTCGCGCATTTTCTGGCGTAACTCATCGAGGCTCTTCTCACCAAAGTTGCGAATGGACATGACAGCTGTTTCACCTTTTTCTAGCAGGTCAAGCACATCACCAACAGTGGTGATGCCGGTCCTCTTCAACGAATTGAAGACTCGCACCGAAAGGTCAAGAGCTTCTACAGGTGTATCAGCCAATTCGCTGGTGATGCGGCTGCCACCTACTTCCTTTTCAATGGAGATCGCAAGCGTCTCTTCACTTACTCCCGCAATATAGCGCAGGTGATCAATAATTAGTTTCGCAGCCGTGCTTAGTGCTCTTTCCGGAGAAATTGTGCCATCCGTCCAGATCTCCAGGTTAAGTTTGTCATAATTTGTACTTTGGCCCACGCGAGCCGACGTTACTTCCCAGTTCACGCGTTTGACAGGGCTAAAGATTGCATCAATCGGCAGTTCTCCGATGGGCATATGTCCACTGCGTTCATTGGCTGGCGAGTATCCGCGTCCACGCTCTACTGTAAACTCAAGGTCAAGCTTCGTCTTAGGATTATCAACCGTAAAGAGATACAATTCAGGGTTAACAACCTCAACTTCAGCCGGCGCAATAATATCTGCTGCTGTCACTGTGCCTTCACCACGGACCTCCAGATGCATGCGAGTACTATCCACGCCATCAAGTTTCAGTCGTAGCTGCTTGACCTGAAGAGTCACCTGAATTACATCCTCGCGGACGCCTGGAATGTCGCTGAACTCATGTAACACATCCGCGATACGGATAGACGAAACAGCGGCTCCTTCCAACGAAGAGAGCAGAACACGGCGTAAGGAATTCCCTAATGTAACACCATAGCCACGTTCAAGAGGGCTGATAACAAATTTACCGTAATTCCGAGCTTCAGCCTCACGCTCGATTTTCGGCATAACCATATTCGTGATACCGGTCACGGTTCACCTCTCCCTGTAATAAACAGAATAAACTTCGCTGGCGTACCAGCAAAAGGAAAACCGACTACTACCGTGAGTAGTATTCAACAATGAGCTGTTCATTCAAACTGCCATCTATCTCAGCGCGTTCGGGCAAGCGCTGAATGGCACCAGACAGCTGCTTTGTGTCGCGATTTAACCAGCTCGGCGAGGTACGAGCATCCGCCAGATCGCCAAGCACTTTGAAATATTCCAAGCCGCGTGATCCATCACGTACGGCCACAACATCACCATCTCTGAGAAGCATGGAGGGAACATCAGTTCGACGTCCATTCACAGTAAAGTGACCATGAGTCACCAACAAACGTGCCTGAGATCGACTGGAGGCAAACCCAAGACGGTAGACAACATTATCCAACCGGGATTCGAGGATCTGTAACAGATTTGTACCAGTGATACCATGGCGCTGGTTGGCGATTTCATAATAACGATGGAACTGGCGCTCTAAGACGCCATAAACGCGGCGGGCACGTTGTTTGGCACGCAGCTGCCTCAAATAATCGGACTCGCGTCCAGTTCGGCTGCCACCACCGCGGCTTCCAGTACGTCCATGTTGGCCAGGCGCGAAGCTGCGTCTCTCAAATGCACATTTTGGTGTGAAACATCGTTCACCTTTGAGATAAAGTTTTTCGCCTTCGCGCCGGCAAAGTTTACAAACCGGACTAAGATTCTTCGACATAAATTACTTTCCTCTGAATTTAACTATACGCGTCGCTTTTTAGGCGGACGACAACCATTATGCGGTACCGGAGTAATGTCGGAAATTGAGCGGACTCTTAATCCCATTGCCTGTACCGCGCGAATTGCGTTTTCGCGTCCAGGGCCAGGACCTTTGACAAACAAATCAACTTCCTGGATTCCTAGTTGCTGTGCAGCTTTAATGGCCTGCTCGGCCGCAAGGCGTGCCGCAAAAGGCGTGCTCTTGCGCGAACCTTTAAAACCGGCCGAACCTGCACTTCCCCATGCAACTGTATTGCCTTCTGTATCTGTTACAGTGACAATCGTATTGTTGAAGGATGCAAAAATATGCACCTGCCCAGATGACAAAGCGCGTCTGGTTTTTTTGGCACCGGCAACTCGGCGCGTGGAACGTACACTTTGAGCCATAATTTCTTCAACCTCTTATTTCTTCGCACCGCGGCGGCGTCCGCGCCCGGCAACGGTCTTTTTCGTACCTTTACGGGTACGGGAATTTGTGCGTGTTCGCTGACCGCGAACTGGCAGATTACGGCGATGGCGCATGCCGCGATAAGACCCAATTTCGATGAGTCGCTTAATACTCATCTGCACTTCACGGCGCAAATCGCCTTCCACTTTGTAATTCTTGCTAACATACTCGCGGATCGCGGCAACATCAGCTTCAGAAAGATCCTTCACTCTTGTATCAGGATTGACCTTGGTATGAGTTAGGATCGCTTGCGCACGCGTGGGCCCAATCCCGTATAAATAAGTTAGGCCAATTTCAACGCGCTTGTTGCGGGGAAGATCTACACCTTCAATTCTCGCCATGGTTCCCTATCCCTGTCGTTGCTTATGCTTTGGGTTTTCGCAGATCACAAATACTCTGCCTTTGCGCCGAATGATTCTGCATTTGGCACAGCGTTTCCGTATTGACGGTGAAACTTTCATTACAACACTCCTTGCAATATTCCATTATTACTACAGCTTGTAGCCAAGATTTTAATTATACACGTTCGTCTAGCTTTCGTCCAGATTACACGAAATACATGACTGGATCAAGGGACAGTCAGGATTAGAGGTTCTCCTTCGGTAACAGCCACTGAATGTTCAAAATGGGCCGTCAATGATCCATCAGCAGATACCACCGTCCATTGATCCTGAAGGACACGTGTATCTTCTGTACCTACAAGTACCATCGGCTCGATAGCAATTGTCATACCCGCTTTTAGCGGGAGTCCAGTGCCAGGTTTGCCATAATTAGGGACTTGTGGTCCTTCGTGCATTTGTCTTCCAACACCATGACCAGTATATTCCCGGGTCACATAATATCCGCGGCTTTCCACATAATTTTGGATCGCCGCAGAAACATCTCCCGTACGATTGCCTACGCACATCGTTTCGATCGCCGCGTTCAGAGCGCCCTGTGTAACATCTAGAAGTTCCTGAGCCTCGGGAGATATTTCTCCTACGCCAGCGGTAAAGGCTGAATCAGCTACCAGACCTTCCAGAACTGTTCCGCAATCTATCGAGACAATGTCGCCGGCTTTGAGTTTGCGTTTCCTGCTCGGTATGCCATGGACAAGTTCCTGATTGATGCTGGCTGTGATTGAGGTCGGGAACGGCGGGTGACCGTATCCCTTGAATGGCGATACACATCCATGTTTCTTTAGCACTTCCTCAGCAGCCGCGTTGAGGTCAGCAGTGGAAACACCGGGTTTGATACATTCCTTTACAGCCGCCAGCACACTTGCATTGATACGGCCCGCTTCGCGCATAATCTGCAATTCGGCCGTACTCTTAAGATGGATCTGGCGTGCCCAACTCATAAGTTTATTTCTTCAAGGCATCCATCAAGGCTGCATTTACATCCTCAATGGATTGCATTCCATCAATTTCAATCAATTTGCCACGATCCCGATAATGGGATAGCAATGGCAAAGACTGGTCCATATAGACCTGGATCCGGTGTTTCACGGTCTCTGCCTTATCGTCATCACGCTGATAAAGCTCTGAACCATCGAAATCACATTTGCCAGTCTCTTTTGGCGGATGGGTTTTGGCGTTGAAAATATGGCCACCTGCACGGCAAGTCCAACGATTGCTCAGACGCTCGACAAGCTCATCGTTCGCCACAATCATGACCGGAACCGCGTCAACCTGGCCATTGAATTCGCTCAACATAAGCTCAAGCGCCTCTGCCTGCGCCGGAGTGCGGGGAAAACCATCCAAAATGGCACCCTCTTTAGTGTCCGGACGGCTGAGGCGATCTCGAATCATCGCAATCGTCACATCATCCGGGACTAACTCTCCCGTGGTCATGTATGTCTGGGCCAGTTTTCCCAGTTCAGTTTGATTCTTAAGGTTCTCACGAAACAGATCGCCCGATGATATATGAGCGAGGCCGGTCCTTTCAGATAATATTTCAGCCTGCGTACCTTTACCAACACCTGGAGGACCGAGGAGAACAATGAAGGTCGCCATGCACACTCCTAGCTGATGAGTAGTTTTTCCTGATAGCCATGTAATTTAAGTTCAGCCTCTATATTCATAAAGGTATCGCGGACAACTCCGACGACAATCAACAAACCCGAAGAAGTCACTAAAAACAGGCCCACTGAATTGCTAGCGGCAGGCAGGATCAATTGCAGAAGGAATGGCATGATCGCTACAATACCCAGTAATAGTGCGCCCGGTAAAGTGATGCGGCTTTGAATGCGACTCAGATATTTTTGAGTCGCTGCACCACTATGCACACCCGGGATTTGAGCTCCTGATCTCTTCAGGTTATCACCATAATTTTGCTGCTCAAATATCACTGTTGTATAGAAATAAGTGAAGGCGACAACCATCAGGAAGTATAAGACCCAGTATCCCCACGAATTTGTACCTGTTGCATTAAAGAAATTCTGAATATTGGTTGAGAGTGTACTTATCCATGCAGTTTCTGACCGGACAAAATAACTTGCAACAATAGCCGGAAATTGTAATATAGCGCTGGCAAAGATGAGCGGGATCATTCCCGAAAGATTAACCATCAACGGCAAAATTGGCTGAGGCATCTTTACTGATTTGCCGCGCTGCATGGCATAAAAAACCTGGCTCTTATGAGGGTACATAATCGGTACATTGCGGCGACCCTGTTGAACATAAACAATTGCGAGGACCGTCAACACAATTACGATAACCATAACTCCTAATAGGATCCAGCGATTTTGTTCATCCAGCCAAAGCCTGCCAATATTGGTTGGGATTTGCGACACAATCCCCGCAAAGATAACAAGAGACAGGCCCTGGCCACGGATGCCGTATTCCGAAATCAGTTCTCCAAGCCAGATCGCGAACATTGTCCCTGCGGTCATTACAACAAGGGTCGTCAGTGAGGGCAGCCATAAGTCCTGAGTAAAACCAAACGCAATAATTGGCTGTTGAGCAATGGAATTGAATATATTAATTTGACCGATTGCTGATAGCAAAGCCATAGGTACACAAAGATAATATGTCCACTTTTCCATCCAACGGCGACCTTCGCGCTGATCCTCCTGCATTCGACGTTGTAAGGCTGGAATAATTGGAATAAGTAACTGTAAAATAATTTGAGCAGTGATATATGGGTAAACACCCATCGATAGAAGAGAGAAATTACGGATCGTACCGCCGGAAAGTAAATTCAGAAAGCCCAGAAAGCCTCCCGAACCAGTTTCAGATTGAAAGAATGCTTGGAGCGCAGCGCGGTCCACTCCTGGCACAGGGATGTTCGCCGCAATACGGAAAAGGATCAAGATGCCCAAAGTAATGAGCAGCTTTCTGCGGATATCTTCCGAACGCCATAAGAAGCGCCAGGCTGATTGTTTCTTTTCAGGCATTTTAGAGTCCTCTCAGTTCCATACTAACCAATTAACTCCACACTACCGCCGGCTTTTTCTATCTTTTCTTTGGCGCCAGCACTGACACGATGTGCGCGCACTTTAAGTGCTACCTTCACTTCACCGCGTCCCAGAATAACTACCGGGTTGCGGGAATCTCGAAGCAAATGAGCTTTCTCCAAAGTTTCGGGGGTGACTTCGGTATCTGCTTTGAACGACTCCGTCAATTGATCTAAATTGACCTCGTTGTACTCTACCTGATTACGTGGCGTAAATCCCTGACCACGCATAAATGGTAAGCGACGATAGAACGGGAGATTGCCGCCCTGACGATATGCTTTGCCTCCCGAGCCAGAGCGCGCGCCTTCACCTTTAGTGCCTCGTCCGGCCGTCTTACCCTGCCCCGCAGATATGCCACGCCCAACACGTTTTCGATTCTTCTTAGAGCCCTGATTGGGCACGAGATCGTGTAGTTTCATCTTTTCTACTCTTCTACTTGAACTAAATGGATGACCTTTTGAATCATCCCACGCAAAGCCGGGTTGTCTTTGTGTTCGATGGTTTGGTGCATGCGGCGAAGACCGAGAGCCAGCACAGTTGCCTTTTGATCCTTTGTGTAACCAATCGGGCTACGCACCAACGTAACACGAATCACTTTATCTCCGGTTTCCTTCTTAGGCATTTTGTTTCCTCCGTTCCCAGAACGGCAGAAGGTCCTTCACATTCTTGCCACGGCGGGCGGCTTCTTCCTGAGGGGACTTCAACTGTCCAAGTGCATCGAAGGTCGCCTGCACTACATTCAAGACATTGGCGCTGCCCTGGGACTTGGTCAAAATATCGCGAACGCCAGCTACTTCGAGCACTGCTCGAACGCCACCTGCAGCAATAACACCAGTTCCAGGAGAAGCAGGCTTAAGCATTACTCTTGCACCTGCAACTTTCCCTAATACCTCATGAGGGATCGTAGTTCCAGCCAGATTGACCACATGCATCTGCTTGCGAGCGCGCTCAGAAGCCTTGCGCATTGCATCCGGCACAGCATTTGCTTTTCCAACCCCCATTGAGATGGTACCACGCTTATCGCCTACAACCACAGTTACGCGAAATTGAAAACGGCGGCCACCTTTTACTACTTTTGCAACGCGGGCAATCTCGATCACCCGTTCCTCAAACTGATCTTGTCCTTCGAAGCCCTGCTGTTCTGTCTTTTCAGATTCTGCCATTTCTATCTCCACATCGGCCTAAAATTTCAGGCCGCCTTCACGCGCACCATCTGCAAGTGCTTTGATGCGTCCAATATAGCGGTAGCCACCGCGATCAAAAACGACCGCTTGAATATCCTTGGTTTTGGCACGTTCGGCAACCGTTTGGCCAACCAACTTGGCCTGTTCGAATTTTTTCAAGCCCTTCATCTTCTCACGAAGGTCGCGATCCACTGTTGAAGCTGATACCAACGTATGACCTGATTGATCGTCGATGACCTGCACGTAAATTGCCGACAGGCTCCGAAAAACATTCAAACGTGGACGTTCAGCAGTTCCCACTAAATTTTTGCGCACACGCCCATGTCGACGTGCGCGGCCAATAGCACGAGAATTTTTCGCCATGATTACTTGGCTCCTTTCCCAGCCTTACCGGCCTTTCGACGCACCTTTTCGTTGATATAGCGAATACCTTTGCCATGGTATGGCTCAGGTGGCCGGACGCGCCGAATCTCAGCCGCGGTCTGACCAACAACTTCGCGGTCATAACCTAGTACCTTTATCTGACGAGTCTTCTGATCAACTTCAAATGATATCCCGCCTGGGGGCTCTACTTTTATAGGATGCGAATAACCCACAAACAATGCCAAATCCTTACCTTGCATTTCAGACCGGTAACCTACGCCGTCGACTTGAAGGATTACTTCAAAACCGCTGCTAACACCGCGAACCATATTTGCGATGACAGCACGAGTGGTACCATGCAAGGCACGTTCGCTGGGATTGTCAGATTTGCGCGTGATCACAACCTGTCCGTCCTCCAAAACAATACCAATCAGATTTGAAAACGTACGCTTTAATTCGCCTTTCGGCCCTTTTACGTGGACATCCGAACCCTGAACATTAACTTGTACACCGTTCGGAACTGCCACCGGTAAACGTCCAATACGAGACACTGAATACCTCCTGCCTTCTACCACACCTTACAAAGGATTTCGCCACCCACACCCAATTGTCGGGCGCGTGCACCAGTCATCACACCCTTGGGTGTCGAAAGTATGGCGACACCAATCCCTGAAAGCACCCAGGGAATATCTTGCCTCTTGGTGTAAACACGTCGTCCAGGCTTGCTGATACGTTCGATTCCGGAAATAACGGAACGACGGGCGCGTCTCTCACCTACATACTTAATTTTCATACGCAACACTTTTTGACTTGATTCTTCGTTCTCAACCAGCTCAAATCCCTCAAGATAGCCTTCATCCTTCATTATTTTGGCAATCTCAACCTTAAGCTTCGAGCTTGGCATTGCAACCAGCGCATGCCCAGCCATCACGGCGTTACGGATGCGGGTCAACATATCAGCGATAGGATCAATAACTGTCATTCTATTACCTCTGCCTGGTTACCAAGAAGATTTCACGACACCAGGGATCTTGCCCTGCAATGCCAGTTCACGAAAACAAATTCGGCACAATCCAAAACGTCGAATGTAACCGCGCGGGCGACCACATCGAATACAGCGATTCCGCACTTGATTCGCATATTGTCGCCGTGCCTCACGATATTGCATAGCTTTCTTTGCCATAATTTACGCTTCCTTCTTACTGAACGGCATGCCAAGCAGCTGCAACATCACACGTGCCTGGTCATCATTTTTGGCTGTGGTCACAATGGTGACCTCCATGCCGCGCAATTTGTCAATTTTGTCGTATTCGATCTCCGGAAAGATCAATTGATCGCGTAAACCCAACGTGTAGTTTCCACGGCCATCGAAGGCATTTGCAGAGACACCGCGGAAGTCGCGGACGCGCGGAAGTGCGGTATTCATCAATCGGTCGAGGAAAGACCACATGCGATTCCCACGCAGGGTAACTTTGGTCCCAATCAAACGGCCTTCGCGAAGCTTGAAATTTGCGATGCTTTTACGCGCTTTTGTCATCACAGGTTTCTGGCCGGTAATAGTGGTCAGGTCAGATACAGCTGATTCAAGAGATTTGGGGTTATCCAAGGCCTCACCCATACCAATGTTAACCACGACTTTATCAATTCGCGGAATCTGCATAATATTTTTGAAGTCGAACGCCTTACGCAGTGCAGGTACAACTTCTTCGTTATATTTTTCTTGCATTCTATTCATTGATCATTACTCCGGGCTAATCAATCAAAGCCTGACAGTTCTTACAGACGCGACGTGCACCATCGTCATCACGCTGAACAGCAACACGAGTTGGCTCGCCGCATTTCGGACAAACTAACATTACGTTCGAGATATCGATCGGACCTTCAAACTGGATCCGGCCAGGGTTAAGGTTTCGACCTGCCTGAGTCTGCACCTGTTTCTGATGCTTGGTACGGATGTTGACTCCCTGAACCACCACACGTCGATTTTCAAGCAATACATTGATGACCTCACCGCGTTTGCCCTTGTCTTCCAGGCGCCCGCTGATGATTTCAACTTTATCACCTTTACGAATCTTCACTCTCATACCTAAATACTCCTCGGCCTACAATACTTCTGGAGCAAGTGAAACGATTTTCATAAATCCTTTTTCACGAAGCTCTCTGGCAACAGGGCCGAAAATACGGGTTCCTCTGGGATTCACTCCATCGGCATCCAGAATCACCGCCGCATTATCATCAAAGCGTATGTAAGAACCATCTTCACGCCGCCATTCCTTTGCACAACGCACAATGACAGCACGCACCTTTTCGCTTTTCTTCACACCGCCTTGTGGCGAAGCAGATTTCACCGAGGCAACTACCACATCACCGATACTTCCATATCTGCGTGTAGAGCCGCCAAGCACATGAATGACAAGCAACTCACGCGCACCGGAATTATCAGCAACTTTGAGGCGGGACTCATGCTGAATCATCATTCGCCTCCGTCGGTTCGCTCACCACCTCCACCTTCAAGTCAGCGACGCCTGTATCGGCAGTACGGATCTCACGCTGCACAACGCTTTCGACAACCCAACGCTTATCGCGTGAAAGTGGACGGGACTCAACAAGCTGAACCCGATCCCCAATTTGGCAGCCAATTTCATCATGGGCTTTCACGCGTTTGCTCGAATGGACGACCTTGCGATACAACGGATGTCGAAAAACTCGTGTGATCTCTACCACGACTGTTTTGGTCATTTTGTTGCTGGTGACAACACCAGTCATGCGACGACGATTATTCATGTTTCACTTCACCTTCTACAACTTCAGCCGCCAATTGTTCACGAAGAATGGTTTGCATCCTGGCGATTTCGCGGCGCAAAATTCTAATATGGCTGCTATCAGTCAGTTGTCCGGTCACTTGCTGAAAGCGAAGTTTCATAAGTTCTTCGCGAGAGTCCGTCAGCTTTGTTTCAATTTCGCCTGTCTTCAGATTACGCAGTTCGCTTGGTTTAACAGACTTCATGCCAGCTCTCCTGCGTCGTGACGGGCAACGACCTTGGTCTTGATGGAAAATTTATACTGTGCATTCTTAAGTGCTTGTAATGCAGTTGCCGCGTCCAGGCCACCAACTTCGAACATAATACGTCCCGGTTTGACAACTGCAACGTAATATTCAACATTGCCCTTCCCGGAACCCATGCGGGTTTCTGGTGGTTTATGAGTATATGGCTTGGCGGGAAAAATGCGAATCCACACTTTGCCGCGGCGCTTCATTTCTCGGACGATGGTCCTGCGTGCAGCTTCGATTTGTCGCGCGGTCACCCAGCCTGGTTCCAGTGCTTGCAGGCCGAATTCACCGAAGGAAACTTCAGCGCCGCGCAGGGCTTTGCCTTTCATTCGACCGCGCATCTGCTTGCGCCACTTTACACGTTTTGGCATCAACATAATAACTACCTCTTCAAGAGACAACAATTAGGCGTGGCTATTCGCTCACGTACACGCCTTCAGTTGCCTCCACTTTTTCTTCAGTCTCAGGTACAGCTTCACCCTTGTAGATCCATACTTTCACGCCGATCTTGCCGTATGTTGTGCTGGCCTCAGTCTTTGCAAAATCAACATTTGCGCGCAAGGTTTGGAGAGGGACACGACCATCCCGCAGCCACACATCGCGAGACATTTCTGCACCGCCCAAACGACCACCTACCATGATCTTGATCCCTTTGGCGCCCTGACGCATCGCTTGCTGAATTGCACGCTTCATTGCTCGTCGGTAGGCAATGCGACGTTCTAGCTGATCAGCAACATTACGCGCCACCAGAAATGCATCAGTGTCAGGCGAGCCAATTTCCTTGATATCAAGGTCTACCTTTTTACCAACTAAAGCCTCAAGAGCATGGCGAATTTTCTTTACACCTTCGCCTTTGCGTCCAATCAAGATGCCAGGCTTCGCCGTATGAATGCCAATCCGAATCTTACCCGGGTAGCGTTCAACCTCTATACGAGAAATTCCGGCCTTGCCATTCTTAACAGTATCGGGCAATTCCTTGCGAAGCTTGCGAACATCGGCGCTTTTGGCTGCACCGCCTTTCGATTCAATTCCCATCAACAAATTGCGAATGGAAAAATCCTGATGTAATTGCTGGCGGTATGCTGAGCCTTCAGCAAACCAGCGTCCTTGCCAGCCCTGATTAATACCCAGGCGCATACCAATTGGATGAACTTTACGACCCATAATTTCTCCTTACCTTTTATGACCCGCGCTCGCGCAAAACCACAGTCACATGGGAATTGCGGCGAAGTATCGGCTTGAAGCGACCGCGTGCGCCAAATCGACGCCATTTGCGAGTCGGGGCTTCGTCTGCAAAAATCTGGGCGACAAACAAATCGTCGCGGCTGACACCATAATTTTCCTCTGCATTTGCAACCGCTGAAGCTAATAATTTGCGAACCGGTAACGCTGCCGCTTTGGGCACAAAACGAAGCATTTCCAACGCGTCATTTGCAGCTTTCCCACGCACCATATCAACCACAAGGCGAACCTTCTGGGCAGACATCGGGAGGAAGCGTAAATGGGCTTGAATATCATGCATGATTCACTCTCCTGATCTACGCAGTAGTAGCGGCTTTCTCAGCGGCCATATGGCCGCGGAAGGTGCGCGTTGGGGCAAATTCGCCCAAACGATGGCCAACCATATTTTCGGTGATATAGATCGGGACATGGCGGCGTCCATCATGGACAGCAATCGTATGACCAACCATCTGCGGGAAAATCACACTGGCGCGACTCCAGGTGCGTAAAACTTTCTTCTCGCCTTTCTGGTTCATAGCTTCAATTCTCTTCAAAAGCTTAGGCTCAATGAATGGGCCCTTTTTCAATGATCGTGACATAACT
>Ga0075421_100004448_pt1 | contig 16915 bp, 13 predicted proteins | sample SoiMetdeltSBSDD5_FD_75292 | JGI IMG/M metagenome (GOLD analysis project Ga0075421, IMG submission 75292) | Bulk soil microbial communities from a Populus tree surrounding site in Tennessee, USA - Soil MetaG P. deltoides SBSDD5 | ecosystem: Environmental > Terrestrial > Soil > Tree plantation...
ACGATCTCGCCGTCTGGTACCGAAACGAACGGAGAATCCCGCCACCCACCGATTTCGTCCGGTGACAGGTGCGCTCGTGGTTCGGAAAGACGCGCCGTGGAGTGCGCAGTGGGTTGGGACCTGCGGTTGTGGTGCGCTGCCGGCGGGGTGCGGTGCGATGCGCGGGGTCGATGCGGGAAATGCGCGGGCTGCGATCAGCCGGTCGTGGCGTGCACCGGATCGCGCCGCGCCGGATCTCAGCCGGTCACTTCCACCGGACCGAGCCCGACGAGAACATTCTTCTCTTTGCGCAGACACGCGTCGGCGAGCCGTGTGATGTCGTCGCGGCTCACCGCATCCAGCGCCAGCAGGATCTCCGCGACGCTGATCTGGCGGCCGTAGTAGATCTCGTTCTTCGCCATGCGCGACATGCGACTGGCGACGTTCTCCATGCCGAGCAGCATGCTGCCCTTGAGCTGATCGCGCGTGTCCTCGAGTTCGCGCTGCGAGATGCCGTCGCGGCACAGCTTGTCGTATTCGAGCCAAACGAGATCCAGCGCCGGCTTGGTGTTCTCGGGCGACACCGCCAGGAAGGTGCCGGCAAAGCCGCCATCGCGCGCGAACTCGGTCATCGTGCTCACGGCGTAACAAAGACCGGCGTTCTCGCGCACGCTCTGGAAAAGTCGCGAGCTCATTCCGCCGCCGAGCAACGTCGACATGAACAGCAACGCGTAGCGATCCTCGTCTTGGTACGACATGCTGGTGCAACCCAGCACCAAGTACTGTTGCGTCAGCTTGTCGTCGACCTGGAAGTGCACGGTTTCGAGCGTCGATCGCATCGGCACCAGGGCATGCGGCACTTCGCCTCGCGCGAAGGCGAACGACGCCTCGATCTTGTCCAGCACGGTGTCGGCATCCACGTCGCCCGCCACCGAAACGACGACGTTGCCCCCGACATAGTGGCGATCCATGAATTCGCGCAGATCCTTCTGGCTGATGCCGCTCACGCTTTCCCGGCTGCCGAGGATCGGTCGCGACAGCGGATGCTCGCCATAGATCTTCTCCGCCAGGATCTCGAAGATCCAATCGTCCGGGGTGTCGAACACATTGTTGATCTCTTCGATCACCACACCTTGCTCGAGCTTGATCTGGTCGGGCTCCATCGTCGGCCGCAACAGCAGGTCGGAGATCACGTCGAGGGCGAGCTCGAAATGTTCACGCAACACGCGCGTGTAGAAGCAGGTGTATTCCTTGGTCGTGTGGGCCTCGAGGGACCCGCCGACGCGCTCGAGCGCCAGCGCGATCTCGTACGCCGACCTGCGCTCGGTGCCCTTGAACACCATGTGCTCGACGAAGTGGCTGATACCTGCCACGCGTAGATCTTCGTCCCTGGACCCCACGCGCACCCAAACGCCAATGACGACGGAATACGTCGCCGGCACTTGCTGCACCATCACGGTGACCCCGTGCGGCAACACGCGCTTCTCGATGCGCTCTTCCGTGGAATAGGAACTGACCTGCATGACCCCGCCCTTCCTTCCCCGCTCGCGCTAGGAACGGCGCAGGCCGGAGAACCCGGCCTGCGCGTCTTGAAGCTCATCGCGTCAGTCTGTGATCGCTCGGCCGACCCACTCAGCGGTTGTAACCGCCACCACCGCCCGGCCGACCACCGCGGCCGCCGCCGCCACCGCCACCACCGCTACCACCGCTACCACCGCGACGACGCGGCCGGCCTCCCGGCCCCCCACCGCCGCGCTGCTCCGGACCACGGTCGCCATACGGCGGGCGCTCTGCGGGGGGACGATCGTAACCAGTCCCCACTTCGACCGCCTCTTCGCGCGGCAGCAGTGCCTTGTGCGACAGTCGCACCTTGCCCTCACTGTCGATGCCGATGACCTTGACCTGAATCGTGTCGCCCTCTTGCAGCACGTCGCTCACGTGGTTGATGCGATGGTGCGCGATCTCCGAGATGTGCAGCAGTCCATCGCGGTTGGGCAGGATCTGCACGAAGGCGCCGAAATCGGTGATCCGGCGCACGAGGCCGGCGTAGACCGCCTCCAGTTCCGGCTCGGCCACGATGTCGCGGATCATCTGCAGCGCCTTTTCGCCGGAGGCCTGGTCGACCGCCGCGATCTTGATCAAACCGGTGTCGTCGACGTCGATCGTCGCGCCACTCTCGGCCGTGATGGCACGGATGACCTTGCCACCGGGCCCGATGACGTCACGGATCTTGTCGACCTTGATCTGGATCGTCGTGATCTTCGGTGCGTACGGCGACAGGTCCTGCCGCGGCGCGTTCATCGCTGCGCTCATCTTGGCCAGGATGTGCTCGCGGCCGACGCGGGCTTGTTCCAGCGCTTGGCGCATGAACTCGCGCGTCAACCCCGCCACCTTGACGTCCATCTGAAATGCCGTGATGCCGTTGCGCGTGCCGGTGACCTTGAAATCCATGTCACCGAGATGATCCTCCACGCCCAGAATGTCCGACAGCACCACCGACTTGCCGTCTTCGATGATGGCGCCCATGGCGATCCCCGCCACGGCCTCGCGGATGGGCACGCCGGCGTCCATCAGTGCCAGGCTGCCACCGCAAACCGATGCCATCGAGCTCGAACCGTTCGACTCGAGGATCTCCGAGACAAGGCGCAAGGTGTACGGGAAGCTGTCGCCCGAAGGAATCACCGGCTGGAGCGCGCGCTCGGCGAGCGCCCCGTGGCCGACCTCGCGCCGTCCCGTGCCGCGGATGGGCGACACTTCGTTGACGCTGAAAGGCGGGAAGTTGTAGTGCAACATGAAACGCTTGGTGAATTCGCCACCGAGCGTGTCCATGCGCTGTTCGTCCTTGGAGGTGCCGAGCGTGGCCACCGCCAGGGCCTGGGTTTCCCCACGCGTGAACAAGGCGCTGCCGTGCGTGCGCGGCAGGACGCCGACCTCGATGCTGATCGGGCGGATGTCCGCGGGCCCGCGCCCGTCGGCGCGGACGCCATCGTTCAGCACGGCGCGGCGCATCTCACGCTGTTCGATCGCTTCTACCGCGTCGCGGATCGTCCCCTCGAGATCGGGATAGTCGGCCGCGAGCGCCGCGGCCACGTCGTCCTTGAGCTTGTCGACGGCGCTGTAGCGTTCCAGCTTGGCGCGGATGTTGTTGATCTCGCGAATCCGCGTCAGAGCGAGCTGCTCGACGCGCGCGTCCAGGCCCTCCGGCTGCGCCTTGGGCTCGAACTTGGCCTTGGGCTTCGTGCCCGCTTCCGCGAACAGCTTGCGCTGCAATCCGTTCAGCCGACGGATTTCGTCATGACCGAACTCGAGCGCATCCACCAGCGCGGCCTCGCTCACTTCCTTGCATCCGCCCTCGACCATGACCAGCGAGTCATCGGTCCCGGCGACGGTGACATCCATGTCGCTCTCGTCCATTTGCGCCACGGTGGGATTGAGCACCATTTGGCCGCCGACGCGCCCGACGCGCACCGCCGACACGACGTGTGCGAACGGGATCTCCGACAACCCCATGGCTGCCGAGGCGCCGATGACACCGAGAACGTCCGTCTCGTTGTCCTGGTCGAACGACAGCACGCTGGCGATGATCTGCACGTCGTTGCGGAAACCCTCTGGGAACAGCGGTCGCAACGGCCGGTCGATGAGTCGCGAGGAGAGCGTTTCACCTTCGTGCGGCCGGCCCTCGCGCTTGAAGAAGCCACCTGGGATCTTGCCGGCGGCATACGCCTTCTCGCGATACTCGACCAGCAAGGGCAGGAATCCCTTCTTGGGATCCGGCTGCGGTTCCATCACCGCAGTCACCAGGATGACGCTGTCCCCGTAGCGGACGACGACTGCGCCGCTCGCTTGTTTGGCCATTCTTCCCGTCTCGATACTGAAGGTCCGGCCGCCGACCTCCATACTCACGATCTTCTGCATATCGACTTTTTCCCCCGATTCCGCTTTTTCCGCTCTTGCGACGCCGCGCGTTCTGCTGGTCTACGCCCATGCCCCGCGGCGATGCCGCGGGGGACGGGGTCGCACCGTTTCGGCCGCTCGGGCCGAGGAACAGGTTAGCGACGGAGCTCGAGCTCCTTGATGAGCATCTTGTAGTGCTCGACGTTCTTGTTCTTCAGGTAATCCAGCAGTCGGCGACGTTGGCCGACCATCTTCAGGAGCCCACGTCGCGAATGGTGATCGTTCTTGTGGATCTTGAAGTGTTCGGTCAAACTCCTGATTCGCTCTGTGAGTAGAGCGATCTGGACTTCCGGTGACCCGGAGTCGTGGTCGTGCAACTTGAACTTCTCGATGACCTGACGCTTGCTCTCCTTCGAAAGAGCCATCGTCGAGAACCTCCTATGCAGGAACCATGCGTCACGATGGCTGCAGGCGCTGGGGTCCCAGACACCCGCGTGTTTCGAACCGTGGGAAACTAGCACAATCGACCCATTCCCTGCAAAGCCCAAGTGGACGCAGGGAACACGCGAGACAATCGGACCAAAGGCTTCTGTCCAAACCACTTCGACCTTCAGGGGCTGGCGCGAAGCCGGTTGCGAGCCTGGGCGAGATCCTCCCGCACCTGGGCCAGCAATGCATCCGCACCGGCGAACTTGCGTTCGTCCCGTAGACGCGCGACGCATTCGACCCTGAGCTCGGCACCGTAGAGGTCTCCGGTGTAGTCCATGAGATGGACCTCGATCGAACGTAGCCCTGAGTCGACGAAGGTCGGCGCCACACCGACGTTCATCGCCCCGAGGCAGACGTGACCATTCAACCGCACGCGCACCGCGTACACGCCATTGGCCGGCACCAGCTTCTCGGCATGCAGCCGCAAGTTCGCGGTCGGCAACCCCAATGCGCGCCCGCGCCCGCTGCCACGCACGACAGCGCCCTGCAGCCAGTAGGGTCTGCCCAGCAGCTCGGAAGCCTCCTCCACCTTGCCCGCATCGAGGAGATGTCGGATGCGCGTGCTGCTCACCGGACTCCCCGCCAACTCGACCGCAGGCACCGACTCCACCTCGAAGCCGAGCTCGGCACCGAGAGCGCGCAGGCGCTCCATGTTTCCTTGCCGCTCGTGCCCGAGGCTGACGTTGTAGCCCAGCACCAGGCGGCGGGCGCCGAGCGCGTCGACAACGAGCCGTTGCACGAAGTCGACATAGGACATGCTCGCGAGCTGCTGATCGAAGCGCAGGACCGCGGTGGCTCCGAGCCCTCGTGCGGCCAAGAGCTCCAGGCGCTCGCCGAGCGGGCTCAAGAGACGCGCGCGTTTGGGTGGTCCCAGGACTGCGCGCGGATGCGGATCGAAGGTGATCGCGGCCACGCCGTCTGCATCCCCCGCCGCGAGCGCAGCGGCCAGAATGGCCTGATGCCCGCGGTGCACGCCGTCGAAGACACCGATGGCGACGGTGTGATAGATCGGCTTGGGTGGCAGCTCCTGCGGGAAATTGGCGAAGACTTTCACGCCTACACCCCATCGCTCGTCGGTAACGGCTCGGGAAACACGCGCAGCAATCGCACGCGCGCGAATTGCATCTTGCCGTCGACTTGCGCCATCGCCACCAGGCGCTGCCCATCGGCCGAGAGCAGACGATGCGTGCCCGAACCGCGCGGTGGCGCGACGAGAAAGCGTGGCTCGGGTTGCGCTCCGTGCAGGACCGCGGCCTCGAACGGCTGGCGAATGCCGAGCGCCGGGAAGCTCGCGAGCGCCTGGGGCACCCCCAACACTCCGCTCGGCAGCGGTGCGTCCGCGCCGCCGGCAAGATGTTCCTCCAGCGCACCGAGGCTCGTGGCCGCCTCGAGCCGAAAGGGACCGACTGCGGTGCGTCGCAATGTTTCGAGATGCGCCGGAACCCCGAGCCGGGCCCCGAGATCGTGCGCGATGCTCCGCACGTAACATCCGCGCCCGCAACGAATGTGGATGTCGGCATAGTCGGCGCCGAGCTCGCGCAATTCGATGGCGTACACCATCACGCGGCGCGGCTGCCGCTCGACTTCCTGTCCGGCGCGCGCGATCTCGTACAGTCGCCGGCCCTTGTGCTTGAGCGCCGAGACCATCGGCGGCGTTTGATCGATCTCACCGGTGAATGCCGCAAGCTCCTGTTGCACCGCCTGTTGCGTCAGCGCCGGCACCGCTGCGGTCGCGGTCACCTGGCCATCGGCATCGTAGGAATCCGTGGCGCTGCCGAACCGCACCCGGCCCTCGTACTCCTTGGCGAAATCGACGAACAACCCGGCGAGTCGCGTGGCCACGCCCGTGCACAGCACCAGCAAACCCGTCGCATTGGGATCCAGGCTGCCGCTGTGCCCGGCCTTGTCGATGCGCGCCGCGCGCCGCAAGCGGTGCACGGTGCCGAACGAGGTCAGGCCGCGCGGCTTGTCGATGAGGAAGATTTTGTCGTCGAATGACATGGCCCGCTCTCGAGTCGACGTCTCAAGGACCGAACGAGCGCAGCAGCGCTTGCACGATCACGCGCTTGGCGGCGTCGATGTCGGCATCGATGCTGAGCCCGGCGGCATTGCGATGCCCGCCGCCGCCGAACTGCAGCGCCACCTTCGCCACATCCACCTGGTCCGGCGATCGCAGACTGATCCGCGTCCGCCCGGGATCGACCTCGCGCAGCATCGCGGCCGCCTGCACGCCGTCGACGGACGTGGCGAGGTTGACGAACCCTTCGCTCTCATCCATGCGGCCGCGCGTCCGGTCCAGCATCGATCGCGTCAAACGCATCGTCGCCACCTTGCCGCCACCATGGAACTCGAGTGTGCCGAGCACGGCTGCGAGCAGGTGCACCGCTTCGGGCCTGCGGCGGAACATGTAGTGCTCCGCCAGCCGGCCAGGATCCGCCCCCAGCTCGACCAGCTCGGATCCGACGCGCAGAGTCTCGGCTTTGGTGTTCGAGAACCGGAAGCAGCCGGTGTCGGTGATGAGTCCGAGGTAGAGATTGTTCGCCGCCTGCGGGCTGATGGCGTTGGGCCAGGCATGCTTGAGCAGCAAGTAGGTCAGCATCGTCGTGGAGGCGAGCGTCGTATCGACGAGATCGACCAGCTTGCACGGCCGTCCGGGCCCTTCGTTGCCCGGATGATGGTCGATGTTCACCACCACGGTGTCGGGCTGGATGTGATCGAGCACGGCGTTGATGCGGTGAAAAGCCCCGATGTCGACGGCGATGATCACCTCGGGCGGAAACAGGTCCCCGAGGCTGTCGGCATCCCCCATGTGCTCGGTGCCGGGCAGATCTTCGTACTGGCGCGGGTAGGGGTGCTGGCGGATGGCGACGATGCGCTTGCCGAGGCGGCCGAGCACGTCCTGCAACGCCAGCGCCGCGCCGATCGAATCGCCGTCGGGCGATTCGTGCACCGTCACCCAGAAACGCTGGTGCGCCTGCACGACGTCGCGGAGTCGGCGCGCAGCATCGGCGATATCGAGCTCAGGCATCGTCGGACTTCCCTTCCTTCCCCGGCGTCTCGCCGGGTGACTGCTCGTGGATCTCGCGCAGCAGCTCTTCGATGCGCGCTCCGCGCGCGAGCGACGGGTCGAAGACGAAGCGCAGCTCGGGAACCGTGCGCAGCCGCAGGCTTCGCCCGGCCTCGCGGCGCAGGAAGCCGGCGACGCTTTCCAAGCCACGCTGCGCCGCGCGTAGTTCGTCCTCGCTGCCGAGCGCGCTGTAGAACACGCGCGCCACCGACAGGTCGCCGGCGACTTCCACCGCCGTCACCGACACCGCCGCGACGCGGCCATCACGGACACGTTGCGCCAGCAGATCGCTCAACAGATCGCGCAGGCTGGCATTCAGCCGCGCGCGCGTTACGGGATCCAAGCAGTTCCTCGCATTGCCCCTTGGCGTCCTGGCAGTCCAGACTAGCGCAGCTCGACGGAGACGTCGAGCAGCTGCACACGGCGGTCGTTCTCGACGAGTCGGGAAGCGTGGGCGAGAACCGAGTGCACGACCTTGGCGTCGTTCGACACCGTCACCAGGCACAGCTCCGAACGCTGCCAGAGATCGTGATGATCCGCTTCGCTGACGGCGAGGTTCAGGCGATTGCGCAGCCGCGTCGACAAGCTGCGCAGAACGAGACGCTTTTCCTTGAGCGACGCACACCCGGGGATGTGGATGTCGACCGTGCACACACCGACGACCATCGCTTAGATCCCGCTCACAGGGTGCGTGCGACCTCCTCGACCCGATAGACCTCGAGAACGTCGCCCACCTTGAGATCGTCGTAGCCTGCGACACCCATGCCACATTCGAAATTCTGTGCCACCTCGCGCACATCGTCCTTGAAGCGCTTGAGGGACGAGACCGTGGCATCGTAGACCACGACATGATCGCGGATGACGCGCACCTTGGCGTTGCGCGTGATCTTGCCCGAGGTGACATAGCAGCCGGCGATGGTCCCCACCTTCGGGACGCGGAAGACCTGGCGCACCTCGGCGGCACCGTCGATGGTCTCGCGCTTCTCCGGCGTCAGCAAGCCGACCATGGCTTCCTTCACCTCGTTGACGACGTCGTAGATGACCTCGTAGAGGCGGATGTCCACGCCTTCGCGCTTGGCCAGCTCGCGGGCATTGTGACTCGGGCGCACGTGGAAGCCGATGACGACGGCGTTCGAGGCCGCCGCCAAGGTCACATCGGTCTCGTTGATGCCGCCGACACCACGGTGGATGACGCGCACCGCCACCTCGCCCGTCGTCAGCTTCTCCAGCGATTCGCTCAGCGCTTCCACCGAGCCATCGACGTCGCCCTTGAGCACCACCTTGAGCTCGGCGAGACCGCGCTCGCGCATCTGCTGGTGGAACTGCTCGAGGGTGACGCGACCCGAGGACTTCGATTCCCGCGCGCGTTCGTACTGCTGGCGCTTCGAGGCGATGTCGCGCGCCTGGCGGTCGTTTTCGACCACGGTGAACGGATCGCCTGCTTGCGGCACGCCGTCGCAGCCGAGGACTTGCACCGGATCGGCCGGGCCGACGCTCTCGATCCGCCGCTCGCGTTCGTTGAGCAGCGCCCGCACGCGCCCCGAGTGCCGTCCGGCGACGAAAACGTCGCCGACGCGCAGGGTTCCCTGTTGCACCAGGAGGCTCACGACGACACCGTGCTGCGCGGTCTTGCGCGATTCGAGCACGACTCCGCGCACGCGCCCTTCCTGCGCCGCCTTCAATTCGAGCAGCTCCGCTTGCAAGTGGATGAGATCGAGGAGCTGATCCAGACCGGTGCCCGTCTTCGCCGAGACCTCCACCGCCGTGACCGTGCCGCCCCAGTCCTCCAGCAAGACGTTGTTCTGCGCCAGCTGCTGCTTGACGCGGTCGATGTTGGCATCGGGCAGGTCGGTCTTGTTGATGGCGACCAAGAACGGCACGCTGGCGGCACGCGCGTGGTTGAGCGCCTCCAGCGTCTGCGGCATGACGCCGTCGTTGGCAGCCACCACCAACACCACCAGATCCGTCACCTGCGCGCCGCGGGCGCGCATGGCGGTGAACGCCTCGTGGCCCGGTGTGTCGAGGAAGGTGATGCGATGCCCGCTCGAGGTCGTGACCTCGTAGGCACCGATGTGCTGGGTGATGCCGCCCGACTCGCCGGCGACGACGTTCGTACGCCGAATCTTGTCGAGGATCGACGTCTTGCCGTGATCCACATGGCCCATGATGGTGACGACCGGCGCCCGCTTGATCTGTGGGGCCTCGGACTCCTCCACGTCGAGTTCGGTTTCTTCGAACTCGCTGATCCACTCCACCTCGTACTCGAACTCGGCGGCGAGGATCTCGATCGTGTCCTTGTCGAGGCGCTGGTTGATGGTGGCGAGCACGCCGCTCTTGAACAGCTTGCTGATGAGCTCGTTCGGCGCCACCCCGAGCTCGTGCGCGAGATCCTGCAGCGGCATCATCTCGACCGCCTGGATGACGTTCTCGCGCTCGTCGACCGCGACACCGCCGGCCTGCACGCGCCGGCGTCGGCGCGCTCGCTTCGGCCCTTCCATCTCCGCCATCGTCTTCTGGAAACTCTCGCGCACCGCGCGCTCGTCGACGTTCCCCTTCTTGCGGCCCTTGGAGCCCTTGGCCCGGCGTTGTCCCGGCGCTCCGCTGCCGCCACCATACGGCGGTGCGTGACGCGGGGGAGATGTGGACTCGGGCGGGCGCGTCGGTCGCGACGGTGCCGACGATGGCCTGAACGTGCGCGCTTCCGGCGGGCGGGAGCGTGTTTCCGGTCTTTGCGTCTGCGGGAGAGGTGCGGGCGGGGGCGGGGGTGGTGCTTTGGCGGCGGCTTCGCGCGCCCGGGCCTCCTTGGCAGCTTTCTCACCCTCGGCCTTGTGGAGCTCGATTGCCGCGTGCACTTCTTTGCGCTTCGACTCCTCGACCTTCACCTGGGCCTGCGCCTGATTGAAGCGGGCCGCGATGGCGTCCAGCATCTCCGTGGTCGCGGTGCTCATGTGGTTCTTGACCTCGTACTCGAGCTCGCGCAGCACCTTGATCAATGCGTCGCTCGAGACGTTCCATTCGCGCGCCACTTCGTAGATGCGCTTCTTCTTGCTATCCGTCATGACCGCCACCTTGTTTCACCATGCCGCACCCTCAGGGCTGCGGGAGATCCTCCGCCGCGCGTGCAATGGCCAGTAGGCCCGACGCCAAATGCGGATCCAAGACCCCCAAGATCGCCACCGAATCGCGCCCGACCATGCTCCCGAGCTGCTGCTTGTCGAGACCGAGGCGCAAGCATTCGGTGGCGCGGTCGGCAGCGCCATCGCGCTCCGCACTCGCCCCCGCATCGCGCGCAATCAACACCAGAGCCAGTCGGCGCTCACCGGCCGCCTGCCGGCAGGCAGCGCGCCCCAGCGCCAACTTCCGGCCGCGCATCGCCAGCCCGAGCAGCGCCCGCATCTTGTCGGCACTGGATGGGCCCACGATTCAACCCGCAGGCTTTTCCTCGGTCTTGTCCTGCGGCGCTTCGGTGGCTTCGACAGTCGCCTCCGCTTCCAATTCGGACTCGTCGCGGAACGTGAGCGTCGCGGCCGGGGCATCCGCTTCCGCGGACGGGACGCGATCGAACATCTCCTCGTCGAACAGGTGCTCCTGCGCACGCAACGCCTCGGCGAAGGTCGTTTCGATCTGTTTGCCGCGCTCGACACCGATCGAACGCAAACGCGCCACGCCTTCCTCGTCCATGCCGTCGATGCGCAGCAGCGTCTCGACATCCGCGGCGTTCAGCTCCTTGAGCGTGTGCACGCCGATGCGCCCGAGCTGGACCACCTCTTCCGGCGTCAGCCCTTCCACCTCGTCGAGAGCGACGCGCATCTCCTTGTCGAGCCTCTCGCGCTGGCCCATCTCCGAGCCGCTCACCAGGTCGATCTTCCAACCGGTGAGCCGCACCGCGAGGCGCACGTTCTGCCCTTCGCGACCGATTGCGAGCGACAGCTGTTCGTCGTCGACGACCACCGTCATCTCCTGGGTCTCGCGCTTGACCCGGATGCTCTGCACCTTGGCAGGCGACAAGGCCTTGGTGACGAACTGCTGCGGATCCTCGCTCCACGGCACGATGTCGACGCGCTCACCGGACAGTTCTTTGACCACCGCCTGGACGCGCGATCCCTTCATGCCGACGCAGGCACCGACGGCGTCGACACGGTCGTCCTTGGAGTACACCGCGATCTTCGAGCGGCCGCCGGCGTCGCGTGCCACGGCGCGCACCTCGACGATGCCGTCGTAGATCTCGGGAACTTCGGTCTCGAACAGCTTTTCGACCAACCCGGGGTGCGTGCGCGACAGGATGATCTGCGGCCCCTTGGTGACGTCGAGCACCTCGACGACATAGGCCTTGATCGGCAGCCCTTGATGCCAGCGCTCGCGCCGGATGGTCTCCTTGCGCGGCAGGAAGCCTTCGGCCTTGCCGAGCGATACCAGAACACCGGTGCGATCCTGTTGCTGCACCGTGCCGGTGACGATGTCCCCGACGCGCCCTTTGAATTCCTCGAAGATCTTGCCGCGCTCGACCTCGCGCACGCGTTGCACCAGGACCTGCTTGGCCATCGCGATGGCGTTGCGCCCGAACTCGGAGAACGGCAGCAGCTCGCGCACCTCGTCGCCGATCTTCAGCTTCGGATCGTCCAGGTGGGCTTCTTCCAAGGTCACCTGGCACACCGGATCCTCGATCTCGTCCTCGTTCTCGACCACGGCCTTGACCAGGTACGGCTGCACCGTGCCGCGCTCCTCGTCGATCTCGACGTGGACGACGGCGTTGTTGCCGTACTTCTTCTTGATCGCGGTGGTGAGCCCGATCTCCAGCGTCTCGAACAACAGGCCCTTCTCCACCCGGCGCTCGCGGGTGAGCTGGTTCAACGCCTCCATGATGCTGTAGTTCATGTCCTTCACCTTGCGGCGCCGTGGCGCCCACTTTTGAGAATCTGGTCCATGTCGCGATGCAGGCGCGCCCGCGCGATCTGCGCCAACTCGATTACGCGCACCCCGTGTGGTGTTTCCACCTGCAGGGTCTCGCCCTCGAGCGTCCCCAACACGCCGGTGAGCGTGAGACCGCCGTCCTGGGCGACCCGCAGACGGATCTTCACCCGCTCACCGCAAAAGCGCCGAAAGTGTTCCGGCTTCGTCAGCGGCCGGTTGATCCCGGGGGACGAAACCTCGAGCACGTAACCGGACGGCAGGTCGTCGCAGGAATCGAGGAACGGCCCAAGCGCCCTACTCACGCGCGCGCACTGATCCAGTTTCACACCGTCGGGTGCATCCAACATGATCCGCAGGATGCGACGACTCGATTCCACGGCGAACGTGGCTTCGACGCACTCGAAACCGAGGATCTCGACCTCGTGCTCGAGCCGCTCGAGGAGCCCGGAGGGGAGCGAGCCCATCGGCCTCCTCCACTGCCGAAAAAAAAGTGGGTCCGCGAACCCACTCAACCCCGCTCACCATAAGCCGATCCGGCCCCATCTGGCAAGCCCCCGGGAGGCCGGCGTGGCCCGCTAGCCGCCGTGTAGCCGTCCCAGACGTTGGAGAACGTGCAGCACGACATCGGTCACCGTTTGCAGACTGCCGGAGCTGCAGGCGGGGGGCAGATCCCGTGTCGTGTGCCACTCGGGGTAGTCCATGTCGATGAGGTCCACGGCCTCGATCCCGGCGCGCAGGAACGGCACGTGGTCGTCGATGACCGGCGGGCCGGGACTGTGCACGAAGCCCGTCGCGCCCAGCGATTCGGCGACGGCGAACACGAGCTGGGTGAGCGCAGGCGCCGCACGCAGCGAGTTGCCCTCCATCGGGATGCGGAGTTTCGTGTCGCCCACCATGTCGAGGAGCAGCATGGCGCGCGGCCGGTAGCCGCCCATCGTTTCGACGAAGTGCTGCGATCCCAACAGATAATGCTCGAGGTCGCCTTCCTTGCCGTAATCCTCGCCGTCGAAGAACACCAGATCGACGCCGACTCCCGGGTCCCAGCCGGCGAGCGCTGCCGCGATCTCGAGCAGAATGGCGGCGCCGCTGCCCCCATCGTTGGCACCCGGCACGGGCAGCTCGCGCGCCGCACCGGTGTCGCGGTCGGCCCTCGGGCGCGAGTCGTAATGCGCCGCGAGCAAGACGCGCTGCGCGCGATCGGGATGAAAGTGAGCCAGGAGATTGACCAGGTGCAGCGTGTCGGCACCGTACGGGTCCGGCATGCGCCATTGTTGCAACCCGACCCGATGCGCGCGCCCGGACAAGTAGGCGAGGAAATATTCGCGGCACGCGGCCGACGCCGCGCTGCCCGGAACCCGTGGACCAAAAGCCACCTGTGCTTCCAGGTGGCTGAAGGCGCGCTCGCCGTCTGCAGCAGGCGGCGCTGGCGGGGAACCACTGCAGGCGGAGGTGATCCCGCCGCCCAGGATTGCGAGCCACCCGAGCCGGGCGCAAGGCGAAGTCGCCCGACGTCTCACGCCTTGCTCTCTTCCACCCGATCTCGCACCGGGAAACGACCCCACGACTGCAAGCGATCCTGCAGCGAGCGCACGTGGACGCTTTCCTCGCGCAAGGCGCGGATTGCACGCGCCAGCGCCAGCGCGCCGGACAAAGTCGTGACCATCGGAATCCCGTGTGCGACGGCGGTGCGGCCGACGGCGTTCTCGTCGAACCGCGATGTCTTGCCGAGCGGTGTGTTGACGATGAGATCGACACGCCCCGCTTGGATCTCGTCACGAATGTCCGGCTTCCCCTCCCGCACCTTGAACACCGTGCGTGCGGGGATGCCGGCCTGCTCGAGCACCGCCGCGGTGCCGGAGGTGGCGAGCAAATCGAAGCCGAGCTCGCGAAAGGCGCGTCCGATTTCCGGCGCACGGCGCTTGTCGCGCTCGTTCAAACTGATGTAGGCCGTGCCGCGCACGGGCAAGCGTTCGTCGGCCGCGATCCAGGCCTTGAGCGTCGCCTGCCCGAGCTCCGGCGCCCAGCCCATGACCTCACCCGTCGAGCGCATTTCGGGCCCGAGATAGACGTTGGCGTCCGGGAACTTGCGGAAGGGGAACACCGGTTTCTTGACCGCGAAGCCTTGGAGCGCACCCTCGGGCGGCAGGTCGAGGTCGGCGAGCCGGGCTCCGAGCGCCACGTCGGTCGCCATCCGCGCCAGCGGCACCCCGATCGTCTTGCTGACGAAGGGAACCGTGCGCGACGCGCGCGGGTTGGCCTCGAGAACGTAGAGCGTGCCATCCAACACCGCGAACTGCATGTTCAACAGACCGCGCACTTGCAGCGCCTCGGCGATGCGGCGCGTCGTGCTCGCGAGCGCCAGTCGCAGCTCGCCCGGGAGGACGAACGGCGGCAGCAGGCATTCGCTGTCCCCCGAGTGCACGCCGGCCTCCTCGATGTGCTGCATGATGCCGGCGATGTAGACCGAGTCGCCATCGGCGAGGGCATCGACGTCGAACTCGAAGGCATCTTCCAAGAAACGATCGACGAGTAGCGGTGCGCCCGGCATCGCCTCGAGGGCGCGATCGACGTAACCGACGAATTCGCTCTCGTCGTACACGATGCGCATGCCACGGCCGCCGAGCACGTAGGACGGGCGCACGAGCACGGGGAATCCGATGCGGCGTGCGATGGCCACGGCTTCCTCGAGGCTCGCCGCCATGCCCCAAGCGGGGCTGCGAATGCCGAGTTCGCCGAGCAGCGCGGCGAAGCGGCCGCGATCCTCGGCGATGTCGATCGATTCGGGACTGGTGCCCAGGATGCGGATCCCCGCTGCATGCAGCGGTTGCGCCAGCTTGAGCGGCGTTTGCCCCCCGAACTGGACCAACACGCCTTCGGGGGCTTCGAGGCGCAGAATGTCGAGGATCGATTCCAGGTTGAGCGGCTCGAAGTACAACTTGCTGGCGACGTCGAAGTCGGTGCTCACCGTCTCCGGGTTGCAGTTGATCATGATCGCGTCGTAGCCGCGAGCGCGCGCCGCCTGCACCGCTTGCACGCAACAATAGTCGAACTCGATGCCTTGCCCGATGCGATTCGGTCCGCTGCCGAGCACGACGACGCGCGGCGAAGCGCTGCGCTGTGACTCGTTCTCGTCCTCCCAGGTGGAGTAGTAGTACGGAGTCGAGGCCGCAAACTCGCCAGCGCAGGTGTCGACGACCTTGTACACCGGCTCGAGCGCCAGCTTCTGGCGCAGCTCGCGCACCGCCGCCGCGCTCAGGTCCCACGCTCGCGCGATCTGTTCGTCGCCGAAGCCATCGCGTTTGGCGCGCCGCAGCAACGGCCGCAGGTCATCGGATGCAGCGCTGCCCGCGACCACCGCGCGCGCTTCGGCAGCAGCTTGGTGCAGCTCGTGTCGCAGATCCCCGAGCGCACGAATCTCGTGCAAGAACCACGGGTCGACGCCGGTTGCGGCTGCGACCGCTTCGACGCTCTGGCCATCGCGTTCGAACGCCGTCGCGATCTCCTGGATCCGGCTCGGGTGCGGCTCGGACAAGCGCAGCTGCTCCGTCGTGGCGGGATCGAGACCGAGCCAACCGCGCTCCAGCGAGCGGCAACCCTTCTGCAGCGCCTCGCGAAAGGTGCGCCCGATCGCCATCGCCTCGCCCACCGAACGCATCTGCACGCCGAGCACGTCACGCTGGCCCTGGAACTTCTCGAAATCCCATCTCGGCACTTTCACGACCACGTAGTCCAGCGCCGGCTCGAAAGCGGCACAGGACTGTCCGGTGATGTCGTTGGGGATTTCGTCCAAGGTGTAGCCGATGGCGAGCTTCGTCGCCACCCGCGCGATCGGAAACCCGGTGGCCTTGGACGCCAGCGCCGACGACCGCGACACGCGTGGGTTCATCTCGATGATGCGCATGTCGCCGGTCACGGGATGCACCGCGAACTGCACGTTGGAGCCACCGGTCTCGACGCCGATGGCGCGAATGCAGCGCAGCCCCCAGTCGCGCATCTGCTGGTACTCGCGGTCGGAGAGCGTCATCGCCGGCGCGACGGTGATGCTGTCGCCGGTGTGCACCCCCATGGGATCGAAGTTCTCGATCGAGCAGACGACGATGGCGTTGTCGCGCGTATCGCGCACCACTTCGAGCTCGAATTCCTTCCAGCCGACGAGGCATTCCTCGACTCGCACCTCGCCGAGAGGTGACTCGCGCAAAGCCTGGTCCACCAGGGCCTCGAAATCCGCGAGATTCGCCGCCGTGCCACCGCCCGAGCCGCCGAGGGTGAAGGACGGGCGCACGATGACCGGGAATCCCAACGTCTCGGCGAGTGCACGAGCGGTGCTCGCACTGCGCGCCTGGCCGCCGCGCGTCGACACCAAGCCGGCGGCGCGCATGCAAGCGTCGAAGCGCTCCCTGCTCTCAGCGCGATCGATGGCCTCGGCACCTGCTCCGATCAGCTCGACGCCGTGACGCTCGAGGATCCCCGTGCGCTGCAGCACCAACGCCAGATTGAGCGCTGTTTGACCGCCCACGGTGGGAAGCAGCGCCTGCGGGCGCTCGCGCTCGAGAATGGCGGCGATGTAGTCGGGGT
>Ga0075421_100004449_pt1 | contig 16912 bp, 9 predicted proteins | sample SoiMetdeltSBSDD5_FD_75292 | JGI IMG/M metagenome (GOLD analysis project Ga0075421, IMG submission 75292) | Bulk soil microbial communities from a Populus tree surrounding site in Tennessee, USA - Soil MetaG P. deltoides SBSDD5 | ecosystem: Environmental > Terrestrial > Soil > Tree plantation...
AGTCGAATCCATGAGAGAACCTCCGAAGATGAAATAACGATCTCGGAGGCGAGTATAGAGAGTGCAAGGCGCTCCCGTCACGCCGGCTCACCGAAAGAGGTCGATTAAGAGACAACTTGGCGCGTTACAGGATGTGCCAAACCTATTCACCGAAGCCTCATGGAGCTTTTGCACTGGTGTGATGGTGTGGTCGGTGGTAATCTCCTGCTCACGTCTCGTCTATCTAAGCAGTATCACGCCGACCTATTTTCTATCCTGCGAAGGGTAAACCTATGACCGCTGAACAAATCACGACGATCTTAAGTAGCCTCGGAGTTATCGGTTTTCTTTGGATGTGGGTTCGAGCGTTGAAAATGCGGATCAGCGAGACGAACAAGACCATTGAGGTTCAACAGAAGACGCTCGAAGCGTTGAAAATGCAGATCAGCGAGACGAACAAGACCATTGAGGTTCAACAGAATACGCTGGAAGCGTTGAAAATGCAGATCACCAAGATGGACAAGACCATTGAGGTTCAAAAGAAGACGCTCAAAGCGATGAAAACGCAGGTGTCGGAGACCGAAAAGATTGGTAGCATCTACAGGCAATTTATCGAAGAGTTGCCAAGCGAAATCGAGAAATACAAGACCCTGCTTACAAAGCTGAGGGGTGACCAGATAAGCGAACTTAAAAAAGCCAATGAGTATAAAGACGAAAGGCTTAAAGAGACTGATGAGATCGAGATAAAAAAGCTGGAGCTACATCAACGGGCGCTAGAAGACATTCCTTCATTGATAGCACAGTTCGAAGAAATTGCGACAACCATCGAGCAGAGACTTTCTACTGTTGATCAGCTTGTCAATCATATACCGTCACACCGACCTGCAACCTGGAAGTGGCTTTCCGCGTTTTCCACAATCGAACCAAACTTACTCTTAATCCGCTCAGATAATGACGATACAGAAGAGGAACCCAATAACAAAGCAGATTGAAAGGCGAGACTATGCTTGAGTAAATGAAATCCGTGAGCAATCCGCTAACGATAATTGCGCTGTTTGAAGTGCCGGCTGAATATGCCAAAATCAGGATTGAAAGGACAATCGCTCAAGATGACAGAAATAAGACGCAGAGATCTGAATCCTGATACAGAGGCGGAACTAACGGCCATGATGGAAGAGGCCTTGCGACAGGTGAGAGAGCGAGATCTATTGGCGAACCGGAGCGCCATGCCTTGCGGGAATGCCGATGAGCCGTGTGAGGAGGAAGAGGCGAAGAACCCGGCTGGGAAACGGCGGAGAAGGCAGCCGAAACGAACTTCACCCTCGAAGCCTTAAAGCTAGGGAGCGGCGGCTTATACCCTCGAAGCTGTCATGGCGAAATTGCCTGCTGCTGCCAAAACCACCAAGGTCAAATCCCCTGCCTGCTTCTGCTGCCAAAATCCGCGTAGCAATCTCTTTCCCTTCTCTTCTTCCACCTTCGGCGTAATGAAGGAGAGGCGTAACGGAAATGGTCTATACTTCACATGCATTGAGGTCGAGGGGCGACGCATCGCCGGTCACAGCCTGAAGCGCTACCCTCCGGATCAGCCTCTGTCGTGCTTGCCCTCCAGGTCGTTTTGCTAGGTATAAAAAATATTCATACCTAGAGAAGAATTCTAATAAAACGTCGAATTCCGTCAATAAGAAGGCTCATCAGCGCTTCGTCATTTGATCTGAACAACTACAGCCTCACTGCTGATCAGGTTCTACCGTAATCCCCGCCAAACTATCGATGCGCGCCACGATGCCCCAACCGTAAAAATCATTGGCGACGCCGATCAGCAATTCGTTGTCGCCCGCGTTGAGCGGCAAATTGAAGGTGGTGTTTTCTATCGAACACCTGCCATCCGGCTCTTTGCGAATCGGGTGCAAATACCAGTTTTTGTCTACGTACAGCAATTTTCCATTGATCAGCACCCATACGTCATCGATGAAGCCAAACGCTAATTTGCGCGTTTGGGCGGAGGCGGATTTAATCGTTGTCTTCAGCCACACGATGCGGCGCGATTCGGATTTGCCGAATTTGCGGGTGAGATTGATGAGGCCACGTCGTTCCGCTTCAATCGGCGTCCACGCCGCGTCCGGCTTCGGAAGCAAGTCGTAGCTGAAATCAATGCCCTTGGGGATGACGGCGGGCTGACTCAATTGCCAATGCCGCAAATAGCGGGGATCGTTATCGGTGGGATCAATTCCAGCCAATGGCGCCAGGCCTTCGACGGCGTTGGGCTTGATGGTAAGATTGGCTATGATCGCTTCGCCTTCAAACGCGATGCGCCCGTTTGTGACATTACCTTCCAGACGAGGGATGGCAAGCGTGGGCTGGCTTTCGCTGTTCACATAGGCGCGCATTTGCGCCCCCGAAACAACCAGCTTGATATGATTCGAGGCTTGTTTTTGAAACGAAGCGTTTCCCTGAAAATGCCCCAGCATGTCCCACATGATGACGCCCCCAAGCTTCGGCGCGTATTGCACGGCGCCCACGGCTGTCGGGTTTCCGGCAAGCTCGGTGCGTAAGTAAAAACATTCATTTTCGCCCGCGTTTTGCCAGCGGAAATAGACCGCAGCAAAACGCGGATCAAGGGGCTCAAAATCAAACTCAATTGTGCCGTCGGTAAAGTCCAGGGCCTTCAAAATGACTGGACCGGCGCCCGGCAAAATCTTTAGAGCAGGCTTGGGTTTGTGTTCTGAAAACTCGACCTTTTGCGGTTGGAACTCCCAGCTTTCCGCTTTCATCGCTACATTGATGGTAGTGGTTTGCGCCGAAATCTCAACGCTGACGATCGTGAATGCGCAATAAAGCGCGGCGAACGAGGCGAGTCTGGTTTTCTTCATGCATTTCCTCTCAGATTGAAATTGATCGTGAGGCTGCATTAGACACGCCAGCGGAAATCACCCGCAATCATTTTGTGGCAAGGCGTGCAATGGTGTTGCGAATGGCGGAAAGAGCGGCACGAACCGGGGGGCTTACAGCGCCAGGCCTACAGAGATTGACCGAGATTGGCATCGACTTTCTGACGATAACTGCGGCTGAGTTTCAGTACTGCTACGCCCAAAAGTGACAAAAGCGTCAGAGACTGTCATGGCATTTCTGCCCCCGCGAAGCCGGATTTTGAGCGACGCCGCTTTCAACGGGAACCCAAATTTCCAGGCCGCCCAGCCCCGTCGTACCGTTGAATTCCGGGCCGTAGCGTTCAAAGGTGGGCGCGGCGGAGGCTCGATAGCCGGAGCTTGGAAACCATTGCCCCCAGATCGCCGCGATGGTCGCGCGAATGCTGGCGACGTGTTCTGTGTGTGTGAAGACCGCGTATTGCTGCGCCGCTGTTTGCAGGCTTTTTAATTCCTGCGGCAAGCCCGCCGCGTCTTTCACTTCCACACCCGACATGTAATCGAAGTTGCCTTCCTGATCGAAGTTGTAGCAAACACCGTAAGCTACCTGGCCTACCTGTTTGGGGATGTTTCCGAGCCAGGGCATGAGGCGTTGCCATTGCGCAGGAATGCCAACCGGCGACTCACAGTCATACCGCTCGACGAGTCCGGCAAACAGCATCGGCCCCAATGTCTCGAAACGTGGTTCAGCAAGATTGGGAATAGGGGTTGTGTTCATTACGATCGCCTCCGTCAAAGAAATGTTGTCGTGATGACCCTGCGCACGAAGCTGCTCAGGCGTCAGGCCAAACCGATCTCGGAAGGCGCGCGTAAACGCCTCGTGAGACCCGTATCCTGCATCGAGAGCGACATCCAGAATGTTGTCCGCGCCGTGGGCGAGTAGCCGCGCGGCTTCGCTCAGGCGACGCGCGCGAACGTACCGAATCAGCGACAAGCCCGTCAGAGCCGTAAAAGCGCGAGTGAGATGGAAAGGCGAGACCTCGCAGGCCGTTGCGATGTCTTCCAGCGTGATCGAATCGCGCAGGTGACTTTCCACAAACCAAAGGGCTTTTTGAACTGGGTCCATACGTGATGCTCTCCATACGTGACGGAGGGATTTATAGCCTTACCGATATAACTCCGCTTGATTGTTCTTGCTGTCCACGGAACGGTTGTCATAAAACCTTCAGGCTCGGTTGGCGATGGAGTTACCTAAGTGATACTTCTTTGAGCATTCGCTTCACCGCGCCCGAATCGGGATCGAAACGCAAAGCTTGTTGCAGGACTTCGCGCGCCTGTTCCAGTTTCATCTGCGAGCGGTACGCCTGAGCCAGATTGAGCGAGGCTTCCGTCAGGCCGGCGTTGCTCATCAATGCCCTATCCCACAGCTTGATCGCATCTTCGATCCTTCCCTGCGAAGCATAGATCCCGCCCAGGTTGACGAGCGCGACTGTGCGATATGGCTCTTGCCGCAAAGCCGCTTCATAAAATTGCCCCGCTTTCAGGTTCTCGCCCCGCGCGGCGTGAATGAAGCCCAGACGCGTCAGCAACTCGGCGTCATGCGGGTGATGTTTCAACGCGACCGTCAACAAACGGAACGCTTCCGATGCGTGAAACTGATCGCCGCTCCGCAATGCCACCTCAGCGTAAGCAAGCCCCAATGCCCTTATGTCCGAAGTAAAACCGTCGACCGAGATCAATCTGCGCGCGTAAGCGTCCGCCGGCGCGGCGTTGAGCGGCTCTCGCGTAATACTGTGATCAGTCAGGACACCGTGTCCGCCGTCCACTGTGAGTCTTCGCGGCATATGGCAACTCGTGCAGTCTGAAGCGCGGTCGTGCGTCGCCGGCAATCGCTCCGCCTGGTGGCAGTTCAGACACCGCGCGCGAAAATAGGAGGCGCGCTCCTGGGGCGACGGCGCGGAATGCGGGTCATGACAGCTCAAGCAAGACATCCGAGCGCCGCTTTTTTGCTTGCACGCGCTCCGCGCCAGATGCTCTGCATGGCTGTTGACCTTCAACCTTGACTTCCCCGCCCCATCAAAGATGAAGTATGTAACGTATTCCGCCAGCGAATCGCCCGGGCGATATTGGGCCAACCGCTTGCCCGGCAGTTCGACGCGCGCTTCGCCTGACAGATGACATTGCGCACAGACCGCATCGCGACGCGCCGGGTCGAGCTTCGCCGGATTCACCATCTTCGATTTCCCCTCCGCATGCAGGGCCCCAGGGCCATGGCAGCGTTCGCAACTGACGCCGGCCTGATTGAATGGCCGTTCGGCAAACCTGTTTTGAGAGCCGAAGATCGGCTGCGTTTGCGAGGCGTGACAAAATAAGCAGTTCGCGTCAATCGCGCGGTTGAAACGCATCTCGCGGTCGTTTTCGTACCCGGGCGAAGCGTCCCAGCGCCGCGCCCCGGCATAGAAAGTGACCGGCGCTTGAAACAGATATCGGTCTATGCTGAACAGGTAGCTGCGTCCGGCGGCATTCGAGCCGATGAAGTAATGCAATTGCTGTTTGCCTTTCACCGTCGCGGCGCCCGTCCGTTCGTATTCGAGGAAAACCGTTTCCCCTTCGCGGCCATTTTCACGCCCCTGCTCACTGTAGACGCGGTAGCGAACGCCCGAAGGCGAATGCGCGAACTGGGCTGCTACGATGTCGCCTGAGACGACGCCGCTGCTGTTCGCCATCGGCGTCTGCGCGTAGCTGCGCGCGATGGATTCGTGACAACGAGCGCAGGCGGCGTTGCCGACGTAACCCGGCTGCTCCGCCGGATGAGCCCAATTCAGCCGAAACGAAATGGCGACGCAGGCGGCTAAAAGAACGAATTTGAGGCGGAGAGAGAACTTCATGAGACTTCAGCGTCGTAGCGTTAGCGGCGCGGCGCGAAACTTCGCCAAATGAACTTCGGCGAGTTCTTTTTGGCCGGTTTGTCCGTAAGCGCGCGCCAGCAAGTAATGAATCTGCCGCTCGGTCGTCCCGACGCCAGGCAGTTCCAGCGCCCGCTTTCCGTATTTGATTGCGGCGGCGTAATCGCGCCGCTCAAACCGCAAGCGCCCCTTCTCATACTGCGCGTCACGCAAACCGGGTTCGGCGATGAGCGCTCTGTCAATCAGCTTTTCGCTGTCGTCATAGCGTCCGAGCGTGAAGAGCAATCGTCCATAGGCTACAAGCATATCGGTGAGTTGCGGGCTGCGCTCTCTCTGCAGCTTCAGCCCGCGTTCATATCCATTGATTGCGTCATCGGTACGCCCCAATCCTTCAAAAGTCAGGGCGAGGTAAAACTGCGCCTCCGCATGGTCAGGTTTCAATCTTGCGGCTTTTTCAAGCGACGGCAGCGCAGCAATAAAGTCATTCTCTAAATAGAGCTCGAAGCCGAGCAGGAATTGGTATTCGGCGGAATCGGGCGCGATCTCGACGGCTTGTCGCAGGCAGAGACGGGCGACATCGAAGCGATTCGCCACCATCGCCAGCCGCGCCTTGAGAACAAGCGCGGGAACGAATTTCGCATCGAGTCGCAGCGCCTCCTCGACCGCGGCGAGCGCCGGTTCATATTGTTGCTGTTGAAAGAGCGCGCTGGCTTTCCGATACTCGCTCAGAGCCGCTTGCGCCCGGGAATCCACCGACGCTGGCTTTATTTGGGCGCGGGTTGCGCCGGCGCCGCAAAACAGAAGGACCATCAATATCGCCAGGAAATTCTTCATTCCAGCTTTCCTGCTTGCTTGAGAGAGTAATATCTGTCCGCCGCGACATCCTCGAACCGATCCACCTGCTTGCTCGGGCCGGGCCATCGCACTTCCAGCCATTCCAGCTTTGTCGCCGCGCCCAGCCCCAGTAATTCGCGCGGATCGTGCGAGGAGAGATAACTGCCGCCAGCGGTTTTCAGACGGCTGCGTTTTATTCCGCCGGCTGACCACGTAATGCGCGCGCCGACGGAGTGGCCCTTCAGGTCAAGGCCGACCCAATGATTCGCCGCGCCGCTTCTCCCAACACCTGTGTGTTTGAGCAGCAGTGGAGCCGCTCCGTTATTGGCAACGACGACATCCGGAAAACCGTCGTTGTTCAGATCGCCGACCGCCAGGCCTCGCGCCGGAAAATCGCGCGTGAAAGCTTCGCCTGCGCGCGCGCCGAGATTGGCGAATTTACCGGTTCGATTTTCGAAGAGCAGGATCGGCTCTTTATGCTTGAGCGACGAATTGATCGATTCGATCAGGTCGTCGGGATGTCCGTTGCAAACGATCAGATCCTGGTCGCCGTCCGCGTCTAGGTCGAAGAACTTCACGCCCCAGCCGCTGTACATCTGCGTCGCTTCGGCGATGCCGGTCTGGCCTGCTTCGTCGCTAAAAGAGTTGTCTCGACGGTTGCGATAAAGCGAGAAATGCTCGCGATTGAAGTTGGCGACGAACAAATCTTCCCAGCCGTCACCGTCGTAATCCGCCGCGTCTACGCCCATGCCGGAACGCGCCGCTCCGTCGCTGCTGTAAGCGACTCCCGCTTCGAAGCCGATCTCTTTGAACGTACCGTCACACCGATTCAGAAATAGAAAGTTCGGCTCCGAATCGTTGGCGACGAAAAGATCGAGCCAGCCGTCGTTGTTAATATCCGTGGCGACCGCGCCGAACGACTTCCCCTTGATGACGCCGATGCCGCTATGCTCGCTTACGTCCGCGAATCGGCCGTTTCCGATATTTCGATACAGCTTGCTCGGCCACGGCTCGTACCCCATCGGATGGCAATAATGCAAACCATCCGGGTATTCACATTTACGTTCGCGCGTTTTGTCGTATCGGATGAAATGCCCGACGAACAAATCGAGCATGCCGTCGCGGTCGTAATCGAACCAGACCGCCGCCGTCCACAGGCCTCGCGCATCCAGTCCCGCCTGCTTCGTGACGTCGGTGAACGAGCCGTCACCGTTGTTTCGGTACAGAATATTTTCGCCGTAGTTGGTCACGAACAGGTCCGTCCATCCATCGTCGTTATAATCCGTGGCGGCCACTCCGAGTCCGAAATCGCGACCTGCCACACCAGCCTTATACGTCACGTCGGTAAATGAGCCGTTGCGGTTGTTGCGATAGAGCGCGTTACGCACAGGCGTTTTCGGTTCGAAGAAATCGCAGACGCCACTGTTAACGAAGTACAGATCCATCCACCCGTCATTGTCATAATCGAATACGGCCACTCCCGGGCCTATCGACTCGGGTTGATAGCGGCGCGGCGACAGCGCGCTGTCGTGAATGAAAGTGACGCCGCTTTTCGATGGGGGAATCGTCTCGTACCAAACGGGCGGCGAACCATGAATCAAAACGCAAAAGGCGTAAAGATTGGTACAAACCACGAAGAAACGAAGAAAATGAGAGGTTATCAGTGTTCTGACTTTCTTTGTCTTATTCGTTTCTTCTTGGTTCAGATGTCTGCCCCAGTCTTGCACGATCTGATTTAGTATCTCCGTATTGTATGGTTCAGACTAGAACCGCACCCGCAGAGCGATCTGTCCGCTACGCGGGACGCTGGCTGTGTTGCGGTTGTCAATCCTGCCGAACCCCGAAACGGCCAGGTTGTTGGCGTCGCGCCGTTGCGTGGCCAGCGCGTTGCCGTTCTCAGGGCTGTTCAGACGCACGCGGTTGAAGACGTTGAAGAACTCGGCGCGAAACTCAAAGGTCATCCGCTCCCGAAGCTTCGTCACCTTCCCGAAGCTTATGCTTTCGTCGTAGACCCGCGCGAAACGGTAATCCGAATAGAACGGCGCGGCCACCCCGAAGGTCCCGGGGGCGGGGTCGCTCCAGGCCGCCGGGTTGAGCACGAAGTCCTTACTCGGATCAATGCAACCGCAGTTCAAATCCTTGGTGAACAGCGGCTGGCCCGGGACGCGGTTGGCGAAAGTCCCGCGAAACAGCAGCGAAGCGAGGTTGTTCTGCGCGCCCGGCACGGGGATCGGCTCGCCGCTCGCATAGCGCAGAATCCCGCTCACCGTCCAGCCTGTGAGCAGCGTCCGCGTCAGCCCGTTACGGTTGGCGAAGCCGAAATTCGGGAACTCGTACCGGAAGTTCGTGACCAGCACGTGCGGCTGGTCGTTCGGCGAGAGCGCCTTGAGCGCCGCACGGTTGAACACGTCATTGACGCGGTTGGTCACGCCGCCCTGCTCCGCAACCGTCGCCAGATTCTTCGAGAACGTGTACGCGACGGTGAAATCCAGTCCGCGTGAAAAACGCTTGGTCGCCTTCACCTGTAGCGAGTCATACCAGGTGTTGCCGAGGGGCGCGAGGTCAAGCCCGAGCGGGCCGAACTGCGGGAAGGGCCGCAGGGATTGCGCGACCGTCGTCGAGAGCGGATAGCCGACGTAAGGGATTTTGACGCGCGGGTCGGCCTTGGCCGCCGGCGAATCCAGACGGGAGGTCAGCAACGTTCGGTCGGCGGCGTTGGTCACGTCGAAGCCGAAGGATTTCGCCCGCTCCGGCGCCAGCGCGTTGATGTCCACCAGGCCGTTGGCCTCGAACCAGACGCCGCGGTTCCCGACGTAGGCGACCTCGACGATCAAGTTCCGGCTGACCTCATGTTGCAGGTTGATGACCCAATTGTTCATTCGCGGCGGCCGGCCGGCGTTGCGGTCGAGCAGCGCGGGGGGGTTGTTCAATTGACCGGGCGCCGGGCGGATGCCGGGGTCGATTCTCTGCGCGTATAAATTCGCCGCGTTGTAAATCAGCCCGTTGCTGAATTGAAACGCGGGGTCACCGAACGAGGGCGTGCTGAAGCTAATCGTGTTGAATCCGAAGCCGAGCGATTGACCCGCCCCGATATAGCTGAACCCGCTCAACTGGCCGTAAGTGATGCCCCACCCCAGCCGCAGCGCCGTCTTGTCGTTGATCGACCAGGCGACGCCTAGCCGCGGGCCAAAGGCGTAAGGGTAGGTCTTCGAGTAGTCGCAGTCGCAGCGCCCCTGGCCCTCGCCGATGAATTTCGTCGCGCCCTTCAGGCCGCCCGCCGCCGGGTTCGCCAGCGTCGGATCGAACATCGACAGCCGGTCATGCAACTCTCGCAGCGGGTTCTGGTAGTCATACCGCAACCCCATATTGAGCGTCAGGCGCGGGCGGATTTTCCAGTCATCCTGGATGAAGCTTCCCCATGACGAGCGGCGGAAGCCGACCGAAGTCGGGTTGTTGATGCTGGCGCTGCTCACCAGGCCGAGAAGGAAGCTGGCGTAATTCGAGCCTATCCCGCCTCCGTTGATGGTTGTCGCCTGCAGGTACGGCAGCGCGGTCTGTGCGGCGGCGAAGGTGTAACTACCCGTCGCGCCGTTATTGGCCAAATTGTTGAAGCTGTCGATGCGGAACTCGCCGCCGAACTTGGTCGTGTGGCTGCCGTGCGTCCAGGTCAGATTGTCAACGACGGTCGGCTTATCCGCCGTGTAGAGCTGATAGTTGGTCGGCCCCAGGTCGTCCATTACGCCTAGCCCAAGGACGCGCGGGAAGCCGCCGACCACCGCGCCGCCCAGCCCGAGTTCGCCGGCCGCGTCGTAATCGGTAATCGGGGTCGTGTCGGGGTTGTAGTACCGTTGGTAGCCGACGCCAAAGTGGTTGAGCAGCGTCGGTCGTAACGTGTGGTCGTAATTGAAACGGATCGTCTTGCTGGTGATCGGCTGGTCGCGCCGCTTTGAAATGGGGTCTGCCAGGCCGTCCTGCCCGTTGTCTTTGTGCGTGCGCTGCATGCCGAAATAGACCGAGAGCTTGGCGTTCTGCGTCAGGTTGTGGTCTACCTTCCAACTGTAAATCTGTTCGATGCGACGGTAGTTAAATCTCCGCTCGAAGTTGTTATTGAGTAAGTTGGCATACTGCGGCGCGACCGCCGGGAAAAGGTTTTGAATCTTGACCGCGGCCGGGTCGAAGCGCGCGGTCGGAATCTTGTTGCCGGGAAACGGGTCGCGCACGATCTTACCGTTAACCGTCCGCGTCGTCGCCGGGTCGTAAATCGCGCCTTCCAGGATGTCGCGCCCGAGCTCGTCTTTGCCCAGCACCCGCCCGGTAAGCAAACTGCTGAAGTCGCCGTTGCGGAAGGCCGTCATCGGGATTGTGCCGAAGCCGCTGAATTGGTTGTCTTTCTGGTAATAGACCTCCGACGAGAAAAAGAAGAAAGTCTTATCCCGCCCGTTGTAAAGCTTCGGGATCCAGACCGGGCCGCCGAAGGTACCGCCGAAATCGTGCTGGCGAATCTTGGTTTTCGACTTGTTGCCGTTGGCGTCGATCGGGCTGAAGGTCGGCGCAGCGTTCAAGGCCTCGTTGTTCAGGTAATCATAAACCGTTCCGTTGAAGTGTTTCGTCCCCGAGCGCGCGGTGAAGTTGAGCAGGCCTCCGCCCACCTGCCCGAACTCAGCGGAAAAATTATTCGCCTGGACGGTGAATTCCTCGATCGCGTCGAGCGTCGGCTGGAGTTCGTTGAACAGCCGCGGGTCGAGCGCGCTGGTCGTGTCCTGGCCCTCGAAGATGACGCGGAAGGTCCCGCGCGGACTGCCGTTGACGCGGACCGTGTTCCAACCGGTGATCGAGGTCCCGGGCGCGAGCGTCAGAAACGAAAGCGGGTTGCGCACGCCGTTGTTAGCGAAGTTTAGCGGCAGTTGGTTGACCTTGTCGCCATTCAATACCGTACTCTGCTCGACTGATTCGGTGCGCAGGAGCGAAGCGTCTGCGGTGACTGTGACAGTGTCGCTGGCGCCGCCGATCTGCATCGTCACGTCAACGCGGGCCGTCTGCGCCACCTGCACCGTGATGCCGCTGCGGACGTAGACCCGAAAGCCCGCCGCCTCGAAGCGCAGGCTGTAGATTCCGGCGGGCATCGAAGCCAGCGTGTAATTGCCGGTCTCAGTGCTTTGGGTTTTGTATTCGGTCTGCGAGCCGGAGCTCGTGGCGATAATCGTCGCGTTCGGGATCAACGCGCCGTCTGGATCGCTGACCGTGCCGGTGATCGCGCCGCGGTCGCTCTGGGCTGATACAACCGTCAAGAGAGTTAGGCACAACAGGGTAGACATTAGCCAAGTGATTTTTTTGAACATTTATCTCTCCTTTCAAATGTGCGGCGCCATGCCGCCGTTGAGCCATACGTCCACACGCGCTGCGTCCCGCATGTATTGATTGTCGAGAATGTCGAGGTCGCCGTCCAAATCAGCTACGGTCCACTCGAGCAGGGTTTTATGTTTGAGCGCCAAGAGTCTAACCGAGCATTTCATATTTGTCCCCTGTCCTTCGCCAAAATTGGTTGTGTTGCAAAAAATGGGTAGGGACATAAGTTGTTTCATTTACGCTTCCCTGCTACATCGAGAACATCCAGCGCACTGCGGCCAGAGATCCTTCCTCACCTGTCAGTAGTGAGTGGATATGCCGCCAGTCATAACCGCACCGGAAAGGACACAATCGTCTGGAGCCATGGTCGCTGGACGGCGATGGTGAACGTCAAAGGTGAGCGCGAAAGAACGATCCCCTTCCCCAAGGATGTCAGGCAGGCCATCGGCCACATTTCGCGATTTACTGACCGTAGCGGAGACCACTTTACTTTCCAGTACATGTAATCGTTATCCGCTCTAGGCAGAGGCTGCGGCGCTGGCAGAGCAAAGGCGGGTGGGTGAGACGAATCGCACCCACCCGGTATCAGAGGGTTAGAAGTAATACTTCACACCGAACTGCATATTGCGTGGCCCAACTCCGTTACGCAGACCGGTGATCTGCCCGAAGTTGTTTGCTCCAAATGCAAGCCCCGCGGGATCGCCGAACATGGGTGTATTGGTGACATTCTGGACTTCAAGACGGATCTCGATCCGCTGGCCTTCCCAGGTTCGGATGCTCTTCAGCAGCGCGGCGTCCAGCGTCTTGATGCCGGGACCGCGATAGTTCAGGTTGCGCGGAGCGGCGCCCGGAGTGTCGATGGCAGGCTGCGAGAATGCGGCGGTGTTGAACCAGCCGTTGAGACGATCTTGAACGCGGCCCGAAGTGCTCGGATCACCGACCAGATTCGGACGCTGCGTGCCATCCCAGATGTTGCCGCCAGACTGCGTCACCTGCAGCGGCATTCCGCTCTGCATGAGAGCCATACCGCTGATATCCCAGCCGCCTGCCAGCCAGTTCAGCGCCCGGTTCATGTTCGAACCGAATCGCCGGTTCTTGCCGAAAGGCATTTCGTACGTGCCGGTGATCACCAGGCGGTGAGCGATATCGTTCGACGATAGCGCGCGCTCGCCTCGAAGATCCCAGATGTTCTGGATGCTGGTCGAGCCGCCAAGCCAGGAGACGTTCCCCGAACTGTGCGACGCGTTGTCGATCATTTTTGACCACGTATAGTGAGATAGAGCGGTGAGACCCTTGCCGAACCGCTTTTCCCACTTGACCTGCAGAGCGTGATAGTTGGAATCGCCGCGCGCAGGTTCAGCTGTTCCCACGCCGGTTCCGTCGTACTGCGGCATCGGGCGGAGCAAACGGAACGCCTGCACCGTCGGGCCGCTGAGCGGCGAGCGTGGATCGGTGATCTGGCCATAAAAGGGATTTGGTACCTGCGCCTGCAGCGCCGTACGGCCCAGTCCCCAGTAGCTCGGGTCGAGCGGCGAGAGTGTCGTTATCGGCATGAACAGGTGCGTTCCCCGGCTGCCGGTGTAGTTCACTTCGAGAACGGACTGGAACGGCAACTCACGCTGGATCGACAGGTTCCACGAGTGGTACTCGGGATTCCTGTTATTTGACGGCAGAATCGTACTCACGCCGAATCCAAGAAGCGTCGCATCTCCCTGAGACCGGCCGGGCGGCTGCAGGATGCCATCCGGGAACGGGTTGCTGAGGCGACGGTTCAGGGTCGCGTTCGAATTGGTCGTCCAGACGACGGGCGAATTGATCGTGAAACCTGTGCCTGGGCGGCCGAACACGGTGGCGCGAGAGAGCTGGTAGAACAAACCGTATCCGCCGCGAATGGCGGTCTTCGGAGTGGCTGCAAATGCGAAACCAATGCGCGGCTGCCAGTTGTTCATGTCCGAGTCGAACGGAGACCGGCGTTTATCATCGTTGAACTTGATCACGCCGCGTGTATCTAGACCTGGGGCGCTGACCGGCGACTGCGCCTCTAGATCCCAATAACTGTAGCGGTTCTCGCGTTCCCATCGGGGAACATCGAAGTCGTAGCGCAGGCCTAAATTGAGCGTCAGCCGGCTGGTGATCTTCCAATCATCCTGGAAGAAAAATCCCCAGTAAGCGGAGCGGGAGAATGTCTTCGGCTCGATCTGGTACTCGCTGCCGGTCGCCCAGCCGAGCAGCATCGTGGCCAGGCCGTTGCCTTCGTCGCTCGCGCAGGAATTGAGCGTGCGACAAGTGACTCCACGGCCGAAGTTGAAGCGCCCCGAGGGATTACCAGGCTGGTTGTAGTCAAGCATGTTGTAACGGCGCTCGCCGCCCACCTTCATGCTATGCGCCCCCCAGATTTTCGTCAGCGCGCCGGACCAGTGGTGAACGCCTTCCTGCCGGTCCATCACCCAGTACGGCTCAGTGCCGAACTCCTGGTATCCATCGGGCGCCCAGCGCGGGAACACCTTATGCGTCGCGGTATCCCTCATGTTGGCGGGCAGTCCGAGTGTGGTTACGTCGAAACCCAATCCCGCGAGAGGATTGCGGTGAAAGTCAGAATAGGTGAAGCCGTATCGGAAGGACACCAGCATTGTGGGGCTGAATGTGTGGTTGAGCTCGGCCACCATCGCATGGGTTCGCGTTGCGCTCGGACCTCCAGTCCAGTAGGCGGGGTTGTCGTCGCCGAACAGGTTCGGATTGGTTCCGTCGTTGCGAGCCAGACTGTATCGGCCGCTTGCCCTGGTGTGCTCGCTGAAGTTGTGATCGACCTTGATGGTCATCTGATCCCCGGAGCTGTTGTTGACCCCGTTGTTGAACCAGTTCGCTGTGTTGGTGAATGCGGCGCCTGGCTGGTTCGGAAGCGGCAGGTAGCTGAGCGCCTTGAGCGCGATCGGGTCCATCATCTCTTTAGGGATTTTGTTGCCGGGGAATGGCCGACGCTCGACCGCGCCCGCGGAGTTGATGAACGTGTCGAACGGATTATAGATCGTAACCAATTTGCCGGCGGCGTTGAACGTCTGCGAGAAGTCGCCTTCGCGCTGCAGCGCTGTCGGGACCGTAATCGTCGAGCTGGTCGGGCTCTCCTGCTTCGTGTATTCGTAACCACCGAAGAAGAACGTCTTGTTTCGAATGATCGGTCCACCAAGAACTCCGCCGTACTGATCTCGGTGGAACTCCGGAAGGGGTCGCCCGGCCCGATTGGAGAACCAGTCGTTCGCGTTCAGAGCGTCATCGCGGAGAAAGTAGTAACCGGTTCCGTGGAAGTTGTTCGCGCCGGAACGTGTTACCATGTTCACTACGGCGCCGCCTGTCTGGCCGTACTCCGGCGAGAAGAAGTTTGTCTGCATCTTGAACTCCTGCACCGTATCCACGGAAGGTGAGAACTTCAGATCCGTAATGCCGGAATTCTGCTCGACGGTCACTACCGTCACGCCGTCCACCAGGACGTCCGAGGTCGAGTTGCGCGAGCCGTTTGCGACGAAGTTAGTGCTCGCGTCGCCGCGCCGTCCGCCGACGCCCACCACGCCGGGCGTGAGATAGACCATACTCATCGAGTTACGGCCCAGGTTGGGCAATGACAGGATGTACTTGTTCTCGATAACCTGACCGAGATTCGAAATCGTCGTATTCACCAGCGGCGCTGAACTCTGGACCTCGACAACTGACGACACGTCGCCAAGTTGCAACTGAACGTCTATCGTTGCCTGCTGCTGAACCAAAAGCGGAAATGCGCTTTGAGAATATTTTCTGAAGCCGTTGGCTTCCACGGTTAAGGTGTATTGGCCGGGCTGTAGAGCGCTCAGCTGATACCGGCCCTGAGCGTCGGTGGTTGTCAGGTGCTGCACGTTGCGCTCAGCTTCCTTGATTATGATTTTCGCGTCGACCACAGCGGCGCCGGTTTGGTCGGTAACGACCCCGCGAACCGCGGCGGTAAAAGACTGGCTCCAGGCGGGACCAGTGATCATTAAGAGTAAACAGCCGATTCTCGTCATCGATGCGAAGAATTTCATAGAACCTCCATTCCTTTGTTGGGTCAATTGCTGTGGACGAGCGTCTAGGCCAGACATTAACTACCTGGCGACACTCTGGTTGATAAGGACCGAACGTCCCGGCAAATCCTGGTAAAGCGCGAATGAATTAGGCCGGTTACCCGGACCTGCATTCCCGCTCACTATTTTTTTAGTTTGTTAGATTAAGACGAAGCCAGAAGCGCTCTGGCGGCTCGACACTACGAACCTGCCAGCAATGACCAACTCAGAAGGAATATGAATATAAAGATAAATCTCCCAAACCATAAAGGTCCGGAATTCGACCCGAATCACAAACCATAAAGGCCCGGAATTCGACCCGAATTACAGCGAAGACGATTTCAAATTCGCAAAATAAGATCGCTAATAGCTTAAACTGGGAAATTGGTAAGTCCAAAAGGGGGAGAGGCAGAACGCTATAACGTATTCTGCCTCTCCCCGGTTACAGACAATGTTCAGTTCATCCAAACATTCACGGCGTAAGGCTGTATTCGTTATCAGACGCAGGTTTCCACAAATCATCGCCTAGGAAAGTCAAAGCGACAAATTGTCACGTCTCGAGCTGTCGTCCGAATTGATTGAGCGTCAATCTCCTTGTGTAATCAGGAGTTTAGCGGAAGGCTGGCGTCCGGCGCCCATGTTGCCGGGCTATTGATGTCGATCTGCTCACACCCTACACTGCGTAAGACAATATTGAAACGACCTCATCGATAAATCGAGCATATGATACTTCCCCCTATAAGGAAAATTATTGAGGCATAAGTCTGTGCGAGGCTCCTATACTCTTCTTGCGACGTTCTTTGTGACTATTTTCTTCTGCGAAGCGCCTGGCTTGGCTAATGTTGTCGTCCAACAAAAACAGGGCGATTCAACACGAGAGATAGCCGAGCAGATGGCCGAGAATCTGCGGCGTTTG
>Ga0075421_100004452_pt1 | contig 16906 bp, 16 predicted proteins | sample SoiMetdeltSBSDD5_FD_75292 | JGI IMG/M metagenome (GOLD analysis project Ga0075421, IMG submission 75292) | Bulk soil microbial communities from a Populus tree surrounding site in Tennessee, USA - Soil MetaG P. deltoides SBSDD5 | ecosystem: Environmental > Terrestrial > Soil > Tree plantation...
GTGGCGATGGGGCGCTGGCCCGAGAAGAAGATCGTCCAGTTGCCGTTCGACATGACGAGCGACTGGCGCAGGCTGAGCTCGAGGATCGGCGCGATCACGAGACCCAGCACCAGGGGCGCGGGGTCGAAGTCGAACTTGCGCAACAGGTAGCCCACCACGCCCATGATCAGCATGATCCATACGTCCACGATAGAGCTGTTCACCAGATAGACGCCCACGATGCAGAACATGATGATCAGCGGGTAGAGGTAGGCGTAGGGAATGCGCAGCACGCTCACGAACAGGCCGACGAGCGGCAGATTGAGCGCCAGCAGCATCAGATTGCCGACGTACATCGAGGCGATAAAGCCCCAGAACACCTGCGGGTGCTCGGTGACCAGCTGCGGTCCCGGCGGCACGCCGTGGATCAGGAGCGCCGCCATCAGCACCGCCGTCACCGGGCCGGTGGGGAGCCCGAGCGCCAGCATGGGCACGAAGGCGCCGGTGGAGGCCCCGTTGTTGGCGGATTCCGGGCCCGCCACGCCGGCAACCGCACCCTTGCCGAAGGCCTCCGGTGTCCTGGAGATGCGCTTCTCCACCGCATAGGAGAGGAAGCTCGCGATAATGTGCGCGGAGCCCGGCACGATGCCGACGAGGAAGCCCAGCACCGAGCCGCGCGCGATCGGCGCCGCCGCCTGGCGCCATTCCTCGCGATTGGGCATCAGCTCGGCGAAGCGCGGTGCCGCGACCTTGTCGGTGACGGTCTTGCTCGGGGTAGAGAGGATCTCGCCGAGGCCGAACAGGCCGACGGCGACCGGCACGATGCCGATGCCGTCGCCCAGCTCCTTGATGTCGAAGCTGTAGCGGAAGTGCCCCGTCATCACGTCGATGCCGATGCAGCCGATGAGGAGCCCGGTGCACGCCATCACCAGCGTGCGGACGAGCGAGGTCGAGGACATGTAGGCGAGGAACACGAGGCCCAGGACGAGAAGCGCCGTGTACTCGGGCGGCCCGAAGCCCAGTGCGAGTCGGGCGAGCGGCGGTGCCAGCAACGTGAGCAGGATCACCCCCACCGTACCCGCGACGAACGAGCCCACTGCGGCGATGGCGAGCGCCGCACCGGCGCGGCCCTTGCGGGCCATGGCGTAGCCGTCGATGCAGGTCATGACGGAGGCCGCCTCACCGGGGATGCGCATCAGGATCGAGGTGGTGGAGCCACCGTACTGCGAGCCGTAGTAGATGCCGGCGAGCATCACGATCGCCTTGGTGGCATCGAGGCCGAAGGTGGCGGGCAGCAGGATGGAGATGCCGGCGAGCGGCCCGATTCCCGGAAGCATGCCGACCAGCGTCCCCACCACGCAGCCGAGGAACGCATAGAGGAGCACATCGGGGCTGAAGGCGACCGAGAAACCGAGCCAGAGACTGCCGAAGATGGAGTCCATGATGCCTACTGCCCCAGGCGCGCCGGCGGGAGTCCCACGCGCTCGCGCAACTCGGCCAGATCGCGTGGGACGGTCGGCAGGGGCGTATTGAGGGCCCAGACGAACAGCCCATAGGTGAGCGCGGTCACGCCGATGCTGAAGAGCGCGGCGGGCACGAGCGGTCGGCGCTCGACCGCGAAGGTCAGGGTGAACAGCAGCAGCGGCATCGTCACCAGAAACCCGAGTATCGTGTAGACCAGGACGGCGAGCGCGGCGAGGACGCCCACCAGCAGGGCATGCACCAGGTCCGACCAGCTCGTCGCGCCGAGCGGCGGACTGGCACCGGCCCGCACGAGCAGGATGGCGCCGAACGCCATCATCAGACCGACGACGAGCGTCGGCATCATCCCGGCGCCAGGCGACGCCAGCGTCCCGAACGGCAGGTCGCCGCTCACCGCCAGCACGAGCGCACCGGCGAGGACGAACGCAGCCCCCGCCACATGGTCTCTGCGCAACCTCACGGGCTGCCTCGTCTGCTGCAGGCCCGGCGGGAGACGTCCACCCGTCAGACCTTGCCGATGGACTGCACGGCGTCCTCGACCCGCCGGGCGTCCTCGTCCCAGAACTTGGCGAACTCCGGCTGGTCGAGGTGGGCCACCGCATCGCCGAGGGTCTGCACGGCCTGGGTGAACTGCGGGGCGGTGATCGCCTTCGCCGTTTCCTCGCGCAGCTTGCGGATCGCCGCCTCCGGCGTGCCCCGCGGCGCGAACAGGCCGACCCAGATCGAGAACTCCACGTCGTAGCCGAGCTCCTTGAGGGTCGGCACGTCGGCCATCGAAGCGGTACGCCGCGGAGAGAAGCAGGCGAGCGCCCTGAGCTTGCCGGCCCTGACCTGGGCGCTCGCCGCCGCGACCGAGGAGACCAGCACCTGCGCGTTGTTGCCGAGCAGCGCAGTGAGCGCGGGCCCGCCGCCGGGGGTCGGCAGATGCCGCATCTGGATGCCCGCTGCCTTGGTGAACAGGGCGGTCGGCAGGTGCAGAGCGCCGTAAAGCCCGGAGGAGGAGAAGAGGAGTTCGTTCGGGCGCTTCTTCGCGTCGTCGACGAGCTCATTGAGCGTCTTGTAAGGCGTCTGGTCGTTGACGACCAGCACCATCGGCCCCTCGGTGAGGCGCGCGATCGGCACAAAGCTCGCGCGCGTGAACTTCGGCGTGCGCCCGAACAGCTTGTCGACCGCCTCGAAGCCGGAGATCGACGGCAGATGGGCGAGCAAGGTATAGCCGTCGGGCTTCGCCGCAGATGCGAACTGGGCGCCCACCGCGCCGGCCGCGCCCGGCTTGGTATCGATCACCACCGGCTGCTTGAGGAGCGGCTCCAGCGCCGCCGCGAACGGCCGGCTGACCACATCGACGGCGCCGCCGGGTGGAAACGGGTTGACGATCGCAACGCTGCGCGAGGGATAGACCTCCTGCGCAACCGCGTGCCGGACCGCGAGGGCCGCGGCGGTCGTCGCCGCGCCGACGACGAAGCTGCGTCTGTCCATGGTATTCCTCCCGTTGCGAGGCCCGTTGTGTTCTTGCAGGACGCCTCGTTGTGAAGCGCATGGTAACGGCGCTGCTTCGACGGGGTCAACCGCGGCTCCCTGCCGGCCTGACGATGCGGTGCAGGCAACGGCAGCAGCTTGACATCGGCCCTTTCCGGCCCGAATCATCCTGGGGCCCGCGCGGCAAAGACCAACAACCGGGAGGACGTCTATGCCCAGATCGTCGACTGCATCGCTGGTGCTCGCGGCTCTCTGCAGCCTTGCTCCGTTGACCGCGCATGCACAGCAAAAGTCCGGGTTGCCGGATGGAGCGGACAAGGCGCTGGTGGAAGGCGTCTGCAGCGCCTGCCATCCGGTGAGCCAAATCCTGCAGAGCTCCGGCTACACCCGCGATGCCTGGCAGGAGCTGGTCGGCACCATGATCGACCTGTCCAAGACGCCGGCAGAGCAGGGCAAGATCACGCAGTATCTGGTGACGCACTTCCCACCCAATACCAACCGGGCGCCCAAGCTGGTCGCCGGCGACGGGAAGGTCACCTTCAAGGAGTGGTTTGTTCCTACGCTGGGCCAGCGCTCGCGCGATCCGGTCGAGGCTCCGGACGGCGGCATCTGGTGGGTGGGCCAGTGGTCGGACCTGATCGGCCGCATCGATCCCAAGACCGGCGCCATGAAGGAATATCCGCTGCCGTCCAAATCGAAGCCTCACACGGTGACGATCGATAACGCGGGCGGCGTCTGGTACACCGGCAACGGCAACGCCACGATCGGCAAGATCGACCCCGCCGACGGCAAGGTCACCGTCTACAAGATGCCCGACCCTGCGGCGAAGGACCCGCACTCGGCGAAGTTCGATTCGAAGGGCATCCTGTGGTTCACCCTGCAGAACAGCAACATGATCGGCCGGCTCGACCCGGCGACCGGTGACATCAAGCTCGTCACCATGAAGACGCCCAACTCGAAGCCCTACGGCATCAAGATCGACGCCCAGGGGACGCCCTGGATCGCCTGCAACGGCAGCAACTGCCTCGTCAAGGTCGATACCGCGACGATGGAGCTGACGGAGGTGAAGCTGCCCACGCCGGGAACGACGGTGCGGCGCCTCGATATCGCGCCCGACGGCCTGATCTGGTACGTGAACTCCGGCAAGGGCAAGCTCGGCAGGCTCGATCCGAAGTCCGGCGCGATCAAGGAGTGGGACTCGCCCAGCGGGCCGGAGTCCCACCCCTACGCCATCGCGGTCGTCGGGGGTTACATCTGGTACAACGAATCGGGCACGCGCCCCGATGTGCTCGTGCGCTTCGACCCCAAGACCGAGAAGTTCCAGAGCTGGGCGATCCCGTCGGGCGGCGTGCATGCCGGCATCATCCGGCACATGCGGCCGACGCGTGACGGCAACCTGCTGATCCACCAGAGCAGCACCAACCGCATCATCCTGGTGACGCTGAAGTAGGGCGCCGGGACAAGATAACCTGGCCCTTCGTCGATCATCCAGCCGGAACGCTGCGCGAGCAGCGTTCCTCGTTCAATGCAGGACGGGGCCTTTGAGCAGCCGGCGGCGATCGGTGGACTGCACCCTGGCCTCGAAGGTCTTGCCCTCGCGGTTGATGGTGAGTGGCACCGCCACGCCCGCATCGCCCAGCGCCCAGACGCGGCGGAAGAGGCCGGCCAGGTCGCTCACCGGATCGCCCGCCACCGCCAGTACGATGTCGCCCTCGCGCAGGTCTGCCTTGCGGGCCGGGCCGCGGCTGGCGACGCCCAGGATGGCGACGCTGTTGCCGATCTCGGTGGCATAGAGGCCGAGCCACGGCCGCGCCGGGCGGTTGGGCCGGCCGATGGTGGCGAGATCGTCGAAGATCGGCCTCAGGAGGTCGATTGGCACCATCATGTTGGCGTCGTCCGCCTGCCGGGCCTGGCGCACCGCCTGCCGCACGGGATCGGGGTTCGCCGCCTGGATCTGCAGCGAGCCGATGCCCAGCAGATCGCCGGCGGGGCCGATGAGCGCAGTTCCGCCCCAGAACGGATGCGCCGGCGCCGTATAGAGCGCCTCGTCGAGCACGTACTCCCAGTAGCCCGCGTACTCCTGCTTGGCGATGATGCGTGCAGCCACCGCCTTGCTGCGCCCCCCGAAGCCGGCGACCACGACGCGCATGCCCACCTCCGCCTCGCTGGAGCGGCCGAGCGGCAGGGCGGGCAGGTCCAGGCGGGCCAGCGCCTGCACCAGGCCGAAGCCGGTCTCCTGGTCGTAGCCCAGGACATGGCCGGGCACCGTGCGACCGCCGCTGAGCGAGATCCAGATGGTCTCGGCCTCGGTGATCAGGTACCCGATGGTGAGGACGATACCGTCGCTGCGGATGAGCGCGCCATGGCCCGCCCGCTCGGTGCCCAGGACCTCCGCCGTGAAGGCATCGGGCGGCACGAGCGCGCGGATGCCCACCACGGAGGCCAGGACTTCGTCCAACTCGTAGTTGTAGTCCTCGGGCTTCGGCTGCACGTCTCTTCACCGACTCGGAAAGCGGGTATTCCTGCGGGCAATCTAGCGCCGTTGCAACCGGACCGCCACCGCCTATGCTGCGCCCGGTCTAGCGCCAGCCCCAATCTCTCTCTATGACCGGCCGGCCCGTGACCATCCGAGGAGCGCCCGATGCCCGCATTGTTTGCTTTCCTGCACCACGTCGCGGCGTTCGCGCTGTTCGCCGCACTGGTCGTCGAGCTCGTGCTCATCCGCGGCATGCTGACGGCGGAAAGTGCGCGCAAGCTCCAGGTCGCCGACGCGATCTACGGCGTCTCTGCCGTGGCTGTGCTGCTGGTGGGGCTCGCGCGCGTGTTCCACTTCGAGAAGGGCGCCACCTACTACTTCCACACCTGGACGTTCATCGCCAAGCTCGCCCTGTTCGCCCTAGTCGGCCTCGCCTCCATCATCCCGACCAGGGAGTTCCTGCGCTGGCGCGCGGCGGTGAAGGCGGGCCAGGTGCCCGACGTGAGCCCCGCGAGGATCGAGCAGATCCGTTCGATCATCCACTACGAGCTGATGGCCGTGGTGCTGATCCTGCTGATGGCGGCGCTGATGGCCAGGGGCGTCGGTCTCTTCTATTGACGCCAAGCACGAGCCGGGAACGGCGCAACGGTCCGAGCGCGCGCCGCGCCAGCAGAGCGACGCCCGCGAGCGGCATCATCCAGGACAGCCAGGCCCCCAGCGCGTAGACCGCATGGAAATCGAACCGCTCGCTCCATCGGACCGCAAGCCACGTCGCGAGGCGCAGCCACACTGCGCCTGACGCGATCGCCGTCACGGCCAGCATCAGCCACATATGGCGCGCGCGCTCCCCGCGCCGGATCGCGCGCACCCCGGCCAGCGCCAGCGCGACCCATGCCAGGGCCTGCACCAGAAAGCCCGCCCGCGCCAGCCAGTGCGCCTCGCTCGCAAGCGCCACGGGCAGGGCCGTCGCGCCACCGGTGAGCGCGAGCGCCGCCGCGGTCCTGCCAACAAGCCGATGCAGACTGAACCCGTGACACCAGATGGCCATCGGCAGGGCGACGAGGGCCAGCCCGGCAGACGCCATGTGCATCGGAAACAGCACCGGCAGCCGCTGCTCCACCAGCCACAACGGATGGGGCAGCGCGAGCAGCCCCGCCGCGGCGCCGAGCGCGACCAGGCACAACGGAACCGCGAGGACGAGCAGGATGAGCGCCAGAGATCGAAGCAACAGGGCCTGTGCGCGCACCGTCATGCTCGCGAGCCTGGCCTGTGCGTTCGGCTGCATCATGGCTGCCGCACTTCCTGCGCGCGCGGAGCTCAGGCCCGCGGACCTCGAGGGCCGCTGGGTCACCAGCAACGGGCCCGAGGCCAAGGACGCCTGCCCCGGCTGCGGGCTCGTCCTCGACCTGGTGCCCTGCGGCAATGGCTGGTGCGGCATCAGGGTGAAGAGCGACAAGACCTGCGATCGCACCGTGCTGCACCTCGACGCGGGCTCGTCGACGGCGTTCGGGCTGACGTTCGCCGGCCGCTACGTGCCCTCCGAACGCGCGCGGCCCTACATCGTCAAAGCCCGCCTTTACGAGCGCTCCGGACCGGGCGCCCCGGGGCACACCGGGCTGTCGGTGCACGGCTCCACCGACGGCGACTTCCTCCGCCGAAACTACCCGCTCCAGATGCTCCTGACCCGCACTGGCGATGCCGTCTGCCGCGCCGAGGCCAAGACCTCATAGCCTGTGCGGGCTACGTCGCATCCGGTGCCAGACGCTCCACGAACGTCACGAAATCCTCGAGCTTCATGCGCTCCGGCGCGAAGGTGTTCACGGGATCGCCCGGGTCGGGGTAGCCGAGCGCCATGCCGCACACGATGGTCTGCTCGGGCGGGATGGCGAGCCGCCTCTGCAGCACGTCGTGGAAGATCAGGAATGCCGCCTGCGGGCAGGTCTCGAGCCCGAACGGGCGCGCCGCGATCATGATGTTCTGCAGGAACATGCCGTAGTCGAGCCAGGAACCCTGCTCGAGATCGCGGTCGATGGTGAAGACGAGCCCCACCGGCGCGTCGAAGAAGAGGAAGTTGCGCCGGTGCTGGGCGTGCATCCTGTCCTTGTCCGCCCGCCCGATGCCGAGGAGCGAGTAGAGGCCCCAGCCGCAGGCGCGCCGGCGCCCCAGGTAGGGCTCGCGCCACTCCTCGGGGTAGTAGTTGTACTCGCGCCTGGAGACCTGGCCGCGGTCGTAGCGCCCGGTGAGCTCGCGGGCGATGTCCTCCTTCACGGCGCCGTCGAGCACCCACACCTTCCAGGGCTGCACGTTGGAGCCCGAAGGAGCGCGGCCGGCGATCTGGAGAATGCGCCCGATCACGTCGCGCGGCACCGGCTTGGGCAGGAACGCGCGGAAGCAGTGGCGGCCGGTAATGGCCTCTTCGACGGTCATCATGCCGGGGGTACACACATCGATGGACAAGTCCCTACCTCTGGTCGCATCTGCTCTGCCACTGAGCCTCCCGGCCGTCGAGGAAGCGCCCGTTCACGATGGTGGCCGCCGTGCCGTCGATCCGGGCGCTCTCCACGGTCCTGATACGATCGTCGGGCCCTTTGACCAACGCCCACCTCCGGACACCGTCGGGCCCGAAGTCGGCAAAAAGCTCGAGCCGCCCGCCGGGTGTTGCGGCCGCCATCAGGATCTCGAAGGCGTCCCGCGAGCTGCCGAAATCGCGCTCGTGTAGCACCCTGCCGCTTGCAGCCGGGACGCAGGACAGGCGGCCTGCCTGGCTCGGAGGCCGGCTGCAGTCCGTCGACCAGGAGCCGAGCGCACCCCACTTCTCCATGACGTTGGCGACGGTTTGCGCGTTCGCCCCGGACGCATGACACACGACCAGCAGACCCGCGACGATGCAAGCTGGTATCCGTGGCGCGAGACGCATTAAACTCCTCCGGCGACAGCAATCCTGGCGCGCCAACAGCGCCACAATTTCCGGACGGCAGCAACGGGAATCTCGCCGTCCGATGGGGAGGCATCACACGTGAGCTTCGAGCGCCTGTTTCACCCCCGGTCCATCGCCATCATCGGCGCTTCCGCGGACCTCACGCGCATCGGCGGACATCCGATCAAGGCGCTCAAGAACGCGGGCTACAAGGGGGCGATCTATCTCGTGAACCCCAAGTACCCCGAGCTGCACGGTCTCAAGTGCTACCCCGATGCGGTCTCGATCGGAGAGCCCTGCGACCTCGCCATCGTCGCCGTGCCGGCCCCGGCTGTGGGTCAGGCGCTGCGCGACTGCGGCAAGGCTGCCATTCCCTTTGCGGTGGTCTTGACGGCCGGCTTCCGCGAGACGGGAGCAGAGGGCCGCGAGCTCGAGGCGGAGCTGAAGCGCGCCATCGTCGAGAGCGGCGTACGCATCGTCGGGCCCAACTGCCAGGGTATGCTGTCGCTGCAGTCGCGCGTCTATGCCGCCTTCGGCAGCGTCGCCGACGAGACGGATTTCCGCCAGGGCAGCGTGTCGTGCGCGTTCCAGTCCGGCGGCTTCGGCTATGCGGTGGTCAACCTGGCCGAGGCCCAGGGCGTGGGTTTCCGCGTCTGCCTCTCCTCCGGCAACGAGACGGACATCGACATGCCGGAGCTGCTCTCGGCCTTTCTCGACGATCCCGGCACCTCGCTCGCCTTCGCGTATCTCGAGGGCACCCCGGACGCCCGGCGCCTGCTCGATGTCGGGCGCAAGTCGCTCGAGACCGGCAAGCCGGTGCTGATCTGGAAGGCGGGCACCACGGACGCCGGAGTGAAGGCCGCTGCCTCGCACACCGCCAACATGACGGGCAGCTACGACCTCTACCGTGCCGCGCTGCGCCAGGCGGGTCTGATCGAGGTCGACGACGTGGAGCCCATTGTCGACATCGCCAAGCTGTTCGCGCAGGGGCGCCTGCCCAAGGGCAATGCGGTGGGCGTGCTGTCCATCTCCGGCGGCTCCGGCGTGGTCTATGCCGATGCCGCGGTGTCCAGAGGGCTGACGCTGCCGCCGTTCTCGGAGCAGACGCTCGCCGCGCTCAAGAAGATCGTGCCGTGGTTCGGCTCGCCCGAGAACCCGGCGGACATCACCGCCAACGTCATCAACAACATGGAGCTGCTCGCCGAGGCGCTGGAGATCGTGGCGGCGGACCCGCGGATCGATCAGCTCTCCATCCTGCTCGCCTCCATCTCCGGCACCTCGGCCGAGCGCATGTGCCGGGGCATCGCCGCGGTCGCGGGCAAGACCGACAAGCCGATCCACGTGGCCTGGTCCGGCCGGCATGCCAAGTCGCCCGAGGCCCTGAAGCTGCTGACCGACGCCGGCGTGCCGTTCATCACCACGCCGGTGCGCCTGGCGCGCGCCGCCGCCGTGCTGGCGCGCTTTGCCGACGACCAGCGGCGCCTGCTGCCGCGCCGGGCGCCCGAGGTGCACGTGCCGGCCGGCCTCGAGCTGCCGGCGGGCGCCGTGACGCTCAACGAGGCCGAGAGCAAGGCGGTGCTGGCCGCCTTCGGCATCGGCACGCCGAAGGAGGCGTTCGTCGCCGCCGGCGCCGACCCGGGGGCTGCCGTGCGCGAGCTGGAGCCGCCGTTCGCGGTCAAGATCGTCTCGCGCGACATCGCCCACAAGACCGAGGCCGGCGGCGTGAAGCTCGGCGTTGCCCCCGCAGGCCTCGCCGATGCCGTTGCCGAGGTCACCGCCAACGCGGCCAAGGCCGTGCCCGCCGCCAGGATCGACGGCGTGCTGGTCTCGGAGATGGCGCAGGGCACCGAGGCGCTGATCGGCATCATCAACGACGAGGCCTTCGGGCCGGTGGTGGCGCTGGGGCTCGGCGGCGTGCTGACCGAGGTCCTGAAGGACGTGACCTACCGGGTGGCGCCGTTCGATCTCGACACCGCGCGCGAGATGATCGCCGACCTGCGCGGGGCGAGGCTGTTCGACGGCTACCGCGGCAAGCCCGGAGCCGACAAGGAGGCCCTGGCCCGCACGCTGGTCGCCGCCTCGCAGATGGCCGCCGCGCTCGCCCCGCGCCTCGCGGAGCTGGACATCAATCCCGTGTTCGCCGGCCCAGTGGGCACCGTGGCCGCGGACGCCCTCGTGGTGCTGAAGTAGGTGTCGGACGCTCTGGGACTGACACCGCCACGGCAACCCGGCGTGCCATTCCGGGAATCGCGTGCAGACGGCCTGGCGAGGCCCAGGAGCGCCGGGAGCACGCCGGGCTGTCTTCCCTTGCCCGACGGCGCACCTCGAGCCCTGGGCCTTCCAGGGCAGCGGGACGCGCATCCGGAGCGGGACGCCGGTCTGCGTCATCCGCCAGACCCCTTGCAGGCGCAACGGTCGCAAGTCTCGTCGTGCCCTGCAGCCACGTCACAAATCCGGCTGGAATCGCAGCTACTCGCGCGTGCGCTGCATCTGCACACGTTGCATAAACACGTTGCATGTGCAGAGCCGCGGCAGGCGACGCAGCCGGCCCTGCAGCGATCCGTCAGCTGGGACTCCAGGGGGAAGGACAATGCACATGACATCGGCGTTGCGCGTCTGGGCGGCCTGCGCGGTGCTCGCGGGGCTGGCAGCGTGCGGCGAGTCGGGCAGCGACTCCAAGTTCGTCGAGCAATGCGTTTCGAACGGGGGCAAGAGGGACTCGTGTCGCTGCGTCGACAGGGTCTACCGCGCGGAGCTCACGGCGGAGGAATACCAGAAGCTGGAAGGCCTGATGACCCTCGGCAAGAAGCTGGAGAAGCTGGCCCCGGGCGATCTCGACGGGCTCATGAAGGCCATGTCGTCGGACGCCGGCAAGGGGCCCAAGGGTCTCGAGGGGACCATGGCGTTCTACAGGAAGGTGGCGACCGCCACCGAAAAGCTCGTGAAGACGTGCAGCCCCGCTTAGGTGCCTCACCTCTGAGCACTTGCTCTCCTCGGTGAGGTGTTGGACCCTTCGGATCCGACACCAGAATGCAACTGCGCATGAAGCAATGGTGTCAGACCCAGAGGGTCTGACACCACGTCGGAGGGACCCATGGCGACCGGCAGGACGGCCCTCACCCCCGACGAGGCGGAGCGGCTGCGCACGTTCGAGCGCCAGCGCCACGATGCGATGGCAGAGGGGTACCACGGGTTCTTCGCCAACGTCACGAAGCTCGCCATCGCGCCGCTGCTCGCTGCTGCAGGCGTCGGCGCCGGGAGCCGGCACCTGGACGTGGCGACCGGGCCGGGCCTGCTCGCCGCCGAGGCGCGGCGGCGCGGCGCCACCGTCACTGCGGTGGACCTGTCGCCGGGGATGATCGAGCTTGCGGGCAAGTTGCACGCGGGCATCGACTTCCAGGTTGCCGAGGTCGAGCATCTGCCGTTTTCCGACGGGTCGTTCGACGCGCTGACGTGCAGCTTCGGGCTCGGCCATTTTCCCTATCCCGAGGCCGCGCTGGCGGAGTGCATGCGTACGCTGCGGCCCGGCGGGCGGGTCGCCTTCTCCTGGTGGGCCGAGCCCAGCCGGCAGCGCGTACAGGGCCTTTTCCGCGATGCCGCCGCGGAGGTGGGCGCGGGTCCGCCGCCCGAGCTGCCCAAGGGCCACTCCAGCCTGCGCTTCTGCGACGTCTCGGAGTTGCGCCGGCTGCTCGACGGCTCTGGCCTGGCAGACGTGGCGATCTCCGACCACGCGGCCACCCACTGCGTGAAGGACACCGATAGGCTGTGGGAGGGCGGGCTCGGCGGCCTGGCACTCAGTGCCTCTGCGATCCGGCACCAGGATGTGGCGACCCAGGCGGTGATCAGGGCGGCGCTGGAGCGGCGCGCCGCCGCCTACCGGACCGAGCGGGGGCTCGAGATCCCCGTCGCGTTCAGAGTCGGCGCGGGGCGAAAGTAGCACCACCCGTCATCCCGGACGAAGCGATGCGCGCCGAAGGCGAGCAGCGCTTCGATCCGGGACCTCGGGAGGCGAGTCGGAGCCCGATCTCACGAGGTTCCGGACAGCCTCGCCTGCGGCTCGGCTTCCGGGATGACGGGTGCCTTTACGCCAGCACGTTGATGGGCTTGCCCGCGAGCCACGCCTCGATCGCCTGCACCATGCCGGCGTAGAAGTCGCGGTAGGTCTCCTCGGTCACGTAGCCGAGGTGCGGCGTCAGAAGCGCGCGCGGCTCGGAGCGCAGCGGATGGTCGCCGGGCAGCGGCTCGACGTTGTAGGTGTCCGCGCCGAAGCCGCGGATGCGCTTCTCCCGCAGCGCCGCCAGCAGCGCCGCCTCGTCGACGATGGGGCCGCGCGAGGAGTTGATGAGCAGCGCGGTCGGCTTCATCAGGGCGAGCTCGCGCGCGCCGACGAGCCCGCGCGTGCGGTCGGACAGGATCAGGTGGACCGAAACGACATCGGAGCGGCGGAACAGCTCGTCCTTCTCGACCCGCTCGGCGCCGCGCTCCCTGGCCTGCTCGACCGTCAGGTTCTGGCTCCAGGCGATCGGCTTCATGCCCATGGCGGCGCCGATGCGGCCCACCCTCGCACCGAGGTTGCCCAGCCCTAACAGCCCCAGCGTCTTGCCCTCCAGGTCGAAGCCCAGCGTGGTCTGCCAGCCGCCGCCGGGGCGCATGGCGGCGAACTCCTCTCGGAAGTGGCGGGCGAACGCGATCATGAGGCCGATGGTGAGCTCGGCCGTGGCGCGGCCGGCACCGCCGGTGTTGCACACCATGACCTTGCGCGCCTTGGCCGCCTCCAGGTCGATCGAGGCGTTGCGCTTGCCGGTGGTGACGAGCAGCTTCAGCTTGGGGAGCTTCTCGAACAGGGCGCGCTGGAACGGCGTGCGCTCGCGCATGACCCCGATGATCTCGAAGTCGGTCAGCGCCTTCGCCGCGGCCTCCACGTCGGGCAGGCGCTCCTTGAACGCGACAACCTTGTGGGCCTTCTGCAGGCCCGACCAGTCGGCCATCTTCAGGGCGACGTTCTGGTAGTCGTCGAGCAGGGCGATTGCGGCCATGGGTCACTCCTCCCGTCCAGGCGTTCGGTCCGGGAAGCGATCATAGCGCATCGCCGCGCCCTGGCCAGGAGGTGTCCATCCCGGCAGGCGCGGTCATCAGCGCGCGATCGATGATGGCGTCATACACTGCCCAGTCCTGCCGCGAGGTCTCGATGCTGACCTTTGGAATGTCCACCGCCTCAAAGAGCCGATCGGTGAGTGCGCGATAGTCGCGATAAAGGGCGACGAGGCCGTCGAGACCGGCCAGGCCTCGCCTCCTGGCATAGGGCGCCTCCAGCTTCCAGTTGACCTGATAGTCCACCCACGCCTCACCGCGCTCGCCCGAGACGACGCGAATGGCCTTGTCGACGTCGTCCTGACGGAAATAGACGAGCAGCGGGCGCAAGGGCGTGATGACCCCGACAATCTCCCGGCAGTAGTCAGCCATCAGCTCCCCGCCCGCCTCGAGCAGGAGCAGCGCCGTCAGATTGCCGTGGAAAAGCTGCCCGTCGACAATGGAGATGCGCTCCTGGGCCAGCGCGCCGGAGACGTACGAGCGCCACTTGGCAATCTGTGCCTCGGCAAGGTGCGCCGGCGGCATCTCGCTCCAAGGCTCGTCCCAATCGAAGCGGATCGGATGAGGCTTGACCCCCTCGGTGATCCCGACCGCGGCGATCCCGGCCTCCTCCAACCGGCGGGCGATATTGCGCGTCGCCGTCGTCTTGCCGGAACCCATGATCCCCTCGACGATCACGAGCCTGGGCCAGACGTTGCGCAATCGCGGGGTCATGCGGGGCAACTCAGGGCTGTCTACGCTGGCAGGGCGAAGTGCTCGAGCTCGGAGACCGCAGCGAGACGGAACACACGCTTGCCGCGTTCCTCCTCCATGGCCGCAAGACTGCGAATCTCCGGCATCCAGGTCTTGTCGACCTCCCAGATCGTCCGGAACAGAGCCTCCGTTCGCGGCATTTTTGCGATGCCGGCCGGCGGGTGCTCCAAGTTGCCGGTCGCCCACTGGATTTGCCGCTCGGCGGTGAGCCAGAAGTGCATCCACAGCGGCATGTCGACGAGGACGATGTCGGTGGCGCGGGAGAGGCGTTGCGGGATCGACTCCCGGCGACCCAGGCCGTCGATGATCCAGCGCTGCTCGGAAATCAGGCGCGCGTGCTCGGCCTCGTAGGCCTCGACGGGGGTCAACTTCCACCCCGGCTGCCACAGCACCGCGTCGATCTCCACGCAGGTGCATGCGAGCTGCGAGCCAAGGCGGCGGGAGAGCGTGGACTTGCCCCCGCCACCATTGCCGATGACGACCACCCGCCGCATGGGCCGCGCCCGCCCTACTCCAGCTTGAAGGTGGTGCGAAGGAGCTCCTGCACCGCCTTCACCGAGGCGGCATGAGCCTCGGCGTTGTAGGCGAGCGTCGGCCCGCGCACGACGCACGGGTCCGCCATGGTGAAGGGCACCTTGGTGTCGGCGTTGATGAGCCGCCCCTCGGCCTCCTCCAGCACCCGGCAGGTCCGCGTGCTCTGCGACTGGGCGGCCTTGACCGGCGTCTTGTTGTTCGCCCCGTCGAAGACGTGGTAGGCGCCGGCGTATTCGGTGAGCACCACGTCCTTGCCGGCCTTGCGCAGCCGCTCGACATAGCCCCGGCACGGCGCCACCGGCACATAGTCGTCGTCGCTGCCGTGGAAGAGGCGGATCGGCCGTTCCGCGATGTTCTCATCGTCGATGAAGGTGGTCCCGCAGTTGGCGTAGAACGGGATGTAGGCGGCGAACTCCACGCCCGCGGGTCCGTGCATCTTCTGGAACCGCTTCATGCTGGCGTAGAGGATGGCCTGGCCGCCGCGCGAGAAGCCCATGGCCGCGATGCGCGTGGCATCGACGCGGGGGTGCCTGGCGACGACCTCCAGGGCGCGATAGGCGTCGTAGGTCTGCACCAGGCGGCCGAGGCTCGCCTGATTGGCGCTGACGGAGACGAGGCCGCGCGCGGTGAAGCTGTCGACCAGGAAGGTCGCGAGCCCCATGCCGTTGAGCATCTCGGCCCAATCGACGGCATTGCGGCCGACGCCGCCCGAGCCATGGATCAGCACCACCGTCGGGAAGCGCGCGGCGCTCGATGCCGGCAGGCGCAGCTCGCCCGCGATGACGACCTCCCCGCCCGCCTTGGCGCCGGTGAGGAACTGCTGGTCGGTGAGCGTGAGGGTCTTGAAGGAATGGATCTCGACGCGATTGACTTGTGCGCCGGCACTGCCCGCCGCGAGCCCGGCGACGGCGGCGCACGCCATGCCGGCCGCGATGCGCCTCAGTCGCGCGAATGGCGTTCGCATGATGTTCCTCCCCTGAGATGTCGATTTATGGGCGTCAGCTGATGATAGCGCGCGCTCGTCAAAACGCCATCGACGAAACGTAGGGTGCAATAGGGCGTCAGCCCGTATTGCACCGGTCTGCGCGATTTCACGCGTTGTACGGGAGCATCGGTGCAATGCGGCTAACGCCTTATTGCACCCTACGGCCTACACGACGCCGTCGCGCGCGAGCTGCTCGGCTTCCGCGGCGGTGTAGCCGAGGAGGCCCGTCAGCACCTCGCGGGTGTGCTCGCCGAGTTGCGGCGGGGCGGCGTAGGCGTCGAGGGGGGTGCCGCTCATCTGTACGGCGTTCTTGACGGCCTTCACGATGCCGGCGCTCGAGTGCTCCATCTCGGCGATCATGCCGCGCGCCTCGAGGAGGTCGCTCTCGCACACCTCGCCGACGGTGCGGATGGCGCCGGCCGGGACGCCGGCCGCCTCGAGCCGCGCCATCCAGTCGTCGCGCGTGCGCTCCTTGACGAGGGCGCGGACCAAGGGCACCAGCTCGGCGCGCTTGCGCACGCGGTCTGCCGCCTTGGCGTAGCGCGTATCGGCCGCGAGGTCGGTGGCCTCGGCGGCCTTGCAGAAGCGCTGCCACAGGTCGTCGTTGGCGACAGCCAGGTTGATCCAGCCGTCGGCGGCCTGCATGGTCTCGTAAGGGACGATGGTGGGGTGCTCGTTGCCGCGGCGGCGGGGGGACTCGCCGGTGGCGAAGTAGATGCTGGCGTTGAAGGTGAGCAGCGAGGCCACCACCTCGTACATGGAGATGTCGATGTGCTGGCCCTGCCCGGTCGCCCTCGCCGCGTAGAGCGCGGCCAGGATGCCCTGCACCGCATAAAGGCCGGAGACCAGGTCGCCGATGGCCGTGCCCACCTTGTAGGGGGCGCCGTCCGCCGGGCCGGTGATGTCCATGACGCCGGCCTCGCCCTGCACGATCACGTCGTAGCCGGGGCGGTCCTTCTGCGGGCCGGTCTGGCCGAAGCCGGAGATGGAGGCGTAGACCATGGCGGGCTTGCGCTTTCTCACCGCCTCGTAACCGAAGCCCAGGCGCGCCATGGCGCCGGGGCGGAAGTTCTCCACCAGGATGTCGCACGCCTCGATCAGCCGCCAGAGCACCTCCTTGCCGGCCTTGCTCTTCATGTCGAGCGTGATGCTCTTCTTGTTGCGGTTGATGGAGAGGAAATAGGCGGCCTGGTCGCCCTGGTAGGGCGGC
>Ga0075421_100004454_pt1 | contig 16897 bp, 9 predicted proteins | sample SoiMetdeltSBSDD5_FD_75292 | JGI IMG/M metagenome (GOLD analysis project Ga0075421, IMG submission 75292) | Bulk soil microbial communities from a Populus tree surrounding site in Tennessee, USA - Soil MetaG P. deltoides SBSDD5 | ecosystem: Environmental > Terrestrial > Soil > Tree plantation...
CGTTCGCGAGTGCGTTGGGCGATTGTTGCGATACTCGGTGCGTTCCATGGCCTTGGCGTGGCGCAATTTCAGATCGCAACCGACTATGCCCAGCATACGGTCCTCGCCGGCGTCCTTGTGACGGCCGCGGTGATCCTGGTCCTGCTTGTTCTCTTCACACAACGTATTAAACAGCCTCGTCTACTTACCTGGGCGCTGCTGGTGGCAGGCATGTTTTGGTTCGGATGGCGGCTCATCGCCTAGCAGCTCTTGGCTTGACCACGGGCGCTGTTATCCTGCCTTCAGCGGCGGATGGCTTCAAGCTTCGGTTCGATCGAGCTTTCCGGTTCGGTTTGACCTCTTCGGGGTTACCCCGGGGAATCGTGTTGTATCGGCATTTCGTCGCGTGAGCGCCAGTGCGCTACCACGCACGCTTGCTCACGCCGTGTGAGACTCGTTGGAGCCCTCCGCCGCAGTTCACTATGCGCGCCCCACCAATTGTGACCGCACTGGCTAGCACCATTCTCGCGGGCGAGCAGACAAGCGACGGGATTGTGGCTCGTTGTGCGCGAACACTCGGCAGGCCGTGGCGCTGGTTAGGTCCGCTCGCCAGGCGCTTCATCGTTGCCCACGCCAACCAAACGCGCCCACGGCGTCGCGATGTTATCCAATTCCTGCTTGCCGACGAGGCACTTCAACGTGCGCTGCTGCGCCATGGCACGCGAATTGAGGTTCAGAGCTGGGCTCCAAATCCGCAGGTGATGCAACCAGTGGAAGCTGCCGCGAAGTGGGATCTGCCCGCGATCGAGTCTTCCGGTGCCCTCGCCGATTGGCTGCAACTTACAGTCACCGAGCTCGAATGGTTCGCCGATCTCGCTGGACGTGCTAGTGACCGGCGCGCGACTCAACAGCTCCAGCATTATCGCTATCAGGTTCAGGCAAAGCGCTCCGGCGGAGTTCGCCTGCTCGAATCGCCGAAACCCAGGTTGAGGACGCTGCAGCGCCGGATTCTCGAGCTCATCCTGAACCGTATCGAACCCCACGCTGCCGCGCATGGCTTCCGGCGTGGGCATTCCATCAAGACCTTCGTCGCGCCTCACGCCGGCCAGCGCGTCATTCTCCGCATCGACCTCCGCGATTTCTTTCCTTCGATCACCAGGGCTCGCATTCAAGGCTTCTTCCGCACGGCCGGATACCCCGAGCCTGTTGCCGATCTCCTGGGCGGCTTGTGCACCAACTCCGCTCCGACCTCCGCATTCGCCAACGCCCCTGTCGGCGTCGATCCGCGCACGATGTGGGAGGCCCGGCATCTCTATGCGCGGCCGCACCTTCCGCAGGGCGCGCCGACCTCGCCGGCGCTGGCGAACCTCTGCGCGTATCGTGCCGACGTCAGGCTTGCCGGTCTCGCCCATGCCGCGGGCGCGCAGTACACACGCTATGCCGACGACCTCGCTTTTTCCGGTGGTCCGGCTTTCGATACATGTGTTGAACGTTTTTCCTCTCACGCCGCCGCCGTGCTTTTAGAGGAAGGCTTCGCTATGAATCACCGCAAGACTCGCGTAATGCGGCAGGGTGTCCGCCAGCATCTCGCTGGGCTTGTCGTGAATGAAAATCCAAACCTCCCGCGCACGGATTTTGACCGGCTCAAAGCGATCCTCCACAATTGCGCGCGGCTAGGTCCCGAGAGTCAAAACCGCGAGGCTCATCCGCATTTTCGTGCTCATCTTGAGGGCCGTGTATCGTACATGGAAATGATTAATCCAACGAAGGCACAACGCCTGCGGGCAGTCCTGCAACGGATCGAATGGCCATAATGGAAGCATGCGTCTCGCGGGGCTAGCCGCCCTTCTCCTCTGCGCTCTTACCGCAACCGCGCAAACCGGCATCATTCATAATGCCGAGCCTGCAATTCCGGCGGGTGTTCCCGTGCCGGCTGCAATTGAAACCATCACGGCATCGAAGCTGCGCGGCCACGTCTCCTTCCTTGCGAGCGATCTTCTCGAAGGGCGCGATTCACCCTCGCGCGGCCTCGACATTGCCGCCGAGTACATCGCTTCGGAGTTTCGTGCGCTCGACCTCGAGCCTCTCGGCGATAACGGCTACTTCCAGACCATGAATTGGACTCTGCTATCGTCCGCCCCGACTGGCATCACATTGGAAATCGATGGCACAGCGGTTGATCCGAAACACTTCCGCACGACTGCCGGTGGCAATATCGATGCCGAAGGCGAAGTGCTCGGGCTAAAGTCGGGCGACATTGCAGGCAAGATCGTCCGTCTGGAATCGGCCACTCGGTCAGTGATCGCCGACGCGATTCCGTTTGTCCGTAATGCGCAACCGAAAATCGTGCTGATTCCAGACGAACAGGACACGTTGAGCGCGTCGGGCGTCTTTCAATCGCGGGCCATTATTACCGCCGACACTCCCACGCGCGGCGCATACGTGTATGTCATCCTGACCGGTCCAGCCGCGGCACTGGTGGCGACCGCCCGCACCGTCCGCTTCCACATGCCACCGGCGATCGAAACGGCCGCCCGCGTCTGGAATGTTGCGGGCCTGCTGCGCGGAAGCGATGCGGCGCTTTCGCCCACCGCCATCGTCATCAGCGCGCATTACGACCACGAAGGCCTGCGTGCTGAAAATCCCGGCGACAAGATCATGAATGGCGCGAACGACGACGCCTCCGGTACAGCCGTGCTACTGGAAACGGCGCGCGCGCTGGCTTCCCTTCCTAAGCGGCCCAAACGCTCGATCGTGTTCCTCGCGGTGGCTGCCGAAGAAAAGGGGTTGCTGGGCTCGCTCTACTACGCCAAGCACCCGCTGTGGCCATTGGAAAATACGGTGGCCAACCTCAACTTCGAGATGTTTGGCCGGACCGAAGAGGGCGAGCATACTCGTGCCGGGCAGTTGACGATGACCGGCGCAGGGTTTTCCACCGTAACCGAAGTAGTGAAACAGGCCGCCGCCGATCAAGGATTGAAGTTCTTCATCCATCCGCAAGGCAACGAAGAGTTCTTCGCGCGCAGCGATAACTTCGCCTTTGCAAAAGAGGGTATCCCCGCTCATACGCTCACGCCCGGATTCAGTTTCGAGCAGTATCACCAGGTTGGCGACGAATGGCAGACGCTGAACTACGAAAACATGCAGCGCGCGGCGCGTGCGGCCGCCCTGGCCACACTACGCCTCGCGGACTCGTCCGACGCCCCGCAATGGGATGTGAGCAATCCGTCGATCAAGAAGTACGCCGACCGGCGCAAGACGGCGGCGACGCCTGTGACGCAGCCCTAGTGGTTCACGTCACACAGCAAAGCGTGAACATGGCCGCGTCGCGCACCATTAGATTGTTCCCTACTCATTTACTTCATCATCGGCGCGAATCGCGGGGATTCAGTAAAAAAATGTGCCTTAGCGCGGCGTCACCCGCGGCCAGCTCAATTCAAACCCCTGCGCCACCAGAGTTTGCTGGAACGCCGCTAGTTTCTTCACATCGGCACGAATTCCGCGCGGTTTCTCGCGCGTCATTACCGCGTGGGCTGCCAACGCACCCGCCGCCTCACCGATGTTCCACTCCACTGGATGCAGCCGGTAGCAGCCGTTGGTGATATGCGTGACGCCCAGGTTCTTGCACGCCGGAATCAGGTTCTCCATGCGCTTCGGGATTAGCGCGCCGAGCGGGATCTGAAATGGCAGCGAGCTCACGTCGATATAGTTGTCCCCACCCGAACTCGGATGCAGGTCGATGCGGTAACTACCCACCCCGACGGAGTCGGCGAACGGTTCGGCGGTCACGTCTTCGCGCGGCTTGCCTGTGACCTTCATGCGCGCGTCTGTGCCCACATGCTCCTCCACGACGGTAAACTCAGCCTGTATTCGCCGCGACTCACGGATATAGGGGTAGAGGGCCAGGCCATCTTCGCTGCCCATCACGTCGCCTCGCAGCCTTAGCCCCTTCCACCCCACACCGCCATCGGGCCTGGGCGCCTCTGTCTGAATCCAATACAACAAAGAGAGGCTTAATTGTTTTGCTCGTTTCAGGTGGCGCGCCGCCTCTTCTTCACTCACTTCATGGATGTTCCCCAACCAGTAGTCGTTCTGCGGCCAGTTCACAAGCGTGATGTCACTTGCAAACGCCCCCGGCGCGTGGAACCGCTTGTTGGCGATGCGGCGATACAAGAAGAGATTCAACCCAGGCCGCGCGGGAACGCCCAAATCGGGATCGAAATACACCGCACGCTTCTGCAACGTTTGCGGATTGCTCATCGACCAGCTCAACAATTTGTCCGGCCAGTTCACTGGTTTCAACGCCGGCATGTAGTCGCGCCAAAAGGCATACTCGGCGGGCTTATCGAGTGTGTGGTCCTCGCCCGCGAGATGGTCGGCCGCGAAGCACACAGTGAAGGATTGGATGTTCTGTGGTTGCGGCGCATCGGGCGCATGCAGCTCGCCGGTCTGCTTCTTCGACTCAAAGCCGGTGACGTATTCCGTCTTCGAAAGAGGAAGGAGATCGCCCTGCTCGGTGCCATCAATGAAGTAATCGGCGTGCAGAGTCCGTTCCGTGCCGCTCTCGCCCTGGACCGTCACCGAACGCAAGATTGCGCCCTGTACGTCGGCCCTCAGCGCACGGTGCCGCAATAGCACGACCAGCTTTCCGCCCGACGCATACGGCGCAAGCATGGCTTCCAGCACAGCCAGCGAAACGCGCGGTTCGTGAGTAAGCCGCGACACACTGCCACCGCCGGGGTTCAACTGCGTATTTCCTCGCACTTCCGGCGTCAACGGATAATGATCGCGATAGTACTGCCGCACGGCGTTGCGATAGACGCGATAGGACTGCGTTCCACCGAACTGCTCAATCCAGGGATGCTCATCCGGCGGCACGCCTTGCGAGGTCAACTGCCCGCCAATCCACGCGGTCTCTTCGGTCATCACGACGCGCATTCCCGCGCGGCATGCTGCCAATGCCGCCGCGCATCCGCCTACGCCGCCACCAATCACCGCCACATCAAAACGCAGTTCCCTGGCCCCCAAAACCAATTGCGGTAACGCAAGAGTGCTTCCCGCGGCTTGCAATAGCGATCGCCGTGTCAATCTCATGAATCCATCAGCATGACAGATTGATTGTGCTGGTGCCTTCCCCCTCGCGCACGCTATCATCACTATGAATGGCGGTCATCGCAATAGCCGGCCAGCCCGGTTGCCGCGTGGACCAACTGGCGCACCTCGCGGCCCAGCGGTTGCAGCTTGAACTCATCACCGAATCCAAGCTGCGGCAGCTCGTCACCGATGAGTTCGGTTCGGAGACAGCTATTCCGCACAAGGCCTTTCCCCACGCCATCACGTACATCCTGGCCCAACTGGCGCGAGAACATCATCTCTGTGTAACGGCGCCTGGAGCCGAAATGGTAGTCCACCGCTTCCCTGCCTCGCTGCGCGTGGGCGTGGTTGCGAGCGAAGCCTTTCGTATCGGCAACCTCATGCTCGACGATCATCTCGACCGAGCCAGTGCGCGCTCGCTGCTCTCTCAGCTCGAAACCAGTCGGAAACAGACGATGAAACGTTGCTTCGGACGCACCGCGGTGCCGGCCGAACGATACGACTTGGTTGCCAACGCCGAAACACTCGAACCCGATCAGATTGTCGACATGCTCGAAGGCGCCGCCTATGTGAATGGCCTCCTGCGGCATGGGTTGCTTTCGGCGCAGCTGGAGGCTGAGCTGCAATTTGAAATGCGTCTTGAGTTCTCCAAGCACGGCCTGAATCCAGCCGGTAAGGCTACGCTGGTGACTAAGCCATTCGCCCATCGGAGCGAGCAGATCTTTGCCAACCTTCTGGATTTCTATCGCATTGCCTGGGAGTACGAACCCAGGAGCTTCCCAGTGGAATGGGACAAGCTGGGGAATCCCATCGAGTCCTTCACACCTGACTTCTTCCTCCCCGAACTCAATCTGTATGTGGAGCTCACGACGATGAAGCAGGCCCATGTGACTCGCAAGAACCGCAAGGTGAAACGCCTCCGCAGCCTCTATCCGAGCATTAACATCCAGGTCTTCTACCAGAAGGATTTCCAAAATCTCGTCTTTAAACACGGCTTAAGCGAACAGGTGCTAACCGCGTGAGTGTGCCCGCTCTGCCGCCCATCGAACGCGTGCTCTTCACAGAGCAGCAGGTGAACGACCGCGTGCATGAGGTCGCCGCCGCGATTAGCGAACAGTACGGCGGCCGCGACCTAAAAATGATCGGGGTCATGAAAGGCTCGGTCTATTTCCTCACCGCGCTTACGCGCGCCCTTACCATCCCCGTGAAGATAGACTTTCTCGCGATCTCCAGCTTTGCCTCCACACGCAACTCACCTGGCGTCGTCCGCATCGCGAAAGATCTCGACGACCCGATCGAAGGCGAGGATGTTTTGCTGGTGGAAGACATCGTCGACACGGGCCTGACCGCGCGATACCTGCTGCAAACCCTCGCCGGCCGCGCGCCAAACTCGCTCGGCATTGTCACCATGCTCGACCGCACTTCGCGCCGCCTCGTCTCGCTACCCATTGAATTCCGTGGCTTTGAGATTCCTGACTATTTCGTCATCGGATGCGGCCTCGACTTCAAACAGCGTTACCGCAACCTGCCCTATATCGCCGTCATGAAACAGGGGACGTAGGCGTTACACTGGCTTCGTACCCTCCCGGAGATCGTTCTCTGAGCACTGCCCTTCATCAGCCCGGCGCCAATACCGACCGCGTTGTCCGTTCGGCCGGCATCATGTCCGCCGCCGTTGCCGCCAGCCGCGTGACGGGGCTGGTCCGCGAAATCATACTGGCACGGCTGTTCGGGGCGAGTATGGCCTTCGATGCATTCCGACTTGGCTTCCAGCTCCCCAACCTCACGCGTGACCTTTTCGCTGAGGGGGCTCTGTCTTCGGCATTCGTGCCCCTGTTTACCGAATACCTGCACAACCGGGGAAAGCAGGAGGCACAGCGACTGGCCAATCTGGTGATGACCGCCGTCCTCATCGTCATCGGCGCGCTCTGCATTCTGGGCGTCGCCTTTGCACCGCAATTAGTCGATCTGTTCGCCAGCGGGTTCTCGTTGGTTCCGGGCAAGCGCGAGCTTGCCATCGAGCTCACGCGCATCATGTTTCCGTTTCTCCTGCTGGTGGCGCTGGCGGCACAGTCGATGGGTATTCTCAACGCCTGCAATCAATTTGGCGTACCCGCGCTCGCCTCGACGATGTTCAACATCGGATCGGTGTTTTTCGGTCTGCTCCTGGGCACCGTGCTGGGTCCACGGATCGGACTGTCGCGCATTGAGGGCATGGCCTGGGGCGTGGTTCTGGGTGGCGCGCTGCAATACTTCTGGCAGCTTCCTTCGGTGCTTCGCCAGGGCTTCCGTATGCGCCCGGAAATCGACTTCAACGATCCGGGGCTGCGCCAAATTCTACGCATGATGGGTCCCGCCATTTTGGGCAGCGCCGCGGTGCAGATCAACGTTCTGGTCAACACCAACTTTGCCAGCTTTATTAACGATCCAATGCGCGGCTACAACGGCCCGGTGAGTTGGCTGGGATGGGCATTCCGGTTCATGCAGTTTCCACTCGGCATGTTCGGCGTCGCCATTGCGAGCGCCACGCTTCCCGCAATATCGCGCAGCATCGCCAGCGGCGATCACGAGGATTTCCGGCAAACGGTGGCGCGCTCGATCGGCTTTGTCTTCCTGCTGACCGTTCCGAGCTCCATTGGGCTGGTCGTACTCGGACGCGCGATGGTCGCGGCCATCTACCAAGGCGGCCAGTTCGATTCTTACGACACACAACAGACGGCACTGGCTCTGTCCTGCTACGCCATTGGACTCGCCGCATATGCGGCGCTGAAAGTTGTCACGCAGGCTTTCTTCGCACTGAGGGATTCGCGCACTCCGATGTACGTGAGCCTTGCCTCGATCGGCATTAACTTTTGCGTGGCTTGGGGCGCGCTTCACTACACTTCGCTCGGCCACGCCGGCCTTGCGCTCTCAACTTCCGCCGTCGCCTTGTTCAACTTCACGGCCTTATTCTGGATTCTTCGCAACCGCATCGGTGGAATCTACGGACGCCACCTGGCCTCGTCTATCGGGCGAATGAGCATCGCTTCGCTCGCCATGGGCGTCGCCGTGTCGGCGTTGAATCTCCTCATCGGAGCGCAGTTCGGCACCGGGCGCGTGGCATCGCTCGCCACGCTTGCCGTCTGCATACCGGTGGGTGTATCGGTCTTCTATTTCGTCAGTCGCGCGCTGCGCGTCCCCGAGCTTTCGCTTGCCTCCAATGCGCTCGCCGGGCCATTACGCCGCTTCTACACCGCGAAATCCGGGTAATTCAGCGGGTGGCGCCCGAAGCCCCGTGGTAAAATTGCGGGCGATGAACCACGACATCGAGAAAGCACTTCACCTGCAAAGGATCGATATGCAGAGGAGTGACCTCGAGAAGGAAATCGCAGCCCTTCCCAAGCACATCGCCGTCATCGAACAACAACTTGGATCGCATCAGCGCCAACTCGATGCCGACCGTGCCACTCTTGCCGCAAACCAAAAAGACCGCCGCGCACAAGACGCCGATGTTCAAACTCACCAGCAGAAAATTTCCAAGCTGCGCGAACAAATGATGACGGCAAAAAACAATGAACAATACCGCGCATTCCAACACGAAATCACATTCTGCGAGGAATCCATTTCCAAGTGTGAGGACCGCATTCTCGTTCTGATGGAACAAACCGAACAGTTGGAAGCCAATGTGAAGACTGCGGAAGCGGCGCTTGCGAAGGAGAAGGTTCACGTCGACGGAGAGAAGGATGCGGCACGCAAGCGTACGGCCGCGGACCAAGCCAAATTGAAGGAGCTTCTCGCCGAGCGGACCCAAGTGCAAGCCGCTCTACCGGCCAGCGTCTACACTGCCTACGAGCGCATTCGCAGGCGCACGCCCATTGTCGTCGCCGCGGCCTATGGCGGCCGCTGCGGAGCCTGCCAGTTGGAACTGCGTCCTCAGATGATGCAGGAAATCCGCAGAGGCGATGGAATCTATTATTGTGAGAATTGCCGCCGCATGCTTTACTACAATGTTCCCGTCGCCTTCGACCCGGCTACTGGTCCAGGTCCCGCGGCCGCCGATGGCAAGCGCGTGGACATGAGCTAGAGATCTCGTCCTTCCCGCGCCCTCTCCGACCATTTCTCGAGCGCCGCGCGCAGCGTTTCCGGATCCACCGGTTTGCACAAATAGTCGTCCATCCCCGCGTCCAGGCAGAGGTCGCGGTCGCCCTTCATGGCGTTGGCCGTCATTGCCACGATCGGCGTGTGGGAAGCTCCTCTTTCCCTTTCGCGGATCTCGCGAGTCGTTTGAAAGCCGTCCTTCACGGGCATTTGGCAATCCATCAAGACCACGTCGAAACCGCCCTCGCTCCAGGCGGCCAGAGTTTCCTCGCCATTCGTCACTTGACGCACCTGATGCCCCATTCCCTCCAACATGAACCGCGCCACGCGCGAGTTGACGGCGTTGTCCTCGGCCAGCAGGACGTGCAGCGGCCGCATCGGCGCCTCCCCTTCACGGCGCCCGCCATCGGCGCGATCAAGAGGATCAGCGGCCGCGGGCATCGGGAGTTCGAACCAGAAACGGCTGCCTTTCCCGAGCGCTGTCTCCACATCGAGGCGCCCTCCCAGTTGTTCGACCAAAGCGCGAGCGATGGGTAGACCTAGCCCCGTGCCCCCATATCGCCTAGACGTCGTGGCGTCGGCCTGTTCGAAAGGGCGAAACAGGCGTTCGAGCTGCCTGGCGTCCATGCCCACGCCGGTATCAGCCACGGAGAAAAGCAGCCGCTCGCCGGCGGCCCGGTTCACCGTCACCGAAACTTGACCGGACGCGGTGAATTTCACGGCATTTCCCGCCAGGTTCAATAGCACCTGTCTAAGCCGTCTGGAGTCCCCAAAGACCCATTCCGGCAAATTCGCGGCGACCTGGGAGCGAATCGCCAAGCCTTTTTCTTCGGCTCGCGGCGAGACGATCGTCACGACTTCGCGGAGCACGTCCGGTAGCCGGAATCGTGTATGTACAATGTCCAGCTTCTTCGCCTCTACCTTCGCCAAATCGAGGATGTCATCGATGATCGCGAGCGTGGTTCGCGCGCAATCGGACACGTGGCTCACCAGCTCCTGCTGGCTCGTTTCGAGAGGCGTTTCGCGTAGCATTTTCGACAATCCGATCACACCGCTGATCGGCGTCCGCAACTCGTGTGTGACGTTAGCCACAAACGTCGACTTGGCTTCGTTCGCGGATTCAGCCTTTTTTCGCAAGCGCCGCAACCGGACTGTCATCCATACCAAAACGCCAAGCACTACCATCAACGCGCCCAACGCCAGCACCAATTTCTGGCTCCGCTGGCGTTCCTTCACGAGTTGATCCACTACCATCACGTGGCGTAACGAATAGAAGGCCCAGCGATTCAGAATTTCCACAAGCTCGCCATCTACCGCCATTCGGGCAATTTCGTCGCGCAGCTCGTCGGCCACGACCGCAGCCTCCAATCGAGCGCCGATTCCCAGGCGCACCAACCGGTTCGCTATGCTCTTCATCCGCAGCGGCACGGCGCGGCAGTCGCCCCCGCCGAGGATCTGCGCCACGACAATGGGTTCGCCCATGTAGGCCGCATCGACTTCGCCGCGGCAGGCCCCTTCCAGGGCCGCCACGGGCGACGGATAGTCCACCGGCAGGCCGCCCGGCAACCATTGCGGCAAAGTCTGCTTGGTTATGGGAATAAATTGAGCCCCAACCCGGAACGCCTCGCTCACCTCCAACCGCGCGCCCGGTTTCTTGATCCTCGCGATCCGTTCCGGCCGCCCCACCAACACCATCTCGTACTCCAACCACGCGTCGGTAATGTGCAGATATTGGCGGCGCTCCGGTATATCCGTGAAGACGGGCCATAAATCCACTCCTCCGGCTCGTAGGGTCTTCTCCGAGCCCTTGTCGCTATAGACCCATTTCAGTTTGATCCCGCGCCGCCGCGCTGCCGCCGCCACCACCTCCGGCCCCAAGCCCGTGGGCTTACCATCGGGTCCCTTCATGATGTTCGGAGGATTGTTCTCATACCCGATGCGGTACTCACGAGAGAAAACGGCCCGCCGATTCAGATGCGACCCAATAGCAAGCAGCGCAACCAGGCAAGGTAGGGCGATCCAGGCGATCCAAAACGGGCGCGGAGTTGTTCTGTTCCTAATCAGCACCGGAGTTTCCGACGGACTTTTTCAGGGACGCTCTTGTCAGACGAGGCAATCCCCCGATCTTCATATCGGTAGCGGAAGACGGATCGTGAGGAGCCGCCTCGGTCGCGGGAGAACTCATCAGAAATAAAACCTGAGGCCCAACTGCACTTGCAACGGAGTTCCCTGTTGCGCGTTTGTCCGGTCGTAGGTGCCGTCAGCGAGCCTAAGGCGCATAAAGCGCGGATCGACTACGGCGACCTGTCCATTCGACTGCAGCCCCGGGCCATAAACTCCACCCGTGAGGCTGCTTCCATTGACACCTGAATAGACAACGTTGTCGACGTTGGCCAGGTTAAAAAACTCAACGGAGAACTGAAGGCGCTTTCGTTCGGTAAAGACGAAGTTCTTGAGTACGCGCAGATCGTTGCCGAACGTCGCCCGGTTGCGGAACGAGTTGCGCGCAAGCGAGACGCCCGGCGCGGTGTATGGGCGCTCGTTCATGCTGAACTCTTCGTTATTATCCATTCCCGTCACTGGATTGATGGGCAGGCCGCTACGTGCCCGGAAGCTGCCGGCTACGTCGAAGCCAAGTGGCAGGTTCAGAACGAAATACGCGTTCACCTGATGGCGCATGTCGAGCCGCGAATAGCCGTAGTCGCCAACAAAGCTTTGTGGGTCGGCGTAGCTGAAGGCGGTCAAGTCGCGTTCGTTGTCGTCGTCGGAGAAGTTTTCGCTATAGGTGTAATTGCTGCCCCATTGCAGCCACTTGTTGCGGTACTGCGCCGTCACGGTGGCAGAGCGGAACATTGAGCGCGCGGAGCTTTCGCGCGCGGTGACGGAGTTCAGCGACGGCAGTGGCCTGCGGACATTGCGCGTGCGTAGGCCATAGTTCGGCCTCTGTGACGCGTCGCCCGCCACGATCGACGGAAGGGGCAGGTTATAGTCACGGTTCCGTTCCAGGTGAACTGTGTTCACGTAGTTCAGTTGCGCCCCCGCCACAAAGCCACGAAAGATCTCACGATCTACTCCCAGTCCCGCCTGAAACGCGCGCGGGTTTTCGAAGTCCGAGGCCACGCCAATCAGAGACGCACCGGAAAACGGACTTGCAGTTCCGCCAAGCGCAAGCTGTGCAGCGCGCAGCACGGTGTCCACCGGGATGATGGGTAGCGCATCGAGAGAATAACTATTTAAGTCCACACCGACGGCTAGCAACTGCTGATAGACCGTTTGTCCATTTACCGGCGCCAACGTGATCGACACGTCACCGGGCGGATTGCGGAAATTATTGGTCGACCCGGCCATCACGATCAACGGAGTGGAAGCGTAGAAAATGCCCGTGTGGCCACGCACGACTGTGTGCTTCCCACCGATGGAGGGAGTCCAGGCAAAGCCCAAGCGTGGCATGAACTGTGCCGTGGAATTGCGTATCGTCCCTGGATCGATCGTTTGTCCGTTCGGAAACACGAAGCCTTTCACGAGGTTTACAAGATCTTGATTCGTCGCGTCGGACCGGGGATTGAACTGCCCTTCCCAGCGAAGACCGTAGTCGAGTGCCAACGAAGGGGCAATGCGCCAACTGTCCTGCGCAAAAGTACCCACCTGGCGCATTCCCATATGCGCCGTCAGATTCCCGATTTGGCGACTATAGGTTGCGAGTGGGCCGTCGAAGCGATTCGGCATTGTGCCGCCCGTTCCGAGACTGTCCAGTAATTGCTCGACGTTCGAGCTCGAAACTGTGAAGGCGCCGTACTGATTCGCTCCGAACACCTGGCCCGCATTCACGCGGTTGAAGTCGAAGCCGAGCTTGATGGTATGCGCGCCACGGGTGATCGAAAGGGAATCGGACAACTGCCAGCGCTTGTCGTCCTGGGTAGACGGTAGAAAGTTACGCGCTCCGAAGTATCCGATTGTGCGGATGTCAACCTGCGGAGTGGCGGAGTTGGACAGGCGCGGCCGGAGCTCATACGTCCCGGTGAAGCGAAGATCGTTCAACACCGCGGGTGAGAACATGTGTGTGTACTGTGCCGTACCAGTATGAGTTCGGTCGCGCTCGGTGCCATCGTTGGAAAGCGCGCGGTTCGTGAAGGGGTCGAGTGCACTGCCCGCGCTGACCGCGTTCCTCGCATCCGCATCGCTCGCGTTGTAGCGCAGAGTGAGCCGGTTTCCGTTGGTTGTGTGGTAGTCCGCGCGGATGGTTGCGGCCACGGCGTGGTTCGTTTGCGTAAAAGGACGCTCCTGGCTCTTGAGAAAGGCGAACGCCTCCTGCGTGGCCGCAGTTGGCGTGCGATTCAACAATTGTGCGAACAGGACCTGGCGCGGCGTACGCGACCGCTGAAACTCCAAGGCGCCAAAGTAAAAGAGGCGCTCGCGTTTGACCGGGCCGCCTACAGAGCCGCCGAACTGCTGCAGCGTTTCGAGTGACGCCATATTCTGCACCGGGTCTCTCGCGCCCAATTCCTTGTGGCGCATCTGGTAGAACATCTCGCCATGCGCTTTGTTGGTGCCGCTCCTGGTGATAGTGTTTAGCACGCCCCCGCTCGAGCGCCCATACTCGGCCGAATATCCGGTGGTGAGCACTTGAAACTCCTGAACCGCGCTCTGTGGCACGGTGATGATCAGATTCGACCGCTCGCCGCCGCGGATGCCGCCGAGGAAGGGTTGGTTGTAGTCGGCGCCATCGAGCATGATGTTGGAATTGATGCCGCGCTGTCCGGCGAAGCTTAGTTGCCCACGCGAAGGATCCACCTGCACAGTAGGCGTCAGCACCGCGAAATCGTGAAAGCGCCGGCCGTTGATCGGAAGGTTCAGAATTGCGTTGGCGTTCAGCGTGGATGTGGGAGCTGGAAGGGCAAAGCTCACCGATGTCGAGCCCGATTCCAAGGTGGTCGACGTCGACTCCACATGCAGGACGAGGTCGAGCACGAAGTTGCTTCCCACGGTGACCTCAACACCGGAGACCACGGTCGTGGCGAAGCCGGCGGATTCGGCCTTGACTTCATATACACCGGGATCGAGCAACATGGCGCGATAGCCCCCGCGGGAGTTGGTAGTCAACTGCCGTGTGAAGCCGGTTCCTGCGTTCTTCACGGCGACCACCGCGCCGGCGACCTCGGCGCGCTTAGGGTCGTAGACGGTTCCGATGATCTGTCCCTTATTGGCGTTTGATTGCGCCAAGAGACCGGAAGCAAGAATGACTGTGAGGACTAGCGTACGGATTGAGAGCGCCAACCATTCACCTCGCTTGAGACCGCTACCTCAGAATAGACGACTTCTCGCGGCTTTGGGTGACACGGCCGCGCCGATTCAAAGCCCGGCACTCGATATAATGACGGTGCCGTGCGCTACCTTGCCTATTTTCTCCTGTCATTCACCGTGCTTAGTGCCGGCGAACTTGAAGATCAGGCATTCGGCATTCTTCAAAAGAACTGTTTGGGCTGCCACGGCGCGGGGCTCAAAACTTCCAACCTCGACCTCCGCACACGAGAGTCGGCGATCGCAGGAGGGGAACGCGGCGAAGCCATCGTTCCCAACTACCCCGAGCGCAGCCGCGTCTATCAATTCGCGTCGCACGCGCAGAAACCGTCGATGCCGCCCGGCAAACAGCTGGCCGATTCCGACTTGGATGTTCTCGAGCGTTGGATTCGTGCCGGCGCCGTCTATCCCACCGCGCCCGTGGCCAAAGAGGACGACGCCGCCCGCAGGGCCGCGCTCGCCGCGATGGAAGAGCGGCCGGTCACTGAGAAAGAACGGGCGTTCTGGTCCTTCCAAAAACCAGTTCGTCCGCCGGTGCCACAAGACGGAGCTGCGAACCCCATTGACGCCTTCCTCCGAGCAGCCTGGAAAGAGAAGGAGCTGAAGCCTTCGAAGCCAGCCGATCGCCGCACGCTGATCCGCCGCATCTATCTGGACGTTCTCGGGCTCCCTCCCACGCCCGCGCAGATCCGCGCATTCCTCGCCGATCAATCACCCCATGCCTGGGAGAAGCTGGTGGACTCCCTCCTTGCTTCGCCCCATTACGGGGAGCGCTGGGCACGCCACTGGCTCGACCTTGTGCGCTACGCCGACTCGGGCGGCTTCGAGTACGACCGCGACTACAAGCAAATCTGGCGCTACCGCGACTGGGTGACGGCCTCGTTCAACACAAACGTGCCGTACGACCGCTTCGTCAAACTCCAACTTGCCGGCGACGAGTACGAACCCGGTAACGCTGAAGCGATTATCGCCACCGGGTTTCTCCGCCTCGGTCCCGAAAACAACATCAAAACCGAGCAGACTCGCATGGACGAGCTCGACGACATCATCTCCACGACGTCGCTGTCATTCCTTGGGATGACTCTCGGTTGCGCGCGCTGCCACAACCACAAATTCGATCCGATTCCGCAGAAGGATTACTACCGCATTCAATCCGTGTTCTACTCGACTCGTTCTCGCGACTTTCCACTCGTGAGTCAAGAGGAGGTCAACAAGCATAAGGCGGAGGTGAAGCGTCTCGACGAACAAATCAAGCCGCTGACCCAGCGTAGGGAGGCGATCGAGAAACCATACCGCGATCAGATCTTCGCCGAGAAAGTAGCCAAGCTGCCCGAGTACATGCAGCTTGCCTGGAAGACACCGGCCGAAAAGCGCACCGAGGGTCAGCGCTTGAACGCCCGCCAGATCGAGCGCACGCTTCAGATCGAGGACACTGAGATTCTCGCCCGCATGAGCGCTGCCGACCTCGCGGCGCACAAAGAGACGTTGAGTGCCGTGGAGGTGCTTCGCAAGCAGCGTCCCGCCGACTACGAAACCGCAATGGCAATTGGCGAAGATGGCCGCGCGCCGCTCCCCAGTTACTTCCTCCACAGGGGCTCACCGGGCAGCAAAGGCTCCGAGATGCAGCCCGGCGTACTCACTGTTGCGACAACGGCCGAACCCACATTTCCCTCTCCGCCTGAGACAGCTTCCACAAGCCATCGGCGCAAAGGCTTTGCCGAATGGGTGGCTTCACCCGACAACCCGCTAACGGCGCGCGTGATGGTGAATCGCATCTGGCAGCATCACTTCGGCGATGGCATTGTCGCAACGCCTTCCAACTTTGGCAAGACTGGCATGAAGCCTTCGAACCAGGCGTTGCTCGACTGGTTAGCCACGGAGTTCGTGACGTCAGGTTGGGATATGAAGCGGATGCACCGCTTGATGCTCACCTCCGAGGCGTACCGGATGGCAAGCGACGACATCGAATCGAACCTGAAGACCGACCCGCGCAACCGCGCTGTGTGGCGCATGCCCCGCCAGCGCTTGGAAGCCGAGGCCGTTCGCGATTCGCTCTTCGCGGTTGCTGGCACGCTTGATATGAAAGCCGGCGGTCCGGCCGTGCTCCCCTATATCGATCCCACGCTCTTCCAGGGCAGTTCCAAACGCACCTGGAACGGCAAGCCCGAAGAAGATCGCACCACTTGGCGCCGGTCGCTCTACGTCTTTAACAAGCGCAGCATTCGATACCCGCTTTTCGAATCCTTCGATCAGCCCGACATGATCACCTCCTGTGCGCAACGCAATTCATCCACGACTGCCCCGCAGGCGCTGCTGTTGATGAATAATGCGATGGTTCGCATGCAAGCCGCGGAGTTCGCAAACAGGCTGCGCAAAGAAGTTGGCGGCGATACGACCGCCCAAATCAAGCACGGGTTTGAGCTCGCACTTGGCCGCATGCCATCACCGC
>Ga0075421_100004455_pt1 | contig 16895 bp, 9 predicted proteins | sample SoiMetdeltSBSDD5_FD_75292 | JGI IMG/M metagenome (GOLD analysis project Ga0075421, IMG submission 75292) | Bulk soil microbial communities from a Populus tree surrounding site in Tennessee, USA - Soil MetaG P. deltoides SBSDD5 | ecosystem: Environmental > Terrestrial > Soil > Tree plantation...
TCAGGCCGCGCGCACTGGGGCCGCGGCGAACCCCCCACCGGCCCCATCGAGCCGTACCACTACTGCCGCGACACCACTCCGAGAGTCCTGAGGTCAGCGAGGCGACGACCGTGCTCACATCCCTCGCGACGTCGGGAGCGTCTCGACGTATCCTTCGCCCCCATGACGGGCAACGGTTCTCCCTGGGTCGTCGTGCGCGTCGCCGGCGAGGCGCTGGCTGACGTCACCACCTGGCCAAGGCTCGTGGCCGAGCTGCTCGCCGCGCGCGAGAGGGGCGAGCGCACGTTGCTCGTCTGCGCGCCGCTGCCCGGGCTCGAGGTGGAGTCCCTGCTCGCGGCGGTTGCCGCCGACGGTCACGAGCCCGTGCTCCGTGACCTCGCCGACCGCCTGCAGCGCCTCGGCGTGCCGCTCGACGAGCCGCCGCCGGCGGGGACTCAGGACCTGCTCGGCGAGCTCGGTCGCATGCTCGCCGGCGCTCACCTGCTCGGCGAGGCGGGGCCGCGGGCGCGTGCCCGGCTCGGCGCCATGGCCGGGGCGCTGCCGGTGCCGCTACTCGTGGCGTGGCTGCGACGCATGAGCGTCGAGGCGGCGGCCGTCGATCCGCGCGAGCTGCTGCTGGCGACCAACGGCGACGAAGGAAGACACTTCCTCGCGGCCGACTGCGGCGAGGAAGCGCCGCCCGAGCTCGCGAGCCTCCTCGGCGGCCTGCCGGCGGTCGTGGTGACCGCCGGCGGTGCGGCGCGCGACGGCGACGGCGCGACGGTGCTCGTCGAGGGTGGGGCCGATCGGGCCGCGGCGTGTCTCGCCGCGCAGCTCTCCGCGCTCCGCTGCGAGGCGTGGGGGAACACACCCGGCCTCTTCACCTGCGACCCCCAGGTCGTGCCTGCGGCGCGCCTCCTGCGCTCGCTCGCCTACGAAGAAGCCGTCGAGCTGCTCACCACCGGTGCCCGCGGCTTCCACCCGCGCGCCATCGGCCCGTTGCGCCGCGCCGACATCCCCCTGCGCTTCCGCGACGCCGGTGCGCCTGACGTGGCGGGCACCGTCGTCAGTGCGCACGGCGGCGGCGCCACGCCGCGCGTCAAGGCCGTCGCCCACCGCGCCGGGGTCATGCTGCTCTCGCTCGAGACCGCCGGCATGTGGCAGCGCGTCGGCTTCCTCGCCGAGGTCTTCGCGCGCATCGCCCGCCACGGCCTCTCCGTCGATCTCGTGTCGACGGCAGAGGCGAACGTCACCGTCTCGTTCGACTCCGCGCCGCCCGCCAGCGCCGAGCGCCTGCAGGCGCTCGCCGCCGAGCTCGCGCCGCTCGGGCGTGCCCGAGTGCTGGGCCCCTGCGCGGCGGTGACGCTCGTCGGCCGGCAGATCCGGTCGACCCTCCACCGTCTGGGACCGCTGCTCGAGGCGTTCGAGGAACAGCCCGTGCACCTGCTCACACAGGCGGCGACCGACCTCAACCTCACCTTCGTCGTCGACGACGAGCAGGCCCTCCGCCTCGTCCGCGAGCTCCACGAGCTGCTCCTGCGCCGGCAGGGCGAAGACGAGGTCATCGGGCCCACCTGGGAGGAGCTGCGGGGCACGGCGAAGACCGAGGAGGCGGACGGCGAGCCCGCGCCGTTGCCCTGGTGGAGGCGCAAGCGCGCGGCGCTGCTCGAGCTCGCCGCCGAGGTGTCGCCGGCTTACGTCTACGACCGCCAGTCGCTTTCCGAGGCGGCGTCGCAGCTCCGCGCCTGCGCCGCCCTCGATCGCGTGCTCTATTCGGTCAAGGCCAACCCGAACCCGGGAGTCCTCCGCGTCTTCCACGACGAGGGCCTCGGCTTCGAGTGCGTCTCCCCCGGCGAGCTCGCGCACGTCTTCGAGCTCTTCCCCGACCTGGCGCCGGAGCGCGTGCTCTTCACGCCCAACTTCGCGCCGCGCGGCGAATACGACGCGGCGTTCGCGCGCGGCGTCCGCGTCACCGCCGACAACCTCTGGCAGCTCCAGCGCTGGCCCGAGACCTTCGCCGGCCGCGACCTCTTCCTGCGCCTCGACCCCGGTCGCGGCCGCGGGCACCACCGGCACGTGCGCACGGCGGGCACGCACTCGAAGTTCGGGATCCCGCTCGCCGAGGTGGCCGAGGCCGCCGCGGCGGTGCGCGAGGCGGGGGCGCGAGTCGTCGGTCTCCACGCCCACGCCGGCAGCGGCATCCTCGACCCCGAGAGCTGGCGCGAGGTGGCGGCGAGGTTGCTCGAGGCGGCCGAGCGTTTCCCCGACGTCGAGGTGCTCGACCTCGGCGGCGGCCTTGGCGTCGGTGAGCTGCCGCAGGACAGGCCGCTCGACGTCGAGCGCCTCGACGCCGCGCTCGCCGAGATCCGCCGCGCCTTCCCCCGCTTCCGCCTCTGGCTCGAGCCCGGGCGCTTCCTCGTCGCGCGCGCCGGCGTGCTCCTCGCGCGCGTCACCCAGCTCAAGGGGAAGGGCGAGAGCCTCTACGTCGGCGTCGACACTGGCATGAACTCGCTGATCCGCCCGGCGCTCTACGGCGCGTACCACGAGATCGTCAACCTGACGCGTCTCGACGACGCGCCGGCGCAGGTCGCCGACGTCGTGGGACCCATCTGCGAGAGCGGCGACGTGCTGGGTGCCGAGCGCCGCCTCCCCGCGACGGCCGAAGGCGACGTGATGCTCATCGCCCACGCCGGCGCCTACGGCAGGGCGATGAGCAGCCGCTACAACCTGCGCGAGCCGGCGACGGAGCGGTTGCTGGAGTGAGACGCCCTCCGCTGGCCGTGCGGGAAGCGGACCGGCGCCGGCAATGAACTGGGCCATCGAGACCGAGGGCCTGACGCGTCGCTTCGGCGATCGCCTGGCGGTCGACGGGCTGTCGTTCCGGGTCGCCGCCGGCGAGACCTACGCGCTGCTCGGGCCCAACGGCGCCGGCAAGACGACCACCGTGCGCATGCTGTGCGGAGTGCTGCCGCCGAGCGGCGGCGGCGCCCGCGTCCTAGGCCACGACGTACGTCGCGAGGCGGCGGCGGTGCGGGCGCGGGTGGGGCTCCTCACCGAGACGCCCGGGCTCTACGACCGGCTCACGGTGGCGCAGGTGCTCGGCTTCTTTGCCGAGCTCTACGGCATCGAACGCCCGCAAGAGCGCATCGACCGGTACCTCGAGTTGCTCGACCTCGGGCCGCAGCGCGACATGCCGACGGCGGCGCTGTCGAAGGGGATGCGGCAGAAGGTGGCGCTCGCCCGCGCGCTCTTCCACGAGCCGGCGCTGCTCTTCCTCGACGAGCCGACCGCGGGGCTCGACGTGCCGACGCAGCGCACGGTGCGCGACCTGCTCGTGCGCCTCAAGCGGGACGGGCGCACGGTGGTGCTCACCACCCACAACCTCGACGAGGCGGAACGGGCGGCCGATCGCATCGGTCTCCTCTCGGGCCGCCTCGTCGCCGAGGGTGCGCCCGCCGAGCTGCGCCGCCAGCAGCTCGGCCGGCGCGTCCTCGTGCGCCTGGAGCGAATCGATCCCGAGGTGGTGGCCGCGGCGCACGAGGTGGCGGGGGACGGCACCGTGGAGGTGGTCGGCGAGCTGCTGAAGGTCTCCTTCCTCGACGCCAGCCGCTCCACCCCCGACCTGGTAGCGGCCATCGTCGGCGCCGGCGCCCGTGTGCTCGGCGTGGAGGTGGAGGAGGCGACGCTCGAGGAGGTTTACTTGCGGCTCCTCGGCGGCGTTCGGGCCGGCGACGGCGGACGCGACCTGGGAGCGCACCCGTGAGCAGTCGCCGCCTGCGCGCTCTGCTGCGCAAGGAGTGGGCTGAAGCCCGCCGCAACCGCGGGGTGACGTGGAGCTTCCTCGTCATGGCGCTCGCCATCACCGCGGTGCCGCTGCTCCTCGCCTTCCCGGGCATCCGGTTGCTCGCCGGCGACCTGGCGACGGACCCTCAGGTGGCGAGGATGCTGGCGGTGCTCGTCGACCGGCTCCCCGGGCTCGCCGACCTGCCGCGGGAGGCGCAGCTGCGGGTGATGATGCTGCGCCAGTGCGTGCCGCTCTTCCTCCTGCTGCCGCTCATCGGGGCGATGACCTCGGCGACCTACAGCATCGTCGGCGAGCGCGCCTCGAGAAGTCTCGAGCCGCTGCTGGCGACGCCGCTCACCACCGGCGAGATGCTGCTCGGCAAGGCGGTGGCGGCGGCGGTGCCCGCCGTGCTCGGCACGTGGCTCGCGTTCGCGGTCTTCTTCGGCGGCTGCCTCGCGCTGGGCGGCTCGCGCATCACGACGCTCGCCGTCGACGATGCGAGCTGGCTCACCGTGCTGCTCGTCACGCCGGGCCTCGCCCTCTTCGGCCTCGGCGCCGGCGTGCTGGTGAGCGCGCGTGCCCGCGACCCGCGCACGGCGCAGCAGGTGGGCACGCTCCTCGTGCTGCCGATCATGCTGCTGCTCGTCGCGCAGATCGCCGGGGTGTTCCTGCTCGGCACGACGGTGGCGGTCGGCGGAGCGCTCGTGCTCCTCGTCCTCGACGCGGCGCTTCTCGGCTGGGGAGTCCGACTCTTCGACCGCGAGCGGTTGCTCGCCGAGTGGCGCTGAGCCCCGCGGGAGTGGCGCGGCGCGGTGCCGAGCTGATGGGGTAGGGAATATCGCCCTAGTGGCTTCAGTTATCTGTCATACTGACACTCCCGACCAGGAACCTCCCGGAGGAACTTCCGACGCTATGTGTAATGTTCGTAGTGTGTTGTCTCGCTTCGGCTTTGCTGTCGCGCCAGCATGGGTGCTCGCCGTATCGCTCGCCGCCCCGGCCGCTGCGGTGATTACCGGCGGACAGTGCGTTCAGGCTCGCGGCGGCAACAGCTGCACGGCGAACGACGTGACCTTCATCCTCGTCGGGCTGGGCGTGCAAGACGACGGCTGTGTCAACAGCAACGACACCTTGACCCTCAAGATGGGTGGCCAGCTCCAGAACACCTCCGCCGGAACGCGCTACGACATCGGCATGTTCATCTACGACTTCCTCGGGACCGAGACCCAGCCGTCGGTGAGCCAGGGCTTTGCCTACAACGGCAGCTCGTGTGCCCGCGAGACCCTGAAGCCAGCAGGCACCACGTTGGACCAGCGCTGCATCTACAACAGCCCAGCCGGCTCGCTCAACCTGTTGGGCGGCAGCGGCCCGTTCTACAACGACGAGGGCGACACCTGCGGGGACCTCCTGAAGGTGCAGACGAGCAGCACGTGCGACAGCAACAGCGATGGGAATTGGGACGACTCGTTCACGATCTTCACAGATCCCATCACCATCAAGTGCGCGGACGGCACCAACGGCGCCACCGACGGCTTCGCCGACATCCCCACCTGCGCCACCTGGGGGCAGAACGTCAACGAGGTCGACGGTGCCGATGCGGGAAACAGCTGCGACGGCGAGAGCGAGCTGATCCCGGGCACCCCCGCAAAGTGCAACTGCCAGAACATCAACTCCACCGTCCCCATGCCGGCTCTGTCACTTTCCTGCAGTTGTTCACCCACCACGGTGCGCAGCGGCAGCTTCACCAACGGCGCGTCGACCGCCTGCACCGTCTCCTTCACCAATGCCACCAGCTGCTCGATCAATGCCTCCACCGCCGAGCGGTTCCGCTGCGCTGCCGCGAGCTTCCTGCAGTTCGACACGGTGGCGAGCTCGACTCCCAACGGCTCGTACTTCTTCGGCTCGACGGCCGGCAACGCGGCCACCGAGACCACGGGCGGCACCATCCACCAACCCTCGACGGGCACCATCCGCTGGACGCCACGCGACACCAACGCTACGGGAGGGGGCACCACCCTGGGCGTCGTCGGCCAGTCGCAGACCGGCACGATGAGCTTCAAGTACTTCGTCGACCCCGCGGTGCCGAGCGGTACCACGATCAACTTCACGACCACCGGCTGGTGGGCCAACTGCGGCACGCAGGACTCCAACGGCGCCTGGTCGTGCTCTCCGTCGCGGGTCTCCCAGGCGGCGCTGACCGCCACCTGCAGCGTCACCACGTCGAACCTCGCCACCTGGGCGCGCGTGGCGTCTTTCGACGCCCGCGCTGAGGACGGCCAGGTGGTGCTCGAGTGGGAGACCGCAGCCGAGGTCGGCACACGCAGCTTCACGGTCGAACGCAAGGACCCCGCGACGGGCGCCTTTGCGCCGGTAGGCGCGGGGGCCGTGCCGGCGGTCGGCCAGCTGCCCGGCGGCCGCTATCGGCTCGTCGACCCGGGCGCGACGACGGGTCGTCGTTACACCTACCGGGTGGTGGAAACCGACGCGAGCGGCGCTCGCGAGCTGCTGGGGCCCTACACAGTGCGGGTCTGGCCCGAGCGCGCCGCCGCCGGCGAGGGCACCGTGCCGCTGGCAGGTGCGCCAAGCGCCGGCTACGCGGCGTCACCGAAGGCCGCCTCGGTGCGCGTGGCCAGCGCCGCTGCGACCCAGCGCGAGAAGGCCGCCAGCGGCAACTCCAGCGGCGCCGCCCGGCCCGCCAGCCGCGCCCGCGTCAGCGTTCCCGGCCACGGGCTCGTGCGCCTGGCGACGAGCGACGTCGCGGCGGTCCTCGGCATGACGTCGTCGCAGGCGACGGCCCAGGTGCGCAGCGGCCGGCTGCGGCTCTCCCATGGTTCCGCTCCGGTGGCCTGGCAGGCGAGTGCGACCGGTGACGCCATCCTCTTCTACGCGCCCGGCATCCAGAGCCCCTACACGGCCGTCGACGCCTACTGGCTGGAGGCGGGAGAGGGCGTGGCGATGAGCGCCGTCGCGGTCTCCGCCTCGAGCGGCACCGCCGCCGACGCCTTCGTGGACACGCTGCACCTCGAGACCGATGCGATCCCCGGGATCGTGGCGGCGCTGCCCATAGAGGACTTCTGGATCTGGAAGAGCTTCTTCCCCGGCTATGCGGGGTTCGACCGCGCCACCTTCACGGTGCAGGTGCCGGCGCCCGGCGTGGGTGCGGCGACCCTGGCGGTCAACCTCCACGGCTTCGCTGCCCAGCAGCGCGCCGAGATGCGCGTCAACGGCACCAGCCTGGGCGAGCTTGCCTGGCAGGGGAGCGGACCGGCGACGGTGTCGCTGTCGGTGCCCGCCGGCCTGCTCGTCGGCGGCGCGAACCAGCTCGAGCTGGTGGCGCTCGACGCTGCCCAGGGGTTCTGGCTGGACTCCTTCGACCTCGTTTACACCCATCGCTACCGCGCCGCCGCGGACCGTCTGAGCTTCCGCGCCACAGCGGGCGAGCCAATCGCGCTCGCCGGCTTCACCTCCTCCGACGTCGCGGTCTACGACCTTGCGCAACCACTTTCGCCCCGGCCGCTCGGCGGCCTCGTGCCGCGGCTCCAGCCCGACGGGACCTGGGGAGTCTCCTTCGCCGCTCCCGAGGCGGGCGCGTACCTGGCGATCACGCAGCGCACGGCGCAGCCAGTGACGGCGGCGGCGAGCGCTCCTGCCGACCTGCGCCAGGCCGGCGGCGGCGCCGAGTACCTCGTGATCGCGCCGCGCGAGTGGCGTGCCGAGGCCCAGCGGCTCGCCGACCTGCGCGCGGCTCAGGGTCTGTCGACGCTGGTCGTCGATCTCGGCGACGTCATGGACGTCTTTGCCGAGGGCGTCTACGACCCGCGGGCGATCCGCAGCTTCGTCGCCAACGCCCTCGCCACCTGGCCGACGCGGCCCCGCTACCTGGCGCTCGCCGGCAAGGGCACCTACGACTACCGCGACCTGCTCGGGTTGCATACCAACCTGATGCCGACGCTCCTCGTCTCCACCCCCGACGGGCTGGCTCCTGCCGATGCCGCGTTCGCCGACCTCACTGGCAACGGTGTTCCGGCGGTGGCGATCGGCCGAATCCCGGCGCTCACGGCCGCCGAGCTGCGTGCCTACGTCGACAAGGTGGCGGCCTACGAGAGCGCAGGCGGCGGGCCCTGGACCCGCTCGGCACTCCTGGTCGCCGACGATCGCGACAGTGGCGGCGACTTCCCGTCCACGAGCGACCAGCTCGCCGGCCGTCTCGCCGGGCTGACGCTGTCGCGGCTCGACCTGCCTGCCAACGCCAGTGCGGCCCAGCTCCAGGCGAGTCGCGACCAGCTCGTCGCGGGGTTGCGGGCAGGGCAGAGGCTCGTCAGCTACGTCGGACATGGTGGTCTCGACCGCCTGGCGAGCGAGGGGCTGCTGCTCACGAGCGACGTGGCGAACCTCCACAACGGGCCCCGCACGCCGGTAATGACGGCACTCACCTGTCTGATCGCCGAGTTTGCCTACCCGTCGATCTCGTCTCTGGGAGAGGAGCTGGCGCTGCAGGGCGACGGGGGGGCGGTGGCCGTCTACGGTCCCACCTGGCTGTCGCACAACGCCCAGGCAGGCGAGCTCGGCCGCTACCTGATGCCGGAGCTCGCCGCGACCGGTGGCGGCCGCCTGGGCGAGCGCCTGCTCCGGGGGCTCGCCGGCTACGCGGCGGCGGGGGGCGACGCGCAAACACTCCGCGTCTACACGCTCCTCGGCGATCCGGCCATTCAGCTTCGAGAGTGAGACAGTGGCTTCACGGCGGCCTGCCGCCGTGAACGCCGTCGCCGAACGGCAGCGCCCCGCGAAACGTCGGGGCTATGATCGCCGGGAACACCATGGCCGGGACGCTCCGCTCTGCGCCTCTCGTGGCCGCGCTTGCGCTCGCTGGGCTCACGGTCTGGCCGGCGTCGGCGTCGATGCGAGCGGCCGACCCGGAACCTGCGACGGATCTCGTGCGGCTGATCGCGCCCGTCCCGGGATCGACCCTGGTTGCGGGCTCGATGGTCGCCTTCGAATGGGAGCCCGGCCCCGACCTCGCGGCTTTTCCGCACGCCGAGGAGTGGGAGGTCTTCCTCTCCGTCGACGGCGGCCGCACCTACCTGTCGCGCCTCACGCCGCACCTAGAGATCGACATGCGCCGGCTCACCGTGCGGGTGCCCGAGCTGCCGAGCGACGACGTGCGGCTCCTGCTGCGCATGGGTGACGAGAGGGACGAGCGCGAGCAGTCGCTGCCCGGTCGCTATCGCATCGTCGCCGACAACCACCTTCCTTCGACCTGGCGCTGGCGCCAGCTCGGGCGCGCCGAGGCGGCCCGGCCGGGCGCGCCCGGGGTGATGGAGTGGGTGGAGGGCGGTCGCGACGGTAGGGGCTGGAAGGAGTGGGAGAGCGCGCCGGACGGGAGCGAGTGGTCCCCCTCCGCTCGCCCCGGAAGCTCCGCCCGTCCAGCGGTCGGCGCTGCGCGGCGGATCGCGCCCAAGGTTGTGCGCACCGCGTCACTCGCAGTCGCCGCGAGCGCTGCGTCGCGACCGGCGCAGCAGCGCGCCGTCGACTCGCCCCACGACCCGCCGCGGCTGTCGCGGCTCTGCCGCCGCAACGAGTGAGGCCGGGCGCCCGGCGGGCGCGCACTCCGACCCCGGCGCCGGTCATCCCGGCGCGGCCCGCGTGGGGCCGCGCGGTTCGGTGGCGGCGCAACTCGTTCGCGGAGGCTCAAATCATGCGTCGACTTCGTTCGGCGAGGCTTGCCTCGCCGCTCACGCTCTTCTTCTCGCTACTCACGCTCGCCGCGGCCCCGGCCGCGGCGGCGCTCGAGGGCCGGGTGCTGCACGCCGACGGTAGCCCGGCGAGCGGCTACGCGGTTTCGGTCGTCGGCTCGCCCGCCACCGCCACTTGCGACGGTGAGGGTCGCTTCGCCCTGGATCCCGCGCCGCAGCCGCCCTTCGTGCTCGTGGCGACCGGGCCCAACGGCGACGTCTCGCAGCCGCGCGAGGTGGGCGAGCTCGGCGGCGCCCCGCTCGAGATCGTGCTCGAGCGAGTCTTGCGCGACTCGATCACCGTCGTCTCCGGCTTGGCTCCGACGCTCGAGACGCTGCCGGCGAACGCCGCCACGGTGGTCACCGTCGAGGAGATCGAGCAGCGCGCTCCGCAGCGGCTCTTCCAGGTGCTCGAGTCGGTGGCCGGTGCCTCGAAGCTCGGCGACGGCGCGGACAGCGTGCCGGCGCTGCGCGGGCTCGCACGTGGTCGCACGCTGATCCTGCTCGACGGCGCGCGGGTGTCGGCAGAGCGGCGCGCCGGCCCGTCGGCCACCTTCGTCGAGCCCGAGAGCCTGGGATCCGTGGAGGTGCTGCGCGGCCCCGGCTCGGTCGCCTACGGCTCCGATGCGTTCGGCGGGGTGATCAACGCCATCACCCGAGACCCGGAGACCGGGGGCCTGGCGGCGCACTTCGGGGCCGAGGCCTCCGGCGGCGCGCTCGATCAGCAGGCGGCCTACGTCGCGGTCTCGGGCAACGTCGCGAGCGGCCAGCTCCTCGCGGAGGGGCACTGGAGGAGCGCCGACGACGCCGAGGCTGGCGAGGGTGTGGACATCTTCAACTCGTCCTTCGACAGCCGTGGCGGGGCCCTCCGCTACGTGCAGCAGGCGGGGCCCGGACGGCTGCGGCTCGGCCTCGCCGTCGACCGCATGGAGGACCTCGGCAAGGCGGCCATCGACTCGCGGGCGATCCGCGCGGTCTACCCGGAGGAGAGCTCCGACCGGCTCACTGCCAGCTGGCTGGGCGCTCCCCGCGGCGGAGGCTGGGAGAGCCTGGAGGCGTCAGCCTTCTACGACCGCTACCGGATCATCCTCGACCGCGACCGCGCCCCGACTTCGACGACGAACCGCCGCATCGACCGCGCCGACACCGACGCGCGCGACGCCAGCCTCCGCTTCGCCGGCACCCGCCCCCTCGCCGGTGGTCGCTTCCAGGCGGGTGTCGACGGCACCACCCGCTTCGATCTGCACGCCCTCGCCGGCCGCGTCGACTACGCCGCCGACGCCACGACGGTGACGAATCGCACCTCGTCGGTGGCGGTCGGCGACGCGCGCCAGCTCGACACAGGTCTCTACGCCACCTGGAATCGTGTGCTCGGCGGGAATCTCTCGCTGGGCCTCGGCGCGCGCGGCGACCGGATCTCGACGCGCAACCGCGGGGGCTTCTTCGGCGACCGCTCCGCCGACCACTCGGCGGTCTCCGGCAACGTGGCGCTCACCTTCGGTCCGATGGCCGGCTGGACCACCACGGCGCAGGTGGCGCGCGGCTTTCGCTCGCCGACGCTCTCCGACCGCTACTTCCGTGGCCCGTCGGGTCGCGGCTTCGTGATCGGCAACCCCGACCTCGACCCCGAGCGTGCGTTGCAGCTCGACCTCGCGAGCCGCTGGCGCCACGGTCGCAACGCGGTGGGGATCTACGCTTATCGCTACCGCATCGACGATCTCGTCGAACGCTATCAGGCGGGAGCTGACTTCTTCTTCCGCAACCGCGGAAAGGCGACGATCGAGGGCATCGAGCTCGAGGCACAGACCGCTTTCGGCGCCGGGTGGAGCGCCGAGGTCGGAGCCGCCTGGTCCGACGGCGAGACCGACGGCGGCGCCGAGATCGACGACATCGCGGCGCCCAACGGCTGGGCCACGCTGCGCTGGAGCTTCGACCGCGGCTACGTCTTCGGGCGGCTGACCGCGTTCGGCCGCCACGACGAGCCGGGGCCGACCGAGCTCGAACGGCCCGGCTTCACCGTCGCCGACCTCGGCGGCGGCTGGCGCTTCACCGAGGCGATCGAGCTGCGCCTCACGGTGCGCAATGCGGGAGACAAGCTCTACACGGCCGCCGCGGACAACGCCGCGGATCGCGCCGTGGGGCGGAGCGTCACGCTAGGGATTGGCGGAAGGCTCTAGCGCCGGGGCGACGTTACGGCCACCTGGCGGCCCACTTGGTGAGGATCGGTAGCTCGAAGCTGTCGTTGAACACCGGGGTGGTCCGCACGCAGTCGTTGTCGGGGACGTTCCAGTTGTAGCGGGGGCCGGCGGCGATCATCTCGAAGTCGCCGGCCCCGATGCGGTCGAGGTCATTGATGTCGAAGTTCACGGTGCCGGCACCGTGGCCCCACTTGTTGGTGGTGAAGCGGTCGCTTTGCGCTGTCCATGCGAGGTTGCCCCCGTCGGAGAGGAGGATGCCGTACTTCTGCATCGCTTGCGCGACGACCTGCGCCCCCGCCGTCAGGTTCTGGAGCGGGTAGCTCGCTCTCAGGCGCAGGCGCGTGCCGTAGGGAGGCGCCTGCGCCGGGCCGCTCGTCGGACCGGTCGAGTGGGTCGCCGGGTGGACGTAGATACCGTCGCGGATGCGGTTGTTGGGGAGCACGAAGCGGATCGCGTGGTTGATCGCGCCTGCGGCGACCTCGTCGGCGTTGAAGAGCAGCGGGGCGATCGGGTAGCCGGCCGCGTCGGCGCTGCTGCAGTTCTGACCCCGTGATTCGGGCGGGTAGGTGAGCCGCAGGTCCCAGACCGCCATGCAGCCGCCGTAGAAGGTGTTCGTCGCGTCGATGTTGGCGCGCCACATCTCGTAGAGGAGGCTCGCCGGGCGATAGACGACCAGCAGGTGGCAGTCGCCGTCGCTCTCGCACTCGTACCCGGTCTCACCTTCGATCGCGCCTCCCTGCGGGATCGGCACCTGCACGTGGTCGCAGTCGGGGGACCAGAAGTCGCCGGTGGTGGTAAAGGAGCGAAACGGCGACGTCCCGGCGTTGCCGCTGTTGACCTCGAGTACCTCGATGGTGAAGTCGACCTGGTTGACGCCCCAGCCCTGGGGAGCGCCGTTGAAGCCGCCGCTCGTGGATTGTGCGGCGAGCCAGTTGATGACCGTCGTCGACTCGGAGTCGACCGGCGCATTGGTGATGTCCTGAGTCCAGGGGGAGTCGAGCGGGAAATAAGGGTACTCGCCCGCGGGGGGTTGCGCCACGGCGGTGACCGCTGAGAGCAGGACGAGACTGGCTGCGGAGAGCGGACGCGCCCATCCCTCTACGAGGCTCTTCACGGTCGCGAACTGTAGCCCGCCGACCTACTGCAGCGATGTGAAGAGGAACACCACCGGATGGGCGGGCGCCTCCCAAGACGGGCGGGGGCAGGCCCCGCCCCTACACGGAAGGGCCGGGCCGCCTGCCCGCCCCTTCCTACGGCACCAGCCGGACGCTGGCGTCGCCGACGCCGACGTTCACCGAGATCCGGGAGCGCCCCGTCCCCTCGCGCCAGTCGACCTCGTTGCCGAGGAAGAGGAAACCGCTGCGCTCCTGCTCGTCGCTGCGCGGCGAGAGGTGCGCGTCGCCGATGCCGACGTCGAGCGAGACGCTGCGGACGGCGCTCTCGGGCAGCGCCAGCCGGGCGTCGCCGACGCCGAGGTCGACGACGACGTCCCCCTCGATGCCGTCGACGTCGATGTCGCCGACGCCCATGTCAACCGAGACGGCGAGCACCGCGGGAACGCCCAGGCGCAGCTCGACGTCGGGGTGGTTGATGCCGCGCTTGCCGTCGCGGTCGTAGCCGCTGATCTTGAGGGTCATGTCGTCGCCGCTGCGAGCGGACAGGAGGCTCAGGCGCGCCGCGTGCTCCCGGCAGCGAAGAGCCCGCGCGCGGCAGGAGAGCTCGAGGTGGCTCTCGATGCGGTCGCCGGTGACGGCGAACACGTGCACCTCGCCGACCGGCACGTCGATCTTGAGCCGGTGGGCGCCCTCGACGGGGAAGGCGGCGTCCGAGTCGCGCACGACGACGTTCTTGTCGGCGAGCGCGGGCGAGGCAGCGGCGGCGAGCAGGAGCAGGGCAGGGAGCCAGGGGCGGTGGCGTGTCGCAGACATGGATTCCCTCCGATCGGGCGCAGGTCGAGTGTCCATCGAGGATCACTACGCTCGCGGGGCCGCGGGGGTTTCGTCCCGCTCCCGTAGGGTGCGCCGTGCGCACCATCTCCTCTGCGTCGACCGTCCGCCGGATGGTGCGCACGGCGCACCCTACTCCGGACGCCCTATCAGGCCACTCTGGCTCGCGATCGCGCTCGGCAGCGGTTAGTCTCCTCTGTCATGCCGAGCAGCAGCCCGTTCGCCTCGCACTGGACCCTCGACCAGGGCGTCGACTTCCTCAACCACGGCTGCTACGGCGCCTGTCCGCGGGAGGTCCTGGAAACGCAGGCGGACCTTCGCGCCGAGATGGAACGGCAGCCGATCGCATTCCTCTCGCGCAAGTTGCCGTCGCTCTTCGATGCCGCCCGCGCCGCGCTCGGCGCCTTCCTCGGCGCCGATCCGGAAGGGCTGGTCGCGGTGCCCAACGCCACCTCGGGCGTCTCGACCGTGGTGCGTTCGATCGCGCCGGGCCTGAGCCCCGGCGACGAGCTCCTCGCCACCGACCACTCCTACAACGCGTGCCGCAACGCCCTCGACTTCGTCGCCGCGCAGACCGGGGCGCGCCTCGTCGTGACGAAGGTCCCGTTCCCGCTCGCCGACCCCGCCGAGGTGGTGGAGGCGGTGCTGGCCAAGGTGACTCCACGCACCCGGGTCGCGCTCGTCGACCACGTGGCGAGCCCGACCGGCCTCGTGCACCCCGTCGAGGCGATCGTGCGCGGGCTCGCCGAACGTGGCGTCGACACGCTGATCGACGGCGCGCACGCTCCCGGCCAGCTGGCGCTCGACCTCGGCCGCCTCGGTGCCGCCTGGTACACCGGTAACTGCCACAAGTGGCTGTGCGCGCCGAAAGGCGCCGCCTTCCTTTGGACCCGCGAGGACCGCCGCGACGCGTTGCGGCCGCTCGTCGTCAGCCACGGCTACAACACGCCGCGGCCCGGGCGCTCGCGCCTCCACGACGAGTTCGACTGGCAGGGCACGGGCGACCCCACGGCCTTCCTCTCCGTGCCGCGGGCGATCGAGGTGATGGGAGCCATGGTCCCGGGCGGCTGGCCTGAGGTGCGCGAGCGCAACCATGCTCTCGTGCTGCTCGGGCGCACGATCGTCGCCGAGGCCCTCGGCGTGGCGCCGCCGTGCCCGGCCTCGATGGTGGGGAGCCTCGCCACGTTGCCGCTACCCTTCGCCGCATCCGAGCCGGGGGTGCCGGCGATGGCGAGCGACGTGCTGCAGCAGGAGCTGCTCGACCGCTACGCGATCGAGGTGCCGATCTTCTCCTGGCCCGCGCCGATCGACCGCCTGGTGCGGCTCTCGGCCCAGCTCCACAACGAGCGGTCGCAATACGAGCGCCTCGGAGTGGCACTGCGCGAGCTCCTCCAGCCGGCCGCCACGCCGGCGTCAACGTGACGCGTCGAGGTTCCGCCCGCGGTTGTTACCGAAGTCCCTCCCTATGTCTCTCCCGAAGCGGTAGGAGAGCTTGACGAAAGCCGTCCTTCGCGTCCCCGTCCACCCCGCGAACGGGTCGGCTGGCCGGTAGCGCCGCGGATCGCGCGCGGCGGGTTCCTCGTAGCCGACATAGATCGCCGTCCCCGGGCTCGGCGTCCATGCCAGGAGCGCCTCGCCGAGCGAGGTGCCGGCGAGGCTGTCGTAGCTGCCGCGCACGCGGGCGAAGATCGCGCGGGTGAGCTGGTAGGTCAGGCGCGCCGTGGCGAGCCGTTGGTCGTAGGCGACGAGCCGCGTGTCCTCGCGGGTGAGGGTGCTCCTGCTCAGGTCGATCGTGCAGCGCAGCGCGTCGGTCGGCCGCCAGTCGACCTGCAACGAGACGTCGAAGGTGCGCCCCGGTCCGGGGTCGAGCGGCACGTCCGGGTTGTCGGGATCGGCCAGCGCGGCGGGTGAGACGCGGGGATAGGCGGGGCCGCCACCGAAGTCGTAGTCGAGGGCGTGCCAGGTGCGGTCGATCGATGCCGAGATCGAGAGCCGCTCGCTCGGTGCCGTCGTCGCCAGCGCGCTGAGCCCGTGGTAGGTGGTGCGGCGAACCGGCTCGCCGGCGAAGGCGCCGGCCTGCTCGGGTCCACGACGGGGGCCGAGCTCCTCCTCGCGAACCTCGAGGAAGTCGAGGTAGGTGAAGAGGCTCACCGTCGTCTGCCGGGCGAGGCGGAGGTGCAGCTGCGGGTAGAGGTAGGCGTAGGTCGGCCGGCCGCTCCAGTCGGTCTGCGCGAGGGCCACGCCCTCGACGCTCCACGAGCGCAGCGGACCCGCCGACGCGGCGGGGCGCGGCTCGGCGTCGTGGCGTGCGGTGACGCTCCAGCGCTGGAGGTCGACCTGTCGCGTGAAGCCGAGGTCGGCGACGTAATCGGGAGAGCGCCCCTCGCCGCGCAGGGTGTAAGTCCGCAGGCGGCTCGTGCGCCGCGCCTCCGCGGCGTACGCGAGCCCGTTGCCGTCGCGGACGACGGAACGATCGCGGTCGGGGTCGTAGAACGGCCGGCGCGCGCGGGTGCCGGCCACCTGCCACTTGAGCGCCGTCCGCGCGTCGGGGTCGAAGCGACCGTCGAGCGCGAGCACCTCCCCGTCGCGGCCCACGGTCGTGAAGCCGGTTGCGAGGAGGCCGACCTCGCCGCGCGGCGACGACTGCGCCACGCGCAGCACGGCGAGGTCCGCGTCGCCGGCGAGCTGCCGATCGCGCGCCACGAGCGCGCCCGCGGTGACGGCGCCGCGCTTGCCGGTGGCCTTGACCGCCGCGCTCGGCGCGACGATCGCCCGCGTGTTGAGGATCGCCAGGTCGGTCTGGAAGATCTCGGTGCCCTCGAGGAAGAACGGCCGCTTCTCGGCGAAGAAGAGCGGGAAGCGCTGATTCGCGGTGACCACGGGCTGGTCGGCCTCGACCTGCGCGAAGTCGGGCTGGATCGCGGCGTCGACCACCATCGCCTGGCCTAGCGCCCAGCGCAGCGTGCCACCCCATTCGCGGTCGTCGCTGGCCGCCGGCGCGCCGGGAAGCGGCACGCGCTCGCGCGTCGCGGTCCAGGTGGGGATCGCCTCCAGCCGGGCCCCACCCTCCTGCTCCACGAAGCCGGCGATGCGACCTTCCTGCTCGAGCACCCGGGTACGCCCGCGCTCGAGCCGGCGCCACGAGAGCTCGGCGCCGTCGAGGTGGTGGATCTTGCGGAAGACGTGCAACCCCCACGGGTGGTCGCGACCGGCGGCCGTACGCAGCGAGGAGAAGAGTAGGGCAAGCTCCACGGTGTAG
>Ga0075421_100004457_pt1 | contig 16894 bp, 12 predicted proteins | sample SoiMetdeltSBSDD5_FD_75292 | JGI IMG/M metagenome (GOLD analysis project Ga0075421, IMG submission 75292) | Bulk soil microbial communities from a Populus tree surrounding site in Tennessee, USA - Soil MetaG P. deltoides SBSDD5 | ecosystem: Environmental > Terrestrial > Soil > Tree plantation...
GACCTCAGTACTTCCGCGGCACGAACGTCTGGTCCGTCATGGGCGGGCGCACGTAGCTGCCGTCCTTCTGCCGCTTGGGGAGCACGATCTTCTCGCGCGCGATGTCCTGGTAGGGCACCAGGGAAAGCAGGTGCGCGAGCAGGTTGAGCCGGGCCGCGCGCTTGTCGTCGGCTTCCACCACGTACCAGGGCGCCTGCTTGATGTCGGTATGCGAGAACATCTCGTCCTTGGCCCGCGAGTACTCGACCCAGCGCGAGCGGGACTCGAGGTCCATGGGGCTCAGCTTCCAGTGCTTGGTCGGGTCGTCCAGGCGCGCCTGGAACCGCCTCTCCTGCTCCTCGTCGCTGACCGAGAACCAGTACTTCACGAGCTGGATGCCCGACCGCACGAGCATCCGCTCGAACTCGGGGCAGGAGCGGAGGAACTCCTGGTACTCGTCGTCCGTGCAGAACCCCATGACGCGCTCCACGCCCGCCCGGTTGTACCAGCTCCGGTCGAAGAGCACGATCTCGCCCGCGGCCGGGAGGTGGGGCGCGTAGCGCTGGAAGTACCACTGGGTCTTCTCGCGATCGCTGGGGGCGGTGAGGGCGACCACGCGGCAGACGCGCGCGCTCATGCTCTGGCTGATGCTCTTGATGGCGCCGCCCTTGCCCGCGGCGTCGCGGCCCTCGAAGATGACGACGATCCGGTGGCCCGTCTGCTTGACCCATTCCTGGAGCTTCACGAGCTCCACGCTGAGGGCCTTGAGCTCCTTCTCGTAGGGCTTCTTCTTCATCCGGCCCGACGTCGGGCGCTCTTCGGGCTCTTCCTTGTCGCGGTCCTTGTCGCGTTCCTTGCGTTTCTTTCCCATGGCCCTTCTCGGCGCACAGGGTATCACCGAGCGGGGAATCGGATACCATCGACCGGCCACCATGAACGTCGGCGCCCAGGGCGCGACCGAAGCCGGTTGGCCCGCCGCGCAGTACGCCGCTCGTCCCCCCTTCGAGGGTGGACTGCGCCTCGCCACCCTCGCCGCCGCCGTCGGCATCTCCTACTACCTCGGGTCGCTCCTCGGGCTCGTCCTCCGCGTGCCCCCCGCCACCACCTCCGTCCTCTGGCCTCCGAACGCGATCCTGACCGCGGCCCTGATCCTGGCCCCGACCCCGCGCCGGTGGTGGATCTACCTGGCCGCGGCCTTCCCGGCCCATCTCGCCGTGCAGATCGGCACCGGCTGGCCGCGGCCCATGATCCTCGCCCTCTTCGTCACGAACTGCAGCGAAGCGCTCATCGCGGCGTCCGCCCTGCGCCGCCTCGAGCCGGGCCGCGTACGGTTCGACACCCTGAGGGGGATGGCCGTCTTCCTCCTGGCCGCGGTGCTGATCGCCCCCCTCGTCTCGTCCTTTCCGGACGCGTGGATCGTGAGCTGGCAGCGCGGCGAGAGCTTCTGGACGGTCTGGTGCAACCGCTTCTTCGCGAACACCGTCACCGAGCTCGTCTGCGTCCCCGCGATCGTGATGCTGCTCGGCGGGGGGGCGGCCGCGCTGCGTCGTGCCTCGCCCGCTCGGCTGGCCGAGGCGGCCCTGTTCGCCTTGACCACCCTCGTGGTGGCCTCTCTCGTCTTCGCCTTGCCGAGCCCGGCGCGCGACCTCGTCGGCGGGCTGTCCAGGCTGCCTTTCGTCCTGCTCCTCGCCCCGCTGCTGTGGGGCGCGGTGCGATTCGGACCCGCGGGCACCAGCTTCTCGCTCCTGGGGATGGCCACCATCGCCCTCTTCGCCGCCGTCCATGGTCGCGGCCTCTTTTCCGGCCTGCCGCCCCGGGAGGCCGCCCTCACCTTCCAGAGCGTCACCTGGCTCGTGGGCGTGCCCCTGATGTGCCTGGCCGCGATCGTCCGCGAGCGCGAAGCGGGCGAGCTTCACCTGCGCGACCGCCTGCGCTTCGAGCAGCTCCTCTCCGAGCTGGCCCGTGCCTTCGTCCACCCGTCCAGCCACGAGATGGGAGTGGCGTTCGACTCCTGGCTCACCCTCCTCGGCCGGCGCCTGAAGATGGACCGGATGATCGTCCTCGTCCACGGACCCCGCGGCATCCTGGACGTGGCTCACTCGTGGGCATCGGCGGCCATCGAATCGCGCGCGATGGCTTCGTCGCGGATCCCGACCGTCATCCCCCGGATCGCGGAACGCATCCTGGCCATCGAGACGGAAGGACAGGGCGCGGCGATCCTCGGAGTGGCGCATTCCTGGGTCGAGGTCCCCGAGGTGGGGTGGGTGCTGACCGTTCCCCTGATCGGATCGGGGCGGGTGCTGGGTGCGTTCGTGGCCGTCCGGGAGCGCGCGATCGAGGCCGACGAAGCGGACGAGCTGACGCGGCGGCTCGACCTCCTGGCGGACGTGCTGGCGGGCGCGCTCTCGCGCAAGGAGACGGAGGACGTCCTGCGCGGAAGCGAAGAGATGATGTCCGCGATCCTGGCCTCGCTAGAGGCGGGCGTGGCCGTCCTGGACCGCGAGGGCACCATCGTCAGCGTCAACGAGGGCTGGCGGCTCTGGACACACCCCGATGCGGCCGAAGCCCCGCAGGAAGGGGAGAACTATCTCGACCGCTGGCGCCGGCTCGCCGCCGCCGGGCTCGAGCCCGCGTCCTCGATCTGCGAGGGCATCGAAGGCGTGATCGACGGCTCCGCGCCGCGCTTTTCCTCCGAGTTTCCCCGCTTGGCCGCCGGGAGCGAGAGCCGCCGGTTCGCGCTCTCCGTCGTCCCCCTGGCCGGGCCGATGCGCGGAACGGGCGGGGTGGTCGTCACCATCGAGCTCCGGCCCGAGAGCGGGTGAGGGGCGCCTAGCCGTCCGCTCGCCGCGCCGGGGGAGGAGCGGCGGGGGCGCGGACACAGCGGAAGCCGACGTGGTTGCTCCCGGTGCGGACCTCGCCCTTGCCCCGCGTGCCCAGCATGTAGCGCGTGCAGTACTGCTCGGTGCACAGGAACGAGCCGCCGCGCTGGACCCGCTTGGGCTGGCCGGGCTCGGCGGGATCGAAGCTGCTCGCCGGGCCCTGCGGGTTACGGGCCACGCCCTCGCCGGCCAGCGTCGCGTAGTAGTCGGGGCGATACCAGTCGCTGACCCATTCCCAGGCGTTGCCGGCGACGTCGTAGAGGCCGTATGCGTTCGGTTCGAACCGGCCCACCGGAGCGAGGCCGATGTACCCGTCCTCCGCGCGCTCCGCGCTCTGGACCGGGAATCGTCCCTCGTAGATGTTGGCGGCCCAGCGCCCGCCGGGCCGGAGCTCGTCTCCCCAGGGATAGAGCTTGCCGCTCAGGCCGCCGCGGGCCGCGAATTCCCATTCCGCTTCCGTGGGCATCCGCTTGCCCGCCCACCGCGCGTACGCGTCCGCGTCCTCGTAGGCGACGTGCACGACGGGAAGGTTCGCGCGGCCCTCGAGGTTGCTGGCCGGCCCGAGCGGATGGCGCCAGCTCGCGCCCTTCACGTAGGACCACCATCGATAGTGATCGTCGAGCGGCACCGGCTGCGCCACCGGGGTGAAGACGACGGAGCCGGCCACGAGGCTCTCCACGGGCGCGGTGGGGAACTCCTCGCGCGTCGGCGTCTTCTCCGCGACCGTGACGTAGCCGGTCGCCTTCACGAACGCCGCGAACTGCGCGTTCGTGACCTCGGTCGCATCCATCCAGAAGGGGTCGACGTACACGCGATGGATGGGCCGCGTGTCGTTCATGGCGTCGTGGCCGCCGTGCTCGACCTGTCGCGGGTCGAGGGCGCCCATCGAGAACTCGCCTCCGGGGATCCACACCATGCCCGCGGGCGCCGGCCCGGGCGCGGCCGCCGCATTGGGCACGGTGGGGGTGAAGACGGCGCCCATGGGGGAAGGCGGAGGCTCGACGGGCGCGGCGGGCGTCGCGGGCCGGGCGCGCAAGCCCCACGCCGACGCCCCGACCGCCACCACGGCCGCCGCCGCCACCCAGAGCCCGCGCCGCCCGCGGCGACTTTCGTTCCCCACCGCCTCCACCTTAGCCGCTGGACACTATAAATGTCCAAATGGCCACCTTTGGCGCGTCAATGCGAGTGAAGGGGAAGGACGGACCATGAAATACATGCTGATGGATTACGTCAACGAGTCCGGCTGGCCCCAACTGACAACGGCGGAGCAGGAGCGCTGGCTGGGCGTCTATCGGGCCTACGTCGAGGCCATGGCGAAGGCGGGTGTGCTCAGGGGCAGCGGCGGCTTGCAGCCCACCTCGTTCGCGACGACGGTGCGCACCGTGGACGGCAAGACCCAGGTGCTGGACGGGCCGTACGCCGACTCGAAGGAGCAGCTCGCGGGCTACCACATCGTCGAGGTGCCCGATCTCGATGCCGCGATCGCCTGGGCCGCGCGGTGCCCGACCGCCCTCCACGGCGTCGTGGAGGTCCGTCCGCTACGGGACAGGTCCGACGACCCCGTGATCCAGAAATTCCTGGACAGCCTTCCCGCGATCCCGCCCCGCCACGACTGACCCGAGCGAACGGAGGAGAGGAGCATGCGCAGATTGGTGGCATTCGAAAACGTCAGCCTCGACGGGTACTTCACGGACGCGAACAACGACGTGAGCTGGGCCCATCTCCGCACCGCGGAGGACCCGGAGTGGAAGGCCTTCGTGGCCGAGAACGCGAGCGGCGAGAGCCAGCTCCTGCTCGGACGCAAGACGTACGAGATGATGGCGAAGTACTGGCCGACGCCGGAAGCGAGCAAGAACGACCCGAAGACGGCGAAGGGGATCAACACCCTGCCCAAGCTCGTGTTCTCACGGACGCTGGCCAGCGTGTCCTGGGCCAACACGAAGGTGGTGAAGGGCGATCTGCCCGCGCTGGTGCGGAAGCTCAAGAAGGAGCCGGGCCCGGTCATGGTGATCCTCGGCAGCGGCAGCATCGTCGCGCCGCTGGCGGCGGAGGGCCTCATCGACGAGTACCAGCTCGTGGTGACCCCGGTCGCTCTCGGGAAGGGCCGGACCCTCTTCGAGGGAGTCAAGAAGAGCCTGGCCTTGAAGCTGGCCCGCTCGCGCGTCTTCAAGAACGGGAACGTCCTGCTCTATTACGAGCCCATGGCGTGACCGATGACGCCGGCGACGCCTCCGCGCGTCGCACGGCGGACGCGGTGGCGCGGCGCAGCCACGGCAAGCTCGTCGCCTTCCTGGCCGCGCGCACGCGGGACGTGGCCGCGGCGGAGGACGCGCTGTCGGAGGCCTTCGCGTCCGCGCTGGCGGACTGGCCGCGCACGGGCTGCCCCGCCAATCCGGAGGCGTGGCTGATGACGGTCGCCCGCCGCAAGCTGATCGACGCCGCGCGCCGCCGCGGCACGGCGGAGGCGGCGGGCGCCGAGCTTCGGCTCCTGGCCGAGGGGCTGGAGGCGGGGGACGCGGAAATCCCGGACCGCCGCCTCGCCCTCATGTTCGCGTGCGCGCATCCCGCCATCGACGCGGCCGTTCGCGCGCCCTTGATGCTGCAGGTCGTGGTCGGGCTGGACGCGCAGAGGATCGCCTCCGCCTTCCTCGTGTCTCCGGCGGCCATGGGGAAGCGGCTGGTCCGGGCCAAGGAGAAGATCCGGGAGGCGGGCATTCCCTTCCGCATCCCGGAGAGAGAGGAGCTTCCGGGGCGGCTCGGCTCCGTGCTCGGCGCGATCTACGCCGCGTTCGCGGAAGGCTGGTCGGACGCGGGCGGCACCGATATCGTGCGCCGCGACCTCACCGAGGAGGCGCTGTTCCTGGCCCGCCTCGCCGCCGAGCTGCTGCCGGAGGAGCCGGAGGCCCTGGGACTCCTCGCCCTGATGCTCCACGCGGAGGCGCGGCGCCGGGCCCGGCGCACCGACGACGGCGAGTACATTCCGTTCGCCGATCAGGATCCGGCGCGCTGGGACTGGCCGATGATCGAAGAGGCGGAAGGTTTGCTGCGGCGCGCCCGCGGCCTGGGCGCCATCGGTCGCTACCAGCTCGAGGCGGCGCTGCAATCGGCCCACGTCTATCGCCGCCACACCGGGCAGGCGAACTGGGACGCGGTGGTGCAGCTCTACGACGGGCTCGCCGCCCTCACCGGCTCTCCCGTGGTCGCGGTCAACCGTGCCCTGGCCGTCGCGGAGGCGCAGGACGCGGGCCGCGCCCTCGCCGCCCTCGACGAGGTGGCGGCGGATCCGCGGCTCGCCCAGTACCAGCCCTACTGGGCGGCCCGCGCGGAGCTGCTGGCCCGGACGGGAGCCGACGGCGACGCCCGCCAGGCCTACGAGAGGGCGATCGGGCTCGAACGCGACCCGGCCGTCCGACGCTTCCTGCAGCGGCGCCAGTCTCTGCTCGCCACTGGCGCGAGCAGGCCCGGCTAGCGGAGGCGAGAGACGGTCAGCCCGGCCATCGGACTCGCACCGCGGTGCCTTCGCCCGGCCGGCTCACGATCTCGAACCGGGCCCCGCTCGCCTCCGCGATCCCGCGCACCAGCGTCAGCCCGATCCCCGAGCCCTGCTGCTCGGCGCGGCCGCGGTCGAACTGCTGGAAGGCGCCAACGTCCCGGACCTCCTCTGGCGTCATGCCCTTGCCGCCGTCGGCGACTTCCAGCACGGCCCCCTTTCCATCCGGCCGCAGCGAGACGCGCACCGCCGTCCCCGGGGCCGAGAACTTGAACGCGTTGTCGCACAACTCCGAGACCGCCTTGCGCAGGTAGGCGGCCCCCAGGGGAACGGCGGCCGCCTGGACGTCGAGATCGAGGTCTCCGGAGCGCTTCCTCTGGGAGGCCGCCTCCATGGCCGCCGCCGTGACGTCCGCGGCTCCGGACGATTCGCGCAGCCCTTCGTCCGGGCCACTCCGGCCGGTCAGACGCCGGGCCTCGAGGTCCGCAAAGAGAATGTAGTTCTCCATCATCCGGTGCAGCCGCTGGGCGGCCTTGAGGATGCCGGTCGCCATTTCCTCGACCTGCTCCGGTCCGAAGTCGCGATGGAACTCCTGCAGGAGGCGGGCCGAACCCAGGATCGTGGTCAGGGGCGTGCGCAGCTCGTGGGGCAGGAGCGCGGCCACGGCCTGCCGCACCTCGCTGACGCGCCGCGCCGTCTCTTTCCGGGCCGTCTCGCGGCGGGCGAGACGGGCTTCGATGGCGCGGAGGAGATCGCTCCCGGACACCGGCTTCAAGAGGTAGTCGTCGGCCCCCGACACGAGCCCGGCGCGGACGTCCGCTTCGCTGGTGAGGAAGACGAAGGGCACGGGGGCGAGTTGCGGATCGGCGCGGATGGCCCGCAGGACGCCGAAGCCGTCTAGGCCCGGCATGTTGATGTCACAGACCACGATGTCGGGGGCGTCGCGGCGCAGGGCCTCGAGGCCTTCGTTGCCATCCGCCGCAACGCGGATGTCGTGGCCGGCCCCGGTGAGAATCTCCGCCGTGACCGTCCGCAGGTCGCCGTCGTCGTCGATGAGGAGCACGCGCGCCATGCTACCGGCCGGGCTCGGGTGTGTGACCGGGTGGCGTCATGACGGGGCCGTCCCGCGGGCGGGGGCGTCCGAATCGAGAGCGCGTCGGATCGTCCGCAGCAGGGCGTCCATCGTGAACGGCTTTTGCAGGAACAGCGCGCCGGGTTCCAGGGTGGTCCCGTTGCCCATGGCCTGGTCCGAATATCCCGACATGAAGACGATGCGCGCCTCCGGTTTGATGGCCGTGATGCGCTGGGCCAGCTCCGGCCCGCTCATGCGGGGCATGACCATGTCCGTGAGGACGAGGTCGATCGTTCCCGGAGTGGACTCGACGAGGACGAGGGCCCTGTCGGGCGCCTCCGCGTCCAGCACGGCGTACCCGGCGCCCTCGAGCAGCTCGCGGACGAGAAGTCGCAGCGCCTCCGCATCCTCGACGAGGAGGATCGTCTCCGTGCCGCCGGGCGCCGTTCCGGCGGCCGCCGGCCGCTCCGTCTCCACGTTCGCCTCCACGCGCGGTAGATAGACCCTGAACGTGGTCCCTCGGCCGGGCTCGCTGTAGACGTTGACGATCCCCCCGCTCTGCCGCACGATCCCGTAGACGGTGGCCAGGCCCAAGCCGGTCCCCTTGCCTTCCTCCTTGGTCGTGAAGAACGGCTCGAAGATGCGGCTCATCGTCTTCGCGTCCATGCCGTGACCCGTGTCGGATACACCCAGCATCACGTAGGGGCCGGCGTGCGCGTCCGGATTCGTGCGTACGTAGGTCTCGTCCAGGTCGACGTTGCCGGTCTCGATGACGAGGCGGCCGCCCGAGGGCATGGCGTCGCGGGCATTGATGGCCAGATTCATCAGCACCTGCTCGATCTGGCCCGCGTCCGCCCGCACCTTGCCCAGCCGGGCGGCGGCGATGGTGACGATCTGGATGTTCTCGCTGATGAGACGCCGCATCATCTTCTCGACCTCGGCCACGCTTTCATTGAGGTCGAGTACCTTGGGCTGGAGCACCTGGCGCCGGCTGAAGGCCAGGAGCTGCCGGGTGAGAGCGGCCGCGCGGTCGGCCGCGCGCTTGATCTCCTCCCCGCGCTTGCGCTCCCGCGAGTCCGCGGGCAGCTCGCGCATGAGCAGCTCGCTGTATCCGGTGATGACGCCGAGGAGGTTGTTGAAGTCGTGCGCCACTCCTCCCGCCAGCTGTCCGATGGCCTCCATCTTCTGGGCCTTGACCAGCTGGGCCTGCAGCAGCGATTTCTCGGTCACGTCGGTGGCGAGGACCAGCCGCGCCTCGCGGCCCCCGAACACGATGTTGTTGGCGGCGATATCGACCTCGATGAGGGTGCCGTCTTTTTTCCGGTGCGTGTAGGGATGGGTCGAGATGAAGCTCGTGAATCCATACCTGGCCCGGCGTTCCTCGTATTGCTGCTTGAAAGCGGCGACATCCTCCGCGGGCCGGATGTCGAGGGCGGTCATGGAGAGAAATTCGGCGCGCGTGTATCCGTAATGGCGCAGGGCCGCGTCGTTCACGGCCAGGAAGGCGAGCGTGTCCAGGTCGTGGACCCACATCGGATGCGGGTTGTTTTCGAAGAGCACCCGATACTGTTCCTCGCTCTCGAGCAACCTCAGCTCCGCTTCCTTGCGCGCGGTCACGTCCGACCAGGACCCGATCACTTCGTCCGCCCCGGCCGGGTGCCGCACGAGGATCTGCTCGTCCCGGACCCATCGATACGTGCCGTCCTTGTGACGGAACCGGTATTCGCGGACCACCGAACCCTGTGACAGGAGGGGCGAGACCTGGGCCATGACCCTCTCCCGGTCGTCGGGGTGAACCCGTTCCGCCCACCAGTCCGCCGAATGGACCTCCTCGGGGGTATAGCCGATGAGCCGCTCGACGTTGGCGCTGACCCACCGAGGGGTGAGGCTGCCGTCCTCGACGCCGAGCGAGTAAAGCACGGCGGGACTGGAGGACACGACGTGCTGGAGCCGGTCCTGCGCTTCGCGCAACGCCTGCGCCGCCTGGTTCCGTTCCGTGATGTCGCGGAGGATGGTCAGCACGGCGGACCCTTCGCGCATGCGTACGACCGACGATGACACCTCGACGGTGAGCCGCGTGCCGTCCGGCCGTACCATCGTGCGGCTCGGCACTCGCAAGGTGCCTTCGGCGAGGAGCCTCTGCCGGAACTGCGCGGAGACCTCCCGTTCCTCGGGGACGACGAACTCGAAGTAGAAATGTCCCAGGATGTCCGCGCGCGAGCGCTGCAGCAGCTCTTCCGTTGCCCGGTTCACCTCCACCACCCGCGCCTCCGGATCGAGGAGCAGGATCGCGTCGTTGGCCTGCTCGGTGATGGCGCGATAGCGGCCTTCGGACTCGCTCAGGCGCTGGAGCGATTGGCCGAGGGCAACCGTCTGGCCGAACTGCAACGCCAGGCTTCGGGCAAAGCCGGTCCAACTGCTCTCCGACAGGTCGTGGCTGTCCGATGCGAGCAGCAGCTCCCCGAAGGTCTGGCCCAGCACCACGAACGGCAGGATGAGCACGGAGGAATGGCCGATACGCGCGAGGAACTCGCGAGCTTCCGCGTCCGCGGTTTCCGATCGCGAAGACAGGGCGACCGGCTTTCCCGATCCAACGATGCGGTCGATGAGGCCCGGGTGACCGAAAAGCGCTTCGGCGTCCGCCTTGCGGTCGGCGGAGATGCCGAACTGGGCCTGGAGGCGGTGGTGGCCGCCGGGCTCGATCACATAGAGGAGGCCCGTGGAGAGGCCGGCTGCATCCAGGCAGTGGACGAGCACGTCACCCAGGATCTGGGGCACGTCGCGGGGCTGGGCCAGCACCTCGGACAGGCCGCGGATGATGGAGAGCGCCGTGGCCTGGATGGCGGCTTGCCGGAGGAGGTTCTCGTTGCGCGCCGTCTGCCGTTCCAGCTGGACCTGGAGACGCTCGCGGTGGAGGACGGACAGATTCTCCGTCGTTGCCGACGGCGCGTGGCCCACCGCCCCCCGTAGCGCACTCTCGAGGGCGGACACGGCATCGTGAAGGTCCGGAGTGCGCACGACCAGGGCGTTCGCGCCCATCTGGCGGGCCAGGTCCCGGTCCGCCTCGTCCACGTAGGCGGAGGAGACGAGGACGACGGGGACATCGCGGAGGGACGCCTCTCGGCGCAGCTCGCGGCACAAGGTGAAACCGTCCATCGACGGCATCATGACGTCCGTCAGGACGGCATCCGGCGGGCGGCGCCGCGCCGTCTCGAGAGCTTCACGGCCCCCGGGCGCCGTCTCCACCTCGTACCCGGCGCGCCGGAGCCGAAAGGAGGCGAGCTTGAGGTTCAAAGGCTCGTCGTCGACGACGAGGATCCTCTTGCCACGCTTTCGTTCCTCAGGCACCAGCTGCGCGCGCACGACCTCGAGGAGCTGCGATGGCTCGACCGGCTTGGCCAGGACCTGGGTGGACCCGCCGGCACTCGCGCGCAGCTCCTCCAGGCGCGAGACCATGCCCGTCACGAGGATGGCGGGCATCTCCACCGCCGGCGTCTGGCGCCGGACTTCCGTGAGCAACTGCAGGCCGTCCATGTCCGGGAGGACGAAATCGAGGACGACGAGGTCCGGCCGGCGCGCGCCGGCACGCTCCAGGGCCGTCTTCCCGTCTCCGGCATCGAGGACCTCGTAACCCTCGATCTCGAGCGTGACGCGCAGCATCTTGCGCGTGATCGGGTTGTCTTCGACGACCAGGATGGTGCCGGTGCTCACGGCGTCGAGGTTCTCCGGGCCTTGGCGATGTATTCCCCGACGACGGAGGCCAGCGTCCGCGTGTCGATCGGCTTGGCTAGATAGCCGTCGCACCCGGCGGCCAGCGCCCTGGCCTCGTCGCCCCGCATGGCATAGGCGGTGAGGGCCAGGACGACGATGTCCGACCGCGAGGGATCGGCCTTGAGCCGGCGGGTGAGCTCGAATCCGTCCATCCGGGGCAGCTGCAGATCCATGAGGATCAGATCGGGGCGGAAGCGGTCGAGAGCGGCCAGGGCCTCTTCGGCGTCGGCGACGGTGCGCACCTCGAAGCCCGCGCCGGCGAGGACGACGCGTGCGAGCTTCAGGTTGGCGGGGTTGTCGTCGACGATGAGAATGGGCTCGCCCGCCATCCGGCCTAACCCTCCGGAGGCGCGCCCGACGGCGCGACGATGCCCTCTCGTGCGAGCCGGCCGAGGAGTTCGGCGGCGACCACCGGTTTTATGAGGACGGCCGCGACCTGGTACGACGCGGAGAGCTCCTTGTCCGCCATCACGGTGGCGACGATGACGGGCGTCTGGCGGTTCGGGCCGTCGGCCCGGATCGCACGCAGCACGTCCTCGCCGCTGACGTCCGGGAGGAGCAGGTCGAGGACGATGGCGTCGAACCTCGCCGCCTGGGCGTGGGCGAGCCCGGCCGCGCCCGTGGCGGCGCTGTCCACCGCGTAACCGGCGCGGGCCAGGGTGTCGGCCGTCCATCGCTGATCGCGGCGTTCGTCGTCGATCACGAGGATCCGCGGGGCCCCGGGGGCGGCGGCCGGACCGGTCGAGGGCTCCGCCCGCTCGGCTCCACCGCCCGCGGCGTTGCGCGGCAGCACCGCGAAGAAGACGCTGCCTTCGCCGGGCCGGGATCGCACCCCCACCTGGCCACCCTGTGCCTGCACGATGCGCTTGGTGAGGGCGAGGCCCAGCCCGGTGCCCGGGTATTTCTTGGCCGCGGTGGCGTCGAGCTGCTGGAACTCGACGAAAAGACGGCCAGAGTCCTCGGTGCGGATGCCGATGCCGGTGTCTTCCACTTCCAGGCGGAAGCCGTCGGGGCCTTCCGGCCCGATTCTCATCGTGACGCGGCCGCCGTCCGGCGTGAACTTCAGCGCGTTCGAGAGGTAGTTGTAGAGGACCTGCTTGAGCTTCGCGGGATCGACCACCACTTCGCCCAGTCCGATGGCGGCGTCCACCGTGACCGCGATGCGCTTGGAGGCGGCGAGACTCCGCAGCATGTCGCGGATCTCCACCACCACCCGCGCCGGATCCACGGGCTCGGGCCGGAACTCCATCTTGCCCGCTTCCACCTTGGAGAGATCCAGGACGTCGTTGATGAGCTGGAGCAGGTGGCGCGAGCTGGTCAGGATGTCTCCCAGGAACTCCTTCTGCTCGTCGCCGACGGGGCCGACCTTGCCGTCGTGCAGGATCTCCGCGAAGCCGATGATCGCGTTGAGGGGCGTGCGCAGCTCGTGGGACATGTTGGCCAGGAATTCGCTCTTGAGGCGGCTCGCTTCCTGAAGGGCGCGCCGACGCTGCTCCTCGCCCCGCTTGCGCTCCGTGATGTCGCGGATCGCGCTGGACACGAGGACGCCCTCCTCCGTCTCCAGCGGGCTGAGGCTGATCTCGACCGGGAACTCCGTGCCGTCCTTGCGCCGCCCGAAGAGCTCGGTGCCCGTACCCATGCCACGCGCCTTCGGATCGGCGAAGAAGCGGTTCCGGTGGCCCGGGTGGTGCGGGCGGAACCGCTCGGGCACGAGCATCTCGACTTCGCGGCCGATCATCTCGTCCCGGCCATACCCGAAGAGCTTCTCCGTCTGCCCATTGACGAGCTCGATGCGACCGTTCCCGTTCACGATGACCATCGCGTCCGGGGCCGATTCCAGCAGCCCGCGGAACTTGGCCTCCACCCGGCGCCGCACGCTGACGTCGCGGATCGCGGCGGTGGCGAACGTGCCCTCTTCGGTCTCCATCGGGCTGAGGCTGATCTCGGCGGGGAACTCCGTTCCGTCCTTCCGCCGGCCGGAGAGGTCCAGCCCCTTGCCCATGGGCCTCGGCTTCGGATCGTGGAAGTACCCTCGGCGATGCGCCGGATGTCCGCCGCGGTACCGCTCGGGCACGAGGATCTCGACGGCCGCGCCGAGAAGCTCCTCGCGCGTGTAGCCGAAGAGCTTCTCCGTCTGGCTGTTGACAAGGACGAGCCGGCCCTCCTTGTTCATGATGACCATGGCGTCGGGCGCGGCCTCGAGCAGGCCCCGGAACTTCGAATCGAGGCGCTGGCTCTGGCGGAGGTAGGCGAGGTGCGTGATGTCGCGGTCGTTCTTCGCGATCACCATCCGGCCGTCGGCGTCCTTCACCGGTCGGAGCGTCACCGCGACGGGGAGGACGGACCCGTCCTTCCTCGAGCGCTCCGACTCGTAGACGGCGGCGCCGATGGTGAGCGCCTTCCGGATCTGCTCCCGGGTCTCGGCGGTCCGATCCGGAGGAATGACGAGGTCGAAGATCGACCGGCGCAGCGCCTCTTGCGCCGAGAACCCGAACAGGCTCTCGGCACCGTGGTCCCAGGACAGGATCTCGCCCTCGGGGGTGAGGACGACCACAGCGCCGACGAGATGCTCGAGGACGTCGAGAGCCAGCGGTGTCTGATCGGACGGCATGGGCGCCGGCGACGGCGCCGGGTCCACGGCCTTCGGTCGTTCGTTCGAGGACGAGTCCAGATGGCACCTTCGGAGGGCATCGCCCGTTGGTCGAGCCCAGATGGACGAACTGCTGGCGAGGGACTTAACATACGCGTCATTCGCTCGCCGGTCAAACTCCGGATCGAATCTATCCACGGCCACGGAAGCGCCCATGAGAACGACGTCCATCCTCTGTGTCTGCCTGACTGCCATCCCGGCCGCGGCGCGCTCTGCTCCGGCCTACCGCGCGGAGCGAACGGGAACCACCATCCGCCTCACCGACGCCGCCCGCGACGTCGTGGTGTCGCTCGCCCCCTCCCGCGGCAACGTGACCTTCGACATGCGGGTGAAGGGGCAGCCTGTCCTCTATTCCCCCGTGGCCTCCATCGACGATCCGCGGGCCGTACGGTTCGGCATCCCCTTCCTCGCCCCCTGGGCGAACCGCCTGGACGAGACCGCCTTCTGGGCGAACGGCCGCCGCTACGCCTTCGACATGGATCTGGGCAACGTGCGCGGCGCCATCCCGATCCACGGCTTCCTGGCCGAGGCCGAGTGGGAAGTGATCGAGGCACGAGCGGACACGGGCGCGGCCTGGGTGACGAGCCGCCTGGACTTCTTCAAGAGCCCGCTCTGGATGAAGCAGTTTCCGTTCGCGCACACGATCGAGATGACGCACCGGCTGCGCGACGGTGTGCTCGAGGTCCAGACCCGCATCCGGAACCTGAGCGTCGAGCCGATGCCGGTCAGCATCGGCTTCCACCCCTACTTCCAGCTCACGGACGCGCCGCGCGACGAGTGGACGATCTCGGTCGGGGCGCGCACGCACTGGGGGCTGGCCGAGAACAAGGTGCCCACCGGCGAGACCCAGCCCATCGAGCGCTTCTTTCCCGACGCGCAGGCCGTGGCCTTGAAGGACTACCGGCTCGACGACGTCTTCTCCGACCTCGTCCGCGACGGGCAGGGTCGGGCCGTCATGAGCGTGAAGGGCCGCTCGCAACGGCTGGACGTGGTCGTGGGGCCGAACTACCGCGCGATCGTCATCTATGCGCCGGGGTCGGAGCGCGGCTTCGTCTGCTTCGAGCCCATGGCCGGGATCACCAACGCGATGAACGCCGCGCACAAGGGCCTGTACAAGGAGCTGCAAAGCATCCCCGCCGGCGGCACCTGGGAAGAGAGCTTCTGGGTCCGCCCGAGCGGGTTCTGACCGGCGTCCGTAAGGAGGAGAGAGCGGACATGGCCCATCGTCACGTCATGGAGACCTTCCGGCTGAGCGGCAAGGTGGCGTTGATCACGGGCGGCGGCCGCGGCCTGGGCAAGGCGATGGCCACCGCGCTCGCCGAAGCGGGGGCGGACGTCGCGCTGGCCGGCCGCACGCGCGCGAGCTGCGAGGAGGCGGCGGCGGAGATCGCCGCGCTCAGCGGCCGCCGCGCCCTGGCCTTCACCGCCGACGTCACTCGCGGCGACGACGTGACGCGCCTGGCCGCGGAGGTCGCGCAGGGCCTGGGCCCGATCGACATCCTGGTCAACAACGCCGGCAACAACATCCGCGGCGCCACCCCGGAGCTAAGCGAAGCCGACTGGGACTCCGTGCTCGACACGAACCTCAAGGGTCCGTTCCTCTGCGCGCGGGCCATCGGGCCGGAGATGGTGAAGCGCGGCTGGGGCCGCATCATCAACATGGGCTCCATCCTCTCCGTGATCGGAATGCCCGGGCGCGCGCCCTACGCCTCGGCCAAGGCGGGCGTGGCCAACCTCACGCGCGCGCTGGCCCTGGAGTGGGCGGGAACGGGCGTGACCGTCAACGCCATCTGCCCCGGACCCTTCGGCACGGAGATGAACCGCGCGCTCCTCAGCGATCCCGCCAAGTACCAGGAGTTCGTGCGCAACATCCCGCTGGGCCGCTGGGGCGAGGTCGACGAGCTGGCGGGAATCGTCGTGCTCCTGGCCTCGGATGCCTCGTCGTTCATGACCGGCAGCTCTCTCTTCGTGGACGGCGGCTGGACGGCGCGCTGAGCCATCCCCGCGATGGGGGGTGCCAGAGCACGGCCCCCTGTGCCACTCCTCACCCCCACCATCGGGCCATGGTGCGCGGGACGTGCCGCATCTAGTTTCGTAACAGGATTTCACATCCCGCGAGCCGCGAACTGGTAGCCGAACCGCCGCGGGCGTCGCCGGAGAGGCCGCCATGAACCGAGAAACGAGTGTCGGTCTGCGCCTGTGCGTGGTCCTGGGTGTCGCCCTCTTCGGGTTCCTGGCCGTCGGGGTCCCCACCGCCGCCGCCCAGGTGATCTCCTGCGTCGGCCAGCCCAACGGCACGGCTTGCACCGACGATGGCAACTCGTGCACCAGCGATGTCTGCCAGACGGGCGTGTGCACCCATCCCAACAAGCCCGAAGACACTGCCTGTGACGACGGCAACGTCTGCACCGTCGGCGAGAAATGCAACAACGGCGGCAACTGCGGAAAGATGGCCCAGGCCGCTCCCGCGGGGACCGTCTGCCGGGCCTCGGCGGGCGTGTGCGACGTGGCGGAAACGTGCAACAACATGAGCTGCCCGGCGAACGCCTTCGCCTCGTCCTCCACGCAATGCCGCGGTGCCGCCGGCGAATGCGATGTGGCGGAGTTCTGCACGGGGAGCAGCGCTACCTGTCCGGCGGTCGACGCCAAGAAGACCACCGGCACCGCCTGCACCGCGGACAGCAATCCCTGCACGTCCGACGTGTGCGATGGCATCAACAACGCGTGCCAGCATCCCGCCGGCAACGCGGGCGCGACGTGTCGTGCATCGGGAGGGGCGTGCGACGTCGCCGAAGTATGCACGGGCGTGAGCACCGCTTGTCCCGCGGACGTCCTCGTGCCCAACGGGGTCGTCTGCCGGGCTCCGGCCGGCGTGTGCGACGCCGCCGAGTCGTGCAACGGCACGAGCGCGACGTGTCCCGCGGATGCCAAGAGCACGGCCGTGTGTCGGGCCTCGGCCGGGGCCTGCGACGTGGCGGAGAGTTGCGATGGCGCCGGCAACAACTGCCCGGCCGACACGCTTCGGCCGAGCGGCTTCACGTGCCGGGCCTCGG
>Ga0075421_100004462_pt1 | contig 16888 bp, 10 predicted proteins | sample SoiMetdeltSBSDD5_FD_75292 | JGI IMG/M metagenome (GOLD analysis project Ga0075421, IMG submission 75292) | Bulk soil microbial communities from a Populus tree surrounding site in Tennessee, USA - Soil MetaG P. deltoides SBSDD5 | ecosystem: Environmental > Terrestrial > Soil > Tree plantation...
TCGTCCAGTTCACGCTTTTCCTCATGATCGGCGCCATGCTTTACGCCTTTTACCTGGGGCCGGGGGCGGGCGAGGTCGGGGCCTTCACCGTCGGCGGGCGGATCCAGGCCGACCGCATCTTCCCGCACTTCATCGTCACGCAGTTGCCGACCGGGGTCGTCGGCCTGGTGATCGCGGCGATCGCCGCCGCCGCCTTCACCTCCTCGCTCAACTCGCAGGCCGCGACGACGATCGCGGACTTCTACGTCCCGATGACTGGGGGGCGCCGGACCGAGTCGCACTACCTCAGAGTCTCGAAGCTCCTGACCGCGCTCTGGGGTCTCGTCCAGATCGCGGTCGGGCTGGCCGCGATCCGACTCTCGGAGAGCGTGGTCAACGAAGTGCTCGGGATCGCCTCGTTCACCAATGGCGTCATCCTCGGCGTCTTCTTCCTCGGGACCTTCACACGGCGGGTGGGCCAGGTGGCGGCGATGGCCGGGATGCTTGTCGGCGCCCTGGTCATGATCGCGGTCAAGCTCGGGACGGCGGTCTCGTGGCAGTGGTACGTGCTCATCGGGTCGGTGACCACTTTCCTGGTCGGCTGCGCGGCGAGCCTGCTCACCACCGAGCGCGAGCCCGGGAAGCGGGCCGAGGCGGTAACGAAATGAGGGGCATGGGACTAAAATCACCATCTAGGATCATCCACGAAGGGCACGAAGGGCACGAAGGGCACGAAGGGCACGAAGGAGCACGAAAAAAGAACCTTCGTGTCTTTTCGTGCACTTCGTGGATTCTCCTATTGTGGCTCGGCGCGCCGGCGCTGAGCGCGCAAGGTCTGCCGGCGGCGGACCCGGCGGCAGTCGGGATGTCGCCGGCGCGCCTGTCGTACATCGACCGGGCGGTGGAGGCGGAGATCGGCCGGGGGCAACTGCCCGGGGCGGTGGTCGTCGTCGGGCGGCGGGGGCGGATCGTCTGGCGGCGGGCCTACGGCCGGCGCGCGCTCGAGCCGCAGCCGGAGCCGATGACCCTCGACACCGTCTTCGACCTCGCCTCGCTGACCAAGGTCGTCGCGACCGCGACCTCGGTCATGATCCTGGTCGAGCGCGGGCAGGTGCGGCTGGGCGACCCGGTCGCGCGCTACCTCCCCGAGTTCGCCGAGACGGGCAAGAAGAACATCACGGTCGAGCAACTGCTCGTCCACCGCTCGGGGTTGATCGCGGACAACGACATCAAGGACTACCAGGAGGGCCCGCAGCGGGCGCTCGAGAACATCTGGCGGCTCGCGCCCGTGGCCGAGACCGGGACGCGCTTCATCTACTCGGACGTCAACTACATCGTCCTCGGCGAGCTGGTCGGGCGCCTCAGCGGGCAGCCGCTCGACGAATTCGCCGCGGCCAACATTTTCCGCCCGCTCGGGATGAAGGACACGGGCTTCAAGCCGGCCGAAGGGCTCAGGGGGCGCGTCGCGCCGACCGAGCAGCGCGACGGGCGGTGGATGCGCGGCGAGGTGCACGACCCGCGGGCCTACCTGCTCGGCGGGGTCGCGGGACACGCCGGGCTCTTCGGGACGGCCGACGACCTGGCGCGCTACTGCGAGATGATTTTGAAGGGTGGCGGGCTCCCCGAGGCGCGCGTCCTGAGCCCGCTCGGGGTGGCGCGCATGACCGAGGCGCGGGCCTCGGGCGGGAACGGCGCGGACGGCCTGGCGCGCGCCCTGGGCTGGGACGTCTTCACCGGCTTCTCGGCCAACCGCGGCGACCTCTTCCCGGTGGGGAGCTTCGGCCACACCGGCTTCACCGGGACCTCGCTCTGGGTCGACCCGGCGAGCGAGACCTTCGTCGTCTTCCTGAGCAACCGCGTCCACCCGAAGCTCGACCCGAAGCAGCCGGCGGATGTGACCTCGCTGCGCGGTCGGGTCGCCTCGATCGTCGCCGCAGCGATCGAAGAAGAAGAGCTCGAGGGGAGGAAGGGCGGAGAGCGGGTGAAGAGGGGAGTTGTGGCCGCGGCTTCGGCTCTCCCCCAGTCGCCTCCCCCCTCTGCCCCATCCTCCGCTTCAATGAACGGCATCGACGTGCTCGCGCGTGACGGATTCGGGCCCTTGCGGGGCAAGCATGTCGGCCTGATTACGAACCACACGGGGCGGGACCGCGAGGGGCGGAGCACGATCGACCTGCTCTTCGGCGCGCCGGGGGTGAAGCTCGTCGCGCTCTTCTCGCCCGAGCACGGCATCCGGGGCGTGCTCGACGAGAAGGTCTCGGACTCGGTGGACGAGAAGACGAAGCTCCCGGTCTACAGCCTCTACGGCGAGACGCGCAAGCCGACGCCGGAGATGCTCCGGGGGGTCGACACGCTGGTCTTCGACATCCAGGACATCGGGGCGCGCTTCTACACCTACATCTCGACGCTCGGGCTGGCGCTCGAGGCGGCGGCCGGGCAGCGGATCAAGCTCGTCGTCCTGGACCGCGTCAACCCGATCAACGGCGTCGAGGTCGAGGGGCCGATCGCCGACGCCGACAAGCTGTCGTTCATCGCCTTCCACCGCCTGCCGGTGCGGCACGGGATGACGGTCGGGGAGCTGGCACGGCTCTTCAACGAGGAGCGCGGCGTCAAAGCCGACCTCGAAGTCGTCCGGGTGGCCGACTGGCGGCGCGAGCAGTGGTTCGACGAGACAGGCCTCACCTGGGTCAACCCGTCGCCCAACATGCGGAGCCTGACCCAGGCGACGCTCTACCCCGGCGTCGGGCTGCTCGAGCCGACCAATGTCTCGCTCGGGCGCGGGACCGACACGCCGTTCGAGCTGGTCGGCGCGCCCTATATCGACGGGCGGACGCTGGCGGCGGCGCTCAACGGCGCGCGATTGCCGGGCGTGCGTTTCGTCCCGGCGCGCTTCACCCCGCGCGCGAGCGTCCACCAGGGGACGGAGTGCGGCGGGGTCAACGTGATCATCACCGACCGCGCGCGGTTCGAGCCGATCACCACGGGCCTGGAGATGGCCGCGCAGATCCTCAAGCTCTACCCGAAGGATTTCGCGGTCGAGAAGTTTAACCGGCTGCTCGTCAACCAGAAGATTTTCGACGCCTTCAAACAAGGGTCGGAGGGGCGCGCCCTGCGCCAGATCTGGGAGACCGACCTCGCCGAGTTCCGCGCCGTGAGGCGGAAGTACCTGCTCTACTAAATCGAACACGGATGCCACGGACGCGACGGATGACCGCGGATCGATCCGTGCCGATCCGTGTCCTCACCCCCAGCCCAGCGATAAATTTCCCTGATCATCATCATCAGAACTTTTAGTTTTATTTATCGTCGGCGCCGGGTATATGATCCCCGGCGCTACCAGCCTACTCAGAGGAGATGAATGATGCTGCTGGTAAATTCTCAAGCAGCTTTCGGCTGCAAGGCAAGGAAAGGCGATTGTCTCGTCTTCGCCCGTGGCCGTTCCAGCCACCACGCTCCCAGCCGCAGCACGCCCAGCGCCGCCGCGGTCGCAAAGTGCTGGAGCTTCGTTTTAGCTAACCCGCGGTAGCGCGCCCGCCTCATCCCGGTCACGGGCGCAGGCCGGGACGATCGGGGGCGACGACCGCCTCTTCCTGCCCGGCTCGTCCAACGAGGGCACGCTCGGCCGCAACACGTTTTACTTCCAAGGGCTGAATTACACGGAGATGACGGCCTGGCGGGAAGCCGGGGCCGCAGGAGTCGGCGCTCGAGACCGAGAAGCTCGAGGTTTTTTTGCGCTTCGCCCGCGACGCGACCGCGGGCAAGAAGCGGATGATCGTGACGCACTCCGAGATTTTCCCCGGGACCTTCGCGAGCACGACCGAGACGGCCGACGACCTGCTCGCGCAACTCGGGCTCCGGCGCCGCGCCGTCCTCAAGTGGGGGCCGATGGGGACACAGCAGTTGAGCGAGGCGCCCGCCGGCGGTTTCCGCCTGCTTGGTTACGCCGGCAACTCGGCCCCCGACCACGTCGATCAGCTCCACTCCCTTCCTGCTTACCTGCGCTACTTCTAGCGACGATTGAATCGAGTCGTCGGCAATTCCATTTTTTCGGATGTCGGTTTGGATTTTTGGATTCCGAGAACCGCTTGATCCGGATAAACAGTGTGGATTCAGGGACGCTGCTGTTGGAATGTGATTTGCTTCCATAAGATTGATTGGTGTGACCCGCAGCATTCCTGTGACACCGAACAATCAGGACTAGTTGGCACTTCCTTTAATAATCACAAGGAGCAGAGGATGGTTCACAAGCACTACTGGATGAGAGCGCTGGGCGCGGTCTGGCTATCGTGTCTGACGGCGCTGGGCGCGTGGGCGCAGACGGGGACGTCGCGCGTCACGGGCGTGTTGGAGGACAACGCCGGGGCGGTCGTGCCCGGGGCGAAGGTAACGCTGACCAACGAGGGGACGAACGCTTCGTTGACGACGACGAGCACCTCGGCCGGGGCATACGTGTTCGACGGCGTCCAGCCGGGCGTCTACACGGTGACGGTCGAGATGCAAGGGTTCAAGAAGTTCGTCTCGCGCGGCAACGTGCTGACGGTCGGCGTGCCGCTGACGGTGAGCCCGAAGCTCGAGGTCGGCGTGACCGAGGAGTTGGTCGAAGTCTCGGCGAGCTACGAGCGGGTCCAGACCTCGACCTCAGGGAACTTCGGCGCGACGGTCGACAACAAGACGCTCACCGACCTGCCGCTCGGTCTCGAGTCGGCCACCGGCGGGCGCAACCCGCTGATCTTCGTCCGGCTGCAGCCGGGCGTGGTCTCGGGGGCGAATACGGGGGGCGGTTCGCACGTCAACGGCGCGCGCGACCGCGCCTTCAACTACACGCTCGACGGGATTGACATCAACGAGTCGAGCGCGGGCGGCTCGGAGTTCTCGCCGATCCGGACCAACCCGGATTCGCTCCAGGAGTTCCGCGTCATCACGAGCAACGCGACGGCCGAGTTCGGGCGCAATTCGGGCGCGCAGGTGGCTTTGGTGACCAAGGCGGGGACTAACGAGTTCCACGGCAACCTCTTCTACTTCTACCGCGGCTCGGCTCTCGCGGCCAACGAGTGGGAGAATAACCTCAACGGGGTGGCGCGGCCTTTCCTGCTCCAGAACCAGTACGGGGGCGACGTCGGCGGGCCGATCTTCAAGGACCGGACCTTCTTCTTCTTCAACTTTCAAGGGCAGCGGCAGACGAGCCCGTACACGCGCACGCGCACGGTCTACACGCCGGCGGCCAAGCAGGGCGTCTTCCGTTATCTCGTCGGCGGGCGCAACAACCCGGCGGGCGCGACGGGCGCGGTCGTCGACGCGGCGGGCAATCCGCTCTTCCCGAATTGCAGCGCCACGGTGACGACCAACTGCATCGCCTCTTACAACATCCTCGCCAACGACCCGCGCCGGCTCGGGATCGACCCGACGATCCAGCAGCAGGTCCTCGACCTCTTCCCGACGCCGAACAACTTCACCACCGGCGATGGGTTGAACACGGCGGGCTACGTTTACAGCGGCGGGCGGCTCGACCCGCAGGAAGACTACGTCTTCAAGGTCGACCACCGGTTCAACGACAATAACACGGTCTTCGCCCGTTACGCGTGGGGCGCACAGGACACGGTCAACGACACGACCAACACCGGCGAGCCGCGCTTCCCGGGGCTGCCGCCCTGGGTCAACACCGAGCGCCGGCCGCGCAACCTGGCGGCGAGCTACCGCCGCGTGATCACGCCGAACCTGGTCAACGAGGTGGTCGGCGGCTACAACCGTTTCACCTTCAATTTCATCAACCCGGAGGCGGCCGCGCAGCCGTTCTCGCTGGTGACCTTCAACGCGAGTGACCCGCTCGACTTCTCGCCGACCGACCCGCTCGACTTCTCGGTCGGCAACCTGCGCCGCGTCACCACCGTGCAGCTCGTCGACAACCTGAGCTACAGCCGCGGGGCGCACCTGCTCAAAGGCGGGGTCAACTTCCGCTACCAGCAGCACAAGGATGAGCGCGGCTCGATCGGCGGACAGAACGCAAACCGGATCGTGAACATCGCCGGCTCGGGGCAGACCAATACCTCCTGCACGGGCGGGACGTTCGGCGCGGGCGGCACCTCGGGCATCAGCGCGACGGGGCAGGAGCTCTTCTGCTTGCCGGCGACCGGGGCGAGCACGCCGCTCTTCATCAATCAGAATGACATCGGGCGGCTGCAGACGACGATCAACGATCTGCTCGGCCGCGTCGGGACGGTGACGCAGGGGTTTGCCGCGACCCCCGACCTCTTCGGCTATCTCCCGGCGGGCTCGCTCTTCCTCAACGACGCGCGGTACCCGGAGTACGATTTTTATCTGCAGGACACCTGGAGGTTGCGGCGCAATCTGACGATCGACCTCGGGCTGCGCTACGAGGCGAAGCTCAAGCCGTTCGCGCGCAACCGGCTCTACCGGCCTAACCAGCCGGTGACGCTCGGGGCGCCGCCCTCGAACACCCTCCGGTGGGAGTACAACGACCTCTACGAGAGCGACCTCAACAACTGGTCACCGAGCCTCGGCTTCGCCTGGGACCCGCAGGGCGACGGCAAGACTTCGGTCCGCGCCAACTTCCGGGTGGCTTATGACCGGATCAACACGCAGGTCATCTCGTCGCAGATCTACAACACCATCCCGGGGGTCTCGCTCGGCGCGGTCAACCAGGCCTTCGGGCTGAGCGGCGGCGCGGGCGGGACCGGCGGGCGCATCCGGGACGGGATCCCGTCGGTGACTCCGCCCGCGGGCACGAGGCCGGTCGCGCAGACGCAGCCGGCGGCTTTCGGCGTCGGCGCAATCACCATCATCGACCCGGACTTCGAGTCCCCGACGACCAACATGTGGCAGCTCGACATCCAGCGCGAGATCGGCCGGAACATCGTCGTCGACGTGGCCTACATCGGGCGGCGGGCGAGCCACCTCTTCGGCGCCTACAACATCAATCAGGTGGACATCTCCCGCAACGGGTTCCTCGACGCCTACCGGGTGGTCGCGGCGGGCGGCGACAGCGCGCTCATGAACCAGCTCTTCGGCCCCGACTCGCGCCGGCAGCCGAGTGAGACCGGGTCGCAGTTTGTGCGCCGCCAGTTCGCCGCCCAGATTGCGCTCAACAGCGTGGCGGCGATCGCGGCCGACGCTGCGTCGCGGGTCGAGAGCGGCACCCCGCTCTTGCAGCGAGCCGGCCTGAGCCCCACCTTCTTCCGCGCCTTCCCGCAGTTCGCGACGCTCAACGTGATCGACTCGAACGACTACTCGACTTATCACGCGCTGCAGGTCCTGGTGCAGCGGAAGTTCTCCAAGGGGGTTCAGTTCCAGGGCTCATACACCTTCGGGAAGTCGCTCGACACGCGCTCGTTCGACCCGGCCTTCACGATCGTCGGGACGGGCAACACGCAGCAGGCCTCCTCGACTCCGTTTGACAACAACCGCCGTTACCTCAACTACGCGCGCTCGGACTTCGACCGGACGCATGTCTTCACCGGCTACGCGGTCTGGGACCTGCCCTTCGGCCAGGGGCAGAGGATTGGCGCCAACCTGCCGAGGATCGCCAACGCGGTGATCGCCGGGTGGAACGTTAACGGGGTGCTGACGCTGCAGAAGGGGCGGCCCTTCACGGTCTACTCGGGGGCGAACCAGGTGAGCAACGTGATCAATGCGGCGGCGGACTGCAACAATTGTCCGCGCGACATGGGCCAGGTGGACCTGCGGGCGAGCAATTTCGGCGGGGTGCCCGGCTATTTCACGGCCGAGGAGATCGCGCGCTTCTCCCAGCCCGCCGCCGGCTCGACCGGCAACACGGGCCGGAACTACTTCACCGGCCCGGGACGCTTCAACCTCGACGCCGCGCTGCTCAAGCGGACGCCGATCACCGAGCGGGTGAACTTCGAGCTGCGCTTCGAGTTCTTCAACCTGACCAACTCGCCGCAGTTCAATTTCCCGACGGCGATCTACACGAACGCCACCTTCGGCCGCATCCGCGACGCGGTCGTGAGCGAGGCGCGGAAGGTGCGCATCGGGGCGAAATTGAATTTCTGAGCCGGCGGCGGCGGCGCCCGACCCCGGGCTACGCGCCGGTGATCAACGTTCGTCCCGCGGGGCGGGCGACAGGAGGCGGAACTTTTCGCTGTCGCCCGCTCGGCGGGCTCACCACATGTTAACGACGCGTGACCCAGGGCTCGCGCCCCGGGTCACGGGCTGCCCTCGGCTCCGCCGGCCGGGGCCTGGTAAAGCTTTCGCGCTTTTCAATCCGACGACAATTTTAACCTCAAAGTTCCCCAAAGGAGATGCGATGACGCAGAGAAGATGGTTGGTGTCGCTGCTTCGCGCGGTCGGCCTTGTCGGATTGCTGTCCCTGGGCGCCGCCGCCCAGACCGGGACCTCGCGGATCAGCGGGACAGTGACCGACCCGGCGGGGGCGGTCGTGCCCGGGGCCAAGGTGACGGCCAAGAACGAGGCGACGGGCGTGACCTACACCCAGGCGGCGACCGACGCCGGCCTCTACGCCTTCCCGGCGCTGCCGGCGGGCACCTACGCGGTGACGGCCGAGCTCGCCGGCTTCAAGACACTCAACAAGACGGGCAATGTCCTGGAGGTCGACACGCCGGTGGTCGTCGACCTCCAGCTCGAGGTCGGGCAGGCCACCGACGTGGTCACGGTCGAGGGGGGCTACGAGAGGATCCAGTCGACCAACGCGGTGATCGGCAACGTGGTCGAGCAGAAGGCGATCGAGGCGCTGCCCCTCAACGGCCGCAACCCGCTCTCGCTGATCGTCCTCGAGCCGGGGGTGGTCCAGCGCTCGGCGGGCGCGGCCGGGTCGGGAGTTCACGTCAACGGGTCGCGCGACCGGGCCTTCAACGTGACGCTCGACGGGATCGACGCCAACGAGTCGTCGGTCCCCAACCCGGTCTCGAACATCTACCGGATCAACCCCGACAACGTCCGGGAGTACAAGGTCGTGACCAACAACGCGACTCCCGAGGAGGGGCGCAACAGCGGGGCCTCGGTCTCGGTCGCGACGCGCGGCGGGACCAACGAGTTCCACGGGACGGTCTGGGAGTTCTTCCGCAACCGGGCGCTCAACGCGAGCGACTGGTATGCCAACGCGCAGGGGACCGAGAAGCCGGACATCAAGCTCCACCAGTACGGCTTCGAGGTCGGCGGGCCGATCCGCAAGAACAAGACCTTCTTCTTCGGGAGTTGGCAGGGGCAGAACGTCAAGTTCACCCAGCCGATCGACCAGACCTTCGGGATCGTCCGCCTCTACACGCCCTCGGCGCGCGCTGGCATCTACCGCTACTTCCGGGCCGATACTCAGAACCCGTTCCGGCTCGACGGCCAAACGATCGACCGCAACTCGCCACTCCTGGTCGACCCGCGGACGGGCGCGCTCAAGCCCGGCGTCCGCGAGTGCGCCTCGGCCTCCGACCTGAATTGCGTCGCCAGCTACAACTTCGCCGCCGCCGACCCGAAGGGGCTCGACCCGGTCATCCGCGGGCTCTTCGACTCCTACCCGCTGCCGAACAACTTCAACACCGGCGACGGGCTGAACCAGGCTTCCTACGCCTGGAATCCGCCGACGCGCAACGAGGGGCCGAACTACATGGTCCGCCTCGACCACACGTTCAACGAGAACAACACGATCTTCGGTCGCTGGCTCGGGGCCGACCAGAACACGCTCGACGGCGACCCCTTGAACGCCCGCCCGCAGATTTTCCCCGGCTTCCCGCCGCTCGGCGAGGTCTTCCGCGCGAGCAAGAACCTGGCGGTCAGCTACCGGCGGGTGATCTCCTCGAGCGTCGTCAACGAGTTCACCCTGGGATTCTCGCGCTTCGTCTTCCTCTTCACGCAGGGCGAGGCCAACCCCGCCTTCCCGGACATCCCGCCGTACAACTTCAACCTCGCCGACGAGCCCTTCATCAACACGCCGCGCACGGCGCGCGCGGTGACGACGCCGCAGTTCCTCGACAACCTGAGCATCATCAAGGGGGCGCACGTCGTCCGCGCCGGGTTCAACTTCCGCTTCTACCAGCACAACGACCAGCGCGGCCAGCCGGGCGGGATCAACGTCACCCCGTCGCTCTCCTTCAGCGCGACGGTGCGGCCGCCGAACGTGCCCGGGGCGTCGGTACCCGGGATCAACAGCGTCGACAACACCCGGCTGCTCTCGGCGATCAACGACGTGCTCGGCATCCCGGCGCGGCTCTCGCAGGTCTACATCGGCGACCTCAACAGCGACACCTTCCTGCCCTTTGCGACTGCTGACGGGTCGGTCTCGCTCTTCGCCGTCGGGACGCGCGCCAAGCAGTACAACTTCTACGCCCAGGACGAGTGGAAGCTGCGCCCGAACTTGACGGTCAACTACGGGGCGCGGTGGGAGATCAACCTCGCGCCGACCGAGGCCGGGGGGCGCGTCTACGTGCCGGACCGGGCGATCAACGGCTCGGAGGGGCCGGTGACCTTCGTCAAGGCCGACCGCTTTTACCAGCGCAACAACGTCGGCGCCGTGGCGCCGCGGCTGGGGATCGCCTGGGCGCCGGGCAACAGCGCGAAGATGGTGGTCCGCGCCGGCTACGGGATCGCCTTCGACCCGATCTCGACCTTCCAGGTGACGGCCGTCTCAGGCCGCCCGCCGGGGCTGATCACGACCTGCTCGGCGACGGTCGCCGGGGCGACGACGCCGGGCTGCGAGGCGGTGCCGAACGTGAGGATCGCCGAGGGCTTCCCCGTCGCGCTCGCGCCGCCGACGACCAAGCCGTCGTCCTTCCTCACGCTCCCGGCGCAGCTGCTCGCCAACGCGCCGCCGGTGACGACCTTCGACCAGCAGCTCAAGCTGCCGACGGTCCACCAGTGGAACCTCAGCATCCAGCGCGAGCTGCCCGCGGGGATCGTCGCCCAGGCGGCCTACATCGGGCGTCGCGGGACGCGCCTCTTCCGCGCCTACGACATCAACCAGGTGAACTCCGACGCGATCCTGCCGTCGTTCCTGACCATGCAGCAGAATCTCCTCAAGGGGTGCAACCCGGACGGGCTGGGCTGCCCGGCGGGCGCGACCGGGGAGCTGATCCCGATCGTCAATTACGCGGCGCTCCCGAACGGGCCGCGGGGGCCGCTGACGCAGGCCTTCGTCAACTCGACCCAGACGCGCAATGACCTCAGCCTCAACGGGGCGGGGGAGTTCGCCGGGCGGATCGAGCAGACGACGCTCGCCTTCGGCCGGCAGCTGCGCCCCAACCAGCAGTTCGGGACGATCACCTACATCGACGCGGGCGGCGACTCCTACTACCACGCGCTCCAGCTGACGGCGCGCAAGCGCTTCGAGAAGGGGATCATGTTCGGGCTGGCCTACACCTTCGGCAAGTCGATCGACAACCAGTCGGTCGACCCGGTCGGGTCGACCTCGGGCGGCGGGCTCTCGACGACCAACTCGCGGACGCCGAGCGACACGCGCAACTGGCGCGAGGAGCGGTCGCGGTCGGACTTCGACCGGCGGCACGTGCTCACGGTCAACTCGATCTGGGAGCTGCCGGTCGGGCGCGGGCAGTGGCTCAACGTCGATAACGGGGTGCTCAACCAGATCGTCGGCGGGTGGAGCGTCAACGGCATCTACACCTTCATGTCGGGCGAGCCCTTCAGCGTGCGGAGCGGCGTGCGGACCTCGAACTTCTCGCACGAGTCGCGGGCGGCGCTCGTCGGCGGGCTGCCCGAGGTCAAGCTGCAGGACATCCCGGGCATCGTCGGGCCGGTGGTCTTCGCCGACGCGAGCGGGTTCGCCTCGCCCGCGCCGGGGACTAACGGGGCGGGGCGGAACATCTTCGAGGCGCCGGGCTACTGGAACCTCGACTTCGGCGTCCAGAAGAATTTCAGCCTCACCGAGCGGTTCCGGCTCCAGTTCCGGACCGAGATGTTCAACGCGCTCAACCACGCGAACTTCGACAACCCGCGCGACGCGTCGGTCGGCTCGCCGAGCTACCGCTCTACGCTCTTCGGCCAGACCTGCTGCGCCACGGTCGCCCCGCCGACCACGCAGCAGATCATCCAGACGGGCGAGGCGGCGCGCGTCATTCAGTTCGCGCTCAAGCTGACGTTCTAAGAATGGCCCACGGATGACACGGATCGGGCGGATGTTCACGGATTCAATCCGTGTCATCCGTGGGCCATTCTTAGGATCGCGATGACGCTCATGGCGTCGGTGATCTCGCCGCCCAAGACCATGCGCAGGGCCTCGGCGAAGGGCATGCGCCGGACGATCAGCTGCTCGGTCCCCTCGGGCCGGGCCTCGCACTGGACGAGGTCGGTCGCGAGGTAGAGGATCGCCTCCTCGTCCGTCACCGAGTTCGAGAGGTGCGCCCGCCCGATCTCCCGCCACGCGCGCGCCTCGAGCCCGACCTCTTCGAGCAGTTCGCGCTTGGCCGCCGCGAGCGGCTCCTCGCCCGCGGGGCACCCACCCTCGGGCAGCTCCCACGAATAACAGTCGAGCGTGTAGCGGTACTGGCCGACGAGGTAGGTGTAGCCTCCGGCGTCGAGCGGCAGGACGCCGATTGCCTGGTTCTTGAAGTGGACGACGCCGTAGATGCCGGGGGCGCCGTCGGGGCGCGTGACCTCGTCGTGCCGGACGCGGATCCACGGGTTGTCGTAGACGACGCGCGTCGCCTTCGTCCGCCACGGGTTCGAGTAAGGGTCTTTCATCCGCGGCAGTCTACCCTCCCCCGGAGGTCTGGCTCAAATAATTTCTTGACGCGCCCCGAAGAGGCGTGAGAAGGTTCGCGTCATTGATTACCAGTTGGTCTCGGAAGGAAGGGGCGATTCGCGTTGAACTTCTACTGGGTCTATGACATCCCGAATTGGCTGTTCGGTCTGCTGGTTTTGACGGCAGTGGTCGGGTTTTCAGTAGTCGGGTTGCACCGCACGCGTGGTTGGGCGCGGCGCCGGATCGGCGAGGCGCCCGCCGCCAACGAAATCGTCGATTCCTACCTGGCGGCAGTCGGGGTCTTTTATGGGATCACGCTCGGCCTGATCTCGGTCGGCACGTGGGAGAATTTCTCCGAGGTCGAGAAGGCATGCGGGCAGGAGGCGGGGGCGCTGGCCGCGCTTCATCGCGACATCAGCAGCTACCCCGAGCCGGCGCGCGCCGCATTGCGCGGGCGGTTGCGTGAGTACACGCGCTACGTCATCCAAGACTCCTGGCCGCAGCAGCAGCGGGGCATCGTCCCGCGCGGCGAGGCGGAGCGGCTCGACGTCTTCGAGCAAAGCTTGTTGGCGTTCGAGCCGCAGACCGGGGGGCAGCAGACTCTGCACCAGGAGTCGGTCCGCCAGTTTAATCGTCTGATCGAGCTGCGGGACGCGCGGCTGCAGAGCGTGACTACTGGGCTCTCCGGGGTGCTCTGGGGCGTGGTCTTTACAGGGGCGATCTTAAACATCGTGCTGACGTGGCTGATCGTCATGGATCGCGTATGGCTGCACCTGCTGCTGACCGCGATCCTCTCGGCCTTGGTCGCCTTGCTGATCTTCATGGTGGCAGCCATGGATCACCCTTACCGCGGCGAATACAGCGTCAGCCCGGAGCCGTTCCGGATTGTCTACGACCAACTCATGAAACCGGACTGAGGGCGAGGCCATGACCCGGGGCGAGCGCTGGCGGCGATTCTGGGCGGGCGGGGGAGAGCCGCCCCCGTGCGAGGACGAAGACCCCTTTGCCGAGCCGGTCGCGCTCGAGATCGGCGACGTCTTCGACCTGCACGCGATCCCGCCGCGGCAGGTCAAGGCTGTGGTCGAGGAGTACCTGCGCGAGGCGCACGCGCGCGGCTACCGTTACGTGCGCATCATCCACGGCAAAGGCATTGGAGTGCAGCGCGAGGTCGTGCGCTCAATTCTCGGGCGCGCGCCGTGCGTCGTTACCTTCTACGATGCGCCGCCCGAGGCCGGCGGGCCCGGCGCGACGATCGCCGAACTGGGAGTCGCGAATTGACCCCCGGGCGGCCGCGTGAGCGCGAGCAGGAATCGCCCGCAGATGACACGGATCGGGCCGATCATGAGGGATCAAAAAACCGCCGTGGCACCGCTTACTGCGGCCGGTCGATGGTCACCATCAATTCATACTTCTGCGCCGCCTGGACGCCCGCGCGCTCAAACGGCTGCTGGTAGAGCAAGCGGAGTGATTCACCGCCGCCGGAGCCGACAGCTTTGAAACGAAAGACCTGAGTCCCTGAGGCTTCGATCAACCCGCCTTTACCGGACTTGCTGCTGTCGCCCGCGGGCTGTTGGACATGCCCAGCCCCTCGGGTTAGATGAAAGGTCTTCATGCTAAATAGACTCCGCGAATCCGGGGCGATGGCGCTCTCGCGGGCGGTCGAGTAAAATACCGGCTGATCACCCGGTACGCGAAAAGGAAGTGTCAATGAACTTACCGCCCTTCAAAAATGAGCCGTACGCCGATTTCTCCGACGAGCGCCACGCGCAGGCGATGCTGCGGGCGGTCGAGGGGGTCGAGGCGCAGCTCGGCCGCGAGTACCCGCTGGTCATCGGGGGAGAGCGCGTCACGACGGGAGACGTCGTCGAATCGGTCAACCCGTCTCAATTCAAGCAGGTCGTCGGGCGCGTTCACCGTGCTGACCGGGAGCTGGCCGACCGGGCGATTAGGGAAGCCTGGCGCGCCTTCGAGACCTGGAGGCTTGTCCCGGCCGAGCAGCGCGCCGCCTACCTGATCAAGGCCGCGGCCATCATGCGCCGTCGGAAATTCGAGTTCAATGCCTGGATGGTTCTCGAGGTGGGCAAATCGTGGGCCGAGGCCGAGGCCGACACGGCCGAGGCAATCGACTTCCTCGAATTCTACGCGCGCCAGGCGCTGCGCTACGCCGCGCCGCAGCCGCTGACGCCCTCGCCGCTCCCCGACGAGGTCAACGAGCTGACCTACGTCCCGCTCGGCGTCGGCGTGATCATCCCGCCGTGGAACTTCCCGCTCGCGATCATGGCGGGGATGACCACGGCCGCCGTCGTCACCGGCAACACGGTCGTGCTCAAGCCTTCGGACGACAGCCCCGTGATCGCGGCGAAGTTTATGGAGCTCATGGAGGAGGTCTCGCTGCCGCCGGGGGTGATCAACTTCCTGCCCGCCGACGGCCCGACGGTCGGCGAGTCCCTGGTCGAACACCCGCAGACGCGCTTCGTTTCCTTTACCGGCTCGATGGCCGTCGGGCTGCGAATCAACGAGCTGGCGGCGAGGCCGCGGCCGGGCCAGCTCTGGATCAAGCGCGTGGTCGCCGAGATGGGCGGCAAGGACGCGATCGTCGTGGACGAGACGGCCGACCCGGACGAGGCGGCGGCCGGGATCGTCGCCTCGGCCTTCGGCTTCTCGGGGCAGAAGTGCTCGGCCTGCTCGCGCGCCGTGATCGTCGACGCAGCCTATGACCAAGTCCTCGAGCGGATCGCCGCGCGGGCGGGGCAACTCACCGTCGGCCCGGTCCGCGACGGGGCCAACTTCACCGGCCCGGTGTCGAGCCGCAAGGCGTTCGAGAAGGTCAGCGGGTATGTCGAGGTCGGCAAAGGCGAGGGGCGTCTCCTGGTCGGCGGCGGCCGGCACGACCTGGCCGGCGAGGGCTATTTTGTCCCGCCGACGGTGATCGCCGACGTCGACCCGCGGGCGCGCATCGCGCAGGAGGAGATCTTCGGGCCGGTGCTCGCCGTCATCAAGGCGCGGGACTTCGACGACGCGCTCCGGATCGCCAACGGGACGCCGTACGGGTTGACCGGGGCGGTCTACACGCGCGACCGCGAACGGATCGAGCGGGCGAGACGTGATTTCCACGTCGGCAATCTGTACATCAACCGCAAATGCACCGGGGCGCTGGTCGACGTCCACCCGTTCGGGGGCTTCAATATGTCGGGCACCGACTCGAAGGCGGGCGGGCGCGACTACCTGGGCCTGTTTTTGCAGGCGAAGTCGGTGGCGGAGAAGTATTAAGAAAGGGAACACGGATGAACACGAAAAAAAGCGGATGGGCGCGGGTGCTGCCGGCAGTGCTGGCGGTCGGGCTCATGGCGCCGGCGTCCTACACCAAGCCGCAGGTCGGGCTGCTCAAGCCGGTGAACTTCCCGAAGCTCGTCGGGGGGGCGAAGGGGAAGGTGCTAGTGATCAACTTCTGGGCGACCTGGTGCGGCCCGTGCGTCGTCGAGTTCCCGGAGTTCGTCGCGCTCGACGCGAAGTACCGGGCGCGGGGCGTCAAGGTCGTCGGGATCAGCGCCGACGAGGTCGGCGAGATCAAGTCCAAGATCGTGCCCTTCGTCAAAGAGAAAAAGGTCGGCTTCCCGATCTTCGTGCAGGACACGGACGACCCGCAAGAGATGATCGACGTAGTTCACAAGGAGTGGTCCGGGGCGCTGCCGGCGACCTTCGTCTACGACCGGCAGGGCAGGCTCGCCTTCTCGCGCTTCGGGATCATCGACCGCGACGTCCTGGTCGCCGAGGTCGAGAAGGCGCTCAAGTAAGAACCCATGAAGATCGCTGACATCCGCGCGACGACGGTGACCGTCCCGCTCGAGGCGCCGCTGCGGCACGGCAACGGCTGCCACTGGGGGCGGTTCGTCCGGACGATCGTCGAGGTCGAGACCGACGAGGGGCTGGTTGGCCTGGGCGAGATGGGCGGCGGCGGCGAGTCAGCCGAGGCGGCTTTCCGCGCCCTCAAGCCCTACCTCGTCGGCCGCGACCCGGCGCGGCTCGAGGAGATGCGTTTCCTCGTCGCCAACCCCACCGCCTCGCTCTACAACAACCGCACTCAGGTGCTCGCGGCGCTCGAGTTCGCCTGCCTCGACCTCATCGGCCAGAAGTGGGGCGTGCCGGTCTCGGAGATTCTCGGCGGGAGGCTGCGCGACCGGGTGCCGTTTGCGAGTTACCTCTTCTTCCGCTACCCGAGCCCGCGGGACTACC
>Ga0075421_100004464_pt1 | contig 16887 bp, 17 predicted proteins | sample SoiMetdeltSBSDD5_FD_75292 | JGI IMG/M metagenome (GOLD analysis project Ga0075421, IMG submission 75292) | Bulk soil microbial communities from a Populus tree surrounding site in Tennessee, USA - Soil MetaG P. deltoides SBSDD5 | ecosystem: Environmental > Terrestrial > Soil > Tree plantation...
ATGGCGGCGAGGGCGTTGGTGAACAAGACCACGACCTCCTTGGTCGACGTCGCCCGCTACCTGGACACGTCGCCGTACTCATATGCAGCACGGCGAGCCATTCGAGGCGGATTGGTCGACCTGTTGCATGCACTTCACGACGGTCGCTACTCGCGCATCGTCGTGGTGGCCCACGGCGTCGGCACCTACATCTCCTACGACGCGCTGACTGCGTTCTGGGCCCAAACGCATGGGCTACACGCCAGACCGTCTGCGTGGCAGGACCTTCGAGACCAGGGAAACCCGTGGCGCATAACCGATTTCGTTACTGTCGGCGCACCAATGGCCCTTGCTGACCTTTTACTCACCCGGCCCACGCTCGCCAGCGGATTCAAGAAGTCCGACGCCGTGTGCAGGCGCGAACTGTTCGAGAGGCTGGTACGTCGCGGCGTGCTGGTGCGGTGCCCGCCACGGTCCGAATCGCTGCCCGTCGACAGGAACGCCGTGCTTGGTTCCCACTCCCCCTTCGCCGTCACACGCTGGACGAACCTCTGGTTTCCGGTGGTTCGCGGCGAGCTGCGCGGCGACTGGTTCGGCGGCGCACTACGCCCGCTGTTCGGTCCGGGCATCCGCGACATCGAAATACTTGGGAACGAGCCTGAAAGGTTCAAACGCGGTTCGGCGCACACCGAATACTTTGCCCATCCCGACAAGGACGACGAGGGCGACGCGGCCTGGCACATACGTCAGACGCTCGCGCTGCAGACCCTTACCGTCCTCAAGCACCTGTTGAACGCACCGCCTCCACAGCCTGGGAACTAGCCGTGAAGATCGTCACAGGTGTGTGACGTTCGCGCTGACCACGGCGTTGCTCGGCTACCGTAAGGCGCAGCCAAACCGATCGGGGACTTGGACCGGCAGGAGGATGCTTGCTCGACGAGTCCGAGGTTCCCATCAACGGATTGTGCGCTCCCGGCTTCGAGCGGGTGCGCGACGCTTTCGAATCCAACTTCACCGACGGCGATGACGTCGGCGCCGCGGTCGCCGTCTGGGTGGAAGGCGACCTCGTCGTCAACCTCTGGGGCGGCTTCGCCGATGCCGCGGGACGGCGGCCATGGCGGGAGGACACGCTGGCCAGCATCTACTCCGGCACGAAGGGGCTGACCAGCACCTGCGTGCATCTGCTGGCCGACCGCGGCGAGCTCGACCTGAACGCCCCGGTGACGCGGTATTGGCCGGAGTTCGGCCAGGCAGGCAAGCGGGACATCACCGTCGCCATGGTTCTGGGGCATCGGTCCGGCGTCATCGGGCCGCGGAACCGGCTGCACTGGGCCGACGCGACCGACTGGGACGCGGTGTGCGAACACATCGCGGCGGCCGAACCGTGGTGGGAGCCCGGCACCGCGCAGGGCTATCACATGGTGACGTTCGGGTTCATCCTCGGCGAGGTGGTCCGCCGCGTGACCGGTCGCACCATCGGCCAGTACCTACGCACCGAGATCGCCGAACCGCTCGGCATCGATGTGCACATCGGTCTGCCGAAGCAAGAGCACGCCCGCTGCGCCGAGATGATCAACAAGCCGCACATCCGCGACGTACTGGCGGACGGTGACGCGCCCGAACACCCGGAGTCGCTGACCGAACATCCGATGGCGGGCGTGGCTATTGCCATGGGATTCGTCCCCGACGACGAGCTGGGCTCCAACGCGCTCGACGTGTGGCGCACGCTCGAATTCCCCGCCACCAACGCACACGTATCGGCACTCGGCATGGCGACGTTCTACAACGCGCTGGCGCAGGAGAAGCTGCTGTCGCGCGAGCACATGGAGTTGGTCCGGGTGTCGCAAGGCGGTTTCGACACCGACGTCGTGCTGGGCTCGCGGGTCGCCGACCACGGCTGGGGCCTGGGCTACATGCTCAATCAACGCGGCGTCGCAGGCCCGAACCTGCGGACGTTCGGCCATGGCGGGTCGGGTGGCTCGTTCGCGTTCGTCGACCTCGAGCACCGCATCGGCTACGCGTACGTGATGAATTACTTCGACGCGACGAAGTGCAATGCCGACCCGCGTAGCGTCGTGCTCTCCGATGAGGTGTACTCAGCTCTGGGCGTAATTCGCGACTGATTCGCAGCCCTAATTCGGGGCTTTCCTGTCGGTACGCTGGACGCCATGAACGGCGTCTTGCTCGTGCTCATCATCGTGGTCATCGCCGCCATCGCGTTGGCCGTATACAGCTCATCGAAGGCTTCGGGCAGGCGCAACGCGGCCTCGCTGGCCGACGCAAAGGCCGATGCCCGTCGGCTCATCGAACGGCTCGGCGGGCAAGTGCTCAACCTGACCGGCGCCGACGACGCCTCCAAGCAGGCGCTGGCCGACGCCTCCGAGCGCTACACCGCAGCCTCGTCACAGATCGACCAGGCCACCACCGTGCGACAGGCGGCCCTCGCCAAGGAAAGTGCTATCGAAGGCCTCTACTACGCGCGCGCAGCTCGCGTCGCGATGGGTATGGACCCGGGGCCGGAGTTGGAGTCGCTGGCCGGGCAGTCGTCGGCGGGCGCGGTGACCGAGGACCGGCGAATCAACTTCGAGGGCCGCGAAATTGAGGCGTCGCCGACACCGTCGCAACGCACCCCGAACTACTACCCCGGTGGTCGCGTCGCCGGCCGCCCGGTGCCTGCCGGCTGGTATTCAGAGCCATGGTGGAAACCGGCCCTGGTGGCCGGCGCGTGGGGCCTGGGTTCGGTGCTGTTGTTCGACGCGCTGTTCACCGGCATGCACGGAGTTGATTACGGCGCACAGGGTTTCGAGAGCGGCTACGGCGACGGGTACTCCGACGGGTTCGCGGCCGGGCAGGACGGCGGTGTCGACGGTGGTGGCGCGGACGCCTCCGGCTTCGACGGTTACAGCGGCGACGGCGGCGGCGGCGGCTGGGACGGCGGCGGCTGGGACAGCGGCGGTGACTTCGGGGGCGGCGATTTCGGCGGCGGAGACTTCGGCGGCTTCTGAGCGCGATGGCCGCGTACGTCATCTCCGAAGTCGAAGTGCTCGACCAAGAAAGCTTCGAGCAATACCGCAACCTCGCTAAGGCGTCGATCGAGGAACACGGCGGGCGCTACCTCGTGCGGGCGGCGCTTCCCGAAGCGGCGGAAGGAGATTGGCCGTCGCAACGACGGCTGGTCATCCTCGAATTCGCGGACATGGAGACCGCGCGGCGGTGGCACTCGTCGGAGTCCTACGCCAAGGCGCTCGCCATCCGCGACCGCGCGCTGAGCCGGCGCCTCATCTTTGTCGAAGGCGTCTAGAAGCGGCTTTCCAGGCGCGACGAGACGCCGGCCTCCTGGAGGTCGAGCCGCTCGAGCATGGCCCGCGCCGCCTCATCCTCGATACGGCCGGCGTCGCGTTCGGTGATGAGCGCAGCCCGTTGCGCCGACAGCACTTCGCGATACAGCTGTGAGAACACCTCGGCGCGCAGCGTGTGCGACTCCGGGTCGGGCATCTCGTCGGCGTCCTGCGAATGCCTGGCGATCGTCAACCGGATGTTGGCCAGCGTCGCGGCGTCGAGCCCGGCTGGCGGATCAGCGGCGAACCGCGCCAGCACATCGTCTGCGGCGCCGTGCACGATCTGTTCGGCCTTGCGGGTCTCGGCGTCATCGCACGCGCGGTCCCCATCGAATGACGGCCCGAGCCAACGGATCAACAGCGGCAGCGTCCAGCCCTGAATTAGCAGTGTGCCGACGCTGACCGCGAACGCGATGGCCTGAATTGTCGCCCGCTCGGGGAAGGGCTGCCCGGCGGTGGTCATCATCGGAATGCCCGACGCCGCAGCCAAAGTCACCACGCCGCGCATGCCCGTCCACGACACGACGACGTTCTCCTGCCATGTCAGCAGACGGCGGTCGACAAGGGTCGACCATTTGCCTCGTTTTCGGTTGCCGAGCGCGCCGCGCGCACCGACGACCGGAACGGGCACGCTGAGCCGCGTCTCGACGTGACGCGACAACAGGCCGCGGCCAAACATCAAGAAGACACATGCCGGACGGATCAACAGCACCACCACCAACACCACACCGGACGCCAGCGCCACCTCCGTCAGCGACTCGTGCGCCTGGTGGAGGTCCTCGAGCACGAAGCGCAGCTGCAGCCCGATGTAGGCGAACACGAATGCCTCGAGCATCACGTCGACGGAGTTCCACACGTAGCGCTCCTGCAGCCGCGTCTGATAGCCGGCGTCGAGCGATCCGTGGCCAACCACGAAGCCCGCGACCACCACCGCCAGCACGCCCGAGGCGTGCAGGTGTTCGGCCGAGATGAAGGCGGCGAACGGCACCACCAAACCCTGGATGGTTTCCAGGCCGGGATGCGCGAGCCGACGGCGGATCCACAGCGTGATGAAGCCGAGCGCCGCCCCGACGGCCGTGCCCAGTGCGGCGCTGTAGGTGAACAGCAGCAGCGGATTGGAGATGAAGGCCTTGCTGCCCGCGACCTGTGCCACCGCGATGGAGAACAGCGACAGCGCCGCCGCGTCGTTGACCAGGCTCTCCCCCGTCAGGATCGCCATCACCTTCTTGGGCAGCCCGAGTTTGCGACCCACGGCCACAGCGGTGACAGCGTCGGGCGGCGCCACCACCGCGCCGAGGATCAGCGCGGTGGCGAACGTGAGCGAGGGCACCAGCCACGAGGCGATACCGGCGACGGCGAATGCGGTGACCACGACGAGCCCGACGCCGAGACCGAGGATCGGCCGGATGTTGCGCAGGAACGTCGGGAACGAGAAGTCAAGCGCCGCATAGTAAAGCAGCGGCGGCAGCACCACCGACAGCAGCACTTCGGATTCCAGCTCGATGCCTTCGAATTCGGGTGCGAACGACACCGCGAATCCGACGACAACGAGAACGAGCGCGGGTTCGAGGCCGCGCCGATGCGCGACGGCCGTCACCACGATGGCGCCGACGACAACGAGGATCAGTTCCACCCGCCGATTGTCGCGTCCTAACCTACTTCTGGCAGGTCGGACACCAGAACACGTTGCGGCCCTCCAGTTCCGCGGTGCGGATCGTGGTGCCACAGACCCGGCATGGCTCACCCGCGCGGCGGTACACATAGGTCCGTGGTCGGCCGGGGCCGTAGGACGGCAGGCCGTGGTCGTCCTCGGGCCGGACGACGATGATCTTTCCGCGACGATAGCCGACCTTCATCAGGTCGACCAAGTCGGTCCACATCGCGTCGAATTCGGCCTCGTCGATATGAGTGCCCGCGCGGTATGGGTCGATGCGGTGCCGGTACAACAGCTCGTTGCGATACACGTTGCCGACCCCGGCGATCACCGTCTGGTCCATCAACAGTGCACCAATCAGCCTGCGGGACTTGGTGATTCGCGCCCAGGCCAGCGTGCCGTCGGCGTCGCGCCTTAACGGGTCCGGGCCGAGTCTAGCCACCACGTCGGCGATCTCGGGCTCCTCGATCACCTCGCACACCGTCGGGCCGCGCAGGTCGGTGCCGTATTCCGTGCCGATCATCCGCATGCGGACCTGTCCAACCGGCAGCGCCATCGGTATGGGAACCTCGGTGAAGGTGCCGTACAGCCCCAGGTGAACGTGCACCACACGGCCGCCTTCGTAGTGGTGAAACAGGTGTTTGCCCCAGGCGGTGGCCTTCTTCAGGATCCGTCCGTTGACCGCTGCGGCGCCGTCGACGAATCTGCCCTGCGGGCTGGACACCATGACCGGGGCACGGCCGAATCGACGCTGATGCAGCCGGGCGAGCCGGTGCAGGGTGTGGCCTTCCGGCATTCCTAGGCGGGCGCGCCGGGCACCGGCGGCGCGATGTGGGTTTTCTCGTACTCGGCGAGGATGTCGATACGGCGTTGGTGCCGTTCGGCTTTCGACCATTCGGCGGCGAGGAAAGCGTCGATGATCTCCAACGCCTGCTCGAGGGTGTGCATGCGGCCGCCGATGCCCATCACTTGCGCGTTGTTGTGTTCGCGGGCCAGCGTTGCGGTCTCGACACTCCAGGCCAGCGCACAGCGGATACCTGGAACCTTGTTCGCGGCGATCTGCTCGCCGTTGCCCGAGCCGCCGATCACGATGCCGAGGCTGCCGGGATCGGCGAGGGTCTTCGCCGCGGCGGCGATGCAGAACGCCGGGTAGTCGTCCTCCGCGTCGTAGACGTAGGCCCCGCAGTCGATCGGCTCGTGGCCGGCGTTGCGGAGGTGCTCGATGATGGCCTGCTTCAGCTCGAAGCCTGCGTGGTCAGCTCCCAGGTAGACGCGCATGGCGGTCATTCTGGCAGACGCACGGCAGGATACTTGGCGGAAGGAGGCGCATCATGAAACTCCAAGACTTCCCGCGCTACCCACTCACCTTCGGGCCGAGCCCCATTCACCAGCTGGACAGACTCACCAAGCATCTCGGTGGTGCGACCATCTGGGCCAAACGCGACGACTGCAATTCAGGGCTCGCCTTCGGTGGAAACAAGGTCCGCAAGCTTGAATACCTTGTCCCCGACGCGCTCGCCAAGGGAGCTGACACGCTGGTGTCGATCGGCGGGGTCCAATCGAACCACACCCGCCAGGTCGCGGCCGTCGCGGCGAAGCTCGGCCTGAAATGCCGCCTCGTCCAGGAGAAGTGGGTCGATTGGGACGACCCCGTCAACGACAAGGTCGGCAACATACTTCTGTCACGCATCATGGGTGCGGATGTGCGGCTGGACCCGTCCGGCTTCGACATCGGCATCCGAAGCTCCTGGGAGGACGCACTACGCGAAGTCGAGGAGGCCGGCGGGAAGCCGTACGGCATCCCGGCCGGCGCGTCCGAGCACCCGCTCGGCGGACTCGGCTTCGCCAATTGGGCGTTCGAGGTCGCCGAGCAGGAAAGACAGTCCGGCGTGTACTTCGACACGATCATCGTCTGCACAGTGACCGGCTCTACACACGCCGGCATGATCGCCGGCTTCGCGGCCCTGCAGGACACCGTCGACAGCCGCCCTCGCCGGGTACTCGGCATCGACGCGTCCGCGACCCTCGATAAGACCCGCGACCAAGTTGCGCGAATAGCCCGCCACACGGCCGACCTCATCGAGCTCGGCCGTGGTCTGCGTGATGACGAGATCACCGTTCTCGAGGGCTGGGCGGGCGAGTACTACGGCATCCCGGTCAAGTCGACAGTCGAAGCGATCAAGCTGTGCGGCTCGCTGGAGGGCATGATCATCGACCCGGTCTACGAGGGGAAGTCGATGGCCGGACTCATCGACCTCGTCACCTCGGGTGAGATTCCAAAGGACTCCACGGTCCTCTACGCCCACCTAGGCGGCCAACCGGCGCTCAACGCCTACTCGAGCATCTTCGACTAAGCCACGGTGATGGCGTCGAGCCGCTCCTTGATGAATGCCGACGACGTCACAGGCTCCAGCCCCGACACCCGCCCGATCGGCGGCGGCAGCGGCGTGACGACCGCGTCGTGGTTTGCCTCGTAGAAGTAGATCAGCGAGACCAGGTCCTCCTCCGGCGCGTGCGGTTGGGGAGGCTGCACTCTATGGCGGCCCGACGGCCAGCGCCGCCCGCTCCAGTACTCCAACAAATCACCGATGTTCACGGTCAACGCGTCGGGGTCATACGGCGCATCGCTCCAGCCGTCGGCGTCCGAATACACCTGCAGGCCGCCGGCGCCGGGTTCGCGGTCGAGGATCGTCACGGTGCCGAAGTCGGTGTGCGGGCCGATGCGGAACTGGCCTGGCTCGGGTTCGCCGACCACGCTCACCGGCGGGTAGTGATTGATGTTCATGGTCCACGTGGGTCTGCTGGCCAGCGTGGCGAACGGGTTTTCCGGCAGCCCGAGCGCATGGGCGAACAACGCCAACAGATCGTCGGCCAATCGGCGCATGGCGTTGGTGTACTCGTGCACCAACGGCTGCAATGACGGTACCTCGTCGGGCCAAACGTTGGGCGCGAACCAGATTCGGTCGACCTCGGGATCGCCGGTCGTTGTCTCGGCGCCAAGGCTGTAGCTTTCCTTGAGATCCGGCGGCGTCTCGGTGCCTTCGGCGTAGGCATTGGCCTCGACCCCGGGCGCGAGCCAACCATGCCCGGCCACCGGCACCGAGTACCGCTGCTTGACGCTCGGCGGCAGGCTGAAGAACGCGCGGGCGGCCGCGCGTACCTCGCGCGCCAATGCCGGGTCGACGTCGTGTCCGGTGACGAGGACGAATCCCGCTTGCCGCAATCCCTCGTCGACGGCGGCCGCGGCGGCGTCAGCTTGGGCGCCACCCTCGTGCCAGTGCGAGATGTCAACGGTTGCAATCACTCACTTACTCCGATGTCTTCGTTCCACAGTTCCGGCTTGGCGGCGATGAACTCAGTCATCATTGTCACGCATCGCTCGTCGTCTAGGACCGTGACCGACACGCCGTGTTCGGCCAGCCAGTCATGCCCGCCGGTGAATGTCCGGCTCTCGCCGATCACCACGGCGCCGATGTTGAACTGGCGCACCAGCCCGCTGCAATACCAGCATGGCGACAGCGTCGTCACCATCACCGTGGACCGATAGTCGCGTTGGCGTCCGGCCGCCCGAAACGCGTCGGTTTCGGCGTGCACCGACGGGTCGCCCTGCTGGACCCGCCGGTTGTGACCGCTGCCGAGCAACACACCGTCGGCGCCGAACAACGCGGCACCGATCGGAATGCCGCCCTCCGCCAAGCCTTTTCGGGCCTCCTGGTAGGCGACCTCGAGCATCGCGGCGGCGTCCATCTAGACGGCAGCCCGCTCCGCGGCGATCTTCGACCGGCACAGCACCAGATACGCAGCGCCGGACAGCACGAATCCGACGAAGAACGTGACGTCGCCGAGCGCCGGGTACGCCTTGGCCACCCACCCGACAAACTTCTCCTGATTGGAGAACAACGCCACCGACACCACCAGCCCGACGACAAACGACAGCAAGCCGGTCCAGTTCGCATACGAGCGGTCGTACAGGAAGCTGGCGACGGTCTGCCCCCGGCGCAGGTACTGGTCGGCGAACATCACGCCGAGCCATGGCCCTATCCAGTAGGCGATGATCAACAGGAACGCTTCGTAGCTTTGCGCGGCGTCGGGCAATGCCCACCAGGCCACCAGGAACCCCGCCACACCGAAGAACACGGTGACGAGCGCCCTGGCGATGTGGTCAGGCAGCTTGACACCCAGGGTCACGAAAGCCATTGCGCCCGAATATATGTTGATCGCGTTCGCCGCGACGGCACCGATCGCGATGGCCAACAATGTCGCCTTGGCCAGCGGCGAGGCGAGCTGGCTGGTGAACGCCGCGGTCGGATTATCCAGCGAATCGCCGCCGATGGTGACCGATGCCGCGCCGACGACCTCCAGGAACACGCACGACACAAACAGCCCCGCGGCGGCGAAGAAACCGGTGCGAGCGGTCGACACGGTTGCGGGCAGGTAGCGGGTGTAGTCCGCGGCGTACGGCGTCCATCCGGCCGCGTACCCGAATGCAGTGCCGACGGTGAGCAGGAATCCACCCATGCCGCCGACACCGCCGGCGCCGGCGGGTGCACCGAAGTGCGACTTCGACAGGATGACCACCGAGGCGATCGCGAAGATCACGGCGAGCACCGGGAATGTCCAGCGCTCGAACGCCTGCACCAGGTTGTGTCCGAAGAAGGCCAGGCCGGTCTGCAGCAGCACGATGATGACCAGCCCGAGCAGCGGCCCGAACCCGAACAGCGTGGCCAGCGCATAGGCGCCGCTCACGCTGTTGGTGGCGAACCAGCCGACACCCGCGGTGACCGACATCAGCACCGAGGGCAACGCATTTCCCTTGAACCCGAACGGAAGTCGGCCCAGCACCATTTGCGGCACCCCGTGCAGCGGGCCGCGCGCGGACAGGAAGTAGTGCGCGATGGCGCCCAGGCCGGTGCCGATGACGATGCCGAGCACCGCCTGCCAGAAGGTCATGCCGAAGACGGCAACGGACAGCACGCCGACGAAGATCGTCGCGAACTCCAGATTGGGCGAGGTCCAGGTCCAGAACAGCTGGCTGGGCTTGCCGTGGCGGTCCGCCTCGGCGATGTATTCGTTGCCGCCCGGTTCCACCGCGACGATCTGGTCGCGGTAGGTGCCGTCGGTCTGCACGGTGGGTTCGGTCAGTGTCACCGTCATACCGTCATGCCCGCGACCATCCCCCGCAACCGGAGTAAACGCGCCGGAAACAAAAGGGCTTCAAAGCAAGTTGGTAGCCACGTGAAGACACTCGTGGTGAGCGCGAGCCCGCGCGAAGACGGCAACTCCCATGTTCTTGCCCGATCGGCGATCGACGGCGCCCGCTCGGCGGGCCACGACGTCCAACACGTCTTTCTGGACGAGTACGTGCAACGCATGCTGGGCAACTGCCGACGCTGCAGGAGCGTCGACGACGGCAGCTGCTCACTCGACGACCGTTACGAAGAGCTGCTGGTCGACCACATCCTGCCGGCCGACGGCATCATCTTCGCGATGCCGCTGTACTTCTACGGCATGCCTGCCCGGTTGAAGACAGTCTTCGACCGGCTGTTCTGCTACACCGCGAACAGCGCACCGCTGCAGGACCAAGTGGTCAGCGAAGTCATGGACAAGCGCGTCGCTGTGCTCATCTCATGCGAGGAGAGCTACGTCGGCGCGACACAGGGCGTGATCGCACAGTTCCAGGAGATCACCCGGTATCTCCGGCAGGACCTCGTCGGCGTCGTGGTCGGCAACGCGAACAGCCGCGGCGAGATCGTGCGCGACCCCAGCGATCCGCTGTCATGCGCGCGGGATCTGGGCGCGCGGCTGTTCGACGTCCGGGTCACCGATTACCGGCTGGACACCGCGCGGTCAAACCGCGTCTGGGCCTGACGTTCGCGGCAGGCGCCGTCAGTCGAAGGTCGGCGGCTCGGTGCGGGTGCGCTTGAGCTCCCAGAAGTGCGGGTAGGACGCGAACGTCACCGAGGCATCCCACAGCTTGCCGGCTTCCTCGCCGCGCGGGATCTTCGAGAGCACCGGGCCGAAGAACGCGACACCATTGACGTGGATGGTCGGGGTGCCGACGTCGTCGCCGACCGCGTCCATGCCCTCGTGGTGGCTCTTGCGCAGCGCCTCGTCGTACTTGTCGGTGTCGGCCGCCTCGGCCAACTCGGCGGGCAGCCCGACCTCTTCGAGCGCCTCCTTGATGACAGTTGAGAAATCGGAGTCGAAGTCTCGATAGCTCTGGTTGTGGATCCGGGTGCCCATCGCGGTGTAGAGCGGCGCCAGAATCTCCTGGCCCTTGGCCTGCTCAGCGGCGATCGCCACGCGCACCGGCTTCCACGCCTGCTTGAGGCCTTCGCGGTACTGCTCGGGCAGGTCCTCCCTATTCTCGTTGAGCACCGCCAGGCTCATGACGTGAAAGTTGACCTCGATATCGCGGACCTTCTCGACCTCGAGGATCCACCGCGACGTGATCCAGCACCACGGGCACAGCGGGTCGAACCAGAAATCCGCAATAGACTTTTCGGGCATTCCTGCTTGGTCCTCTCGATCGAAGGTCGGTAATCCGTTCAGCACAACCGTGCACTCAACGAACGTGTTCCCACTGCCATGGAGTTCGAACTACAGGCACATAGGACACGCATAGTGTGCAAATGGTTATGGAGCCGTGTTGTCAATGTGACCGTTGTACACCAGTGTTTCTTTTGTGATTAAAGCGAAATCCACGATTACCGCGACTTTGGTCGGGGTCGCGACGGCGGTAACGCTCGCGGCGCCGGCATCCGCAGATCCAACCGCCGACAATTCCTTCCTCAACGCCCTCACCAATGCCGGCATCGGCTACAACGATCCGGCAAGCACCGAACAACTCGGACAGTCGATCTGCCCGATGCTCGTGGAGCCGGGCAAGTCACTCGCTTCCGTCTACTCCACCGTGTCGAACAACGGCATCAACCCCGACATGGCGGCGTTCTTCACCGGCATCGCGATATCGATGTACTGCCCGTCGGCGATGTCCTCGATCGGCAACGGGACGTTCTTGAACCAGCTGAGCGGGCTGAACGGCCTGAACGGGCTCGGGATACCTGGGCTATAGGGCCGCTAGCGAGCGCGGCCGATAGGTTGGTCGCGTGGCACTTCCCAATCTCACCCGCGAGCAGGCCGTCGAACGCGCCGCGCTCGTCACCGTCGACAGCTATCGCATCACCCTGGACCTGACCGACGGCGCCGGTAAACCCGGCGAACACACCTTCCACTCGGTGACGACGGTCGAGTTCGACGCGCTGGCGGGCGCCGACACCTATATCGACATCGCCGCCGACGCGATTCGCAGCGCCACACTCAACGGGTGCACCGTCGACGTGTCCGGGTATGACGAATCGACCGGGATCCCGCTGCAAGGCCTGTCCGAACACAACGTTCTCGTGGTCGACGCCGACTGCCGCTACTCCAACACGGGCGAGGGCCTGCACCGGTTCGTCGACCCAGTCGACGGCGAGGTCTACCTGTACTCACAGTTCGAAACCGCCGACGCCAAGCGGATGTTCGCGTGTTTCGACCAGCCGGACCTGAAGGCCACGTTCGACATCATGGTGACCGCCCCGCTGAACTGGCGAGTCATCTCTAACGGCGCCAGCGGACACGTCCATGGCGAGGGTGATGCACATGTGCACACCTTCGTCACCACACCGCGAATGAGCACATACCTCGTCGCGCTGATCGCAGGGCCGTATGCGCACTGGACTGACACGTATTCCGACGATCACGGCGACATCCCACTCGGCCTGTACTGCCGCTCATCGCTGGCGGAGTTCATGGACCATGAACGACTCTTCACCCAGACCAAGCAGGGATTTGGCTTCTACCACAACAATTTTGGCGTACCGTACGCATTCGGCAAGTACGACCAGCTGTTCGTTCCCGAATTCAACGCCGGCGCAATGGAAAACGCGGGCGCGGTGACCTTCCTGGAGGACTACGTCTTCCGCAGCAAGGTCACTCGCGCGTCCTACGAGCGGCGCGCCGAAACCGTGCTGCACGAGATGGCCCACATGTGGTTCGGTGATCTCGTCACCATGCAGTGGTGGGACGACCTCTGGCTCAACGAGTCGTTCGCGACCTTCGCCTCGGTGCTGTGCCAGGCCGAGGCGACCGAATTCACCGAGGCGTGGACGACATTCGCCAACGTGGAGAAGTCGTGGGCCTACCGCCAGGACCAGTTGCCCTCGACGCATCCGGTAGCCGCCGACATCCCGGACCTGGCCGCTGTCGAGGTGAACTTCGACGGCATCACCTACGCCAAGGGCGCCAGCGTGCTCAAGCAGCTGGTTGCCTACGTCGGGCTGGAGGAGTTCCTGTCCGGCCTGCGGGATTACTTCCGCGACCACGCCTTCGCCAACGCGACGTTCGGTGACCTACTCGGTGCGCTGGAAAAGGCGTCGGGCCGCGACCTGTCCGGCTGGGGGCGGCAGTGGCTCAAGACCACCGGGCTCAACACACTGCGGCCCGACTTCGACCTCGACAGCGACGGGCGGATCACCCGCTTCGCGATCAATCAGAGCGGGGCGCAGCCGGGCGCCGGTGAGACGCGGGTCCACCGACTGGCGGTCGGCATTTACGACGACGACGGCAGCGGCAAGTTGGTCCGCACCCATCGCGAGGAGCTCGACGTCGAAGGCTCGACAACCGAAGTTCCTGCGCTGGTTGGCCTTTCGCGCGGGAAACTGATCCTCGTCAACGACGACGACCTGACGTACTGCTCGCTACGGCTTGACCCTGAGTCGTTGCAAACAGCGCTTACCCGCATCGCCGACATCGCCGACCCGTTGCCCCGCACGCTGGCCTGGTCGGCGGCGTGGGAGATGACCCGCGAAGCAGAACTTCGAGCTCGCGATTTTGTGTCGTTGGTCGCCGGGGGCGTGCAGGCCGAGACCGAGGTCGGTGTGGCACAGCGGCTGCTGTTGCAGGCGCAGACGGCGCTGAGCGCCTACGCCGACCCGCAATGGGCGGTTGCGGACGGTTGGCCTGCCTTCGCCGACCGGTTGCTGGAGTTGGCCCGCGGCGCCGAGGCAGGTTCCGATCACCAGCTGGCGTACGTCAACGCGCTGTGCGGCTCGCTGCTGTCGGACAGGCACACCGGCGTGTTGAGCACGCTGTTGGATGCGGATCCGGCTTCGCAGGGTCTGACCGGCCTCGAGGTGGACACGGATCTGCGGTGGCGGATCGTGACCGCGCTGGCTGCGGCGGGCGTCGTCGATTCCGACGGCCCCGACACGCCGTTCATCGACACCGAGGCCGAGCGGGACCCGACCGCGGCGGGTCAACGGCACGCGTTGGAGGCGTCCACGGCACGACCCCAGGCCGCGGTGAAGGAGTCCGCATGGGAAGAGGTGATCGAGGACGACACGCTGCCCAACGTCACCGCGCGGTCAATGGTCGGCGCGTTCGTGCGACCGGGCCAGCATGAGTTGCTAAAGCCGTTCCGCGACAGGTACTTCGGCGCGATTTCCGGCGTGTGGGAGCGGCGTTCGAGCGAGGTCGCACAGACCGTCGTCATCGGGCTGTACCCGTCGTGGGACATCAGCCAGGCGGGCCTGGAGGCGGCGGATCAGTTCTTGGCCGACCCGGATGTGCCGCCGCCGCTGCGGAGGCTGGTGCTCGAGGGCCGCGCGGGTGTCGAGCGCTCATTGCGCGCCCGCGCCTTCGACATCACCTAACTACCGCGGCCGTGCGTGTCTGTACGCCGACACGCCGCGTCGGACGTACATTTCACGCACGCTCATCGCCCATACGCTTTTCGGATGGCGGTCAATCGGAGTCGCAAGGCGCGGGCTGCCCGTCGGCGAAAGCGACGGGTAAGCGCGGTCGTCAACGACCTCACCGCCGAAGAGTGGGCAGCACTCAAGGCCGCCTGGAAGGGATGCGCCTACTGCGGCGCTGCTGATGGACCGCTGCAGCGCGACTGCGTCATGGCGATCTCGCGGGGCGGGCGATACACAGTCGACAACGTCGTGCCCGCGTGCGCATCTTGCAACACCAGCAAGTGCAATGAAGAGGTCACCACCTGGCTACGCCGGAAGCGGCTCGACGAGCGCGCATTCTTGATGCGCTACATGCAGATCCGTGCGGCCCTTGTTACGTCAGCGCGGTGAGACGCCAGAGCTGAGCACGCGGACGGCGCTGATCAGGCCGTCAATCAGGTTGCCCTCTTTGAACGACGCGGCGGCCGCCGACACTCCGAGCGGCGCGGACTCCTCGATCCCGCGACCCTGCACATCGGCGCCGTAGACCACTTCGATCGCGCGCTGATTCGGCGAAACCGCAAGCAGCACCGCATTATTCGGCGTCGGCACCTCGGCCAGAATCTCGCGGGCCGTGGCGGCGGTGTCCTCGCCGAGATCGCCCAAGTAGACGGCGAAGCGAGCCTTGGCGGCGCGTGAGCCGTACTTCAGCGCATCGTCGAGGAACACCAGGTCCTTGACCGGGAACGGGTAGGTCACCGACACGTCGCCGGGCTCGGTGACGCCCGAGATCCGGCCGCTTGTCGTTACGACGAAACCGCGCGGCAGCTCTGCAGGTACCGCAGGCGCGACGGTCGCGACTTCACCACTTGCCACTTGCGCCGCCTCCTACCGTCACGTGCGAACCATGGCCACCGTGGCTGTGGTCGGCTGGTTCGTCGGCCGCCCACAGAATCGGTTCGTGCGTCCACTCGTCAGTCAACTTGTATGTCGCCGGGTGCGGGCCCTTGCGGTTCTTGCTGACGCCCCAGATCAGCGCGATCAACACCAGCGTGACGGCCAGCGGTACGCCCCCGAGGAGGGAATGAGTCAATGCGGTGCTCACGTCGCAAACCGTATAACAGCCGGGGACTAGGCCGCGCCCTCACCCAGGTATCGCACCCACGCCGGGTCGAGTTCCTTGACCGACGACAGCAGCCGCCAATGCTGTCCCTTCGGCGGCACCGGCACCGAACGCAGCGTCCAGCCCAGCTCGGCGAGCAACCGGTCGGCCTTGCGGTGGTTGCAGGTCGAGCACGCAGCCACGCAGTTCTCCCAGGTGTGGTCGCCACCGCGGCTGCGCGGCACCACGTGGTCGACGGTGTCGGCCTTGCCGCCGCAGTAGGCGCAGCGGAACCGGTCGCGGTGCATCAGCGCCGCACGCGTCATCGGGATGCGCGCCCGGTAAGGCACTCGGACGTAGGAATGCAGCCGGATCACTGACGGCACCACGATCGACCGGGTCGCGGAGTGGATCACCGGCCCGTTCGGGTCGTCGTGCACCACGCTTGCTTTGCCGCACATCAGCATGATGACCGCCCGCCGCATGGGCAGAGCGGTCAACGGTTCGTAGGTGGAATTCAATAGCAGCACGCGCCGGCGGCCCCAGAGGGAGCCTTCGTTCGTACTAGGGGGATGGGTATCGACGCTGTGCAAGACGCGCGACTGCGCATGCGTTACCGCGGGCCCAGATAAGCCCGCCGCGGCCCCGTGGTGGCGGTGGCCGCGGCTCTTCTTGCGATGCGCCATACGTCCTCCGACCGACAGTCCACCACGGATTGGGGACAAACGCACGACAATTCTGCCTGTGTTCGCTGGTCAGTCCCGTGAACACCTGGTGACGTAGCCGGTTACCGGCCACATGGACAATGGAGCGCGTGACACAGCCGCAGCGCTCGTATTACGAAGAAGTCGGTGGCCACGACACGTTCAATGCGATCGTGTCGCGGTTCTACCAGCTGGTCCGCGAGGACGAGATCCTGCGTCCGCTCTATCCGGAGGATGAGCTCGACGCCGCGGAAGAGCGGCTGCGAATGTTCCTCGAGCAGTACTGGGGCGGCCCGCGGACCTACTCCGACCGTCGTGGCCATCCCCGGCTGCGGATGCGGCATGCGCCGTTCAAGATCGGCTACATTGAGCGCGACGCGTGGCTGCGCTG
>Ga0075421_100004467_pt1 | contig 16886 bp, 13 predicted proteins | sample SoiMetdeltSBSDD5_FD_75292 | JGI IMG/M metagenome (GOLD analysis project Ga0075421, IMG submission 75292) | Bulk soil microbial communities from a Populus tree surrounding site in Tennessee, USA - Soil MetaG P. deltoides SBSDD5 | ecosystem: Environmental > Terrestrial > Soil > Tree plantation...
AGGTCGACTCGCGCTGCAGGTCGTTGAACCAGCGCAGCTGCTCGGGCGAGCCTCCGGGGATGAACAAGGACGTGAACACCTGGCGGAAGGCGGGGGTCTCCCGCCCCCACCCGATTCGTGCCAGGTCGATGAGCAGTCGCCGTTCCTCGAGCTGCGCCGGCGTGAGATCGCGCTTCATGTAGCCGCGCGGGTACGTCCCGTAGAGGACGAGCCGGCTCACGCGCTCGGGGTGTCGGACGGTGTACGCAATCGCGATGGGGCCACCCTGCGAGATGCCAAGCAGCGGGAAACGCTTCAAGCCAGCCGCGTCGACCACGGCTTCGAGGTCGCGCACCCACGCGTCGAGAGAGAATTCGTCGACGTCCCAGTCGGACAGACCGCAACCGCGCTCGTCGTATCGAACGAGGCGGCGATTGCGAGCAAGGCGTTCGAAGAGCGGCCGCCAGACGGGCGTTCGCCAGTCGTACTCGACATGGCTGAGCCAGTTGGCGGCCTTCACGAGCGGGTTGCCGGTGCCGACGGTCGCATACGCGATGCGCACGCCGTCGGTTGTCTTGCAGAAGCGGATCTGCTGTTGCATCGGGGGCTCTTCGCCGGACACCGTCGCGAGACACCGTATCGTGGGTGTCGCGCGCTGACGATACACGCGGCGGGAGTCCCCTGCCAGCAGGTGGACGATGACGCCCCGTTTGTCATCTGCCCGCCTTCGGCGGGCACCCGGCTCACTCGGGATGACAAAGCGAGGCAGGGACTTACCAGCTCGCTCTCGATTTCGGGACGTCCATGGTCGTCAGCCGGGTATGGTCGGTGCCATCATTGTTCACGATGAAGATGTCCGGCCAATCGGCCGACGCGTTCGACTTGTCGAAGTACGCGATCCGCGTTCCGTCCCGCGACCAGACGGGGAACTTGTTCCCAGGAACCTTCGGGACCGAGCGGACCACGGTCTCATCCGACCCGCCCCACGAGCTGGTTCGAATCTGCGACACGTTCGCAGTGCCCGGCGAAACCGAGTACACGAGCCGTTGCTCGGTTCCAACCATGCCCCAATCCGCCGCGGCACACCTCACTCCTTGCAACTTGTTGCAGCTCGTGATCTGGTGCTGCTGAAGTCCGCTATGGTTCGTCCACCAGATCTCGAGATCCTCCGGGCCGCCGTCGTATGCGGCGGCTGTGTAGGCGATCCTCTCGCCTCCGGGCGACCAACTCGGCCAGTAAGCGCCGTGCGGGTTGTGAGTCAGCTGCTCCACGTCCGTGCCATCCGGGTCCATGGTGAAGATCTGCGGCGGACCGCCGTTCACCGATCGTTGGAACGCGATCTTCGTCCCGTCCGGCCTGAAGCGCGGATACTCCCCGCTCACGAGCTGAGTGAGCCCGGAGCCGTCGGCGTTCATCACCATCACCTTCTGTATGCCGAACACGGGTCGGGTGAACGTGATCTTCTTTCGATCCTCGGACCAGGAGGGAGCGAATGCGACTCCCTTGGTCGGAACCTGGGCGAGATTGCTACCGTCGGGCTCGACACGGAAGATCCGGCTGCTGGAGTCGGTGTGTGCCGAGAAGAGGATGCGCTCGATCTTCGTATAGGGCAGGACGATCCGATTTCCACCTTCGAGGGAGCCGGGTGGAGTCGCGGGCGCCGGTGACGTGGGAGCCGGGAGGTCGCTGCACGCCGCGAGAACACCGGCGACGGACAGCGGCGCCGCCCAACGAAGCGCGTACGCCTTGCGTGCAATGAGCTGAATTGAGCGAAACATCGTGATTCTCCACATGAGTTGGACGCGTTATGTCGTCGCGCTCGTATTCGCCGAGCCGACGCGAGCATGATGACCGCGTCCCATATCCCGAGAATCACCCGCTCATCTCCTCGTACTTGTGGGGGCGACGAATGGCGGTCCACATTGACGCACCCACGGCATCGACCTCTCACCCGCCGCCCATGTCCGCTGCTTCAGAACGGCCCGACAGCACCGAGCGCGACCTTGGGCTCGACGTTCCGATCACGAGGCGAGACTTCCTCAACTCCACGCTTCTGGCGAGCGGAGCGGTGCTGTTGCACACGAAGGCGCCGCTGTTTCAGCAACCGACGAGCCCGGCTGCGTGGGAGGGACCCGGCGGTGTCGGTGACTATGCACCGTCGCACGGGAACATGTGGGCGGGCGTCGCCGATGCGCACGCGCTTCGCGACGGGACGTTAGGTGGAGAGGCGGCGCGCCGGCGCGCGGTCGACACTGGCGAACGGTACGATCTCGTCGTCGTGGGCGGCGGCCTGTCAGGACTCGGCGCTGCCGTGTTCTTCCAGAAGCTCCGCGGCGGCCGCGTGCTGGTGTTCGACAACCATCCCGTGGTCGGCGGCGAGGCGAAGCGGAACGAGTTCGTCGTGGATGGCGTCCACCTCATCGGCCCGCAAGGATCCAACGACTTCGGGACGAGGCTGCCGAGAGGCTGGGCCGGCGACTACTGGAAGGACCTCGGGCTCCCGTACGGCGCCGAGTCGTTCGAGTACCAGCCGTGGGCGGACGGGGTCACGCCGCTCGAGATGCCCAGAGACAACTATTATCACCAGCTCTGGTCGGACGAGTTCTCCAGCCACGGCTTCTTTTTCAAGGAGCCTAACGGCTCGCTCCGCCTCGTGCGCGATGCGTTCGGGGCGGGCTTCGACGAGACGCCGTGGCCGGAGAAGCTGCGCACCGACTTCCGGCGCTGGAGATCGAACCCGCGCGTGTACGAGGGTGATGATCTGCCGCGCTGGCTCGACGGCATGACGTACGAGGAGCTCCTCGTCAAGCACGTCGGGCTCGACCCGGCGGTCGCTCGTTACGCCGACCCGATCCTCGCCGGAGCGGCGGGCGGTCTCGGCAGCGACGTCATCTCGGCCATGTGTGCGGCACAGATCGGGCTCCCCAGCACCGGCAACGGTCGCGGTGGAGGGCGCCCGTCGCACAAGCTGGCTGACACCCTTCCGTTCGGGTCGTCGTTCCCCGGCGGCAACGACGGGATCATGCGGCACGCCCTGAAGAAGCTCGTGCCGGACGCGATCGCGGGCGAAGGGTTCGCCGGGGTGCTCAATGGGCGTATCCGATTCGACGCACTCGATCGGCAGACGAATCCCACGCGGGTCCGGTTAGGCGCGACGGTCGTGCGGGTGACGAACGTGCCTAACGGGTCGGTCGAAGTGATCTACGCCAGGGACGGCCGACTGTACAAGACCACCGCCGCCGGCGCCGTCATGGCGAATGGGGCCTGGACGTCACAGTACGTCGTCGCGGACGTCCCACAAGGTCATCGCGACGCCTTCGCGGACTTCGTGCGTGCGCCGATGCTCGTCGTGAACGTTGCGCTCAAACGGTGGCGCTTCATGTACGACCTCGGGATCACGGCCGCGAGCTATCGCGACCAGTTCGGCTTCTCGTGCAACCTGCGACAGTCGATGGTGGTGGGCGAGTATCGGCCACCACTGCACCCGGACCGCCCCACGATCCTCACGTTCTACATCCCGTTCGAACGCCCGGGCGCCCCGCTGAAAGAGCAGGCAGTTGCCGCCCGCACGGAGATGCTCTCGACGAGCTACCGGGACTACGAGCTCCGGATCCGGGAGCAGCTCGTCAGGCTGTTCGCGCGCGCCGGCTTCGACCCGCGCGCGGACATCGCGGGCGTGATCCTCAATCGATGGGGCCACGCCTACGTGTGTCCGGCGCCGGGGTTCTACTTCGGACGAAACGGTAAGCCTGCCGCGCCGCAGGTCCTGCGACAGCCCGTCGGTCGCGTCGCGTTCGCCAACTCGGAGCTCAACGGCCACCAGAACTGGCGCGACGCGACCGGGGAAGGGAAGCGTGCGGTGGAGCAGTTGTTAGGCTAGCGAGATCCCGGACGGTCGCCGTTCTCGTACATCTGGCGGACTTCCGTTTCGCCCTCCCAGCCGGGCCAGAGCCGGCGGTGCAGCTCCATGAACTTGCGGGCCTCCTCGATGGCCTCCTCCTTCGAGGCGAGCTCCATGATCGTGAAGCCGCCGATGATCTCCTTTGCTTCCGTGAACGGCCCGTCGGTCGTGACGAGCTTTCCGTCGGTGAGGCGTACCGCGGCGCCCTGCGAGCTGTGCTTCAGCCCGCCCATCGTCACCATCTTTCCGGCCTGCATCGCCTCCATGCCGAGTTTGCCAATGGCGTCCATCAGCTCCGCGGGTGGCGGACCGGATGCGCGGAAGTTCTCATCGGCCTTCACTATCATCATGAAACGGGGCATGATCGAATCTCCTTTAACGGTCATTCCAGATTGAGTTTGGGCTCTGGTACCCTCACGTCGAACGAGCCGGGCCGAAATCGACGCGCCGTCGGTCGCTGACGCGAGGTCCGTCGGATCGGCTGACCGAGAGCGTCCCGGGTGGTTCCGCGCGACGTTGCGGCGGCTCCCACAGGTGGCAGATTGAAGGCCCGTGGTCGTCAAACGCCGACAGGAGGTCACTATGGGCAGGACTGCCGTCGCCTTCATGCACCGCTGGTTCGACGAGGTGTGGAACAAGGGAAACGCCGGCGCCATCGATGAGATGATGGCCGAGGATGCCATCGTTCATGGCCTCGGTGAGGCGGACAAGGACGTGCGCGGGCCGGCGTCGTTCAAGCCGTTCCAGGCGCGCCTGCGCGCTGCGTTCCCCGATATTCAGGTGACTATTGAGGACACGATCGAGGAAGGCGATCTGATCGCGTCACGGTGGACAGCCACGATGACCCATCAAGGGGATGACCTGGGCGTTCCCGCCAGCGGCCGGCAGGTGACGGTCCACGGGATGTCGATGGCCCGGCTCAAGGATGGGCGGATGGTCGAGGGATGGAACAACTGGGATACGCTGGAGATGATGCAACAGATCGGCGCGTTTCAACCCGTCGTGACGCTGGTGCCCGAGCCGTAAAAAGGCCCCTCAGCCGGGACGACTGCGATCCCTCATCTGCCCGCCGGAGGCGGGCACCCGGCTCGGGATGACAATGGAAACCAGACCCTCTGACGGGCCGTAGGCCGGTGTACATCCCACCGAGCTTCACGGCCCATGTCATTCGCGACCGTCGTCCGCCCCGCCTGGCGATCACTCCGCCGTAGCCCGGCCTTCACGCTCACCGCCTCGACGACGCTCGTCATCGGGATCGGGGCGGCTGTGGCGATCTTCGCCCTCGTGAACGGCGTCCTACTCCGGCCACTTCCTTATGGCGACCCCGATCGACTCATCGGGGCGTGGCACGACCTGCGAGGGGTCTCGATCCCCAAGGGCAGCCAGACGTCCGGCACGTACTTCACGTACAAGCGGTTGGCTCGATCGATCGACGACATCGGCCTCTACCAGAGCGGGTCGGTGAACCTCTCCGATCCACGCGGTGGTGGAGAGCCGCAACGGGCCAGCTCGGCCGACATCACGGCGAGTGTGATCTCCGTGCTCGCGGTCCCGCCGCTCCTGGGGCGTGCGTTCACGGAGGCGGAGGACCGCCCGAACGGCCCGAACGTCGTCCTCATCAGTGAAGGGCTCTGGCGGTCGCGGTTCGGTGCTGATCGGGGTGTCATTGGCCGCACGCTCGAGGTCAACGGACGCAGTCGCGAGATCGTCGGCGTGATGCCGACGCGCTTCCGTTTCCCGTATGCGGGCATCCAGCTCTGGCTGCCGCTTCAGCTCGACCCTAACGCGAAGTACCCCGGCGGCTTCGACTACGAGGGGGTCGCGCGGCTCAAGCCCGGCGTCAGCGTTGCCGATGCGCAGCGCGATTTCGCGGCCGTGCTGCCGCGCTTGGTGGAGCTCTTCCCGAACATGGTGCCGGGCGTCCCCTCACAGATGCTGCTCGATCAGGCGAAGCCGGTGCCGCTCCTCGTGCCGCTCAAGGCGGACGTCACCGGTGGCATCGCGAAGACGCTCTGGATCGTCGCCGCTGCGGCGGGCCTCGTGCTGCTCGTCGCGTGCGCGAACGTCACGAATCTCATCCTCGTCCGCGCTGATGGCCGCCAGCGCGAGCTCGCCGTTCGCGAAGCCCTTGGCGCCGGCCGCGGTCGCGTCCTCGCGTACTTCCTGGCCGAGTCGCTCGTGATCACCGCGGTGTCGAGCGCAGCCGCGGTCGCGGTTGCCGCGGGCGCGATTCGCGTGCTCGTGAACCTGGGCCCGACGACGATCCCGCGACTCGCGGAAGTGCGCATCGATCTCGCGGCGCTCGCCTTCGCGATTGGGGCTTCCGCCCTCGTCGCGATCCTGTGCAGCATCGTACCGGCACTCCGCATCGGACGCGTGGAGCTTTCCGAGGCGTTGCGTGAAGGCGGGCGTGGGGGCACGGCGGGTCGAGCGCGGCAGCGAGTGCGGAGCACGCTCGTCGCGGCGCAGATCGCGCTCGCGCTCGTCGCGCTTGCGAGCTCGGGGTTGCTCCTTCGCACGTTCCAGCGACTGAACGCTGTGCGCCCCGGGTTCGACACCGAGCAGATCGCGACGTTCTGGCTGTCGCTACCGGGCCCTCGGTATCCGAGCGACACGAGCGCGTCGCGGTTCTACGCGCAGCTTCTCGATCGCGTACGACCACTGCCGGGCGTGCGCGACGTTGGCGTCACGTCGCGCGTCCCGCTCACATTCTCGGGGATGAACCAGAACCCGTTCTACCCCGAGGGCGACGCGTCGTACGACAATAAGATCCCGCCGTTGCAGATCTACGTCACGACGGACGCCGGATACTTCCGGACGATGGGCATCCCGCTGCTCGCCGGGAGAACGTTCGATCGGCTGGACGTGCAACGGCCGATGGAGGCGATCATCAGCCAGGCGACCGCCGTGCAATTCTGGGGTGACTCGACGGGTCAGCAGGTGCTCGGCAAGCGGTTCCGTACGCTGCCTAACGGGCGATGGTTCACGGTCATCGGCGTGGTGGGAACCACGCGCGACACATCGCTCGCCTCGCCGCCCTCGGCGGTGGTCTACTTCCCGGAAGTTCCTTCGGGGAGTGACTTCAGCTCGCAGACGCGGTGGACGATGGCGCTCGTCGTTCGCACGGGGGGTGACCCGACGGCGATCACGACGGCGGTACAGCGGGTTGTGCGCGAACTGGATCCGACGCTGCCACTCTTCGATGTGCGGCCGATGAGCGTCGTCGCGGCGGCGTCGATGGATTGGCTCTCGTTCACGATCATCGTGCTCGGCACAACCGCGATCGTCACGCTGGTCCTCGGCGCCATCGGGCTGTACGGCGTCATGGCGTACGTCGTGTCGCTTCGGACGCGCGAGCTCGCGGTGCGCATCGCGCTCGGGGCGACGCCGGGCGCGGTCGTGGGCATGCTGACGAAGCAGGGCGTGGTGGTGACGGGCTTCGGAGTCGTCGGCGGGCTCTTGCTCTTCTCGGCAGTGGCGCGTGCGCTCGAGTCGCTGTTGTTCGGGATTGCGTCCACGGATCCGCTGACGCTCGCGGCAGCGTCACTGCTGCTCGTGGGGATCGCGGCGCTCGCGAGCTGGATTCCGGCTCGCAGGTCTGCGCGCCTCGATCCGTCGGACGTCCTGCGCGCGGAGTGACACCAGCCCGTTAGGCATCGCGCTATTTCCAGTCAGCCCCCATTGAAACGCCAATGGGGGCTGACCCCAATGACCGGGCGGCGTGCGACTCGAACTGAAGCCCTATCGGTCCGATGTACGCGGATTGCGGCCGGATCAGGCGACCCTCGCGTAGCTGTTCCAGGCAATGCGCCGACCAGCCGAGCACGCGCCCGACCGCGAACGTCGGCGTGAACAGCTCGGTCGGTAATCCGAGTCCATGCAGCAGTAGCGCGGTGTAGAACTCTACGTTCGTATCGAGGCGGCGATCCGGCTTGTACTCGCGGAGCAGGCGGAGCGCGGTTGCCTCGACGCTCCGCGCGAGATCGTAGATCGACCGATCAGCATCCCCAGCGAAGAGGCGCTCCGCCGCCTGGCCGAGGACGTCGGCTCGCGGGTCACGCACGCGGTAGACGCGGTGGCCGAAGCCCATCAGGCGCTCGCCGCGATCGAGCCTGGCTCGAATGACCGACTCCGCCCGCTCCCGCGCCCCGATCTCGAGGACCATGTCGAGTGCCGGACCCGGCGCGCCTCCGTGCAGCGGGCCTTTCAGCGCGCCGACGGCACCTGTGAGGGCAGAGATGATATCAGCGTGGGTGGAGACGATCACACGCGCGGCGAAGGTGGACGCGTTCAGCCCGTGATCACACACCGCGTTCAAGTACGTCTCCAGACCACGGGCGCGCTCGACGGACGGCTCCGCGCCCGAAACCTGATGGAGGTAATGGGCGGCGTGCCCGAGCTCGGCGCGAACCGGGACGGGCGTCTCCCCATGCCGGAGACGCCAGTACGCGCCGACGATCGTCGGGAAGGAGGCGATGGCAGTGAGCGCGTCGTCGAGCGGATCGTTTGCGCGTCCAAGCGTCAGAGCCGACGTGGCCATCCGCAACGCGTCCATGGGAAGCGCGTCGTCCGCCACGGCAGCCTGGAGCAGCTCCAGCACCGCGCGGGGAAGGGTGCGGCGGCTAGCCAAGTCCGTGGCGAACCTAACGAGCTCGCCCGGGTCCGGCAGTCGGCCGTGGAGGAGGAGGTGCGCGATTTCCTCGAAGCGCGCGTTGGGCGCCAGATCGTCGACGGCGTAGCCCGCGATGGTCAGCTCGCCCGCCTCGCCGTCGACGTGGCTCAGGCGAGTCGACACCGCCACGACGTCATCCAGGCCATCTCTCATGGGTGGATGGTTGCGGGGCGGCGAATTCATTGTCAATCTTGATTGACCAATCAACATATCATGCGACCGAGCCCGTATCTCAGCGCCCGAGAGGCCGCGGACGCGCTTCGCGTCACGCGCGCGACGCTGTACGCGTACACCAGTCGCGGACTGCTCCGCTCGGAGCCGATCCCCGGGCGCACGCGAGAGCGTCGGTACCATCGTGACGACGTCGAGCGTCTCGTCGAGCGTGCCGCGATCCGGCGCGATCCGTCGCGAACGGCCGCTCGCGCGTTGCGGTGGGGTGGCCCCGTGCTCGAGTCGGGGATCACGCTGATTCAGGACGGGTCTTTCTACTACCGCGGGCACGATGCGCTCGCGCTGGCGACGTCGTGGAGCGTCGAGGCGGTGGCGGCGCTCCTCTGGGGCGCGAGCGACGCGGACGCGACGCGACTCTTCGACCAGCCGTCGCCCATCGCGAGACGCGATATTGCGCCCCTCGAAGCGCGTGCGTCGAATGCGCTGACACTCCTGCACGCGGCGCTCCCGGTCGCCGCGGCGCGGGATGTGGCGTCGTACGATCTGCGAGCGCCAGCGGTGAGACTGACCGGCGCGCGCATCCTGCGGTTGTTCGCCAGCATCATCGCACGCACCGATGCTCGCCAGCCGATTCACCGCATGCTACAGTCAGCCTGGGCTCCAAAGCGCGACGTCGTGGCGGACGTCATTCGAACGGCGCTCGTGCTCTGCGCTGACCACGAGCTGAACGTGTCGGCGTTCGTCGCGCGATGCGCAGCCTCGGCCGGCGCGACTCCCTACGATGTCGTCTCGGCCGCGATGGCCACGCTCAAGGGGTACAAGCACGGCGGCGCGGCGGCTCACGTCCTCGATCTCGTCAGGCAGGTGGATTCGGCGAAGAGTGCCCGCGCCGCACTGACCGAACGGCTTCGACGCGGCGAGCGCGTGCCAGGATTCGGCCATCCGCTCTACCCGGCCGGGGATCCGCGTGCGGCCGTGCTCATTCGGTTGGCCAGGGAGAGCGGGAACGACCGTGCGTGGCGACCGTTCCAGCATCTGTTCAAGGTGGGCTCGGACGTGCTGCAGGATGAGCCGAATCTGGATTCGGGATTGGCGGCAGTGACGCTCGTCTATCGATTGCCGCGGGAGGCGTCCATTCTGCTCTTTGCGTTAGGCAGGTCGATCGGCTGGATCGCACATGCAATCGAGGAGTACGAGTTGGGTCGTCTGATACGTCCTCGCGCCCGCTACGTCGGGCCGCCCCCAGCCGAGACACGGCCTGCGTGACTCGTCGCTGTTCCATCGCGAATTCGACGGCACCGATCGGTCTCACCAGATGTCCCCGACCGTGAAGCCCTCGGGAAACGGGTCCTCCGGATCGACCACGTACGTCGCCATGCCGGTGATCCACGCCTGACCGCCGAGCGTTGGGACGACCGCGCGGTACTTCCCGACCATCGTCTCCTCGACGAGCCGCCCGGTGAACACGGTCCCGAGAACGCCGGCGTGTCTGAAGTCCTGGTGCAGCCCGAGTTTACCCTTCGCGTACAGCGTCGCCATCTTCGCGCACGTCCCGGTACCGCAGGGCGATCGATCGATGGCGCCAGTCCACGTGGCGGGTTTGTTCCAGTCGAGCTCACCGGTGGACACGATCACGGCGTTCTGCCAGTCGGCGTCGTCGCGCAGCGGTGGACCGGACAACTGCGCGATGGTAATGCCTTCGAACCCAGGCTGTTCCGGGTGTACGACGGGGCACTGTTCGCGCGCGGCGGCCTTGATCATCTCGCCGATGCGGACGATGTCGCCGCCCTCATCGGGCGTCAGGCGGAGGCCGAACTGCGTCGCATCGGCGATGACGTAGAACATCCCCCCGTAGGCGATGTCCACAGTGACGGTCCCGAGGTGGGGAACCTCGACGGGAGTGTCGAGGTAGGCGGCGAAGGCGGGCACATTGCGGAAGGTCACGCGCTTCACCTTGCCGTTCGCGCAGTCGGCGCGAACACGAATGAGCCCGGCGGGAGCCTCCAGCGTGAGCTCAGTGACCGGCTCGTGCATGGGCAGCATCCCGGTCTCGAGGAGCACGGTGGTGACGCAAATCGTGTTCGTCCCCGACATCCCGGGGTACTCCACCTGCTCCATGATCACGAAGCCAGCGTCCGCTTCGGGATGGGACGACGGCAGGATCACGTTGCAGTTGGCGGCCGGGTAACCACGCGGCTCCCGCAGCATGCGCTTCCGGAGACCGTCGGCGTGGTCGCGCAGGTAGCACATCTTGTCGAACATGGTCGAGCCGGGGACGTCGAGCACGCCGCCGGTGATGACCCGTCCGTGTTCGCCGCAGGCGTGCGCGTCTACCGCGTGCACCAGTTTTGAAATGCGCATGGCATAAATAACCCTTTCGCGCGACCCTATGGCCAGATTGGCAACGAGCGGTTCAGGCCTTAGATCAGGGGAACGATTGGTCCGTCCGGGACTCGCCCCGGAATCGCCTTCACTGGAGTACAGCATGCGCCTGTGTTTCCTGTTCATTTCCGCCGCGACCCTTTCGGGACACTCGGAGGCCGCATTGGCGCAGACACCCTCGCCGGCAACCCGGCGCGCTCGTGAAGTCGTCGCGGTCATCAACTCCGCGACCCCGGCCACGGTCCGCTCCTTCGCCGATACCGCGTTCGGCGGCCGCATGGGCACGCTCCCCGCCCAGGCGCACATCGACTTCTTCCTCGGCCAACGTGAGCTCTCCGGCGGACTCGAATGGGTGGAGGTGCAGGAGGAGACGGCCGACCGCACCACGGTGCTCCTCAGGCGCAAGCTCACGGGTGACCTGATGGCCGTGTCAGTGCAGGCCGAGGCGGCTGCGCCGCATCGCATTGTGGGCCTCGGACAGCGCCCGCCTCGCCCGAGCGCTACGGCGGGCGAGGCTCGCGTCACGAGCGATGCCGAGCTGGCGGCGGCCGTCGAGCGGTACGTCGCGAACCTCGCCAAGGCGGATCTCTTCTCCGGCACCGTCCTCGTCGCGAAGGATGGCAAGACGCTCTATACCGGCGTCTTCGGCGAGGCGACCAAGGACTTCGGCGTGCCTAACAAGCTCGATACGAAGTTCAATCTCGGCTCCATGAACAAGATGTTCACGTCGGTGATGATCGCGAAGCTCGTGGAGCAGGGAAAGCTGTCGTACGACGACCCGCTCTCGAAGTTCATCCCCGACTTCCCCAGCGCCGCCGCGGCGCAGAAGATCCGGATCAAGCACCTCCTGACCCACACCTCGGGGCTCGGCAGCTATTTTAACGCGGAGTTCGACCGTGCGTCGCGCGCCCGGTTCCGGACCGTCGACGACATGATGCAGCTCGCCAAGGGCGACTCGCTCGCCTTCGAGCCCGGCGCACGGTGGTCGTACAGCAACACCGGCATGCTCGTCCTCGGCAAGGTGATCGAGGTGGTCACGAAACAGGACTACTTCGATTACGTGCGGGAGAATCTGGCGAAGCCGTTAGGTATGGCGAACACGGATGCCTACGAGCTCGATCGCGTCAACCCGAACCTCGCCGTTGGCTACCAGCGTGAGTTCGGCGTCGATGGAACGAAACGCTATCGCAACAACATCTTCATGCACGTCCTGCGCGGCGGCCCGGCCGGAGGCGGCTACTCCACGGCGGAGGACCTCCTGCGGTTCGCCGAAGGGCTGAAGGCGGCGAAGGTCGTCTCGAATGCGACCTTCGAGCTCATGACGACCCCGAAGCCGGAGGTCAATTCACCGGGGTACGGGTACGGGTTCGGTGTCGACACCGCGACGAAGATCGTCGGCCACAGCGGAGGATTTCCCGGCATCAGCTCGAATCTCGACATCTTCAAGGGCACGGGTTATGTGGCGGTCGTCCTCTCCAACTACGGTGGAGGGAGCCAGCCGATCGTGGAGAAGATTCGCAGCCTCGTCCGAAGTCGGACCACGAACGTCACGCAGTAGCGTCAGGTCACCGTACGGAACGGGGTGTCCGTGACGACGCGCGCACGCTGGCTCATCGGAGGCCTCGTCGTGCTGCTCGTCGCGCTCGTCGGCGTGCGTCAGCTGGCCCGCGCGCGAACCGTGCAGCTGTTCGGCCAGCTCGTCGATCGTGTCGACACGCGCGAGCGCCGTGTGGCCCTGACCTTCGACGACGGTCCGACCCCGGCGGTCCTCGACAGCATCGAGCGCGTGTTGGCGTCGCGTGGTGTCCAGGCGACGTTCTTCGTAACCGGCGCCGAGCTGACTGAGGCGCCGTTGGCCGGCCAGCGGCTCGTGAGTGCGGGGCACGAGCTGGGGAACCACACCTACACCCACGAGCGGATGGTGCTGCGCTCGCCCGGCTTCGTCCGATCGCAGATCGAGCGAACGGATTCGCTCATCCGTGCGGCCGGCCATCGCGGCGCGATCTACTTCCGCCCGCCGTACGGCTACAAGCTGGTCGCCCTCCCATGGTACCTCGCGCGAACGGCACGCACGACGGTCATGTGGGACGTCGAGCCGGACTCGTACGCCGACGTGGCGGCGACGACGGACGGGATCGTCAGGCACGTGCTCGATCGCGTGCGGCCGGGCTCGATCATCCTGCTCCACCCGTGGTACCAGAGCCGCGCGACGTCGCTCGCCGCGGTGGGGCCGCTCATCGACAGCCTTCGCTCCCGCGGATATGAAGTCGGGCCGGTCCGTGAGCTCGTGGCACCGCCCGCCGGCTCGACAGACTCGGGGATCGCGAACGTCCGAAGGGCGATCGGACGCGCATGGGCGGACCACATCGCGGCCGCCAAGCGCCGCGACCTGGCCGGGGTGATCGCCATGTACGCGAAGGATGCGGTCTATGCGGTTGGCGGCGGCCCGGAGGTCCGTGGTCGCCCGGCAATCGATAGTATGGAAGCCCAGGGGCTACGCGCGGTGACCCTCATCGACGCGCGACACGAGACGCGGGCCGTCCGCCTCGCCGGGGACATCGCGTACGAGGTGGGAACGATCATCGGCCCGGTGAAGCCCGCGGGCGATACGGCGCGTGTGGTCGCCTTCAACTTCATGGCGCAGTGGCGGCGGGAGCCGGGGGGCGCGTGGCGCCTCACGTATCTCGTCGGGCGATGACCCGTCAGTCCACGGGGCACCGCGCTGCCAGCACGTGGAGGTCCCGCCACCCGTAGTTGCCGGTCCCGGGATCGTCGTCGGTCTTGACGGCGCCTAACGCCTTCCAGACGTTGGCCGACGGATTCCGCGCGTCACCGAAGAGCCACATGCTCGTGATGCCCTGACTCAGGAACCGGCGCGCGACGTGTCCCAGCAGGCGTTTGCCCAAACCCATGCGCTGGTATTCACGCAGCACGTAGATCTTGTTCAGTTCCCCGCCGTATTCCCCATCGCTCCGTATCGCCTTCGCAAACCCCACGAGCTCGCCGTTTGCGTTCTCGACCACGAGACAGAACCAGCGGCCGTCAGCCTTCGCGAACGCTTCGCGCCATTGCTGTTCGCGGATGGCCACCGATGGTCCCGTCATGAGCATCGGCGCGTAGGTGGCGTTCCAGGTGGTGACGTGCAGCTCGGCAAGTGCCGGGATGTCAGCCTCGGTTGCGTCGCGAATCACGAGAGAGGTCACGGATTCTCCTCGCCGGCGAAGTCGGCGAGCGTTGTCCGCCTTCGATGGACCCATGAGGGTCGCCACCGACCGCCACACGGCGAACACCACCGCCTTGATCGGCTGATGCATCGGAGACTCGAGTCCAATTGGGAGTCCAATGGGGGTCAGAGTCGAATACCATCGCTCTCGCGCGGGCTCCCGGGAAAAACGATGCAAATCGACTCTGACCCAATTAACAACTAACCTTCCGGTGTGGACAATCTCACGTTTCGCCGAGCGACGGTGGCGGACCTTTCGGCCATCGTCGGCATGCTCGCCGATGACGTTCTCGGGGCGACCCGCGAGCGGTTCGAGATGCCCCTGCCCGCGAGCTACGTCGCGGCGTTCGAGGAGATCGATGCCGACGCCAACAACGAGCTCGTCGTCGCATGTCTCGACGGCGCCGTCGTGGGCGCGCTGCAGCTGACCTTCATTCCGTACCTGACGCACCAGGGTTCACGGCGCGCGCTGATCGAGGGTGTGCGGGTCGCGCGAGCCCACCGCGGGACGGGACTCGGCACGCATCTCTTCGAGTGGGCGATCCAGCGGGCACGGGAACGCGGCTGCCGCATGGTACAGCTCACTACCGACAAGTCACGGCCGGACGCGAGGCGGTTCTACGAGGCGCTGGGGTTCGTGGCATCCCACGAGGGGATGAAGCGCGTGCTCTGATCTCGCCGACACGTCGGCGGACCGATATGATGAGTGCGACCGAGATCACCCGGAGCCGCCATGTCGTGTCGCTCTCCTTTCCCGCGTGTCGCTCACATCGCCGCCGGCATCGCTGGTGTCGCGCTCTCGCTCCTCCCGGCGGTCGTCGGCGCTCAGCCCGCACAACGAGCCGCCGAGCCGTTCGCGACCCCCAATAACGCCGCGACGCCGCTCGTCATGGGCACCACACGCGGCGAGCGTTACAGTCGTCTCGTGATCCGGGGCGCGACGATCATCTCCGGCCGCGGCTCCCCGGGCACCAATCGCGCGATGCCGCCGGAAGGGCCGGTGGACATCGTCATCGAGAATGGCACGATCGTGGACATGGTGCCGATGGATCCGGTGAACGCGGCGGGGTATGGCCGCGACTTCCAGCGTCCTACCGGCGACAAGGTGATCGACGCGCGCGGGATGTACCTCATGCCCGGCCTCGTCGAGATGCACGCCCACCTCCCTCGGCCTAACGGGGATCTCGGGCCCGGCGGGCTCGACTACGCCTACCGGCTCTACCTGGGTCACGGCGTAACGACAGTACGGGACGCAGGAAGCGGCGCCGGGATCGAGCTGCTCACCGCACAGCGCAAGCTGTCGGGCGACAACGCGCTCGTGGCGCCGCGGCTGGTACTGTGTCTCCGGTGGCCTCAGCCGCTTCGCCAGTGGGACGAAGGCAATACGCCGGAGAAGGCCCGCGCGATGGTTCGGCGGTTCCAGGCGTTAGGCGCGAACTGCATCAAGATCAGCAAGAGCCCGGGCCAGTACCCCGACGTGCTCGAGGCCGCGGTCGACGAGGGCAAGAAACTCGGCATGCACACCATGGTCGATCTCAAGGTGTCGGAGACCGACGCGCGCGTGGCGTCGAACGCGGGCGTGCGGAGCATCGAGCACTGGTACGGCATTCCGGATGCCGCGCTCACAGGTTCGCAGAACTTCCCCACGGACTACAACTACTGGAAGGAGCTCGATCGATTCCGGTATGCGGGGTTGCTGTGGGGCGAAGCGGACAAGCAGCCCGAGCGACTGAGTGAGGTCATCGACCTCATGATCAAGAACGGCACGAACTGGGACCCGACGATGTCGGTGTACGAAGACAACCGCGACTGGTGGCGCGCGACGGGCTTACCAGTGAAGGCGACGCTCGTCCATCCGAGCCTCGTGTCCGAGGCGCCCGACTCCGGCGCGCACGGATCGTTCAAGACGGAGTGGAAGACGTCGGATGAGATCAACTGGAAGCGCAACTTCGCCATCTGGATGAAGTGGGTGAAGACATTCCACGAGCGCGGCGGCCTGCTGACGGCCGGCAGCGATGATGGCGGGATCGGAGGCGTGCAGATGATCCGCGAGCTGGAGCTCATGCAGGAAGCGGGCATCCATCCGATCGACGTGATCCGCGTCGCGACGACGAACGCGACCCAGGCACTCGGCATGACGAAGTACTGTGGCATCCGCGTGGGATGCGCCGCGGACATCGCCGTCGTGAACGGCAACCCGATCGACAACTTCAAGGTGATGTACGGCCGCGGCTACGGGTTCCAGGGGCTCGTGCCACATAACGAGCAGTGGAAGCACGGTGGCGTCGTCTGGACGATCAAGGATGGCATCCTGTTCGACGCGCAGGCGCTGCTGCGCGAGGCGGAGTGGTACGTCCAGCAGGAACGGGCGAGGCTGTCGGGGAAGACGGCGACCACGAGCCAGCAATAGCTGCCGGACGACGGTCTCGTCCGCGGGTCGAGGCCCATTCTCCAACCAGGCTCAGTTCCAGTATTCGGTTTTCAGTCATCAGGAATCAGTCCGAACACCGGCAAAGGTCGCCGACGGAGGTTTTGACAGAATACTGAAAACTGATGAC
>Ga0075421_100004468_pt1 | contig 16885 bp, 14 predicted proteins | sample SoiMetdeltSBSDD5_FD_75292 | JGI IMG/M metagenome (GOLD analysis project Ga0075421, IMG submission 75292) | Bulk soil microbial communities from a Populus tree surrounding site in Tennessee, USA - Soil MetaG P. deltoides SBSDD5 | ecosystem: Environmental > Terrestrial > Soil > Tree plantation...
GCCCCTGGCGCTACGGGCAATGTCTGCACCGAAGATCTGGTGCACTGCCTGCACGCCATGGGCTACGAGACCGGGATTGATCTGAATGGCCTCATTGAGGTAGCAAAACGCGTGCAGGAGATCATTGGTCGTGAACTCCCTGGCCAGGTGATGAAGGCGGGACAATGGAACCGCCGCTACAAGGTCCCCCACACTGTGGAAGAACGCCTTGCCGCACTGGCCTCCTAGACACACTCTCTGTGCCTCCTCCTCCCTCTCCCTCCGGGAGAGGGCTGGGGTGAGGGTCCCTCCCTCTACCACCACTGCCATTCCTGCGTGACTAACACATGTACGCCAAGGAGCAGATTGGTCACTCCATGCGCTAGGACGCATGGCCAGAGGCGGCGTGTCTTATAGAGGAGGAGGTTGTAGATAGCGCCCGCCATCATGCCAGCGAGCCAGAGGGTATGTTCACTGCCAAACAGCACTACCGTCACCACAAAAGAGAGAGGAGTAAATGTCCCAAGTGGGATAGACGTGAACTCGGGAGTGACGTTGGTCTTCTCTTCCGGAAAAAGGCTGATGACAAACCGCAGAAGAAAGGACCGCCAGAAGAGTTCCTCCATGATGGGTACCACCACTGCAGCGCCAAACAACCGCACCGCTGCGAGCAGGGCTCCAGCGCTCACGCCGGCTTGCCACGGATTGTAGCCGGCGCCTTGGCCCAGCGTTGCCCAGGACCAGTCCATGCGCACCCAGGCAAGATAGACCGCCACCCCAGTCCCTATCGTTAAAACGCCTTCGCGCAGAGACGCGCACAGCTTGTCGCGTAGTTCGTCATACTGGCACCAGCCATACACTAGCGCTCCCAGCACAACCACGATTTTGATCGGGTAGAGCCAGAGGGGCAAGAGCGCCCGCGACTCGGCCAGGAAAGGCACCCATGCACTGGCGGCGTCCAGCAGCGCTTCGAGGGCAAGAAAGGCCATATAGAGGCCGAAGGGGAGCACCCGAGGCCACATGGTGGTGCTGCTTGTTGACTTCACTCACTTCTGCTCCCTCTACCGTTACTGAGTGTTTTCGGTATAGTAAAAAAGCTTCGCGTATCATAACATACTATGGTTACAATTTCCCTGATTCCTTGACACATGTAGCACATCCGAGAAAGCAACTGACTTTATCTAGGAAGCTATGTGGCATGAGAGTGCGTTGGTTCCATATCATGGAGAGATCGTCCGATGCTAGAGTTCCTGACGCATCTGTTCTCTTCGCAGGGCTTTGAACCGCATGGGCATTGTTATCTCTGGCTGCCAGAGATCTTATGGGTCCATGTCATTGCCGATGCGTTTATTGCTCTCGCTTATTACTCCATTCCTATTGCCCTCATCTACCTCATCCATAGGCGGCGAGACCTCACGTATGGATGGATGGTGGCCATGTTTGGTGCTTTTATTTTACTCTGCGGGACTACCCATGTCATGAATCTATGGACGGTGTGGCATGGCACCTATCGTTTAGAGGGGCTCGTGAAACTGCTCACGGCGGCGATCTCTGTCGCCACCGCAGTGGCACTATGGCCACTCGTTCCAACCCTGATCGCACTCCCCAGTCCCTCACAGCTGGAGCAGATGAACCGTGCACTGCAGGCTCAAATTGTCGAGCGGCAGCAGAGCGAGGAGGCGCTACGTCAAGCGCATGACGAATTGGAAATACGGGTCGAGGTACGGACGAGAGAACTGCTTATAGCCAATAGCACCCTGGAGGACAAAGCCGCGGAGCTTGAAGAGGCGAATGCCGACCTGGCCCAGTACGCCTATGCAGTTTCCCATGATCTCAAGACCCCGCTGCGTGGTATCCACCATTACGCTGACTTTTTGTATGAAGACCTGGAGGCGAGCTTGGGTGATGCACACAAAGCCTATCTTGACGGCCTCCGCCGGGCGGTATGGCAGGCCGAAGCCTTGGTCAATGGCCTGCTGGAGCTGTCACGCGTCGGCAACCGCAATCTGGTGTACCAGACAGTCAACCTCAACACGCTTCTCCAGGAGATCATCACCTCGCTCAACATGCCGGAGGATGTCGACATCATCTGGGAGGGGACTTGGCCCACTGTCGAGGTAGAACCCGTTCTCTTACGCCAGATCTTACAAAACCTCATCAGTAACGCTGCAAAATTCAACTCCACGCCACGCAAACGTGTCGAACTCGGGTGGTGCTTGGTTGGAGAGCATGAGTGCGAGTTGTATGTGCGCGACAATGGCCTTGGCATTGATCCACGCTATACGGAGCGAATTTTCCAGGTATTTCAACGCCTCCATACCAGACAGGAGTATGAGGGGACAGGCATCGGGCTGGCTATCGTCAAGAAAGCCGTCAGTCGCATGGGCGGCACCGTGCATGTCACCTCGACCCCAGGCGAGGGAAGCACGTTTTGGGTCACACTCCCCATGTGGCATGGAAGCGAGTCACCGAGCCACAATGCTCAGCATCACACCTCAGTTCCGGAGATGAGTTAAGTTGCAGGAGTGATGACATGGTTTACCAGGACGTCTCTACACCTTTGCGCATCTTATTGGTTGAAGACAGCGAACACGACGCGGTAGCCTTCCGCCGCGCCTTCCTAAAAGCCTCAGCACCGTGTCATATCGCCCTCTGTGAGCGCGCCGAGGAGGCGCTGGCGCAGCTCTCGCAGCAGTCTTCTTCCTTCGATCTAATAGTGGCCGATTACAAGCTGCCGAATATGTCCGGCTTGGAGCTGTACCGAGAACTACGCACCAGCAATATCCCTATCCCTCTTGTGCTCCTGACTGGAGCCGGGACCGAATATCTTGCTGTCGAGGCCCTCAAAGCTGGAGTCGATGACTATATCATCAAAGACCCGAGCCGGGGCTACATCGACTTGCTGCCGCTTGTCCTTCCCGAGGTGGTACAGCGGTACCACGAGCGTCTGGAGCACCAACGCGTCCAGAGCGCCCTGAGTGAACGCGAGTCGCAGCTCCGTCTCGTGACGGACGCGCTGCCGGTGGGTATCTCCTATGTAGACACTGGGCAGTACTATCGCTTTGCGAACCGCACCTGCGAACTATGGGTTGGCCAGCTACGGACCGCTCTGTACGGTAAGCATCTCGAGGAGGTCTGGGGTGAGGAGGCGTATGCCCGCACGCGGGCGTCCATCGAGGCAGCCTTAGCCGGACAGCTGTGCTCGTGTGAACACGAGATGTCCTTGGCACAGACTGGCAGGCGCGCGCTCCACCTCATGTGTATTCCCGACCTCGATCCCCAGGGGCACTGCCGGGGTTGCTTCATACTCATCACCGATGTTACCGAACGCAAACGCCTCGAAACGGAGCTGCGCCAGGCACAGACCATGCATGCCATTGGCACCCTGGCCGGTGGGATTGCCCACGAATTCAACAATATTCTGATGGCTATCCTGGGCTATACCAAGCTGGTGCTAGACGATGTGCCGCAGAGCAGTACAACCTGGTGCAATGCCCAGCAGGTGCTCATGGCGGGGGAACGTGCGAGAGACCTCGTCCAGCAGATCCTCGCCTTTAGCCGTCAGGTCAAGGTCGAGCCCAGGCCCAGGAAACTGCACCTGCTTGTCCAGGAGGCGCTCGGCTTGATCCGGCGTACCCTACCTGCGACTATTCTGCTCCAGCAGGATGTAGAGAAGGATGTGGGGACAGTCTTCACGAGCATCACAGAGGTGCACCAGATCATTCTGAACCTCTGCGCCAATGCGGTACATGCGATGCAGGCGGCAGGAGGCACATTAGACATACGACTTGACACCGTGGAGGTGCAGGGGCCTGCCGCGTCGCAGCCTCCGGTACTCCGGCCTGGCTCCTACGCCTGGCTCAGCATACGGGATACTGGCCACGGTATACCGACCGACGTGATCGAGCATATCTTTGAGCCATTCTTCACCACCAAAGAGGTTGGAGAAGGCACAGGGATGGGGCTGGCGGTCGTCCACGGCATTGTCACCCAGCACGGTGGGGCAGTCACCGTGCACAGCATATTGGGACAGGGGACCACCTTTGACATCTACCTGCCGCGTGTTGCTGAAGCCGCGACCACAGCGCTGCCGGAGCGCATTGTGCCCGAGAAGGAGACGTAGGGATTGAAGCTTTGCTCATGCAACCTGTCTCCGTCGATACCCTCGCCCCTACTATCTAGCGTCTCCTGACACGGCGCGAGGCGTCCCCCTCTTAAGTCACAACGCCGGGGCCTGGACTCACCAGCCAGTTTACACTGGATAAATCACCACCCGACGGTGCGGTTCCACCCCTTTACTCTCCGTCATTAAGCCGTAGCGTTCGGCGAGTTGATGCTGCATGCGGCGCAGGTAGTTGTTCTGCGGCATTAATTCAACAGGCTGCGACTGCTCGAGCACCTCACGGATCGCCACTTCTGCTTCCCGCATGGCCGAGGCATCGCTGGAGCGCCGGTCATTACGGTCAAAGACCAACCGCAGGGTCTGCTCCATCTGCGTGACGGTATTGTGCCGGACGGTGTACAGTGGTACCCCACGGGCTTGCGCGTCACGTAGCCGTCTCGACTGATGTTTTTCTTGCGATTTCAGCGTCACGATAAGGTCGGCGGTGTCGAGATCCTCGACGAGTGAGGCTGGCGCCCGGCAGCGCTGGATAGCCTGTTCGAGCCGGTTGCGGTTCACTGCATACGGAAAAATACGGACCATATGCCGTCTGGACCGCCGCCCTGACATATCGTGTTGCTGATTTGCTTCGGCCTGCAGTCTGACAGGCTCCACCAGTCTCTCCGGCTGGCGGACCTCGAAGCCGCCCTCAGCAGTACGCAGGCGCAATTCTGGCTGCAGCGCCCGGCCTCGTAAAAATCCGTCAACCACCGTGGCTACATCATGGTGCACGGCCAGGCGGTCACGGTCTTGAATCTCGATGAGCACATCAAACGTGGGTGGAGCCTTACGCTCCAGGACAGTCTTTTGTGTGTGGCGGCGCCTGGCCTCCTCATCCGACAGAGTGACGGCCTGGATACCACCAACGAGGTCCGAGAGCGTCGGATTCCGCAACAGGTTATCGAGGGTATTCCCATGGGCCGTGGCAATCAGTTGCACACCACGTTCCGCAATGGTGCGGGCTGCCAGCGCTTCCGCTTCGGTGCCGATTTCGTCGATAACGATGACCTCGGGCATGTGATTTTCCACCGCCTCGATCATCACGGCGTGCTGCTCTGTGGGCGAGGGCACCTGCATACGCCGCGCCCGCCCGATGCCCGGGTGGGGAATGTCACCGTCGCCCGCGATCTCATTCGATGTATCCACAACAATGACGCGTTTGCCCACGTCATCTGCCAACAAGCGCGCCGCTTCGCGCAACAGGGTAGTCTTGCCGACCCCAGGGCGCCCAAGGAGGAGCAAGGACTTCCCCTGTTCGATCACATCGCGCAGAATGTCCACAGTACCAAAGAGGGCTCGCCCGACCCGACAGGTCAGACCGATAGGCGTGCCCACACGGTTTCGGATCGCTGAAATCCGGTGCAAGGTGCGCTCAATGCCGGCTCGGTTGTCCTTCCCGAATACGCTGACGTGTGTGATGACGTAGTCGATGTCCTCGCGTGATACCTGGGGGCCGCCGAGATCCTCCGTATGCTCCAGGAAGCGCGCCTGCGGCAGCCGCCCGAGATCAAGGACCACTTCGAGCAGCACGTCGAGCTTGGCGTGCTCCTCTAGCGAGCTGCGAATGTGTGGAGGCATCACCCCCAATAGCAGCGCCAGGTCATCTGTTACGCTTACGTGTGTCCCAATCAACGTCTACACCTCCCAACTCTGGGAAGACCTATGTTAAAACCACTCTCTGTTGCGGATTGTACCCTAGACCAGCAAATTGTGGTATAAGCAGGATAGAAAGCCCGTATGAGCTGAGAGTGAATGAGGAAAGCGGTGCATGCGTGACGGACGACGACCATGAGAGGACGCTGCTATTTCGAGGAGCGCCCGGCCTCATGGGGCCGGTGTAGTGTCAGCGGGGGGGACGAGGATTTCCTGCGACAGGGCGGCGAGGGCCCCACGGGCTGCGATGAGCTCAGCGCTCGTGGTACTGAGGCGCTGGTGCATCGCCAGCACAAAACCCCGTAAAAGCTTGACGGCCATGGCTGGCTCTTGCTCGAGCATCGCATAGAAATCGTGGCCACGAATGAGCATCGCTTTGGTCGGCTCTAAGGCCCGCACCGTCGCCGAACGCTTGGCGCGTTCGAGCAGTGCTGTCTCCCCAAAGGGCGCTCCTGGACTCAAGGTGATCAGAAGCTGGCCTTTTCTTACGACCTCTACCTTCCCACTCACCAGGATGAAGAACTCATCGCCAACGGTATTCTCAGCAATAATCACGTCCCCCGGCTCATACGAGCGGACGTGCACGATGTTGAGGACTTTGACGAGTTCATGCGTATCGCAGAGGCTAAACAGGCGAATGTGTTTCAATGCCTCGACTTTCCGAGTGACGGAGATACCCGCTTCGCCCCCTGTGCGCTGGACAGCGTCAACCTGCACGGCAACAACAGTAATATTGTCGCTGCCACCACCTGCATTCGCCATGGCGATACAGGTGGTCACCAAGCCCTCCAGAGGCAGGCGCGCGCTCATCTGCGCCAGTTCCTCCTCACATGTGAGATAGTTATGGAAGCCATCCGAGCAAAGCAGGAAGCGATCATGGGCCATACATTCGACGAATAAGGTGTCCGCCTGGACTGTGGGTTTCGTGCCTACACTGCGGGTGATGACGTTGGCATAGGGCGCGTATGCGGCTTCTTCCCTGGTGAGTTTGCCGGTCTTGAGCATATGCCAGATCAGGCTGTGGTCTTCGGTGAGTTGGTGCGCCTGATGGTCACGAATAAGGTAGATGCGCGAGTCGCCGACATGCGCAATCACCGCTGCTTCCCCAAGCGTCAGGAGCATGGCAATGGTCGTGCCCATCCCTTTCTTCATCGGATCGCTCTGCCCCATGGCATAGACGTGGGCGCAGGCTTCCTGCACCGCCCCTTCTACGAGACGCAACACCTGGGTACGCTGCTCGAAGGTTGGAGCGTTGATATAGTCACTCAGGACAGCCCGCTGACGGTGGATGCTCGCCTGGACGAGGCGTACCGTTTCCTGGCTGGCGATTTCTCCGGCGGCATGGCCACCCATGCCATCACAGATGATATACAGCCCGAGGTCGTGGTCGATAAGGCAGGCATCCTCGTTGTGGTGACGCTGACGACCAACGTCTGTCTGTCCAGAGGCGGTAATACGCATGTACGTCTCACTTGGTAGGAGGTCCAACGCACACGACTCTGCTGCACCATATGCAAATTATGGCCAACAGACCTTGCGGTGTCCAGCCATCCTCATCGCATGATCACCAGGTTATACGCCCCGACCCGTGCAGTGTGGCGAACACCCGTGCGACGTCTCCGGAGGTGGTCGTCGTGAACAGTTGTGCCCGCATGTCTGCTGCGCCTGGGAAGCCTCGGCAATACCAGCCCAGGTGTTTGCGCATGGCCTGAAACGGCACGCCATCGTTGAGACCCTCGAAGTAGCGGGCATGCTCCAGGGCTACCTGACAGCGCTCGCGTAAAGCCACGTGTAGCGACGGCGCCTCAGCAGTCGGCGTGGAGAGCTGTTGCCGCGCCCAGGTTTTGGCGCGAAATAGCCATGGATTCCCCAGGGCTCCACGCCCAATCAAGACCCCATGCACGTGCGTCTCCCGGACTCGCTGTATCACCTCCGACATCGTCACCACATCCCCATTCCCCAGCACTAGCGTGGAGGTTTCGCGCACCAGCTTGGCGGCGCGCCTGATGGCGTCCCAATCGGCCTGGCCCCGATACATTTGCGCCAGCGTCCGTCCGTGGATCGCGATGACCGCGGGCTGCTCTTCTAACAGCGTCGCTACCCAGTCCTCAATCACGACGCTATCGTACCCAATGCGGGTCTTGACTGACACTGGGAGGGCCCTGCGGTGCTCCCGCACTGGCGGCACGGCAGTGCTGGTCAACCTCTGAATCTGTTCGACCACGCTGGCCCGCAGGCCGATCGTGTCGATGGCATGCCCGCAGGCCCAGTCTCGCACCCCCGCCTGCACAGCACGAATGATCGCGCGCGCCAGCGATGGGTTCTTGATGAGCGCCGCGCCACAGCCACGCGCCGACACGCTTTTGGAGGGGCAGCCCATATTGATATCCACACCGTCAAAGCCGAGGGCGCAGAGCACATGTGCCACCTGGTAAAATCCGTCCGGGTCGGCACCATAGATTTGCGCCAGAATGGGACGCTCACTCTCGACAAAGCGCAGCTGGCGCCATGCCGACGCTGTGCCGCGCCGGATCTCCTCGACATGGATGAATTCGGTGCACTGCACATCAGGCTTGCCATGTTGAGCCATAATAAAGCGAAAGGCGGCATCGGTGACTCCATCCATGGGCGACAGGCCGATGATCGGTTGCGGCAGTGTGTGCCAGAAACTCATACGCCTGGGGTGTCCTTTCCGGTGGTAGTGTCTCTCGCCAAATCCTGGAGCGTATGCGTGGGAGGGAGGCGCATCCACGCCATGTCAGCCGCTTCCTGCGTGCGGACACCATGGCGGATCAAGGTCGCCTGGTTTGCCCGCCGGCGTGCCATGCCGCGCTGCATCCCTGCCTCAGAGCGATTGTACCAGAGCACTTCGTAGCCGGCCGCAGCGAACACCTCGGCAATCCCAGCCCCATGGCCCCCGCTTCCACAACACCAGTTCGGGTGATATCTGCCAGTTTCCAGATTCCTTCTCTGCCTGCGGCGTGCCAGGTGCTTGGACGGCGGAAGCACCTGTTTATACTCAGCTTTAGTGTAACAATGAATCGAGTATTCGTACATGTGATCTCTCTGTGAGGGGCAGCGGGCGAGATTGAAAAGTGCCTTTGCAATTCCTATACTCTCCCTCTCTCAGTAGCGTAGCTGATGACTTTTCCTTGAGGAAGTTTGCATGACGGCTCGACTATCTTCTGGCATGCTCTACGCTGAGGATTTCTACCTCTGGACACAGCAGCAAGCAGGGCTATTGCGTGCAAAGAAGTGGCAATAACTTGACTATGACAGCCTGGTGGAGGAAATTGAGAGCGTAGAGCGCAGTGAAAAGCGCGAACTGGGTAACCGGCTGGACGAGCTGCTCACGCATCTCCTGAAGCGGCAGTATTCACTCGAGGCACGACAGGAAAGGCCCAGTTGGGAAGACACCATCTGGGAGCAATGGCGGCAACTGGTCGCCCTCCGGCAGGACAGTTCGATGTTACGCCATGAGGCCGTGGCCACCTGGCGCAGCATTATCGAGCCACGCGGTGGAAAGCACGCCGCGACACCCAGTACCCGATGCAGCGTTTCCTGCGACGTGCCTCTGGCGTGAGGAGCATGTGTTGAATGAAGAGTTTTGGCCAATGGGGTAACGATGGGGAGAGCCCCAGGCTCTAGCAAGCGTGGAGAGCAGCATCATGAGACCGCTCGCGCTGGACACGCCGCTGCACATCGAGCAACGCGGGATTGCCGGGCTGCGAGCTAGAGGAGCACTGTGGCGCTTGCAGCGCCTAGTCGGCATGACGCATTTCGGCTGGCAGGCAGCCTATGACGCCTTTCAGCGTGCTCGGCCAGAGGCTACCCCGAGAGAGCGGGAAGCCTGGCTGCTTCAGGAGCGTTACGGCCCTGCCATGGCGCAGCGCATCATGGCGCTGGACCACATCCAAGAACGAGACAGAGAGGTCACGATGCCCCCCCAGAGTGAGTTGTGGGATGCCTTACTCCCCATAGTGGAAGTTCTCGTCGCCCTGGATGTGCCGTATTATGTGGGTGGGTCTATCGCCAGCAGTGTCACAGGCGTGGCGCGGGCCACCTTGGATGCTGATCTCGTCGCAGCATTGCGCCCAGAATATGCTGAGCCGTTGGCTGCTCTTCTGCTACCGCACTACTACGTGGATACCGAGATGATTCAGAGTGCTGTCAGGCGCTCCAGCAATTTTAACGTTATCCACCTCGCGACCATGTTCAAAGTCGATAGCTTCGTGCCGCAGGACACCCCATTCGCCCGCGAGAACATGCGCCGACGCATCGCCCTCGAGGTCCCAGAGATAGGACGGACGCTGTATGTCTGTGCCCCAGAGGATATTGTGTTGCTTAAACTCTTGTGGTATGCGGCAGGGAGCGGTGTTTCGGATCGCCATTGGTATGACCTCCAGGGGGTCCTCCGGTTGCAGGCGCACGGCCTTGACCTGGCCTACCTCCGGCACTGGGCTGTAGTACTCGGTATAAGGGCACTGCTCCAGCGGATTTTGGAAGAGGCAGGTCTGTCAGCTGTATGAGTCTGAGGTGAACCATGCATCGTGTTGACCCATCGCGTCTGGATCTGGTGCGTGAATTTAAGAGCAATCCCACCGGACCGCACAGCCCAGATCTACAGAAACTGTTAAAACTCCTGCGCTGGGAACCGCTGGCTGGACGCTTCGTGGTGGTGCAGCCGCGTCGGGATGGTCCCTGGTATCTGGCGCGCACCACCGGGCCAAAAGGGCATCCCCTGGAGATTTTTTACGCGCATGGGTACAGGACGTTGGCAGAAGCCCACTGGGCCCTGTTCCGCAAGCGCTGGGAACAGCATACTGGCCAGACGCTGGTCCTGGATCAAGACGATCACATCGATCCGACGCGTGACGGCGGAGAATTGACCCTGCAGGCATCGAGCAAGCCACTCCTGGGCTACACCGATCCCTTTAGCGTTGAGAACGGCCGGCCTATTGCTTTTAAGGTAAGTTCGACCCTCCCTGGGCGTTACCGGGCGGAGATTGTGCGTCTGCGCTGTGCTGATCATACGGGCATTGGCCTGAAGCAGACCATGGTAGCCACACCAGTCAACGGGGAGTATGTAGCGCGCTTTCAGCCTATTTATGCTGGCTCCTCTGTGGAAGTGGGTGCTGCCGAGGCTTTTAACGCACAGTGCCTGACACTGCAGGTGTACGTGTGGCCCACGACGCCCGCAAAGGGACGCCAGGCCCTGCTCGGCACCTGGGAAGAGACCAGTGGTAGGGGCTATGCGCTGATCCTCGACGACACGGGTGCTCTCGCCCTGCTCGTGGGAGATGGCAGGAGCCAACAGCTCATCAGCACGCAGGTGCCGCTGCTCGCACGTCACTGGTATCTGGTCGCCGCATGTTTTGACGCTGCCTCGGGTGAGGTGTGGGTGGGACAGCGACCTCTCGTGCGCTACGCGCGCGACGACACCACAGCGGAACGCCAGCCCCCCCTCACGGTGCATCCGGCAGCGGGCGCAGCTTTCCGTATGGCGGCATGGAATGTCCAGGTCAGTGCTGGGCCGCATGTGGGTCGTGTGGTCGCTGGAGGGTTTTACAATGGTAAGCTCGAAGAGCCAGTGGTCGCCAGCCGTTGCCTCACCGTGCCGGAGCGCGTGGCTCTCCTGCAGCAGGCCAGGCCAGCGGTCCTGGATGACGCTGTGGTCGGGCACTGGGATTTCAGGCGTGGCATCCCCACCACGCATGTAGTGGATATCTCGCCGCATGGCCGGCACGGTACCACCACCAATCTGCCGACCCGAGCCATGAAGGGGCATGCCTGGGACGGGAGTGAGTACAACTGGGTGCACAACCCTGCTCATTACGGTGCCATACATTTTCACGATGACGATCTCTACGATTGCGGCTGGGAGACTGATTTCACTTTCACCGTACCAGACGATCTGCCAAGCGGCCTGTATTGCGCCCATCTCAGGCAAGACGATCATGAGGACTACGTGCCGTTCGTCGTGCGTCCGCCACGCGGCACGGCGCGAGCACCACTGGCTCTGCTCTTGCCCACGGCAAGCTACTGGGCCTACGCCAACCGGCATGTCGAGATCGAATGGCGCGAGCGCGAAAATGTCGTCGGCTATTTCGCCATGGTCGATCCCACCGCCCTGTTCCTGCACGAGCACCCCGAGTTTGGTGTCTCTATGTACGACGAGCACAGTGATGGCAGTGGGGTTTGCTATGCCTCGCGCTTGCGACCGGTGTTGAACATGCGCCCCAAGGAGCGCCTCTGGCAGCTCCCTGCCGATACTCACATCATCGACTGGCTCGACGCCAAGGGTTTTAGCTATGACGTGATGACCGAAGACGATCTGGATGCGGAGGGCGTAGCCCTGCTGGCCTCCTATCGCTGCGTCATGACCGGCACCCACCCGGAGTATCCCTCAAAACGCATGCTCGATGCCTATGCCGCCTACCAGAACCAGGGCGGGCGCTTCATCTACCTCGGTGGCAACGGCTTCTACTGGCGCACGTCCTATCATCCCGAGTTGCCCGGAGTCATCGAAATGCGCCGTGCTGAGGACGGGATCCGCTCCTGGCAGGCCGAGGGCGGCGAATATTATCACAGTTTCACCGGCGAGCTTGGGGGTATGTGGCGGCGCATGGGCCGCGCCCCGCAGTTGGTGGCTGGCACGGGCATGACTGCGCAGGGTTTTGACGTCTCTACCTTTTACGAACGTACCCCGGAGAGTTTTGACCCACGCGTAGCGTTTATCTTCGAGGGTATTGGCACCACCGAGCGCATTGGCGATTTTGGCCTGATTGGCGGTGGTGCTGCCGGGTGGGAGATCGACCGTGCCGACAGCGCTCTGGGCACACCGCCCCATGCGCTCGTGGTGGCCACTGCTACACAATTCTCGTCGGTCTATCACTGGGTGAAAGAGGAACTGACGCATACGCATTCGGCCAACACGGGAGAGACCTGCCCGTTCGTGCGCTGTGATATGGTGTTCTACGAGACCCCGAACGGGGGTGCCGTGTTCTCCACCAGCTCCATTGCCTGGGCTGGGGCTCTGGCCCACAGCGGGTACCAGAACAATGTGTCACGTCTGACTGAGAATGTAATCAGGCGCTTCCTTGATCGGACACCCTTCTGAGGAGACTAGCAGAGGAGAAAGCCATATGAGCCAACTGCTACGCTGGCAGGTGGGGGAAGTGCGTATCACCCGTATCCAGGAACTGGAAGCGCCAGGTATGCGCTTCATCGTGCCACAGGCGACGATCGCTAACCTTGCCGACATCCCATGGCTGACCCCGTTTCTGGCGGCCAACGGCGATGCAATGGGTAGTGTTCATGCGCTGGTAGTGGAAGTCGCCGAGCAGCGCATTCTGGTGGACACGTGTATCGGCAATGATAAAGAACGGCGCATTCCCTCATGGAACAAGCGGCAAGGGCCATTCCTCGCGCAGCTCACTGAGGCAGGGTATCCGCCTGAGAGCATCAACACCGTCATCTGTACCCATTTACATACGGATCATGTTGGCTGGAACACCCGATTGGTCGGGAAGCAATGGGTACCTACGTTTCCGCGGGCGCGCTATCTGGTCGCCCGTCCGGAATGGGAGCACTGGTCCCAGAGTAAAGATCGCTGGACGCAAATCGTCATGGCCGACTCCGTGCGCCCGATTTTTGAGGCCGGCCTGGTCGACCTGGTCGATGTGCATCATGTGGTCCATGAGACCATACGGTTCGAGCCCACGCCAGGGCACACGCCAGGGCATATCTCCGTACATATTGCCTCACAGGGTGAGGAAGCCGTGATTACCGGGGATCTGGTGCACCACCCCTGCCAGTTTGCCCGCCCTGATTGGGGATCTTCGGCAGACACCGACCCTACCCAGGCTGATCGCACCCGCAAGGCATTCATGGCGCGCTACGCCGATACACCGACCTTGATCATTGGCACCCATTTTGCCGGCCCCACCGCCGGGCGCCTCGTCCGCGATGGCGACGCATATCGCCTGGCGGTGTAAAGGAGGAGAGAGCTCTTACAGCACCTGGACCGCGTCTCCGACGCGGAGCGCACCGCCTTGCAAAACTTTTCCCCATACTCCACCACGCAGAGCAGGGGTAAGGATGCGCCGCAGGCCGGGCTGTAATTCGTCCATACGCTCGCACGGTGTCGTCTCACCCCCTATAGCGAACCGGCAGGTGCCGACCTGGAGACGACGCCCTACAGTGGCAGGGAGGTCGATGCCCTCGATGAGCACATTGGCACGCCGTGTATACCATGGGAGGTCAATGCCAAGTTCAGCGAGTACCTCCTGCCATTGCCCAATGTCCAGGAATGTAACCTGTCGCAGGCCGGTACCTCGATAGTCCTGCACGATCCCCTGTTGGAGGGTCACCTCGACGTGCTGTTGCTCTTTCATCGGCGCCCGACTGGCGTCGCGGACGGCAATACCTTTCACGATGCCTGGCGTCTGCATGATTGTTGTTAACCTCCCAGTGTAGATACAGGCTATGTCATGCCATTAGACGGTTTGCTGCTGACAGAGTGCTGCAGCCTCGGCAATGGCGTCAGCCAGGGCGACGACTCGCCTGGCCTCTTCCACATGGAGATTTTCGATCAACCTCCCCTCGACCAGGATCACCCCACGGCCTGCGGCCACGGCTTGCGCATGTGCTGCAATGATCGTGCGCGCCCAGGTGACATCCTCAGGCGCAGGGGAGAAAATCGCATTGGCCGTAGCAATGGTCTTGGGATGGATGAGCGTCTTGCCGTCAAAACCGAGTTCCACTGCCTGGTGACACGCCGCGGCAAACCCGGCGTCATCCGCCAGATCGAGATGCACGCCATCGAGCGCCGCCAGCCCATAGGCCCGTGCTGCGAGCACACACAGTCCTAAACTGGTGAGCAAAGGCAGACGCTCGCGGGTATGGCGCGCGTGCAGGTCTTTCACGAGATCAGAGGTTCCCATCACCAGGGCCGCAACCTGGGTGTGTGACGCTGCAATCTCCTCGGCATGCAAGATGCCAAGCGGTGTCTCCAACATACACCAGATCGCCAGGTGCTCCGAGGCCCCAGACGCCATGAGCCTATCCCACGTCTGGCGTACCAGAGCCGCGCTTTCCACTTTGGGCAGAAGCACAGCGTCAGCCCCACAGCTTGCAGCCGCCGCCAGATCCTCCCGTCCCCAGAGCGTGGCTAAGCCATTCACGCGGATAATGAGTTCACGCCGACCATACCCTCCGGTACGCACCGCTTCGCAGACCTGCTGCCGTGCCGCGGCTTTCGCATCGGGAGCCACGGCATCCTCCAGATCAAAAATCAGCCCATCAGCCGCCAGCGTTTTGGCTTTTTCCAAAGCCCGCCCATTCGACCCCGGCATATATAACATGCTCCGGCGTGGCCGTATCCGACGCTGCATTACTGCTCCCCCCTCTTCTGCGTGATGTCACACAACTGAACATGGGGCTTGTGGCGTGCCTTTGGTACAATAACAGATTTGTAAGCCATGTGCTGTTGTAAGAGGACAATACCTATGGAAGCATTCACCCCTGAGCACGTGCAGACAGCCTTGAATGCCTTGCATCTCGGTATCACCATCCATTTTTTCCCGCATTCAACAGCGACGTCGCAACTGGCGGCAGATGCCATCGGCTGCGAGGTAGGACAGATTGCCAAAAGCCTGTGCTTTATGGTGCATAATCAACCAATTCTGGTCATCGCCAGCGGCGATCAGCGCATTGACGACCACAAGCTGGCGACGCTGCTGGGTGTGACCCGCAAACAGGTCAAATTTGCGACGCCGGCGCAGTGCCTCGAGTATTTCGGTTATGCCCCCGGGGGCGTGCCGCCCATTGCACATCGCCGCAAGCCGCAGGCGGTATACCTCGATGTATCGCTTAAACGCTACACCCAAATTTACCCCGCCGGTGGCTCCAGCAACGCGATTTTTGCTATCACGCTGGCGCAGCTCGCGCAGATCAGCGGTGGCATATTTGCTGATGTGAGGCGGGACGCTTGAGTCCACTCCATCCTCGGTATGAGGCTAGCCTTCCAAATGTCCCGCTTTCCTCATAGGCATTCTATAGTCAGTTAGTGCACCGCAGGAGTGTACTTGTATCCCAGAGCTTCTTCCCAGCGCAGGTAGTTCATCATATCAGCAAAATTGCGATCTGGGCCTGACAGCACCACATCGTTCGGCGGTGTCATGACGCCAGCAAGTCCTTTCTCGACGGGCAGACCTGCCTGCTGCCAGGCAGCCATCCCACCATCCAGCACAGCAACATGCTGGTAGCCCAGTTCCCGTAAGGTTGCCCCGGCGAGAACGGCATTGCGCCCATCGAGGCACGTCACCGCCACAGACGTCGCACGTGCGGGAGCCACCTCAGCAATGCGTAGCTCAAGCCAGCCACGCGGTACCCAGTGTGCCCCAGGCACATGCCCGCGGGCAAAGTCCTGGCTGGTGTCTACAAAGATAACCACAGCCGGTTGAGAAGCCTGCAAGGCCTGTGGCGATAGGAGAGACACCTGGCTACAAGCAGCGTCGAGGCCGAAAGGCGGGGGTTCGGCTAGCCCTGTCTCCAGGGACAGCCCCCGAGCCGCCCAGGCTGCTGTGCCACCATCTACAGCGTAAACCTCGTTAAAACCCATCTGGCGATACCAGGAGGCAATGAGCGTGGCGCGGGCTTTACAATCACAGGCAAAGACAAGCGGACAGTTGTGCACCACGGCCACGTCATCAGAACGCTGCACGGCCTGTCCGCCAGGAAACCAGCGAAAACCAGGGATATGACCAGCCGTGTACTCTTCCTGGGTACGTACGTCAATAAGGTACACCGTCTCCTGCTCGCGCCTAGCCATCATGGCCTGGAGAGCCGCGATATCCAGGTAACGCACCCCATCTTCCTGGGCCAGCCTGGCGGCGTAGGCTTCGGCTGCGGCCACTCCTTCCGGCGAAGGCAGTGGTAAGGTGACGTGGTCAGCACCTGTCTCCAATGGATATCCGGCGAGCAGCCAACCCGATGTGCCGTTTTTCAAGCCGTAGACGTTCTGCAGGCCCATGCGTTGCAAAACTCTGGTACCGATGATGCTGCGCGTGCGTCCGGCACAGTTGACAA
>Ga0075421_100004472_pt1 | contig 16875 bp, 14 predicted proteins | sample SoiMetdeltSBSDD5_FD_75292 | JGI IMG/M metagenome (GOLD analysis project Ga0075421, IMG submission 75292) | Bulk soil microbial communities from a Populus tree surrounding site in Tennessee, USA - Soil MetaG P. deltoides SBSDD5 | ecosystem: Environmental > Terrestrial > Soil > Tree plantation...
CCGCATAGTATCCGCCTTCTGGTTTTGCTTGAATCGGAATTCTGGTCGCAACCCGTCATCTGCGGTCTTGTCGCGAGGAATGAGCCATCCGCGTCCATCGGAGCAAGTCGATGCATGGCCCCTCGGCAACCAACCCGAGGGCAGGCAAGCCGAGCACAACAGGCTCGCACCTACAGGATGAACTTGCTGAGGTCGGCGTTCTTGGCGAGGTCGCCGATGCGCCCGCGCACGTAGGCGGCATCGATGCGAATGGTCTCTCCGCCCTTGTCGGCGGCCTCAAAGGAGATCTCGTCCAGCACCCGCTCCATCACCGTTTGCAGTCGCCTGGCGCCGATATTCTCGACCGTCGAGTTGACCTGCGCGGCGATGTCGGCCAGCGCATCGACCGCATCGTCCGAGAAGGCCAGTGTCACGCCCTCGGTGGCGAGCAGGGCTACGTATTGCTTGATCAGGCTCGCTTCCGGCTCCGTGAGAATACGGCGGAAGTCCTCCTTGGTGAGCGGTTTCAGTTCCACGCGGATCGGCAGCCGGCCCTGCAGCTCCGGCAGCAGATCGGACGGCTTGGCCATGTGGAATGCGCCCGAGGCGATGAACAGCACGTGGTCCGTCTTCACCGGCCCGTACTTGGTCGACACGGTGGTGCCCTCAATCAGGGGCAGTAGGTCGCGCTGCACGCCCTCGCGCGATACGTCGGCGCCGACGCGCCCACCCTCGGAGCGCGCGCAGATCTTGTCGATCTCGTCGAGGAAGACGATGCCGTCGTTCTCGACGCTCTTGACCGCCTCCTGCACGATCTGCTCCTGGTCGAGCAGCTTGTCGCCCTCCTGGGCGAGCAGAATGTCGTAGGCCGCCTCGACTGTGGTGCGGCGAGGCTTGGTGCGCTGGCCGAACGCCTTGCCCAGCATGTCATTGAGGTTGAGCATGCCGACCTGCCCGCCGGGGATGTCGAAGGTCGGCAGTTGCGGGCCGCTGTCGGCCACCTGGATCTCGACCTCCTTGTCGTTCAGCTCATTGTTGCGCAGGCGCTTGCGAAAGCTGTCGCGCGTGCCGGACGAGGCACCGGCGCCGACCAGCGCGTCGAGCACGCGCTCCTCGGCGTTCTTTTCGGCTTGCGCCTTCACCTCGCGACGCTTGGCCTCCCGCACCAAGCCGATGCCGACCTCGACCAGATCGCGCACGATCGAGTCGACGTCACGGCCGACGTAACCGACCTCGGTGAACTTGGTCGCCTCCACCTTCAGGAACGGCGCACCCGCCAGGCGCGCGAGGCGGCGCGAGATTTCGGTCTTGCCGCAGCCCGTCGGCCCGATCATCAAGATGTTCTTGGGCAGCACCTCTTCCTTGAGATCCTCAGGCAGTTGCTGCCGCCGCCAGCGGTTGCGCAGCGCGATCGCCACCGCCCGCTTGGCATCCTTCTGGCCGACGATGAAACGGTCGAGCTCGGAGACGATCTCACGGGGAGAAAAGCTGGTCATGGCGTGGAGGCTCGGTGCGGATCGCTGCTGGTCATTTCGTACTGCATGATGAGTGAGTCGCCGGTTCGGCCCTGCAGCCGCGTGATGGCCCGATAACCGGCCTTCTCATAGGCCCGCACGGCGCGATGATTAACCGGGTCCGGGTCAATGATGATGTGCTTGTAGCCCTGCCGGACCAGGCGCTCGGTGAAGGCGCGCAGAACGCGGGAGCCGATCCCCTTGCCAAGCTTATCGGGATCGCCGATCGTCAGGTCGACGCCAATGGCGTCGGAGGGCAGTTCGGCAAGCCAGGGATGGTCGGCGATCCAGGTCTGGTTCTGGTGATGGCCGATGAACCAATACTGGATATAGCCGGCCGGCTCGCCGTCGACCGAGAATATGAAGGGACGCGTGGTGTCGCGGCCCTCGATCATGTCGCGCACATACCCCAGTTCGACCTCCGGCTCGCCCCACCACTTCGCCACATGCGGCGCCGCCAGCCAGGAGCGCAGCAGCGGCAGGTCGGCCGCCGACATCGGATCGAACTGATAGGACGCGCTCATCTGCTGCTTTCGAGCGCCTCGATGACGACGTGGGTGTTGGTGTAGACGCAGATCTCGGCGGCAATGCGCATGGCCTTGCGCGCGATTTCCTCGGCCTCGGCCGGCGTATCCAGCAGCGCCTTGGCTGCGGCCAGCGCGAAGTTGCCGCCCGAGCCGATGCCCATCACGCCGCCGTCCGGCTCCAGCACGTCGCCCGTACCGGTCAACACCAGGGTGGTCGACGTGTCGGCGACGATCATCATCGCCTCCAGCCGGCGCAGGAAGCGGTCGGTACGCCAGTCCTTGGCCAGCTCCACGCAGGCGCGGGTCAGCTGCCCCGGATACTGCTCCAGCTTGTTTTCGAGCCGCTCAAAAAGCGTGAAGGCGTCGGCCGTGGCGCCGGCAAAGCCGCCGATTACGTCGCCCTTGCCGAGCGACCTGACCTTCCTGGCATTGGCCTTGATGACGGTTGCGCCGAGGCTGACCTGCCCGTCGCCGGCGACCACCACCTTGCCGCCCTTGCGGACGGTGAGAATGGTCGTGCCGTGCCAAGTCTGGGATGGAGCTACATCATTCATGATCGAACCCATTGGGCGATGTCGGCGTGAACGCAGCGTAAATCAAGGGGGTCCAATATGGCCCGGGGGCGCAGCATATCCCGACGGGTCACTGGCATAGGTGCGTCCGAGCTGATAGACGCTTGGACGCAGCGGTGCAAGCAAGGCGAATTTTCCGTGAAGCGGCAGGCAACTATCGATCGCTCCACCAAGGAGACGAAGATCAAGGCGACCGTCGATCTCGACGGCACTGGCGCCTATGACATCGCCACCGGCGTCGGCTTCCTCGACCACATGCTAGAGCAACTGGCCCGCCACTCCCTGATCGACATCTCGCTCAAGGCCAAGGGCGACCTGCACATCGATTTCCACCACACCACCGAGGACAGCGGCATCGTGCTCGGCCAGGCGGTGGCCAAGGCGCTGGGCGACAAGCAGGGCATCACGCGCTACGCCTCCCTGCACCTGCCGATGGACGAGACCCTGACCCGCGTTGCCATCGACGTGTCGGGCCGCCCCTACCTGATCTGGAAGGTCGCCTTCTCGCAGCCCAAGGTCGGCGAGATGGACACCGAGCTGTTCCGCGAGTGGTTCCAGGCCTTCGCGCAGAACGCCGGCATCACGCTGCACATCGAGTGCCTGTACGGCGACAACAACCACCACGTCGCCGAGACCTGCTTCAAGGGCCTCGCCCGCGCTTTGCGCGAGGCCGTCGCCATCGACCCTCGCCAGGCCGGCCGCGTCCCATCGACGAAAGGTAGCCTTTGAGCCGCCCGACAGCGTAATCGTCAAACGAAACAATCTCGCAGCCGACGTCGCAAACCTTGGTCCCCGGGATCGAGGCTGCGGACGGCGCAAAATTCAGGCGTGCTTCTGACGCGACGGCGTGTGCACTTGCGCCTGCTACAACAACCGCCGCACACTGCCCCCGCATGCCAAATGACACCTCCCCCGCAACACACGATCCCGCCGCCCTCGTCGATGCGCTGGCGCGCTCAGCCCGCAAGGAACGCACGCCCTGCGGCGATGGCAGCATGGTGTGGCGCGTATGGGGCACCGGCGAGCCGCTGCTGCTGCTGCACGGCGGCACCGGCTCGTGGACGCACTGGATCAAGACCATCCCGGCGCTGTCGCCGCGCTGGCAGCTGTGGGTGCCGGACATCCCGGGGCTCGGCGACTCTGCCATGCCGGCCGAGCCGCGTACGCCTTCGAGCATCGCCGATGCCATGGTCGCCGGCATCGATCGGCTGTTTGCGGCGGATCAACCGTTGCGTCTCGCGGGCTTCTCCTTCGGCGGACACGTCGCGGGCCTGATCGCGGCGCGCCGCCCTCACCGTTTCAAGCACCTGATCCTGATCGGCGTCGCCGGCCTCGGTTTGCAGGCCGATCCGCGCGAGCCGTTCGCCAAGACGCGCACCGGCATGACGGCCGAGCAGGTGGCGGCCGTCTACCGGCAAAACCTCGAAGTGCTGATGTTTGCCGACGCAGGCAACATCGATGCCCTCGCCATCCATCTGCAGATCGAGAACGTGCGCCGCGCCCGCTTCCGCAGCCGCCCCTTTGCTGCGACCGACGAACTGGCCCACGCGCTGGCCGACGTGCCGGCGCCGCTCGCCACGATTTGGGGCACGCGCGATACGATTGCCCGCCCATCGCTGGCGGCGCGCCTCAACGTGCTGCGCCGCCATCATCCGGAGCTCAACGTTCGCACCATCGAGGGCGCCGGCCATTGGGTGATGTACGAGGCGGCCGACCAGTTCAACGCGGCGTTTACCGCCCTGCTCGGCGATATACTCTAGGGCATCCAGAGGATGCTGATCGGCCGCTTTGTGAATGCCGATCTGACCCGAGCCTTGATCCGGCAAACGCCGGAGTTCAACTGCGAGCCACGTAGCGTTAGTCCGGTGCCGCCGGCACCACCATCCGGCGCGTGCCCTGCATGTCGAGCCACAGACCGGCCGGCGTGCGCACCAGCCGCAGGACGACGCCGTCGCAACCCGTGCAGCGGAAAATGGCGCCCATCGCACCGCCGTAGACGCGCGCCCCGCCCAGTTCGCCCACCGACCCGCATCCGGCGCAGGTGAAGCGCGCCACGGTCACGTCGAGCGCGAACAGCTCGCGTAGCAAGCCGGCGGCGGCGTTGCCGTCGAGGCCCGGCAGGTCTCCCGCTTGCAAACTCATGCTAAGCACCTCGCTAGTGATTGAATGCTGCGAAGGCGCGCGATTGTCACGTTGGCCTTCAATCAACGAGCGCTACGGGCCGCGACATCGATGTGTTCGGCCAGCGCATCGTCGATGCCGAGCTTCTCGGCCAGCGCCGTCAGGAACTCGTGCTCCTGGTCGGTGTCGACGTCAACGGCGAGGCGCGCGGCGGTGTAGATTTTTACTCCTTGTTCCGGCGAGGAGCAGGCGTCGGCCAGCTCATCGACGGTCGCCGGCGTCTCGAACTCGCGGGCGAAGAACTGCCGCGCCTCGGCACTGAGATCGCCTTGGCCAAAGCCGCTCAGGATCTTTTTCTGCTCGGCGGCATCGACGCGCCCGTCGGCGGCCGCCGCAGCGATCATGGCGCGCAGCAGCAGGGTTGCGTCGTCGTTAGACGTGGCTTTCGCCTCAAAGCCTGAGCCGTCCGGCGCCGCGAGCAGCGCCTGCGGCGCTCCGGCTTTGGCACCCGTCAGCGGCGGCAATCCCTGCTGGTAATTCTGGTAGGCCTTGTAGGCGAGGCCGCCGATCAGGGCCAGGCCGCCAAGCTTGATTGCGCTGCCCGCCATCGAGCGCCCGGCGCCGGTGCCGAGGATCAACGCGCCGAGCCCGCCCAGCGCCGCGCCGGCGCCCAGCTTGTTGTTGGCGATCAGCTCCTTGATCTGCGCCATCAGCTCTTCGGGAGAACGACCGGTGAGTTGACCCGCAGCGTCACGCACGCGGTCGGAGGCGCCGGTGGCCTCATCGATGCGGCCGGCACCCTCGCGTACACCCGCGGTCGCCTGCCCGAACACCTGGCCGAGGATGTCGGCTATGCCTCCTGGCTGGGAGGCCTGCGCCTGCAACCTGCCAAGCATGTCGCTCAAGCCTGTGCCACCCTGCTGCTGCAGTTGGCTCAGCAGATCACCGAGCGGGTTGCCGCTTGCCGATGCTGCGCCTTCCTGCGGCTGCAGATTGGCAGATTGCGTGGAATCGTCGCGACGCGGGGCACCCGCATCGGGCAGGACGGTGCGCAACAGTTCGTCGAGACCACCACCGGGGGAGGCGCCAGGGTTGTGCTGGGCATTGCCGCGCACCAGCGCATCGAGAATGCTCTTGGGATCGAACATGGGGATGCTCCTTGGACTTGAACCCGCTTCCCGTCCCCATGCAGGCCTACCATAGCAGGCCCGCGCGAAGATGGCACCGTTGGCATAGGCTTACTTTTTTCTTCCACCACCACACGAGCCGCAGCAAGGGTGGGTGAGGCGGCCAATCGGCCTATACAGGGCGCGGCGGTTGCCGGCGACTTGGGCGAGCAGCGCCATGCATGCGACCCAGACCATAGCCTACGCCAATCGCAGCGCGACCAGGGGTGTTGCTCATCCTGCAGCCCTGGGCGGAGCCGTATTGGCTTGAGCCCGGCGATCAGATCGAGATCAAAGCTGATAGTCGTGGTGCCGGGTCGTCGTGCGGGACACCTTGGACTCGAGGTCACAAAGGCAGCCCTGGTTGTCTACGGCTGGGCAGCAAGCACGGCTCGCAGTCTTGGGATGGTGTGGAGCCTATCCCCAGTGCACAGGCTTGGTTGATCGAAAGCGACTATTCCGCCGCCATCGGCCACTGGCGCGGATCGCCGGCCTGCGGCTTGGGGGCGGCCGGGTCATCCGTCTCGCCGACGAAGCGCGAGAACAGCCGCCAGGTCAGGCTGCCGATGTCGTCCATCACGGCAAACACCGCCGGCACGAACACCAGCGACAGCACGGTCGATGACATCAGGCCGCCGATCACGGCGATGGCCATCGGCGCGCGGAACTCGCCGCCCGAACCGGTGCCAAGCGCCGACGGCAGCATGCCGCCGATCATGGCGATGGTGGTCATGACGATGGGACGGGCGCGCTTGCGGCCGGCATCGACGATGGCCTCGGTGCGCGGCACGCCGCGGCGCATCTCTTCGACCGCGAAGTCGACCAGCATGATGGCGTTCTTGGTGACGATGCCCATCAGCATCAGGATGCCGATCACCACCGGCAGGCTGATGGGCTGCGCGGTGACGGCGAGCGCCACGATGGCACCACCGATCGACAGCGGCAGCGAGAACAGGATGGTGACCGGCTGCAGGAAACTGCCGAACAGCAGCACCAGGACGGCGTAGACCATCATGATACCGGCGCCCATCGCCTTGGCGAAACTCTCAAACACCTCTTTCATGATCTCGGCGTCGCCGAACTGCTTGATCTCGACCCCGGCAGGAAGGTTCTTGGCCGCGGGCTGGGCCAGCACGGCCTCCACGGCGTTGCCGAGCGGCGTCTTGCCGACGAGATCGGCGCCGATCAGGACGCGCCGCATGCGGTCATAGCGGTCAATGGCGGTCGGACCCTGGCCGAACTCGAAGCGCGCCACTGCCGACAGCGGCACGGCCGCACCCGATGCGGTCGCAACTTTGAGCGACTCAAGCAGGTGCCGGTCGCCGCGGGCGCTCTCCTCAAGTTGCACGCGGATCGGCACCTGGCGCTCGCCGACGTCGAACTTGGCGAGGTTGGCGCCGATGTCGCCGATGGTGGCGATACGCACCGCCTCCGAGATGGCCTCCGTCGAAACGCCGAGGTCGGCCGCCACATCGGTGATCGGTACCACACGCAGCTCGGGCCGATCGAGCTCGGCCGTCGAGACCACGTTTACGAGCATCGGGATGCGCTTGGCCTGGCTGGTCAGCTCGGCGGCGACGTGCGTGACGGCGGCCGCATCGCGTCCCGATGCCACCAGCTGGAATTGCCGCTGGCCGTTGTCCTGCAGAAACCAGAAGCGGATGTCGGGCACGGTGGCGAGGCTACGGCTGATCTCCTCCTTGACCTTGGCCTGCGAGAGCGCGCGCTTCTCCTTGGGCACCAGGTTGATGACCAGGGTCGCTTTGCGCACCTCGCTACCCGAGCCAAGCACGCGTCCGCCGTTGACGAACACGCTTCTGACCTCCGTCCGCTCGCGGATCTGGTTCACAAGCGCATCGGTAAGGGCGCGCGTCTCGTCCATGCGCGAGCCGGGCGGCAGCTCGATGGCGAGCAGCATGCGGCTGCTGTCCTCAGCCGGCAGGAAGCCTGCAGGCAGTAGATAGAAGCTGCCGACCGAGCCGGCGAAGATCAGCAGACCCAGCACCACCGCCTTGTATTGATGGCCGACCGACCAGTGCACGACGCGCGTGTAGGCGCGCAGCATGCGCGATTCTTTTTCCTCGTGCCCCGACGTGCGCATGAAATAGGCCGCCAGCAGCGGCGTGATGAGACGTGCGACCAAGAGCGAGAACAGCACAGCGAACGCCACCACCAGGCCGAACTGCTTGAAGTACTGCCCGGCGATGCCGCCCATGAAGCTCACCGGCACGAACACGGCGATGATGGTGAAGGTGATGGCGATCACGGCGAGGCCGATCTCGTCGGCCGCCTCCAGGGCGGCGCGATAGGCGCTCTTGCCCATGCGCATGTGGCGCACGATGTTCTCGATCTCGACGATGGCGTCGTCGACGAGAATGCCGGTCACGATGGTGATGGCGAGCAGGCTGACGAGGTTCAGCGAGAAGCCGGCCGCCTCGATTGCCCAGAACGCCGGGACGATCGACAGCGGCAGGGCGATGGAGGCGATCAGCGTGGCACGCCAGTCGCGCAGGAAGATGAACACGACGGCGATGGCCAGGATGGCGCCTTCGATCAGCGTCGTCATGGTCGAGCGGTAGGCGCCGAGCGTGTAGGTGACCATCGAGTCGATGAGCTTCAGCTCGACATCCGGATTGGCCTTCTGCAGCTCCTCGATCTTGTGCGCGACATCGACGGCCACCACCGTATCGCTGGCGCCCTTGGCGCGCGAGATGGCGAAGGCGACCACCGGGGCGCCGTTCAGGGCCGCAAACGTGCGCGGCTCGGCGATGGCATCCGTGACGCTGCCGAGCTGGTCGAGGCGCACCTTGCGGCCCTTCGGCAGCGTGATCATGGTGGCGGCGAGGTCTTCCACCGTCTGCTTGCCGGCTAGCGTGCGGATGGCCTGCTCGCGTCCGCCGATCTCGCCGCGACCGCCGGCCAGGTCGACGTTGGTGGCGCGCAGCTGGCGGTTTACGTCGCCGGCGGTAATGCCGAACGCCAGCAGCCTATCGGGGTCCAGCGCGATGCGGATCTCGCGATCGGCGCCGCCGATGCGCTCGATCTGCGACACGCCCTTCACGCCCTGCAGGGAGCGGATGATGGTGTCGTCGACGAACCAGGACAGCTGCTCGTGCGTCATGCCGGGGGCGCGCGCGGCATAGGTCTGGATCGGCAAGCCCTCCACTTCCACGCGCTGCACGATCGGCTCTTCGATGGTGCGCGGCAGGTCGCTGCGGATGCGCGCAATCGCGTCCTTCACGTCGTTGAGGGCGCGGTCCTGGTTCACCTCCAGGCGGAACTCGATCATGGTCACGGAGGAGCCCTCCGTGACGGTCGAGGTCTGGTGCTTGACGCCGTTCACGCCGGCAATGGCGTCCTCAATCTTCTTGGTGACCTGCACCTCGAGCTCAGAGGGGGCCGCGCCCGACTGATAGACGCGCACCTGGACGATCGGGATGTCGATATTGGGAAAGCGCGTGATCGGCAGCTGCCCGAAGCTGACATAGCCGAGCGCGACCAGCACCATGAACAGAACGAGCGAGGGCACCGGCTGTCGGATCGACCACGCCGAGATGTTCCAGTTCATCGATTGGCCTCGCTCAGTGAGGTGCGGGGCAGCACCGGCCGCACGGCATCGCCGTCACGCAGGAACGTGCCGGAGCGTGCCACCACCAGGTCGCCTTCGTTCAAGCCTTCCTTGACCTCGACCAGCGCGGCCGCCGCCAGGCCAGTCTTGATCTTGCGCGACTCGACGCGGCCCTCGCGCACCACCTGCACCAGCGCGCCGCCGTCGGAGCCATAGAGGATGGCCGCGGCCGGCACGGCCAGACCCGAGCCCTTGGCCGTCTCGATGGTGCCGCGGGCGAACGCGCCCACGCGCAAGCCCGGATTGTCGCCGAGATAGATGCGAACCCGCCCGAGCCTGGTCGCCTTGTCGACCTCGGGCGAGACCAGCCGCACCTTGCCCTGCACGGTGCCGAGGCCGGTCACCTCGACACGCGCATCCTGGCCTTCCTTGATGCTGGCAAGGCGCGTCTCCACCACTTCGGCGTCGAGCTCGATCTGGCTGTTGGCAACGATGCGGAACATCGGCTCGGCCGATCCTGCCGCGAAGCCGCCGACGCGGGCGATGCGGCGGCTGATGATGCCATCGGCCGGGGCCACCACTTCGCTGCGGCCGCGCCGCCACATCAGCTCGCGGCGCTGCGCCTCGATCTGGGCTTTATCGGCCTCTGCGACCTTCAGGCCGTCCTGCGCCGCCACCAGCTGCGCCTCGGCGGTGCGCGCGGCCTGCTCGCGCTGATCGTAGGCGCTTTCCGACATATGGCCGGCGGTGCGCAGCGGCTTGGCACGCTCGAAGGCGTTGCGGGCCTCGACCACGCGCGCCTCGGCTTGCACGATCGAGCTCTTGGCCTGCGCCATGGCTGCAGAGGCGCGGGCCAGACCCGCGTCGTTCTGGGCAACCTGAGCATCCAGCGTATCGGCCACCAGCTTGGCCAGCACATCGCCCTTCTTTACGCGCTGGCCTTCGTCGGCCAGCACTTCGGTGATGCGCAAGCCCTCCACCTCAGGGCCGACCAGGATCTCCTCGCGCGCCACCAGCGAACCCGTGGCGAGCACGGTCTCGGTGAAGTGGGAGGGGACCACGCGTACGACCGTGACGGCCGCGGCCAGCTGATCCTCGCTGTGCATGACCGCAGTGCGGTTCGGGGTTGGCTGCGCGACCAGCGTGACGGTGATCAGAAGCGCGCTGGCGGCGACCACCAAGCCGATGAGCAGTTTCCTAATCACGGCGTCACTCCCCCGTCTCGCGCCCGTTGCCGCCGGCCGCCGATTCTGGGCCCGGCACCGACCCGGTGACGGGATTGATCAACTGGGCGATCAACTGCAGCACCGTTGGCATGACCACCTTGGCGTCGAAGGTCGGGTCGATGGCGCGTTGCCAGAACATGCCGTCGCAGATCACCGTGAAGGCGCGCGTGACCGACGGGATATCGAGGGCCGGGGCGATGCGGCCCTCGTTCTTGAGCTGCTGAAACAGCTTCAGGAAGCTCTCGTTGATCTCGCTGTCGAAGCGGTGGAAGATTTCCGCCACGCGCGGGTTGCGGGTCGACTCCAGGCCGATTTCCACGCACATCAGGCGCTTGTGGGCCGGCTGCTTGACGAAATATTCCTCGCCCATGGCGGCCAGGGTGCCGAGGAAATCGGGTGCCGTGGCGAGCCCGGCGAAATTCTCGGCAAATTCGGCGCGCTCGCGCTCGCAGATACCGGCGATCAGCGCTTCCTTGCTGTCGAAGTAGACGTACAGCGCGCCCGGGCTCACCCCTGCTTCCTTGCAGATGTCCTGCATGGTGGTGCGGTGGAAGCCGGTGCGCGCAAAGCAGATCTCGGCTGCCTCGAGGATGTGCTCGCGGCGGGCGCGTTGGATATCGGGCTTCAGCTTGGGCATGGCACCCCTCCGCAGGTCAGCTTTTTGCTCGCACTGCGCAAAATAAAACGAACAGTCGTTTTATTTGCTGGGGAAAGCGACGACGTCAAGGCGGCAGTGTTGCCGGAGTGTAAAGGCAGATCACGAGTTCGTGATAATGGCCGCCGCCGGGGGATGGGTTGCCGTGCAAAGGCGGAGAGGGAGGAGACGGCAGCCGTCATGCCCCCTGCGCCAAGGCCTGCGCCACCGGTGCAGGCTGCCGGCTGCGTGCAGGCAGCCGTAGGCGGCCGCTCTTGGACCGTGCTACGTGACGAGAGCGCGTCACCGTTCACCAAAACTGTGGTTTCCGATGATCCCCCTGCTCAAAGGATTTCGCATTCTCGATCTGACCGCGGTCATCCTCGGTCCCTATGCCACTCAGATCATGGGCGACCTCGGCGCCGAGGTGATCAAGATCGAGCCGCCGGACGGGGACAGCATGCGGCCGATCGCGCCGGTGGCGGCGCCGGGCATGAGCGCGGTGTTCGCCAACTGCAATCGCAACAAGCGCTCGGTGGTGCTCGACCTGAAGAGCGAGGCCGGCAAGGCCGCGCTCATGCAGCTGATCCCGACGGCCGACGCGCTGGTGCACAACATGCGCCAGGAGGCCCTCGACAAGCTGGGCTTCACCTATAAGGCCGTGCACGCTGCCAACCCGCGCATCATCTACGCGGCCGCCGTGGGCTATGGCCGGCACGGGCGCTACGCGGGAAAGCCGGCCTACGACGACGTGATCCAGGCAGCGTCGGGCTTTGCCGGGCTGTTCCAGATGCGTGATGGCGAGCCGCTCTATACGCCGAGCATCGCCGCCGACAAGGTCTCCGGCCTGCACCTCGCCTACGCGGTGATGGCGGCATTGCTCTATCGGCAGCGCACGGGCAAGTCGCCGGGCTACGTCGAGGTGCCGATGTACGAGCTGATGGCGGCCTTCAGCCTGTGCGAGCACATGTCGTCGGCCACCTTCAAGGAGGACGGCAAGCTCGGCTACATCCGCGTCATCTCGCCGAGCCGCAAGCCCTACAAGACCAGCGACGGCTGGGTTGGCGTGCTGCCCTACTCGGAGGCGAACTGGCGCAAGATTTTGGCCGAGATCCATCGCCCCGATGTCGTGGAGACCAGCTGGTTTGGCAACGCCACCGAGCGCAGCGCCCGCGTCGACGAACTCTACAACATCCTCGCCGAAGCCATGCCCTCGCGCAGCACGGCAGAGTGGATGGCCACCTTCGAGCGCCTGGATATTCCGGCGCAGCCGGTGCGCCTGCCCGAAGACCTGCTCAAAGACCCCCACCTCAGCGATGTCGGCTTCTTCGAGCCGCGCTTTGCCGGCGAGACGCCCTGCCTGCGCTCGCTGCGCCAGGCCGTCAACGTCGAGGACGTTGCCTCCGAGCCCGACCTCGCCCCGCCGATGCTGGGCGCCGACACAGCCGCCGTCCTGCGCGAAGCCGGCCTCTCCGAGGAGGAAATCGCCAAGCTCGCCGTGTCATCCCGGAAATCGCGATAGCGACCAGCCGGGATGCGAGAGAGCTACATCCGCTCCAGGATGACGGCGATGCCCTGGCCGACGCCGATGCACATGGTAACGAGCGCATAGCGTCCGCCGCTCTTCTGCAGCTGGCGCGTCGCCGTCAGGGCCAGGCGCGCACCCGAGGCGCCCAGCGGATGACCGACGGCAATGGCGCCGCCATTGGGATTGACGCGTGAATCGTTGAGCGGCAGCCCCAGCCCCTTCAAGCAAGCCAGCACCTGCGCGGCGAACGCCTCGTTGATCTCGATGACGTCCATGTCCTTGAGGTCAAGACCGGCGCGCTCCAGCGCCTTGTGCGAAGCCGGCACAGGGCCAAAGCCCATGATGCGCGGCGCCACGCCGGCCACCGCGCTGGCGATGACGCGAGCCATCGGCTTGACGCCGACCTTGTCGCCGGCATCGAGGCTCGCCACCAGCAGGGCAGCGGCGCCGTCGTTGATGCCCGAGGCATTGCCGGCCGTCGTCACGCCGTGCGGGAACAGCGGCTTCAGCTTCAACAGGCTGTCCATGCTGGTGTCGGGGCGCGGATGCTCGTCCTCGCCCACCACCACGTCCGGCTTGCCCTTCGGCTGCGGGATCGACACCGCCTTGATCTCACCGTTGAAGAAGCCGTCCTTCTGGGCCTTGGCGTACTTCTGCTGCGAGCCGAGCGCGAACAGGTCGCACTCCTCGCGCGAGAGCTGGTAGTCGCGTGCCAGATTGTCGGAGGTCTCGGGCATGGTGTCGGCGCCGAACAGACTCTCGATCTTGGGATTGGGGAAACGGGCGCCGAGCGAGGAATCGAACACGGTGAAGTTCTTGGTGAAGGCCTGGTCGGCCTTGCCCACCACGAACGGCGCGCGCGTCATGCTCTCGACGCCGCCGGCGATGCACACGTCGGCCTCGCCGCAGGTGATGGCATGCGCGGCACCGACCAGCGCATTGAGGCCCGATCCGCACAGCCGGTTGTGCACATGGCCGGGCGTTTCGATCGGCAGGCCGGCCAGCAGCAGCGCGTGACGGGCGACATTGCGGCTGTCCTCGCCCGCCTGCGACGTGCAGCCGATCGCAACATCGTCGATGATATCGGTCGAGAAGCCGGAACGGGCCACCACCTCCTTGATGACGCCGGCCAGCAGATCGTCGGGCCGCACGCGTGCAAGCGAGCCCGAGTGCCGTCCGAACGGTGTGCGTGCTCCATCGTAGATGTAGGCTTCCAGCATAGGTGCTCCCCTAGTCTGCCGATTGCAAAGTTGCCCGGCCCCTATCCGCTCAGTCGCGCGGCGCCGTGGCCGCTCTCCATTGCTTGGGCCCGCGCAGCGCTAGCACGATCTCGGCCATGACAGAGATGGCGATCTCCTGCGGGTTCTGCGCACCGATGTTGATGCCGATCGGCGAATGGATGCGCGCGATCTCAGCGGCGGAAAAGCCGGCGGCGGCCAGGCGCTCCTTGCGCTTGGCGTGGTTGCGCTGCGAGCCCAGCGCACCGATGTAGAAGCAGTCCGAGCGCATGGCGAGCTTGAGTGCCTCGTCATCGATGTGGCCGACGTGGGCTAGCGCCACCACCGCCGCGTAGGGATCGAGGCCGATCTTGGGGATCGCGTCCTGCGGCCACTCCGTGTCGAGGCGAATGCCGGGAAAGCGCTGTTCGGCCGCGAACGCCGTGCGCGGGTCGATCACCACCACCTCGTAGCCGGCCAGCGTGACGAGCTGGGCCAGCACTTGGCCGATGTGGGTAGCACCGATCACCAGGATGCGCGGATTGGGCACCAGGGCATGCAGGAAAACCTCGCCCTCGGTCGTTTCGGTGAGCGCGCTCTCGCCGCTCTCGAAGTGCTTGCGGATTGCTTCATCAGCTTTGGCGTCCCTGCGCTCGAACACCTGGTGGCTGGCGTCTGCCAGGCGGGTGCGAACGACCAGGCCATCGCGCTTGGAGCCGGCCTCGATGGCGCGGCTCAGCAACGGCAGCCCGCTCTGCTTGTCCAGCCGCTCCACAAACACCTTGATCTTGCCGCCGCACGGCAAGCCGACCCGCCAGGCGGTTTCGTCCTCGACGCCGAAGGAAAGTGTCTTGGGCTTGCCGTCGGCCAGGATGCCCTCGGCCTCGGAGATCACCTCGCCTTCGACGCAGCCACCCGACACCGAACCCTCAAACCGCCCGTCGGCGGCAATCGCCATCTGGCCGCCAACCTGAACCGGGGCAGAGCCCCAGGTGCCGACCACCGTTGCGAGAGCGACCCGGCCATCCTGGTCGAGCCATCGGCGTGCCGCATGGAGAACATCGTGGGTGTCTGCCCTGCGGGTGGGCTGTGCAGGTGATGTCATTCGTCGGGATCCGGGCTGTCGTTCGTGGCGAGCGCGGCGGAGCCTGCGCCAAGCGACGCTGTTTGACACCCCAAACATAAGCGGCACCGACGCCGAGCGCCAGTGCCGCGGTCATGGTTTGCAGATCGCGCCGGCAGGCATCAGCCGACGCCTCTGACGCGCGGCCACGCCTTGTCGAACGGGGCGAGGATGGCCCGGCGCGAGGCCCCGGCGGGTGCATCGCCAAGGGGGCGTGGATGTCTGCCAATGCTGGCTGCGGCGTAGCGCGGCCGGTAGCCGCCCATCGCCACGCTGCCAGCCACCTTCCCTCGTTTGCTGTGCGGGTGCAGGCGGCCGGCACCCTGACATCGCCCGCGCACAAGCGCATTGGCCTGAGGTTTACCTTTCGATTGGACCCCGACTCGGTTGGCCCCGGCTCGGCTGGATCACAGTCCCGGCCATGGCGGTCGGCGCCCAGCTCATTGCGCGCGCGGGTTGCGCAAAGTTCGACCAACGCCGGCGCCGCTTTCTAGCACCAGGTGCGCGAGTTCGGCACTACCTGCCTCAATCCGCATCTGGGAGCGAGCAATGCATGCACAACTGTTGGACGCATCGCACCAGACGGGCCGTCAGCCGGCCAGCCGAAGGCGACCGCGAGCGGAGGAAAATAGAAACATAATCATGCGGCTGATGGGATGATCATGGCGCCGGCGCGGATCGCCGGCGGGGGCCATGCCGCTGCCTCGCCTTCGCCATGCGAATCACGCACATTCAACCTATGCGCGCGTCAAAGTCCGTGTATGCACCTCGTCAGCTGGTGGCGTTCGCGCTGGCTGCGAGCATCATCTTCTCCCTGCCCACTGCCGAGATTGCGGCACGCCCCGGCGCCCCGGGCGAGACCATCGCGGGCAGTGCCCGCGTCATCGACGGCGACACCATCAGCATCGGCGAGATGCGCATTCGGCTGGAGGGCATTGACGCGCCTGAGGTCGGGCAGACGTGCCAGGGCAAAGGCGGCACCGACTGGCCGTGCGGATCGGCCAGCGCGATGGCGCTAGAGAAGCTGATTGCCGGCAACCGCGTGCGCTGCGACCGGCGCGGCCTCGACAAGTACGGGCGCGCGCTGGCGGTCTGCTTCGTACGCGGCCGCGACATCAATGCCGAGATGGTGCGCCAAGGCCATGCCTGGGTGTTCGAGAAATACTCGGCGAGCTACGTGAAAGAGCAAGCCGCCGCCAAGGCCGAAAGCCGCGGCATCTGGCAGGCCTCGACCATGCCCGCCTGGGACTATCGCCAGCGGCACTGGGACAGCGTCGAGATGCAGGCTCCGAACGGCTGCGCCATCAAGGGCAACATCACCAAGAGCGGCCGCATCTACCACATGCCCTGGAGCCCCTGGTACGCCCAGATCACGATCGACCCGGACAAGGGCAAGCGCTGGTTCTGCACCGAGGCGGACGCCATCGCCGCCGGCTGGCGGCCTGTGCATGCACATTGAAGCCCGCGCAAGCACATTGAAACTTGTGCACGCACATCGAGACTTATGCACGCACCTTGCAGCTCGTGCACGCATATTGAAGCACGCATATTGAAGGCAGGGTTTGGAGCGGGCGATGGGGATCGAACCCACGACCCCGACCTTGGCAAGGTCGTGCTCTACCGCTGAGCTACACCCGCATCCAGTTCGAAGGCCGGACTTATGCAACAAAGGCCGCCGGTTGGCAAGCATGCCAGCCGGC